>PPYF01196255.1_pt1 | contig 12364 bp, 8 predicted proteins | sample 1559871 | NCBI WGS metagenome assembly PPYF01 (sample SAMN08240021, study PRJNA423297) | Human gut metagenome, whole genome shotgun sequencing project. | reverse complement strand
GTAGGTAGTCTCCGGGCTCTCCATAAAAGACAAACCTCTTGGACCTAACCGTTCAAGAGGTTTTGCTTTATCTGCTATTGAAAAAGCTGAAATTGTTTTGCTTCATCTGAAACATCAGCCCGTGACATCCGACTCTTCTTTTATCGTTGGTTTTGACGACAAATAATAAGTAAAAACCCTTAATGAAGGCGGATGAATTAAAAATTTTATTTCAAAATAATCTTTTTATAAACAACAGGTTGGAAACGATTGTAAAATCTGCAGTTTTTACATCTAAGTAATAACCCTAATAATTTTTATAAAGTATCGACGCAGAATTGAATTTAGCGTATCTTTTTATCCGCAAATTTACAAACTTATACAAAGGAGATACGAATGGCTCAAGCCCCTGAGTTCAAATATGCACCGATGTTCCAGGTCGGGGAAGATACCACAGAGTATTATCACCTCACTTCCGAACATGTCTCTCTCGGTAATTTTGAAGGCAAAGAAATCCTGAAAGTTACGCCAGAAGCACTCACGATGCTTATCGAACGTGCCTTCACAGACGTCAACTTCATGCTTCGCCGTTCTCATAACGAATGTGTAGCAAAGATTCTGAAAGATCCGGAATCTTCCGATAACGACAAATACGTCGCTTTGACGATGCTGCGCAATGCCGAAGTCTCTGCCAAGGGTGTCCTGCCGATTTGCCAGGATACAGGTACCGCCATCATTCACGGTGAAAAGGGCCAGAGAGTTTGGACAGACTTCTCCGATGAAGAAGCGATCAGCCGCGGTGTCTACAACACCTATACTAAGAACGCTCTTCGTTATTCTCAGAACGCTCCTTTGACGCTCTATAAAGAAGTCAATACACGCTGCAACCTTCCTGCTCAGATCGATATCGAAGCTACAGAAGGTGAAGAATATCGCTTCCTTTGCGTTGTTAAGGGCGGCGGCTCTGCCAACAAGTCTTATCTCTTCCAGAAGACAAAAGCTATCCTGAACCCGAAAGCTTTAATCCCCTTCCTTTATGAACAAATCAAGGGTCTGGGAACAGCTGCTTGCCCGCCGTATCACATTGCTGTCGTTATCGGCGGAACTTCTGCTGAAAAGACCATGCTGACGGTCAAACTTGCTTCTACGAAGTTCTACGACAATCTTCCGACAACCGGCGATGAAACAGGGCGTGCTTTCCGTGACGTCGAACTCGAAAACAAACTGCTTGAACTCGCTAACAACATCGGCTTAGGCGCCCAGTTCGGCGGCAAGTACCTTGCCCACGACGTCCGCGTCATTCGTTTGCCGCGACACGGTGCCAGCTGCCCGATCGGCATTGGCGTCAGCTGCTCTGCTGACAGAAACGTTAAGTGCAAGATCAACCGCGAAGGTCTTTGGGTCGAGAAACTTGACGATAACCCTGCTGAACTGATTCCTGAAGAATTCAGACATATGGAAGAAGGCGAAACCGTTAAGATCGACTTGAATCAGCCGATGGAAAAGATTCGCGCTGAACTGTCTAAACATCCGGTTTCTACACGCGTCTCTCTGACCGGCAAGATCATCGTTGCCCGTGACATCGCTCACGCTAAACTGCAGGAACGTCTCGACAAGGGCGAACCGCTTCCGCAGTACATCAAAGACCATCCTGTTCTTTACGCTGGTCCTGCTAAGACTCCGGAAGGATACGCCTGCGGTTCTATGGGGCCGACAACTGCTAACCGTATGGATCCGTATGCCGATCCGTTCATGGCAGCCGGCGGCTCTCACGTCATGATCGCTAAGGGCAACCGTACAGACGTCGTTACCGAGGCCTGCAAGAAACACGGCGGCTTCTATCTCGGCACCATCGGCGGTGTTGCTGCCGACCTGTCTGCTGAGTCCATCCGCAGCATTAAGTGCATTGAGTATCCTGAGCTCGGTATGGAAGCTGTTTACGAAATCGACGTCGTTGACTTCCCGGCATTCATCCTGGTGGATGACAAAGGCAATGACTTCTTCAAACAGCTGAAACCTCGTTTCTCTGTGAATTTTGAAGCCTAATAACTTCTCGCAGTAAGTTCGGAAAACCCGGTGGCAAGCATCGGGTTTTCCTATTTCTGAACCAAAATCCAATAAACTACTACCAATAAAAAAACGGCTCTTTCCTCACAACCGCTAGAGAGGGACGGAGCTAAGAGTAAATAATTTTATGGGCCGCGCCCTGCGGCTCGGAGTCCCAGGATGAATTCGGTTTTCCTAGTCGTTATAGCAGCGATGATCCTCATCGTTGTGCTTCTTCGTTTTAAAGTTCTTATCGGACCGGCAATTTTGAGCGGCGGTCTGTTAATTTGGCTCTTTGAGTCGAGATCCTTTGAAAAGCTTTGGATTGCGTTCACTGAAACGCTGACAATGCAGAGAACTTGGGATCTGCTTCTTTGTCTGTACTTCGTGATGTGCCTTGAGGTTGAGCTGCGCAAGAGCGGATCCCTTCACGGCATGGTGGTGACGCTGAGGAATATCTTCTCCAGCAATAAAGTTACTTTGGCGTTTATGCCGGCGTTCTTGGGGCTTCTTCCTTCCCTGGGCGGAGCTCGTTTCTCCGCGCCGATCGTGCAGGAAGCCAGTGAAGGCATTGCCGTAGACGATGAACAAAAAAGCGCCATTAATCTTTGGTTCCGTCATATTTTCGAGTTTTCAAATCCCTTGATGCCGGGCGTCATTCTTGCCTGCGGTATTGCGAACGTTTCAATCGGCGATTTAATTGATCAGGTCGGCTGGGTAACGATTCTTTGCTTTGTTTTAGGTTGGATCTTTTTAATTATTCCGTTGAAGATTACGGATCCGGAGAAAGCCACCAATACTCAGCATGACCGTACTATCGATTGGAAGAGTCTCGTCTTGGCTTTCGGTCCGATTGTCACGAGCTTCCTTTTAATCGTTGCTTTTAACGTTCAGGCGGCCCTTGCAATGGGCCTTGTGGTTGTGGCCTTTATTCCGCTTTATTTTTGGTTCAAGCGCCCCATTTCTGTAAAGAGCGTCTTTACAGAAAGCCTGGATAAAAAATTATTTTTCAATGTCGTCTGCATTCTGTACTTCATTCAGCTGCTGACGGTTATCGGCACGTTGGATGAAATCGTCAGCGTCTTTAATAATTCCTCTCTGCCTCAGGCGGTTATCATTGCTTGTCTCTCCTTCATTTTCGGAGTTATGACCGGCATGGGACAAGGTTACATTGCGATCGTGATGCCGATTGTTGCCCTTATGGCTCCGGGCAATATTGTTTTGGTCGGTATTGCAATGGTCTACGGCATGGCCGGACAGATGGTGACACCTACTCACCTTTGTATCTTGGTTACCGTGGAATACTTTAAGTGCCGTCTTTGGAAAACGATCGGCAAATGCGGTGTTCTCTCCTTGTTGATGGTTTTGATTTTCTCTGCTTGGACGTATTGGCGTTATTACCTCTAACCTTCTGAGGCTAAACGTAATCTTTTCTGATTTCATGGCTCTCGGTAAAAATCTTACAATGAGGCTATAGACCTCAAAAAAGAATTAAAAGTTCCGTTGCCATGAAGTTAGATAAGGACAATCTCGCCAAAATTCTTTCGCTTTGGCTCCACGTCGAAGCGTTGACGCCGTTCGACCTCGACAAGAATGATCTTATCGAACAGATGCCGGGGAGTCTGAATCAACCTCGGTCGTCTCTTTTTACATGGGATAACGAAGACACAACACAGCGGGACAGTCTGGAAATTGAACTGCAAAAGCTTCCTAAAGAAGAAGACAGAACAGACTTTTTTCGGATGTTTACGGTCTGCATCGGCATCGTTAACCGCAACGAATTCATTGATCGGGCAGAGCATCTTCTCAGATCCAATCTATTGGATATTTCGCAGGATTTGTCTGACTTCAGCGCTGAGGAGCAAAGAACGGATGACCTTATCTGTTTGGGAGTCCTGCGTGCAAACCATTTCGGCAAAATCAGCATGGGGACGGTTGAGCCGTCCTACGCTTTGTGCGAGCTGGTTAACCTAACAAATAAACAAAAGGGCGTCGAGAGTTTTGAGTTCTTGACGGACGTTGCTCAGATTCTCCATACCTCGGCGGTCCGTCAGCTTTCGCTTGACTCTGAAACGACGGCTCAAAAAATCAGTGAAAAGGACAGGCAGTTCTATGGAATGCTCATCCACAATCTGAACAAGAAGGAATTAAAGCCGGATGAAACCCGAGGATATAAACTCATTAAAGATTTAAATCCTCCTCAAAACTTTCTCAATCCCAGAAAAATAGACGAGCTCTGCAAAAGCTGGCTTGAGAAGGCCGGTCTCGGGCCTTCTTACCGAATCTGGGTGATCGTTAATTACTACGAACGTCCAAAGCCTCTGTACTTCGACTTTATGAATTCTCCTTATATCGAAATTTTGGAGAAGATTAAAAAGCGTGTTCAGACCGAGCCGCCCACTAGGGTGCTGAGTCCGGTTTCGGAGCGATTCTTTTCCTTGGCTTACGACAATCCGGATCGAAACGACCTTTTAGCCAACTCTAAGAAGTTTCTGGAGATGGCGAATCCGGAAAGGATGATCTTCGGACGCTGGCCGAGCGATATCAAAAATTATCTTGTTCCCTGCCAACAGGTTGCTCTTTCAACCATGATTTGGGCGCCGCCTGTGGATCCGATTATTTCCGTAAACGGGCCTCCGGGAACCGGAAAAACGATGCTCCTAAAAGAACTGCTGACGGAGATCGTAATCAATCGTGCCGCAGTGCTGGCTAACATTGAGGATATAGGAACGGCGCCGTTATTTGAACTGAAGTCAGGCTGGAGGGGAGAGCAGGTTCCAGTTCTTTTAAAGGAGTATGTCGAGGATTATCCGATCATCGTCGCGTCGAATAACAATAATGCGGTAGAAAACATTACGAAGGAGCTTCCTTTCGATTATGGCTTTGAGGAGCCGTTTGATTACTTCTCGGATCTCGCCAACAAATTAAATAGAAGCAAAGATGCATGGGGACTGGTTTCAGCTCCTTTAGGGAAGTCAGATAATTGGACCCGTCTTTGGAAAGCGTTTTTCAGCAATCACAAAACGCCGAAAGGGACAATTCCTTATCTTCAGCATGCCTTGGAAGAAGAGATTCAAAGCGAAGGCGGCATTGCCGAAATTCGATCCAATTGGAAAAAGGAGACTCAGCGTTTTAGAGAACTTTACTGCGATGTTCATGAGCGCATTACGTCAAAAATGCCTGATTACAAGGCTGATGTAAAGAAGTTTGCACAAACCTCTGAGGAAAAGCCTGTCACTGCCCGCTCTTTCCGAGATTCGGTGCTTCGCTCATTCAGATCCAAGAAAGGAGAATCGGAGGACAATCCTTTTGATTTCTCCGGAAGTTCAAAAGAAAAGAATCACGCTAGGCGTCTTTATACAGATGAGGAACTCGACAGAGCCAGGACTCGTTTATTCATTTCAGCATTAAAGCTTCATCGTTTGGCGGTGTTGGCCAAGAAGAAGGATTTCATCGACGGTATTCGAGGTTCGATTACCGCGAATATGTACGACCTGGTTTCTCCTCATCGGCTGTCGTTTCTCGGAACACTGTCTTTTCTGATACCGATTATTTCGACAACTTTTGCTTCGGCAGCTTTTAGATTTAATAATTTTCTTTCTTCTTCGCTGCCTTGGGTGATCGTTGATGAGGCATCTCAGGCGACTCCGCAGTCAGCTTTACTTCTGATGCAGAAAGCGAAGCGGTTTTTAGTGGTCGGAGATCCGCTCCAGCTCACACCTGTCGTGACGCTTCCTGATTCTCTTTCAGAGCTGCTTTGCGGAAAAGAGGAGCTTCTGAGGAAGTGGTCGCCGCATCTTCACAGTCTTCAGCAGCTTGCCGACGGAGCCAATCCTTTCGGTGCCTTCGTGGGTCCGGAAGAACACAAAATTTGGTCCGGACTGCCTTTGAGATTGCAGAGAAGAAGTTATCCCCCGATGTTCAATATCTGCAATCGGATCGCATATTCAGGACAGATGGTCCTACCGCCGGAGATGAAGGTAGATAAAACGCCGGAAAGATTTATCGAAAGCTATTGGGTGGATGTGGTTCCGGCAAGACCGAGCCTCTCCAATTGTGTCTCAGAAGAAGTCGATGCAGCCGAGGAGGTTCTCAACCATATCGACGTGCAAATTGCCATGAAACATCTTCAGGGCGAAGTTTTTGAAAAGAAATCTGTCCTTATTTGCACGCCGTTCCGAACCGCAGCGGCAACCCTTCGAAAGAGAATTAAGAAGACGGGCAACTGGCTTGAAGTGGAGCGTATCGGGACCGTACATACGCTTCAGGGACGCCAAAGCGACATCGTCATTGTTGTATTGGGTTCAAAGACGAATAAAGACGGATTCGGCGCGAGAAACTGGGCAACTTCAACACCTAATTTATTAAACGTCGCCGTCAGCCGCGCTAAAGAAACCGTGATTTTTATCGGAAACTATGAAGATTGGAAAGAGCACAACTACGTTCCGACCATCATGGCCGAGCTGGAAGATTACGGCAAAGGACGTCTTAAACTTTCTGAAGTATTGAATGAACCGGAACGCAATAACTAAAAAGGATTTTTATGAATAAAGGCGTGGTTTCCGTTTTAGTTGCCTATCTTATTTGGGGGCTATATCCGTTTTATTTTCATGCGATGCAGCATGTCGCTCCTGCCGAAATTGTGATCCATCGTGTCTTATGGACCTTTGCGCTTCTGGCTGTTTACTTATTCTGCTCAAGGCGCTGGCGGTGGATCCAGAAAGCTGTTACTGACAGGAGAACCGTTGCCGTGTTTTTGATGTCTTCGGTGCTCATCACTGCCAACTGGTCAACTTATACCTATGCGATCGTTACGAACCAAACGCTGGAGGCTTCGCTCGGATATTTTATGAATCCCTTGGTTTCTGTACTGCTGGGAACAGTATTTCTGAAAGAGAAACTAAATAAGGCTCAGATGCTTGCGATTGTTTTTGCATGTGCAGGCGTAATGTGGGTGACCTTTAAGCAAGGCGAATTTCCGGCGCTTGGCCTTACGCTGGCGCTCAGTTTTGGATTTTACGGTCTGGTACGCAAGATGGCCCCCCTGGGCAGTCTTGAAGGTCTGACGCTGGAAACGGCCTTTGCATTTCCTGTGGCGCTTTTGGCAACTTTCTATTTTGCGGGGAATGGAGATTTAACTTTCGTCCATGGCACGAGCTGGGACAAGTTCTGGCTGATCATGGCCGGTCCGATTACAACAATCCCTCTGATCTTATTTGCCTACGGATTAAAACAGGTTCCTTACTCAACGGTCGGTTTTATTCAATACCTGAGTCCGACGATGGTGTTTTTTATCGGGCTGTTCTTTTTTGGGGAAGAACTGCAAGTTGACCGCTTAATTGGATTTATCCTTATATGGGCCGGCGTACTGATTTTTGTCGGCGAGAATTTTTTCCGCAGCCATTCCGGATATCGTACTGAATTCAACCAATTGTCAAAATGACCCTATCTGATTGTTTTGCACTTTTTGTGAAGTTTTTCTTCCTGCTGACGCCTCCGTTTGTGATGTCGGCATTCCTGTCGGTGACGAAAGACAACACGATCCAGGAAAGAAATACCTTAGCGATTTGGATCACGCTGTGGATTTTGATTATCAGTGGTGTACTCCTCTTTTTCGGCGGATTCATTTTTAAAATTTTCGGCATTACGCTGGACGCATTCCGAATCGGTACGGGTGCGCTCTTGTTTTTGACTGCCGTTTCTCTGGTAAGAGGCGACTCTATCCGAGTGCCGTCCGGAGACTCCGTCCAGTCTTTAGCAGTTGTGCCGATGGCCATTCCGATCACTTTGGGGCCGGCCTCTATCGGTGTGCTGATGGTTTACGGCGGTGAAATTAAAACGGGTTTGGGATTTTTCCTGGCTTATCTTTCCATCAGTGCGGCTGTCATCTGTGTCGGGGCGCTCCTGTTGGTTTCCAACTACATTCAGAAAGCCATCGGAAAGAACGGGTTAGTGGTGCTGAGCAAACTCACTGGTTTGATTCTGGCTGCATTGTCTGCCCAAATGATTTTTGAGGGCGCAGATGCATTCCTGCTGCAGACTTTAGAAAAGTTGAAGTAAAACTCTGCCGATTGGGCGGCGAGTTTGAAAATTCCTCGGCGCTTTTCCGGCATAGTCAAATAGAAAACGGTCATGTTTCGAGAAGGAACACGACCGTTTGGTTTACCTTGAAACTGCGTTATTAGATGGATTCAGGTTCCATCTTGATCGCACCGCAGGGGCATTCGCTGGCGCAGACGCCGCAGCCCTTGCAGTAGTCGTAATTGAAGATGTAGGGGACGTTGTCGTCACCGGTCTTAATCACGGCGTTGTCCGGGCACACACCGTAGCAGTTGTCGCACTGCAGGCAGTTGCCGCAGGACATGCAGCGGCGAGCTTCAAACAAGGCGTTTTCTTCCGTTAAACCGTGCTGAACTTCATCGAAAGTGCTCTGACGGCGGACAAGGTCGAGCATTGGGCGAACGGTCTTGGGAGCATCCGAGTAATACCAGGTGTTGAGGCTTTCGAACGTGGCGATTTCCTTCTTAGGATGATCAACCGGTTCTTTGCCCTTTAGGTAGCAGTCAATGCCGTAGGCAGCCTTGTAGCCGTGGCCGATGGCAACGGTAACGTTTCTGTCTCCCGGGACCATGTCGCCGCCGGCGTAAATGCCGGGGACGCCGGTTCTCATGAAGCGGTCGACTTTAACGACGCCTTTTTCGATGTCGAGTCCGGGGATCTTATCGATGAGGCTCTGGTCGACGTTTTGACCGAGGGCTAGAACAACGGTATCGGCCTCGACGGTTTCGAATTCACCAGTCGGCTGAGGATTACCGTTTTCATCGAGTTCCATTTTTTCGATGCGAATTTCCTTCGGATTTTCTGCTTCTGTAATGGTGGAAAGCCATTTCACGGAAACGCCTTCCTGGAGGGCTTCTTCAACTTCGAAGTCATGAGCCGGCATCTTTTCGCGTGTGCGGCGATAGATGATCAGAGGCTCAGCACCCATACGCTTGGCAGAACGAGCGACGTCGATGGCGGTATTGCCGCCGCCGTAAACGACAACTTTACGGCCGAGCAGAGGCTCTTCTTCGCCTTCCATGGAGCGGAGAACGGAAACAGCGTCAAGCATGTGTTTTGCATCGCCGCCCGGGATGTAGGCGTTTTTAGCCATGCCGGCACCGACTGCGAGAAAGACTGCATCGTAACCGTGAGCCTTCTTTTCTTCTTCGACGTCTTTGACGGTTGTGTTCAGTTCGAGTTTGACGCCCAGATCAAGGATTCTTGCAATTTCCTGATCAAGCACTCGGCGGGGAAGGCGGTATTTCGGAATACCGTAGCGCATCATGCCGCCGGCCTCCGGGCTGCCTTCTTTGATTGTGACCTCATGGCCTTTGAGGGCGAGCTGATAGGCAGCAGAAAGGCCTGCAGGGCCGGAGCCTACGATCAAGACTTTTTTGCCTGTCTTCTGTTCGGGTTTGACGAACTTGTAGCCGTTTTCTAAGGCGTTGTCTCCGAGGAAGCGTTCGACAGAGTTGATGCCGACGGAAGCGTCCAGCTTACCGCGGTTACAAGCGCCTTCACAGGTGTGATAGCAAACGCGTCCCATGCAGGAAGGTAGAGGATTGCGCTTGGTTAAATGGCGCCAGGCTTTTTCATAGTTGCCGCTTTCGGCGTAGAAAAGCCAGCCCTGAATATCTTCGCCGGCGGGACACTGATGGTTGCAGGGAGGAAGCTTGTGGACGTAAGTCGGACGAAGCGTTCTCCAAGAGCCGGTACGGTTTTCCAAGGAAGTACCGACATCTAACGTAATAGCAAAAGGTTTTTTCATGGGATTAAGTCCTTAAACTTTGTCGGCTCGTTCGTCAGCCTGGACAGACGGCGGAATGATTTCAGGTTCTTCTTCGCCGAGAAGGCCGAATCTTCTGATATTTCTTTGAGCGATTGCCTGAATACGAGCAAACGCATCGGCGTCTCCCTTCGGTCCGAAGAGGTGAGCGTAGCGCTTCTGAAGTTTCATATAGTTTTCAACCGGCTGGAGCTGGCGAATCTTGGTGACTTTAGTGATTTCGCCGTATTCGGATTCGAATACCGGGAAGAGACCGGTCTCAACAGCGAGGCGGGCCAGTTTGACGGTGTCAGCCGATTTGGCTCCCCAGCCGAGCGGGCACGGAACCAAGATGTGGATGTAGCGTGCGCCATGGAAAGTCATGGCTTTGGCAACTTTTCTTTCCAAGTCTCTTAAGTCGGCAATTGTGGCTGTGGCAACGTAAGGAATGCCGTGAGCCATGGCGATAAGCGGTACGTCTTTACCTTGGCCGAAGGCGTTGCCGGGATGCTTGCCGACAATCTGTGTGGTAGCCGTACGGACAGCCGGCGGCGTAGCGGACGAGCGCTGAACACCTGTGTTCATATATCCTTCGTTGTCGTAGCAGATGTAAAGCACGTCGTCGTTTCTTTCGAACATGCCGGACAAGCATCCGAAACCGATATCAGTCGTACCGCCGTCACCGCCTTGAGCGATTACACGGACCAGCGGTTTGCCGGATTTTTTTGCCTTGACGCGTGCAACTGCGGCCATACCGGAACCGACAGCGGCCGTGTTGCCGAAAAGAGAATGAAACCAGGGAAGCTGCCAGCTGGTTTCCGGATAAGGTGTGGAGAATACTTCCAGGCAACCTGTGGCGTTAGCAGCAATCAAGCGGCCCTCGGTCGCGCGCATAGCAGCGTCCACAGCATAGCGGGCGCCCAAGGCTTCGCCGCAGCCCTGACAGGCTCTGTGGCCGGAGTTCAAGGAGTTGTATCTTTCGATGTTGGCCTGTCCGCTTCTCTGATCGGGCTGCAGAAGACGGTTGCCGACCGTGAAAGTACCGGTCTGATAAAACTTAATCTGATGTTCGCTCATGGCTTAGAGATCTCCTTTGTGAAGGTCGGCAACGGCCTAACAATGGCTTCGGCCATCGGGCCGGAGTGGCGTTCTTCTTGTTCGTGCTTCAGCTGGTCCTGAACGACTTTCTTATCGAGATCCAGGAATGTGAGTTCGGGAAGTTCACCTTTAAGAGCAGCGTCAAAAGCTTTGTGCAGGCTGCGCTTAGTGATAGCACGGCCGCCGAGTCCGGAGATGACGCAGCAGATATCGAGGTCGGAGAGTTTACGGGTCGAACGGATTACGTCGTCGGTGACGACACCGCCGATACCGACCTGGAGAGAACGGTCAATCACGACTGCGGTCTTGGCGCCTTCGAGAGCTGTAAAGACTTCGGCAGCCGGGAAGGGGCGGTATGACTTGATTCCGAGAAGGCCGACTTTCTTGCCGTCTTCGCGCATTTCGTCAATAACATCCTTGATCGTGCCGATGACAGAGCCCAAAGCAACAACCATGACTTCGGCATCTTCAGCACGATAAAGATCAACCAAACCGCCGCTCTTGCGGCCGATGATTTCTTCGTATTCTTTGGCGACTCTGTCGATCACGCCGAGTGCCTGGAGGTGATGGGCGTGGGCAAGATAACGAACTTCGGTAAACGCTTCGGGACCGACCATTGCACCGATAGAAACCGGCTGTTCCGGATCCAAGCTCTGGCGAGGATCGTACGGAGGAAGGAATTGGTCAACTTGCTCCTGAGAAGGAATGTCCATTCTTTCGAAAGCGTGCGTTAAAACGAAACCGTCCATACAGATCATGACCGGAAGAGAGAGCTCTTCGGCAATCTTGAAAGCCTGAATATGGAGGTCGACCGCTTCCTGGTTGTCTTCAGCAAAAAGCTGGATCCAGCCGCAGTCGCGCTGGCTCATAGAGTCGGAGTGGTCATTCCAAATGTTAATCGGGGCACCGATGGCGCGAGAGGCGACGGTCATAACGATCGGGAGACCGAGGCCGGAGGCGTTGTAAACCGCTTCAGCCATATAAAGCAGCCCCTGGGAAGCGGTAGCGGTGTAGGCACGGCCGCCGGCGACGGAACCGCCGATTGCCACGCTCATGGCTGCGAATTCACTTTCAACGTTCAAGAATTCGCAGTCTTCAAGAGTTCCTTTTTTGACCATGGCACCGAGGTTTTCGACGATATGGGTCTGAGGAGAGATCGGGTAGGCGCAGATGATTTCGGGGCGGCAAAGTGCCACAGCCTCAGCGACGCCTAAAGAGCCTTCAATTTGTTTGAGCATTGGGGCGATCCTTTATAAACGATTCTTAGCTTCTAAAACAAAGGAGTAAGCGTCTGCCGCAACGTCGGCGTTGGCTTGGGCAACTTTTCCTTTGTAGCGAGTTTGGAAAGCCTGCTGGACGCTTTCGAGTTTGAGTTTGCCGGTCAGCGCGGCAAAACCTGCCAGCATAGCAGCACCGGGAAGAGGACGACCGATG
>PPYF01370864.1_pt1 | contig 12365 bp, 11 predicted proteins | sample 1559871 | NCBI WGS metagenome assembly PPYF01 (sample SAMN08240021, study PRJNA423297) | Human gut metagenome, whole genome shotgun sequencing project. | reverse complement strand
CTGCTAGGGCGCAGCTGGTAAGAAAGCCTTACAGGCGCATATGAAGAACCCCCGGCTATGCCGGGGGGGTCCTTTTGTGGGGTGCTACATGATACGAACAAAAGACGTACTCAGCTGCCTGCCCCTTGTGGCGTCCATTCTGGGCGACCGCTATGGGGTACAGGTACGCATTGGCGGCAAAGATGCCTGCACTGATGGCAAAATAATCTATTTACCAGCCTTGCCTATGGATTGTGAACCGGAAGTATTGGCGCTAGCCAAGGGATTTTGCGACCATGAGGCGGTCATATAAGGCACACGGATTTCAGCGTACTGAAGGCCGCAAATCTCGATCCCATAACCTTCAATCTCTTCAACTGCCTCGAAGATTGGAGAGTCGAAAAAAAGCTGTCTGCCATTTTTCCTGGTTGTCGGCAAAACCTGAACTGGTTGATACGACGATTCTTTGTGGAAAAGGCAGAGCCAAGGGCCGGGGGAGATCCTCCGGCCCTTGCTGTTATGGAATATGTATTGCTGACGGTACGGTCATGGGATGTGGATGAGGTCAACAGCCCCCGGAGATTGTCAGCGAAAATTATTGTCCAGAACTTTCTAGGGTTGAAAGAAGCGTTGGATGGCGTTCTGGTAAAAGTACGTATCCACTGCCCTGATACCGCAACCACCATAGGCTATGCGCGCTAACTGGCAAACTGTATCCGGAAATGGAAACCAGAACTGCTCGCAGATCGAAAGGGCGGTACGTCTGCAATATCAGGTAATAGTAGTGAGAAGCAGCAGGATGATCAGGCTGATTGTACGGTCCAACCAGGGCAGATAGATTCATCTAATTGCGCTTCTCAATCACAGCAGGAAGAGGGTAGAAATAAAAGAGCCTTGCTCGCGGAGTTGTTCAAGGCAGATGCCCATGCGCTGCCTCAAAACCTGGGAGAAGCACTGGCCACACAGCTCACGCTTCAGCAAGAAAACTCAAGCACAAGTCATCTGTCAGTAGCTATTGAGGGTTTCAGGCAGGTGCTGCCATTGTCGGAAGAACATAGAAATAACACTCTACGGGCCAGCAGCGCCCTGCGTACACGCCTTCAAGGTCTGCTGCAGGCACAGACCCGACAAGGCTGCCATATCGGCAGAAAGGGAACCTTGCATACAAGATCACTTTATAAGCTGCACGTGGGCAACTCCCGTGTATTTCAATCCCTATCCGAACAAACGGGTCTTAATACCGCCGTGCACGTTTTGCTGGATGTCAGCGGCAGCATGGCAGGCGCTCCCATCACCCTCGCAAAGCAGGCTTGCTATGCCATAGCCAAGGCCTTGGCAGGCATCAAGGGAGTTAACCCGGCAGTGACGGCATTCCCGGCGACAACAGCGCCAAACTCCGTTGTTTCTTTGGTTCGACACGGGCAAACAGTTTCGGAGAGTTTCGAAATCGGAGCTTCAGGGGGAACCCCTTTGGCTGCTGCCCTTTGGTGGACCATGCAGACCGTGTTGCCCCTAAAGGAAAATCGAAAAATTATCCTGATTATCACCGACGGAACGTCAGATAATCCTCAGGCAAGTAAGGACTCTTTAGCAATGGCGCTAAAGCTGGGATTTGAAGTTTATGGCCTTGGGATTCGGGACGAGAGTATTGCCAGTTTACTCCCCCGTACCAGCCAGACCATCAAAGAGCTTCCGGATCTGGCTCCTGTAATGTTCGGTCTGTTGCAACGAGTTTTACTGGAAGGAGGAAGGAATGGCTAAGGTGAGTTGCGGGCTTGATGCCACAGTATGGCTTGTCATTGCGATTGCATTGTTAAAGGCCGCAAAATCTATTTGGGATGAATTGAAGGATTAACTATTAAAGATTATGCTTGGCGTTGTAGTCAAAATGCTACCTATGCTGGGCATAATCTTTAAGATTTTATCATTAGCACTTTTGGTTTGTTGGGTTCTATAATAAATCTTGGGAATATTGCGCGTAAAAGGCTAATACTCAGGCAGGCTTACGCCCAAATTGTTTCAACTTTGAAAATAATCTATGAGTGTTATTTTTTAACCATGTCGTTGATATAGATATCAAGCGGGGAATGGACCTGTATGTCCGCCTTGCCAACATTATAATGCGACGAAATAGGTAGAGACTACGACGAGTTTCCCCTCTGGTCCGCTCTGACATTTTAGTTAATTTTGCGGTCGCATTCGCAATTTTTCCTCCAATAACCAGAGAGAAAAAAATATAGTACACCCAACGGAACTGCTTGTCCCGCAGGCCTGTTTGCTCCTTTGCAACTAGCTTATCATGAATAACGCCCAATCTAATGATGTTCGGTATGAGAAGTTCGCTTGCCAATGCGGTAGTTTTATAGGGGGCGTACGAAATTTCTTCACCATCCAAATATTCTGGTAAAGCCTCTGCTACTGCAATGGGGGTGGGATTGCAGCGAGAGGAAGTAGAATACTGCGATATTCCGTGTCCAAGATCAGTCACGGGACACAGTAGGCGATTGTAGGCTGCAATCTCGGTTCGAATTCTGTGAGTTTCTTCAAGCGGTGCAGCGAAGGTGCCGCCCCCGTAGATTTGTGCAGTATACTTTGGTGTCAAGCCCGGTACAAAACCGGAGTAGGCATAGTCACTCAATTGGGACTGAATGGTATTGGCCCATTGACATGATGCACTAGCAGTATGTCCGTTCTTCAAACACCAAGCATCATATAGCTCAACTTGCCGTAAAAGATAAAAACTGGTCTGGCTGATTTTTTTGGTATTTTGATCAAGCTCTCGTTGATGCTGATTCATTTCAGCATCAACCACAAAAAAAATCCCCGCTAAAAGGGCGGCGACACACCACACGTGATCGTATGCGTGCCAAAATCCATTTTTAAATGCGAAAATATCAACTACTAAAATCGTTATGGACCACCCCGACAGCAGGCCCAAAAAAAGCAATGAAACCGTCCCAAGCGGAGTGCCAAGCTCCCCCGAGCCATTGAGGATATAGCGTTCTGGAACCCAACCGCTACTAGGCCATATACCAAATACCCCCAGTAGCCCTGGCAACATAAGTAAAATGGCTACGGACAGTAAACCACGTTTTCGGCGCAAGACGTAACCCACAACCAAGAGGAATATTGAAAGAAAAATTGAGTAAACGAGCAGGCAGTTGAAAATTGCTCGCATTCCTTCAAAAGGGGTGGGGGATGGCGCGGTACCAGGCGCAGGTAAAAATATGCTTATTTGGATTAACCCGAGCCCATCTAAGATTTGCTCAATGCTCCAAGCCTCGGCTTTCAGTATAGAGATATATGGATATAAGAATTCTTCCAGCACCGTTTTCCCCAATGATCTACGGTTTTAATTAAACTAACTGCTACAGGCTGTTGTTGTCACGTTATGCCTGACATCCTAATTTTTCAATGTTTACCTGGGAGGGACACATTCGCGAGCTGTTAACCTGTCGCATGATGCCTATCGTTTACCGCTGGATTTTCACGTAAGTCGCAGCTACTCTGGGGTCACAAACGGGGTCACAAGTCTTCGTGAATAAAAAATAAATTACAATAATTTCATTATGTTGAAATCAAGTATATCAAATGGTGCCTATTCTCCCCTTCCACAAATTTAAAAAGGCCGAAATTTCTGAAAAATCAGAATTCCGGTCTTTTTGTTTGTTTTTTCCGAGAATTGCCTCGATTTGAAAATTTACCGACAGGTCTCGGCAGGATTCGTTAGATAACGGCGGCAACTTTTATGCACTTGGTGCAGAAAAATTTGTCCAGTTCAGACGTGATTACCTACTCAAGCTCAGCGGACCTTGAGCTTGAGATCGTTCCATTCCATCAAATTTGATTTTTACCTTTTCTCTTTCTCCGCTGCCGCTTGTAGCTAATCGCAAAAGAGGTATATCATATTTATCCGGAATTGAATTTTTAATCGCGTCTCTCTTTAGCTGTTCTGGATTATTTTCATGGTACTCAAAATCATCAACTTCTATAATAAGAGCGCATTTCTTGTCCTGATTATTATATATAATAAAATCAACAGAAGCTCAGCTGTTGACAAAGTCGGCCTCACGAGTATCAAGCATGCTTGTTTCCCTGATTATATTGCACAACATGGCTTGCTCAGCTATATCGTAGTGAGAAGACTTTGACTCTTGAAAAATACATTTCAGAGCCGTAGCGATGATATTTTCTGACATAAATCTAGAGCGATGCAGTAGTTTTAAATTCAACGTATCAAGTTTGTCTGAGTAATTTTTATACAGCAAGTCAAAATCAGAAACAATCTGTCTATTGACTATATGCTCATATAATGTATTATATTAAATATATATCAACATCTCATGTACATGATGTCCATTTTTCTGGAATAATTTATTGTCAGTTCCAATACGAATTGCTCCCGTGCCCGTGAAATGGCTACGTTGACTAGGCATGCTTCATCTACAAAGCCGCCCCCTTTTTCCGCGCTCCACGAACTATCCAAAACAGTACTCATGATTATTACATCATGCTCACGACCTTGAAATTTATGAGCGGTTGCTGACCCCCAAATATATTTCAACCAGCACTTCTCCCTGATCGAGGGCAGTCTGGCCTTGCGGACACCGTGTCGCGCCGTGTGCGGAGGGCAGTAGTCCTGGCCCTCGCTTCACCGCAGTTTTAGGTCCGCAGCGTTTCGGGCATTTTTCTCGCCGCCTCCTTTCTCTCTTCTCTGTTTCCTCATTTCGTGTTGAGTTGCCGCTGTCTTTCTCGCCCATTCTTGACAGTGGGGGCATATCGGGTATGTTTGTAACCATTATCCTTGGGCGGGTATCGTAATCCGTCGTAAAAGTGCAACTAACCCGAAATCACAGTGGTTTTCATATGCAGCGAAGAAAATTTTTAGAGCTTGCCGGACTGGCCGGTATGGCCGGTCTGGGGCTTGCCGCGCCGGTCCATGGCGGCGTGCCTGCCCTGGAGCAGGGGCGCCGCCCCCGTTACGGCATGCTTATTGACCTGAAAAAATGTGTGGGCTGCCAGGCCTGCACCGTATCCTGTTGCATGGAGAATGCCGTGCCGCCGGGTGCGTTCCGGACCAGCGTGGGAGAGTATGCGCTCAAGCCGCAAGGGGAAGAGCGCATGTATATCGCGCCGTTGCCGCGCCTATGCAATCACTGCAAAGAACCGGCCTGTCTGCCGGTGTGTCCGGTCAAAGCCACGTACCAACACGACAACGGCATTGTGGTCATTGACGCTTCCGCCTGTATCGGCTGCGGTTTCTGCGTGCAGGCTTGCCCCTATGACGCGCGTTTTCTGAACCGCCAGACCCGCACGGCTGACAAATGCACGTTCTGCGCCCATCGCCTGGAAGCCGGGCTGCTGCCTGTCTGTGTGGAAAGCTGCGTGGGCGGCGCGCGCCTGTTCGGAGATCTCAACGCGCCCGACAGTCTGATCCGGCGCACGCTGGACGCCCATAAGGATGCGCTGAAGGTGCTCTATCCGGAAAAGGGCACGGAGCCCTTCGTGTTTTATCTGCATCTTGACGACGTTTTTGTTGCCGCGGACAGCGTGGCGACCCCCATGTCGCCGCGCTTGCCGCAGCAGGAGGAAAGCCATGCCTAGTTTCATGGAGCTTTCCAATATCGCGCCGCCGAAAGTCTGGGGCGTCTGGGAGCCGCTGGCATTTTTCTTTCTGACTGCCGGGGCGGCGGCTGCCATCCTGGCCTGTGCGGCCCTCTGGCGGCGCGCATCCGCCGGAGCGGGGCGCTTGTTCGGCGTGGTTGCGTTGGCCTCGGGCCTTGCCGGTCAGGCCTGCCTCCTGATGGGCCTGGAACAACCCTTGCGCGCCTATGAGCTGTATCTCCGTCCGCATTTCATTTCCTGGACGGCCTGGGGCGGCTTTCTGATTCCGCTGTGCCTGCTGTGCACCGTGCCCCTGGTCTGGCCGCGACGGAAAGGACGCGTGCATCCTCTCTGGTTTCTGCCCGCCATCGGGGCGGCCTGCGCCGTTTTCATCTATGCGGACAGCGAGATCATGGATTGCGTGGGCCGTGTGCTCTGGGCGCGGCCTCTGCTGCCCATGGGTTTCATTCTCGCGGGCTTGAGCGCGGCCTTTGGTTTCACCTGTCTTATGGCGCCGCGCACGGATGGCGCCTTTTCCCTGCTGCCGTGGGCCAGCGCGGCGGCCGCCTTTGTCTGCGCACTGGCGGCTCTGGCCTTTCGCGCGCCCGAGGGTTTTGCCCAATTCGCCACATACTGGTGGCACGCGCCTGAAACCATCTGCCTGATCGCCGCCGTCATCGCCGCAATCCGCCCCCGCCGCTGGTTCCGTCTGACCGGAGCCATGACCTGTGTGAGCGCCTTCATGGTCTTCTGGAAAATCATCCATATGGGACAAGCCTTCGGCAGAAATGCGTCCACGTTTTCCGATGCGGCGGCTTTTCTGGATATTGTTTCTCCCGGTTCCTTGCTGATTCTGGCAGGCGGCGCCGGTCTCTGGCTGGCGCTGGCCTTGCTGCTTTCCATGCTTTTTCCCTGGAATGCGGCGAAAGAACCCGCTTGAGCCGACTTGGGCATTTTAACTTTGAAATGCTCTAACGCCGCACATGGTGCGGCGCGCCACAACGCGGCGAGGATTCAGCCGAAAAACATTGTTTTCGGCGGGATGAAACTTTGAAACTGCGCAGCCTTTCAAAGGTAATCTGTCCTGAGGGCTGAATCGCCAACGCGCCAAACGCATCTTCGGCGCAACAAGGTTGTAGAAATATGGATGACAAGAAACGGAATTTTTTGAAAAAAGGCGCGCTTGCCGCCGTGGGGCTGGGAGTTTTCGCCGCCGCCTCGCTGGATACGGCGCGGCGCATGGTGCGGGGCCTGCGCGAGGGCACAGCAGGCGTGCCTGTTGCCGACGCGGAAAACAAGAATTCCCTGGTTCCCGAATATTGGATGAATCCGGAAGGCCATGCCGTGCCGGTCAAGGGGCAGCGCGTGGCTTTCAACCAGTGCTGGGGCTGCACCACCTTCTGCGGCGTGCGCCTGCATATCGACGAGGCCACGGACCGTGTGGTGCGGGCTGCGGGCAATCCTTACAACCCCTTGTCCACCAGTCATCAGCTGCCCATGAGCACGCCCGTGAGCGAGGCTCTGGCCGCGCTCTCCGCGCGCGGCGACAGCGGCTACGCGCAGCGGGCCACGGTCTGCGGGCGCGGGGCGGCCATGCTGGAGGCCAACAGCAACCCTTTCCGGATCACCCGCTGCCTGAAGCGCGCGGGCAAACGCGGCGAGGGCAAGTGGAAGAGCATTTCCTTTGAGCAGCTGGTGGCGGAAGTGGTGGACGGCGGCGACCTCTTCGACGAAGGGCATGTGGACGGCCTGCGGGCCATCCGCGAAGCCAAGGGACCGGCCAATCCGGAAATGCCCGAATTCGGCCCGCAGTCCAACCGCCTTTTGCTGACCTACACCACGGAGGACGGCCGGGAGCAGATTTTTCTGCGCCGCTTCGGCCAGGCCTCCTACGGCACCAAGAATTTCGGCAAGCACGGCGCGTATTGCGGCCTGTCCTTCCGGCTGGGCGCGGGACTTTTTCTGAATGACCTTCAGGCCATGCCCCACACCAAACCCGATTTCGAGCACTGTGAATTCGTGCTGTTCTGGGGCACGGCACCTTCCCAGGCGGGCAATCCTTTCAACCGCTCGGCGCGGATGCTGGCGGACGCCCGCTCCGGGGGAAAAATGCGCTATGCGGTCATTGACCCCGTCCTACGCCTGCCCGTGACCAGCGCCGCGCGGGACCGGGCGCAATGGGTTCCGATCCGGCCGGGCATGGATTCAGCCCTGGCCCTGGGCATGATCCGTTATATCCTCGACAACAACCGCCATGACGCGGCCTTTTTGTGCCACCCCACACTGGCGGCCGCGCGCAAAGCCGGAGAGGCCGGATTTTCCAATGCCACGCATCTGGTGCGGCTTTCCGGCAAGCAGGCCGGGGCGCTGCTGCGGGCGGCCGATCTGGGCGCGGTGGGAGTCTTTGCCGGGGCCGACAAGAACGACGCCGTGGTCATGAGCCCGGACGGCCGCATGCTGCCCGCCGGGGCCTGTGAGCAGGCGGCCTTGTTTTACCGGGGTTCGCTGCCTCTGGACGGTGAACAGGTGGAAGTGGCCAGCGCGTTGCAACTGCTCAAGGAAGAGGCGGACAGCCGCAGCCTGGAAGAATATTCCCGCCTGTGCGGCGTGCCGGTGCAGACCATCACCGATCTGGCGACACGGCTGACAGCTCACGGCAAACGCGCGGCCGTGGATGTGCACGGCGGCATGATGAGCACTTCCGGCGTCAACGCCGCCTTTGCCGTGCTGACGCTGAATACCCTGATCGGCAATATCAACGTCAAAGGCGGCCTTTCCGTGGGCGGCGGGGGCTACCACAAGGCAGCCCTCAAAGGGCCGCGCTATGATTTGCTGGCCTTTGAAGGGCAGAGCGCGCCCAAGGGCTTTCCGGCTATCCGTTGCCGGGCACCGTACCAGAAGTCCACGGAGTTCAAAAAGAAGGTCGCGGCCGGTGAAAATCCGTATCCTTCGGAATATCCCTGGTTCCCCCTCACGCCGCCCAACATGCCCGCCGAACATCTGCTGGCGCATGCCAACGGCAATCCCTTCAAATACAAATGCTGGATCAACTGGAAGGGCAATGCGCTCTACGGCCACGGCGGGCTCAAACAGGCGATGGGCAAATGTCTGGAAGACTCCCGCGATCTGCCGCTGATTATCGGCATCGATACCTTTCATAATGAAACCAACGCCTATGCGGATTATCTGGTGCCCGATCCCTGCATGTACGAGCTCTGGGGCGGTTTTTCCGGAGCCTGGGCCGGTACGCTGACCCCGGTCTCCACGGCCCGCTGGCCCGCCGTGACGCCACGCCAGGCCCGGAGCGCCTCCGGCGAGCCGGTCTGTATGGAGCTGTTCATCATTGAGGCGGCCAAGCGCATGGGCCTGCCCGGTTTCGGGGACAAGGCCATCCGGGGCGCGGACGGCACGCTGCATCCGTTGCACACGCCGCAGGATTTTTATCTGCGGCATGCGGCGAATATCGCCTGGTTCAAAAACGACGTGCTGCCGTCCCCTGGGGCGGAGGATATCGCGCTTTCCGGGGTGCGGCCCATCCTGGGCGACATCCGGCGCATTCTGCCGCCCGAAGAGCAGGGGCCCGTCACCTTTCTCTACACCCGCGGCGGCAGGTTCGCGCCCTATGACGCGGCCTATCGGGGCGAGGAACTGGGCGTCAAATGGGAAAAGGCCCTGGCCGTCTACAACGAGGACGCGGGTACGGCCGTCAATTCCCGGACAGGCAGGCCGTATCGGGGCACGCCCTGCTGCCTGCCGCCTCTGCTGTATGACGGCCGGAAGCTGCGCGAGGTCTGGACCTCGGCGGAATATCCTCTGGAACTGATTTCCTTTAAATCCAGCCTGATCAATTCCTACGGCGTTGTGTCGCCCCGGCTTATGAGCATCAAGGGCGTCAACCTGGTGGTTTTGCATCCTGCCGATGCGCAAAAGGCGGGCGTCCGGCACGGCGACAGGGTGCGCTTGGTCACGCCGGGCGGCAGCGCGGCGGCCTATGCCAGTGTGGGGGAAATGGTCATGCCCGGCGTGGTGGCGGTGGAGCACGGTTTCGGGCATACGGGCTTGGGCGCCTCTGATGTGGAGATCGACGGCGTGTGCACCCCGGCCCGGAAAAGCGTGGCGGCGGGCATCAACCTCAATGACCTGGTGCCCCCCGATCCCACCCGCAAGGGCCTGTCCGCTCTGGCGGAACATATGGGCGGCCCGGCGGCCCGACAGGGCATACCGGTGCGTATCGAGAAGGTTTGAGGGGGGTGCTGATCAGCTTCAGCGGCTTGCCCGGCGTGGGTAAAAGCAGCGTGGCGCGACTTCTTGCCCAGCGGATCAAAGCCGTCTGGCTGCGCATTGATTCACTGGAGCAGGCTTTGGTCCGCTCCGGCGTTGTTGACCGGGATGGCCTGGGGCCAGCGGGCTATTATGTGGGCTATGCCCTGGCGTTGGATAATCTGCGGCTGGGCCTTACCGTACTGGCGGATTGCGTCAACCCGCTTGCCCTGACTCGCAATGCTTGGCGGGACGTAGCGTTTGAAGCGGGCGCGGAGCTGCTGGAAGTGGAATTTGTCTGCTCTGATGCGCGGGCGCATCAGGCACGGGTGGAAGCGCGGTTGTGCGAAGTTCCCGGTCTGCTTCTCCCCGACTGGCGGGCGGTACGGGAACGGGAATATGAGGTCTGGGAGCGCGCGCCCCTGGTGTTGGATACCGCCGTACTGTCGCCGTGCGAGGCTGTGGAGGCCGTTTGCCGCGCCGTGCGGGCTGTAGCGGCGTCTTCGCGGGCGCGTTGAGACGGAGACGCGCGCCCCTCCCGGAGTTCTTTCAGGCTTTGTTTTCTTCCAGCGGCATGGCTTCCCAGGCTTCGAAGTCATAGAGGCTTGTGCCGGGATTTTTGGCGCAGGCCGAAGTGTGATCGTAGGTTTCCACCACCGGCCATTGGGTAACCCGGCCCAGGGCTTCCTGAAAGGAAGCGGCCTCAATGATCTGATGGCGGCTGATCGTAAGGTTTTCGTTGGGCCCCGCGATATAATGCACACGGTACTGCGGCATGACTGCTTCCTTTACGGCGGCGGGACGTGCCCGGACGCCGGGTGGTTGAACGAGCATTTCAAGTGTGACATGCTCTGGTTGCGCCGGGCGGCAAGCCGCATCGGCCTTTGAGAGAGAAGGTGAAGAGCGGGAGCGCGCTGTGGGCGCGCTCCCGCTCTTTTGTCAGTTCTGATGCAAGGCCTGGTCTAGCTGTGAGCGCTCGGGAAGAGATAGCTCACGAACCAGAGCACCACGAGCAGGGTGACGCCCAGCCCCCAGCTCCAGTGGATGAGCTTCAGTTCCGTCTCATCCAGGGGTTCATATTCCATTTTCTGGACTTCTTCGTGGAACTTCACGTCCTTCTTGTCTTCAGACATATCCGACTCCTTGTGAGGATGAAACCTCTTGGGTGAAACGCGTTAACCGGCCATCACAGGCGGCGTCATGCCGTGGAAGAACGCCCACGAGATGAACAGACCGATCCAGATAATAAAGCCGAACAGGCAGATGATGTACACGACGGCCAGTTTGCCGATGCCTTCCTCCATCAGCTTGCGGAAGTTGGAAACCATGCCGATGGTGAAGAAGGTCAGAGTGAAGAAGATGGTGCGCAGAGGTCCGAGCGTGCTGATGACGCTCTTGCCCATGTCGGCCAGCTCCTTGGACTGCAGGCAGATCAGCAGCATAATCACGAAGGTGCCCACATAGCCCAGCACGAAGCGCGGGAAGCGGGCCCACACGTCGCCGAAGGTCATGGTGCGTTCGCCTCTGGTCTTGTCGAACTTGGCTGCCCAGACCCAGGCCAGCACAAAGGCCCACACGCCGATGAAGATGTCGATGAAGATTTTAACTGTGGTCGTGACCATGGTGATCCAGCCGGATTCCCAGATGATGCCGGCTTCCATGGCCTTGGCGCGGATCAGGGCGTCGGTGATGGCGCCGCTGGCGATGGCGCCGCCGTCGGACTTGACCGCCAGGCCCATCCAGCCGCCGGCCACCATGGGCTCGTTGTGCAGGAAGAAGGCGGCCACGAAGGGCAGCACCAGCATTTCAATGCAGGTGAAGACCACGATCAGCGAGGAAACCATGATCGGCACCACGGGCCGGGCGCGGATGGCGCTGCCCGTGGCGATGGCGGCGGACACGCCGCAGATGGAGATGCCGGAAGCCATGGGCACGGCCCATTCACGGCTGAATTTGAAGTATTTGCGGGCGATGTAGTACACAGTGGCCCAGTAGATCAGATAGGCTTCCACAATGGCGCAGAGACCGCGGAAGATGATGTGGCCGGCATAACCGGAAGCGCCGGCGGCCTTCACGCCCAGTTCAGCGCCGAGCACCACGATGGCGATTTTGACGAACAGTTCGGGACGGCAGGCGTCACGCAGCATGTCGGCCAGAGCGGGGGCGACGTTGCTGATCAGGATGCCCGCGATCAGGGCAACGATGAAGCCCGCTTCCGTGGTCAGGCCGATGGACCAGGAAATGCCGAATTTGGCCTGCTGGTTGGGCGTGGCCGCGATGTGGGCGTTGGCGCCCAGCATGAAGAAAAATTCAGCGATAAAAAAGACGATGGTAAAGGCCACCACAAAGCGGCCCACATTGCCGCCCAGGCTTTTGATGCCCACGGCGAGCACAGCGGTCATGGCCGCCCAGGTCAGCAACAGCGAGCCGATGCCGGAGATGCCGGCATAGCCCTTGTTGGTCACCGAGAAGGCATCGCTCATGCTCGTCCACATGTTGGTCTTGAGCACCCAGCCCAACAC
>PPYF01099870.1_pt1 | contig 12366 bp, 10 predicted proteins | sample 1559871 | NCBI WGS metagenome assembly PPYF01 (sample SAMN08240021, study PRJNA423297) | Human gut metagenome, whole genome shotgun sequencing project. | reverse complement strand
CCATTGGCTGCACCCTTCCCACTGCCGGGCGGGTCAGGGACTTTCACCCGTTAGAACGTGCGCCCGCCGGGCGCACCAAGAACAGGGATGCTGAGCCGGAAGGTTCAGCCATCCCTGTTCTAATGATATCAAAATGGCAGAATGAGTTTGACGGTGGTTGTTTTGCCGGAGCCGTTGGGCCCGATAAGCCCCATAATATATCCTTTTGGCAGGGTAAAGCTGAGCTTATGAAGCTGGAAACTGTCAAAGGATTTCGACAGATTTTTTACCTCTAAATAATTAGTCATCTGTGTTTGCCTTATACCGGTCACGCCGGCTCTTGCTTTCCCGCTCAAGGATGTCGGCTATGTAACTCCTGAAAACACGCTATACGAGTTTTCCTCGTTATCGCGGCATTCGCCAAGGTTTCGAGCAAGCTCGAACTTTGGCTCATTGCTTACGTAAAAAGAGTGGGGATTTTTGCGTCCCCACTCTTATCATTTTAAGACATGAAACTGTTTCATTCACTCTGTATCCCACAGGGTAAAGGTATCACTAAGGATACCTGCCAACTCATCCGGACGGTTGTACTTTGCTTTCGCGTAAATGTCCATCGTAATCTTGCTGTTCTCATGACCTGCAAGATACTGAACAGTCTTCGGATCAACCGAGGCATGGATCAGATTGGTAATGTAAGTGTGCCGCAGCAAGTGCGGTGTCACTTCAAAGTCCAGACTGTAAACCACATTTCCATTGTGTGCTGCTTTTTCGCCCAGCACCGGCTTTACGGTATGCTTGACCCTTCGGCCATCCTCATAGCAGTAATAGCTCCGCTCTTTCACTGTTCTTGTTACGATATACTGCCACAGCCGTTTGAACTGCGTGTACGATAGAGGTTCACCATCGCTGTTCGCAACAACATAATCCGATGTGGAAGCCTCTTTTGCTTCCTTCAGACATTCCGTCAGGCAGTCCGGCAATGGCACATCACGGTGTGCAGCCTTCGTTTTCAGCTCTGTCATAATCACCGGACGATTATGCTCTGTATGCCAAGCTCTGCATACCGTCAAATGCGGTGCCGGGCCATCCAGATGAACGGAATCCCACTGGAGTGCGAGAATCTCTTCTCGCCGAAGTCCGGCACACAATCCGATCATAACAAATACATACGGCGGAAGCCCTTTTATCGCATCCAGCAACCTTGCTACCTGTTCATCTGTCAGCGGGATTTTGTCTTTCTGCGCCACGCCGCCATTCTTAGATGTCAGGTAAATTGTCGGATTGTCTTGAATCACTTTGCTTTAAGCCGATTTTTTTGAAACCGGAACCAATGATCTGCGGAATGTGTTGTCCTCAATCTGTTCCCTTGCCGCTATAACCTTATCATATAATTCCTCACGAGTGCGTCCATAGAGTGCCACCCGCTTTCCGTCAGCGTCCTCAATACGGGTTCGGTAATACTCCGTACCAGCCATAATCACTGTTCCGTACCGAGGAATCGCATATCTTTTTCTTGCCACCTTCGACACCTCCAAATCTTTAGCTGATACCTCAATTATTACGGATTGTCCGTCAATACTCAACGATGTCGAATTTCACGGCTCACTGCTCGCTGCTTTCGGAAGGTAGGATTGCTATCATACCGGATGACGCAAATCTTGTCACAGGTGTCGAGCTGTTCTGCCAGCACCATGGAAGGCTTCGCCAGTCCCTTTGCCTTTCGGAGAAAGTAGTGTGTTGGTTGCCTTCGTTTTTTCTCGATTCTTTTTCTTAGTACCCCAGAGATGTAGGATTTCTCACAGGCGGCAGTGTGCTGCACTGCTCCATTGGAATTTGGCCATCCCGCCTTCCTTATGGCCGGACCGCGAATTACGGAAGTATCATTGTCCCTGTCTGTCTTTGGCAACACCGCCGGTTGCAATCCGGCATTTGCTTCTGCGAAACCGCTATCGCCCCGATGGGCTTCATGGCGTGCAGTCGAAGGCTCGACCAAACAGGAATGTACCTGAAGAATGAGTATTCAGTTTTCAAGGAACATCAGCCACATTTCCTTGGCTGTAAGAAAAGTATAGCTGATTGTGAAAAAGATTTTTACGGCCTATCAGACAGGATTTTCTGTCTTAAAGACAGAATCCCCAAAGAGAAATTCTCCTTTATCAAATGGATGTTGAAAAAGTCATAAATATGTGTTTTATATCGTTGCATCGGGAATTTATTTTCTGAAAGTTGATATATAACTTGATATTTCTGTTTTTTCGGCGTATACTATAGGAAGAGAGGAGGCGTAAGAGCATGTTATGCCAGTTTACATTTCAAAATTTTAAGTCCTACAAAAGCGAAACCACTTTGGATTTTCAGGCTGCTATGCTTCCTGAGTTCAAAGAATCTTTGATTTGCGAAGATCACGCATCTGATCTTCTTCCCGTCAGTGTAATATACGGTCCAAATGGTGGCGGAAAATCAAATCTGCTTCAGGCTCTTTCCTGCGTAATATCCACCATTGTAAAACCGGTTAATGAATTAGGGAAAAACAGGCAAAATCTCATTCTTCAGCAAAAAGTGGATGCCATTCCATTCCTCTTTGATGAAACTTCCAAGGAAGAGCCAACGGAATTTCGTATGTTCTTCCGCATTGGCAAAAATGAATACTGCTATTACCTTGCATTAAAGAATGACGAAATCATTTCCGAATCGCTTTACCGGAAAGCCATCACAGGTAAAAAGACCGCCACAATCTTTGAACGCGGCTCAAATGGAATTTCGCTTGGATATACAATCAGCAAGAAAAGCCTTAATACCAGCGTCAATCCAAAAATGCCATACCTTTCCTTTCTTGCCATCAATTATGATATTCCTGTTATCAGCGAAGTGATGACATGGTTTGAAAGCTGCATTATTCGCAGCTATGCGAATCCCATGGTGGAGCACCAAATTATGCTTGCCAAAGACGCTCCATACAAAGAGCAATTTATCCGTGCACTCAATGATATGGACATTGATATCACAGATTACCGTTATGATGACGATACGCATCAGCTTTTTATGAAGAGAGCTTTGGGTACTCATGAATATGAGCTGCCCTTTTCTCAGGAATCCGACGGCACCAAAAAGCTAATTGCAGCTCTTCCGGTCATTTTGCTTGCCCTCCGCGAAGGGCGTATGGTTATCATTGATGAGCTGGATGCAAAGCTTCATCCAAAGCTTTTACGCTATGTCATTTCCTTGTTCAAGAACAAAGAAATCAATAAGTATGGAGCGCAGCTTTTATTCACATCTCATGATATGTACACCTTAAAGAATACGGTGTTCCGCCGTGATGAAATCTGGTTCGCAGCAGAAACCGCTGCTCATGAAAGCGAAATCTATTCTTTGCACGAAATCCGTGGTGAAGATAACGACAGAATCAAGAATACTGCTGCTTACGACAAGCAATATTTGGAAGGCCGTTATGGAGCAGACCCTTATATCTCCAATATGCTTGGAGGTGACTTCGCTGAGCCTAAAGCCTCCTAAAAAAAGTGACCTTGATAAAAGCTGGATGAAGGCCCGCCGCGATAAGCCAAAGAAGATTCAGCCTGAGTATCATTTAATTGTTACCGAAGGAACTGATACGGAACCTGCATACTTTGGTGCAATGAGGGATGTCATTAACAGCGCATATCCCGATAGAATTCAACTTAGCATCCACGGAGCCGGTGACAACACCCTAAATTTATTTTCAGAAGACCAAACAGCTTGCATCTGCATCTGCGAATGGCTATAAACACGTTTGGGTTGTTTACGATACGGATGACTTTCCAGCTGACCACATTAACAAGACAGCTGAACTTTGCGCATCCGAATCTACAGAAGATACCACCTATCATGCTATCTGGTCTAATCAGTGTATCGAATTATGGTTTCTTCTTCACTTCAGCTTTATGCAATCTGATCTGCACAGAAGCTCCTACTGGCCTAAGCTAACAAAAATCCTTTCCTTTCAGGGACTTGGTGCCTATGAGAAGAATCGGATTGATATGTACAGGATTCTATTACCATACATGGAGGCTGCCATTGCAAATGCTGAAAAATTGGAGAAAATCAATGCTGGAAAACTACCGTCTGATTCTGCTCCGGGAACCAAAATTCATGTACTCGTAAAAAAACTAAAGCCCTATCTCAAATAGTCACTTTGAGTAAAACACCCTGTCATTTCTGCGATTCACAGATTTGGCAGGGTGTTCGTATATTCCATCTGATTCTATTTTGAGCTTTCGATCTTAGACCGAATCTTATGCCGAAGTATTTCCGTTGCCGGTTCCTTTCCCATTACCAGATAGTCCAAGGAAACATGGAAGGTCTCAGCAATCTCAATCATAAGATCAATCGAGACGCCCTTGCTTCCTGTTTCAATTTTTCCCATGTGTCCGGCCGATACATTGAGCTTATCTGCCAATTCCTCCTGAGTAAATCCGTGCATTTTTCTCAGTTTTCTGATTCTCTCTCATGATTTCAAAAGCCCTGCCGGAAAGCCAAAAAAAGCCACCGGCAAGGCAGACTCCAATCAATGGATATAGAAATCCCGTCTTGCCAGTGGCCTCTCATGTATATCTGGTTTAACTCACTGGTTCTCAGACATATGACCTGAAATCGGATTTACGCAGCCTGTTTCATCTCAACCGTTTCGTCGTTATGCTATTTATTCTATTGTTGCGGTGTTAATAGGAACCGTAGTCCTCTGTTTCTTCAGCAATACATAAGGCCACCTGACCTGCCGGAGCATAAATATCTTTTTTAACCACTAAGCCCGTTTTTTACCCCCATTTTCGCCGGTTGTCCTATATTTAACCACTAAAAATTGGGTGAAAATGGCTCTTGTTTCGCCAAATCAGGTCAAACTATATCAGCCCTTTCGGGTATAAGAAAACCCCGGAAAACCTTGATTTTCCGGGGTTTTTGACCAATTTTGATACGGTTTGAACAGCCGATTAACGCTTGCTGAACTGCGGAGCGCGACGGGCTGCCTTGAGACCGTACTTCTTTCTCTCTTTCATTCTTGGGTCTCTTGTTAAGAAACCAGCTTTCTTCAGGGCTGGTCTGTAATCAGCGTCTACCTGAAGGAGAGCTCTGGAGATGCCGTGACGGATTGCACCGGCCTGTCCTGTTGTGCCGCCGCCGCGAACATTAACCATTACATCGAATTTATCAGTAGTCTCAGTAGCTACTAATGGCTGGCGAACAATAACCTTTAAAGTCTCAAGACCAAGATACTCATTGATATCTCTCTTGTTGATGGTGATGTTGCCGGTACCTGGTACTAAATATACTCTGGCGATGGATTTTTTTCTTCTGCCTGTTCCGTAAAATTTTGCGTTAGCCATGATACTTTCTTCCTCCAATCCTCATTAAAATGTTAAAACTTCTGGTTTCTGTGCTGCCTGCTCATGGTCTGGGCCTGCATATACATGAAGCTTGCCGAACATGCTTCTTCCCAGAGGTCCCTTTGGAAGCATACCCTTAACTGCTAACTCGATAACCCTCTCAGGCTTCTTAGCCATCAATTCACGCAGGGTTGTCTCTCTCATACCGCCTACGTAATCAGAGTGATTGTAATAAATCTTCTGATCTAACTTCTTGCCGGTTACTTTAATCTTCTCAGCGTTCACAACGATTACATAATCGCCGCAATCCATATGAGGTGTGAAAATCGGCTTGTTTTTTCCTCTTAAAACCTTTGCTATCTCTGAAGACAGACGTCCTAATGTATATCCTGTAGCATCAACTACATACCATTTTCTTTCAATTGTCGCTGGACTAGCCATAAAACTCTTCATTGGTTAACCTCCTGTTAATCTCAACCTTGTTATGCACCTGACATCCAACGGATGCCCGCTATATGCCTGATAAATATGGGAAGTATTTATCAATCAAAGTGCTCACTCCGGGGCTTTGGATGAGCATTCTTTGCTAATGTCACAGTTTTATATTATATAATACCAAACACTCCCTGTCAACCACTTCGCAAAGAAAAAATGCCGAATAAACAAAGATAATCCGGCATTTACAGCTCATATTTCATTTCTATCAGGGTAAGCCCCCTGGCAGGCGCCGTGGGTCCTGCTGCCCGCCGGTCCTTTGCCTCCAGAATGGAGGGCATATCCTCTGCCCGTATGTGGCCTGCTCCCACGGCCATCAGGGTCCCGGCAATGATGCGCACCATATTATACAGAAAACCGTTGCCGGTCACGCGTATGGTAATGATATCATCGTCATTTCTCGTTACATCAATCTTATAGATGGTCCTTACCGTATCCGTCACCTGGGTGCGGACACTGCAGAAGCTTTTAAAATCATGTTCTCCGGCCAGCATATTTGCAGCAGCCTGCATCCTGTCCACATCCAGCTTATAATAACAGAAATGGGAGTACAGGCGCTCCATGGGCATGTTGATTCTCCGGTTTAAAATCCTGTATTCATATGTCTTGATACAGGTACATTTCCTGGGATGCCAGTCAGAGGGCACCTCCTCGGATACCTGAACCCGGATGTCCTCCGGAAGCCTCTGGTTCAGGGCCATGCAAATCTTATCCGGCGGCATCTGGCTTTGTGTGTCAAAGACAGCCACATTTCCCCTTGCATGGACTCCTGAATCTGTCCTGCTGGCACCTATGACCTGGATGGGCTCCCTCATAAGCTGGGTAAGGGCTTCATTCAGAACAGATTCTATGGTCACTGCCCCCGGCTGTATCTGCCAGCCGTGATATTGTGTGCCGTCATAGGCAACCACAAGCCGTATTCGTTTCATTCATCCTACCTTCCTGTTTCTGCAGCGCAATGCTCGTTTTAGAGATAAACCCTGGACGCTATAATGACCACAAAATACAGAGCATATATCATATAGGCATCATGGTCCGCCTGGCGGTACTGAAGGGGTTTCATCTTTGTGCGGCCGTCGCCGCCGCGGTAACAGCGGGCTTCCATAGCCATGGCCAGGTCTGTGGCCCTGCGGAAGGCGGAAATAAACAGCGGCACCAAAAGAGGCACCATGGCCTTTGCCTTCTGTATCAGATTGCCGGTCTCAAAATCAGCTCCCCTGGCCATCTGGGCCTTCATGATTTTATCGGTTTCCTCCACCAGAATCGGAATGAATCTGAGGGCAATGGACATCATCATGGCAACCTCGTGGATCGGCACCCCGAACCGCTTCAGGAAGCCAAGGCCCTTCTCCAGACCGTCTGTCAGCTGGTTCGGCGTAGTGGTCAGCGTCATGACGGATGAACCAATAACCAGATAGATAAGCCTCAGACCCATAAAAAAGGCCATGCGCACGCCCTCAAAGGTTATCTTGAAAATCCAGAACTTAACCAGTATGCGCCCGTCTGTGAGGAACAGGTTAAAGCTGACACTGATCAGCAGCAGAATCACGATAGCCTTCAGGCCCCTGAGTATGAAACGCACCGGCACCTTGGTCAGCTTAATCACAGCTGCCAGCACCACCGTGGCAATGACATAACCCCATATATTGTTTGCAACAAACAAGGAGGCTATGAACACCATAGTACCAAAAAGCTTTGTCCTGGGGTCCAGTCTATGAACTGCCGAGTCCACCGGATAGTACTGGCCCAAAGTAATCTCTCTAAACATTTTTATCCCTGCTGCTTTCTGTCAGTTTATTCCTCAGCGCCAGAATAGCCTCCCTGGCCTCTGCTACTGTGGTAATACCATCGTCAATATCAATGCCCCTGGCCTTCAGGTCATGGACCAGATAGGTTATCTGGGGCGCAGCCAGTCCCATGGTCTCCAGTTCCCTGTAATGGCGGAATACCTCCTTTGGCGCACCGTCAAACACCTTCTGCCCATGGTTCATCACAATAAGCCGGTCCGCATACCTGGCTACATCCTCCATGCTGTGGGAAACCAGTATGATGGTCATATGGCGGTCCCTGTGAAGCCTGTCAATCTGGTCCAGAATCTCATCTCTTCCCCTTGGGTCCAGACCAGCCGTTGGCTCGTCCAATATAAGGACCTCCGGATCCATGGCCAGCACGCCGGCTATGGCCACCCGCCGTTTCTGACCGCCGGACAGCTCGAAGGGAGACTGCTTATAATAAGAAGGATCCAGCCCCACCTGCTCCAGGGCTTTCTCTGCCCTGGCTTCAGCCTCCTCCCTGCTCAGTCCCTGATTCTTAGGTCCAAAGCATACATCTGTCAGCACATCCACTTCAAAAAGCTGGTGCTCCGGATACTGGAACACCAGTCCCACCTTGCTCCTCAGCTGCTTCATGTCATAGCCCTGGCTGTAGATATTCTCCCCATTGTAGTAGAGTTCGCCTGCGCTGGCTCTTATCAGCCCGTTTAAATGCTGAATCAGGGTGGATTTTCCCGATCCTGTATGTCCAATCAGTCCTACGAATTCCCCGTCCTCAATCTCCAGATTCACGTCAAACAGGGCATGCTGTTCAAAAGCCGTGCCGCCGCCATATACAAAATTCAAATCAACTGCTTTTATTGACATCCTTTATCTCCTTCTCTCTATCTCAGAAGGGGTACCAGCTGTTCCACCAGCTCTTCCCTGCTAAGGATTCCATCTGTAAGGGGCATCCCTGCCTCCCTAAGCTCCTCGGCCAGTTCTGTCACCTGGGGCACGTCCAGCCCATGGCTCTTCAGCTCTTTGACCCTGGAGAATATCTCCCTTGGCTGTCCGTCCATGACAATCCTGCCGTCGTCCATGACGATGATTCTGTCAGCTTCAATGGCCTCCTCCATATAATGGGTAATCAGCAGGACCGTGATGCCTTCTGTCCGGTTTAACTCATGTATGGTCCGTATGACCTCCCTGCGGCCGTTAGGGTCCAGCATGGCAGTGGGCTCGTCCAAAATAATACACTCCGGCTTCATGGCCATGACGCCTGCTATGGCCACCCTCTGCTTCTGGCCTCCGGAAAGCTTATTGGGGGACTGGAGCCGGTAGGCGGTCATTCCAACTGCTTTCAGGCTCGCCTCCACACGCTTCCATATCTCTTCCGTGGGCACGCCTATATTCTCCGGTCCAAAGCCCACATCCTCCTCCACGATATTGCCAATGATCTGGTTATCCGGATTCTGGAACACCATGCCGGCGGTCTTGCGCACATCCCAGATATGTTCCTCATCTCTGGTATCCATATCTCCCACCCATACGGTTCCCTCCGTGGGCAGCAGGAGACCGTTGACATGTTTGGCCAGAGTAGACTTGCCGGAACCATTATGGCCCAGCACAGCCACAAAATCTCCCCTTTTTATATCCACATCCACACCGTCAATGGCCCGGTTCACTTCTTCTATATTTTCTTCCTCATCGCGCCTGATAAACTCATATACCAGCTTTGCAGCTTTAACGATTCCCATATGCGTCCTTTCAAAACCTTCGTACTGCTACGTTTCTCAATTTTAGTTGATATTACTATAGAAGTCAAGAGCAGCGGCGCAATAATCCCATTCCAGGACCATGGATGCGGCAAAAAACAGCGTCAGCTGCAAAACCGGGCCCGGGCGGAAGGATATCCATATGGTAAAAAAATCCCCTGAGAGTTTTTAAGCTCACCGGGGATTCGCTTTGAGATAAAATGTATACAGCGTATTTTCTTTTCTTGTTACTCTATCTGCCGCTTTTCCATATCCAACTATCTGTGCGTCACTGCACCCAGGCCCCGTCATCCCCCACATAATACCCATCCGGTGTGGTGGTGTCATAATACATGGCTCCGTCGTCTCCGCAGTAATACCATCTCCCGTTCCAGTCAATCCAGCCCGTTACCATGTATCCCGCAGCATTGAAGAAATACCACCTGTCATCAATATATTGCCAGTTATTCACCGTATAACTCTTATCCGCATTGCAATACCACCAGCCCACCGTATCCCTGAGCCATGCGCCTTTGTAATTGGATGAGGATGAGCCGTATGTCCTTCTGCCATCGTTGATTTCATCCGCTTCCTCAGATGAGACATACCAGGAATCGGATTCCTCCCAGCTTCCCTTGTCAGAGGAGCTGTACACGGCCCTGACCTTAAACATATAGTCACCGCTTTTTGTTATATAACCGGAAAAATCATAACTGGTATCCGAGGTTGTAAGTACGGAGGTCACGGAATTATCGTTGCGGTAAAGCCTTACCTCGTATTTCCTTGCGTCCCCGCTGTCCTCCCATGAGGCCATGCCGTCGGATTCATCCCATTCCAGCCCGTAGACATCCAAATCATATCCGCTGTCACTGCCGTCCAGGGAATCCAGAGTAATGTATACAATCAAGGTGCTGCTCTTTCTGGTAACAGATGTAACTTTGCCCTCCGCCCCTCTTAAGTCCACATCATTTTTAGACAGACCGGAAGAAAAGTAATAATCCTCCTCTGCCTCCACCGTGACCTTAAGCTTTGGCTTATCGCCGTCATCCCATCCATTTTTAGGCTCATTGGTTATCTCTATATCGTCCACATAATAGTCGCCGGAATCGCAGGTCACATCCACATCGCCGGAACTGTCACCTGCCTCAATATTCGACTCTACATCCAGGGATATACTGTCTATCTCTGTCCTTGTGGATGCCATGGCCGTCCCGCACATTAACATCAGCAGCGCCCCTGACATCCAAATGACTGCCTGCTGTTTCAGTCTCCTCATATCACACTCTCCCTTTCACTGCAAACCATAAACTGTACCTCTGCGTCAATGAATCCAGGCCCCACTGCCATCTAGTCCCATCCTGATAGGTAAAACGCCTTCCCTCTCCAGCGTATATGTGGTTTTAGCCTGAGCACTCATGCTCAGGCCAAATACCATCAAGCAACGGCAGCAGCTGTAAAACAAAATCTGCTTCTTTTCATAGCATCTCCTTTCAACTATCCTTCCTTTATCTATGAAAAATGCCGTCATATCTATTTTTGCCACAAATCGCAAACCGCTTACCTTAATGCTGCCATACTCCATTGGCGTCTAACTGGAAACCGCTGATGGATGTGCTCACAGCCTTCTGCCCCTGTCCCGGATAGAAGTAGTACCAATTATCCTGGACCTTGTACCATCCCTCTACCATGGCGCCGCTTTCATTCATGAAATACGTCTTTCCGTCAATGGTGAGCCAGCTGTTCTTTACCATGGCGCCTTCCGGTCCGTCCTGGTTGGGATTCATATAATACCAAGTGTTATTGGACTTTACCCAGCCTGTCTTCATGTCGCCGTTTTCACCCAGGTAGTACCATCCGCTGTTGGTCTGTTTCCAGCCCGTTATCATCTTGCCGGCCTCATCGAACAGATACCATTTATCATTCCATCTCAGCCAGCCGTTTTTCTGGTAGTTGCCGTCAGGATATTTAAAATACCATGTGTCGCCTTCCTTGCGCCATCCAACGTCCGTGTTTCCTCCGCTGGGAGTACTGCCGTTGCCGCCTTCCTGTCCGGTGCCGTCAGAGACCTCGTCCTCAGCGATATATAAGTCTCCTGCTTCTGTCCATTCGCTCTTCTTACCGCGTTTTTTTTCCTCCTCTGTGTGGGGAACGGTTCTTACCTTAAAGGAATAATCACCTTCCTTGGTCATGTAGGGATAAAAATTATAGGATGTTCCCTTGTACTCCTCCAGCTTCTTGACAACGGATGAGCCGCGGTATAAATATACGTCATAGTATCCGGAACCGCCGTTCTCCGGTTCCTCCCATCTGGCTCTGCCCCGGGTATTACCCCATTCCGCGTCTTCCGGCGGGTCGTAGGTTCCCTTGATGCCGCTGGCCCTGATTACCACCTTAAGGTCGCTTCCGCTTTTGGATGCAGACACAAAGGTTCCTCCGCTGACGCTGACGCTTCCTGAACTGTAGCTGCTGCGGAAACGGTAATCATAATTACTGTTGCTGGAACTCTCCGGCTCCAGCCATACGGTTATCTTTGGCGTGTCGCCAATAGTCACCTCCTTATCATTGGACCACTCTGCTGACTGAACCCTGTATTTGTTCGATGAAGTGTATACCTTGTTCCCGCTGTCGCTGGAATCCGTTCCCAGGCTGTCACCATCATTGATTTCATCCCCTGAATCCAGGTCTATATCCACCTTCAAAGAGATGTTCGTGATATACTTATAATCAGATGATGCCAGGGACTGGATGGGCATCGCTGTAATCAGCGTACCGGTGGCTAGGGCCAGACATAACAATCGCTTCATGCTTCTCATGAAATTCAACCTCCTCCAAGGATTCCCCCTTGCTGCACTTTCCTTGTTTCTTCTTTTCCTGGTTCTATTATAGACCAGGGGACAGTTTTGCGTCAACTTACGATATTCTTGCGATATTTTCACGATTATTTCAGGAAATCGGATAGGGGAGATTTTAACCTCCCCTTCCACACCACGTAGCGTACCGTTCGGTACTACGCGGTTCAATAGT
>PPYF01654475.1_pt1 | contig 12367 bp, 10 predicted proteins | sample 1559871 | NCBI WGS metagenome assembly PPYF01 (sample SAMN08240021, study PRJNA423297) | Human gut metagenome, whole genome shotgun sequencing project. | reverse complement strand
CGATGCGCTTGGTGAATCTAAATAATGAATTACAAGAGGCCTTGATTGGTGAAGAGCAAGAGGTATTGCGTATTTACCGCGAATTATCGGCTCTTGTAAAACAACATAGCAATGATTTGATGGATGCTTGTGAAAAGGTATCCCATATCGAATTTGTATATGGTAAGGCAAGTCTTGCTATTTCTTACAAGGGGGTACCGGCAATCTTAAGTACTGACAGAACTGTTAATCTCATGAGATCTCGTCACCCATTAATTCCACCCAATGTGGTAGTGCCTACAAATATTCAATTAGGTACATCGTACCGTATTTTACTAATTACTGGTTCTAACACAGGTGGTAAAACAGTTTCCCTTAAAACATTGGGCCTGTTGAGCTTGATGAATCAATGTGGCCTATTTATCCCTGCTGATCACGGTTCTATGTTACCAGTATTCCATAATATCTTTGCCGACATTGGAGACGAGCAAAGTATTGAGGCCAGCCTTAGTACGTTCTCTGCTCATATGACACAAGTTATTTCCATCATCAAACATTGTGGTCCTAACGACTTGGTTTTACTAGATGAACTTGGGTCTGGTACTGATCCAGAAGAAGGTAGCGCATTAGCTGTATCTATTCTTGAGTTCTTCCGTAAAAAAGGTGCCCTTATGATGGTGAGTACCCATTATAATGAGCTTAAAAATTATGCATACCATACAGAAGGTATTGAAAATGGCCACGTAGAGTTTGATGAGCGCACCTTAAAACCTACATATCGGCTCCATATCGGCGTAGCCGGCAGTAGCCATGCGTTAAGCATTGCTGCACGTTTAGGCTTACCAAAGGACATTGTAGAACGCGCAACAGAGTATAAATCTCAATTTGGTAGTCATGAAATGGAAGAAGTTCTTTCCGACTTAAACGAACAACTCCGTAAAGCCTCTGAACGTGAAAGAGCGTTAAAGAAAGAGCTTGATGAAACACGTCGTATGCGTGGCCAACTAGAGAAGGAAAAGAAACAGTTTAATGAAAAACGTAAACAAATCTTAGCCAAAGCTCAGGCCGATGCAGAGTCCATGAAACGTAGTTTACGCGTTGAAGGGGAAGCGATTATCAAGCAATTGAAAGCGCAATTCTCTGAAACAAATAAGGATAAGCGTCAATCGGCTATTAATGCAGCACGTAAGGGGATTTCTAGTGTTCATGTACCAGAAGCTCCAGTGGATGATGATCGTAAGTCGTTAACCGCAGATGCTATTAAGGTTGGCCAAGCTGTTTATGTTACGTCCTTGCGTTCGTTGGGTACTGTGTTATCTATCAATGGTAACCGTGTAAATGTTGATATTAATGGACTAACAGCTACCGTTAAGGTTAGCGAATTACAATCAACTACACGTGAAGAAGGCAATAAACTAGCACGTGAACAAAAAGCAGCCATGCCTAAAACAAGAAAACGTATGGGTGGCTCCGCCGTACAACGTCAAAAAGAGGTTCGTACTGAAATCAACATTCTTGGCCAAACAGTAGATGAAGCAACCGTTTCTGTAGGTAGATTTATTGACCAAGCTTTGCTTGGTGGTGTTAATCAAGTGCGTATTATTCATGGTAAAGGTACAGGTGCATTACGTGAAGGCGTTCACCAATATTTACGTACCTTGCCTCATGTAGCGCACTTTGAAACAGCCGGTTATGATGAAGGTGGTGCAGGGGCTACGAATGTAGTTCTTAAATAAAAAATATAATCTTCAAAATATTGTATATGGAAATAAAAAGGTAGTAAGCTCCTAGGGCTTGCTACCTTTTTGTATAGATAATATTTGGATAGTAAATATGTATAAAAAGAAAGGACGGAACACTGAGTTCCGCCCTTTTAGAAACTACTGTTGAATTAGCGTTCCTTTTTAGACTTTTTATTTTTCGATGAATTTGATTTTTGCTCTGTAACCTCTTCTTTTTGAGGCTTGTCATTACTTTTTATTTTTTCATCTGTTCCTTTGCCTGTATCATCTTTATTATCTGCTTTTTCGTCCTTTTTATCTTCTTTTTTAGGTTGTGCCTTTGTAGGATTGACGTAACCTTCAGAGATTGCTGCTTGTGCGCTAGCTGGGACAGGGAAGTCAGAGGCCGGAGTATTGGCAAGAGCATTGGACATGAATTGACCCCACATAACAGCAGGTGTACTACCACCCGTAATACCGTGTAATGTTTCGGTGCCGTAGTCATCACCAATCCAAACAGCAGCTACTAAATCTGGAGTGTAACCTATGAACCAAGCATCTTTGGAGTCATCAGTAGTACCTGTTTTACCTGCTGCAGGACGACCGATGGCTGCATTACCGCCAGTACCACCATTTATAACAGATTCTAGCATATTAGTCATGATGGCCGCATCTTTTTCATCAATAACGCGTTTTTCTTGGATAGAGTTTTCTTCTACAACTTGGCCGTTGCGATCTACAATTTTAAGGATGGCTGTAGGTTGAACCTTGATACCGCCATTAGCAAGTACACCGTAAGCCTGTACCATATCAAGAGGTGTAACACCATGAGTTAAACCGCCAAGTGCTGTCGATAAGTTGTAATCTTGATCAGTTAGAGTAGAGATACCCATTTCTTTAGCAAGATTGATAACTTTAGTCATACCTACTTCATCGGCAACTTTTACAGCTGCTACATTGCGAGAATGTTGTAATGCGTAGCGGTATGTAATATTACCTTCGTAGTCGTTTTCATAGTTTTTAGGACTCCAATTACCGAAGGTAACAGGACTGTCCTCAACTATAGAACCAGGAGTTTTACCTGATTGAATAGCTGCTAAATAAACGAAAGGTTTCATAGTGGAACCAGGTTGACGTTCTGCTTGTGTAGCGCGGTTGAAAGCGTCATCACCGCGACCACCGACCATGGCTACAATGTAACCATTGTGAGGATTCATGGCTACTATAGCACCTTGTGGTTGAGATAATCCATTTTTATCAGTGTAGTAATTAGGCAAATTTTGCATTGCTGCAACAGCAGCATTTTGTGCATCCATATCGAGAGTAGTATAGATTTTTAACCCATCTTTATAGATGGCATCATCGCCGTACTTTTCAGAAATCTGAGAAATAACATAGTTAATGAAGTAAGATGCATTAGATTTCTCATGAGCTTGTTCTTGTTTAGCTATTAAACCTAAATCTGCTTGACGAGCTTCGTCAGCTTGCTCTTGTGTAATATAACCATATTTTACCATTTGGCCTAATACGACAGCTTGACGTTTTTTACTAGCCTCTAAATCATTGAATGGGGAGTAATAGTTAGGGCTTTGTGGTAAACCAGCAATGAGCGCCGCTTGTGCAAGTGTTAACTCACTAGCATCCTTACCAAAATATACATGAGATGCAGATTGTACACCGTAAGCACCTTGACCAAAGTAGATTTGGTTCATATACATTTCAAGGATTTCATCCTTGGTGTAATGTTGTTCAATTTTAAGCGCTAATAATGCTTCGGAAATTTTACGTTTAAATGTTCTATCTTGGGATAAGAATGCATTACGAGCTAATTGTTGAGTAATTGTAGAACCACCTTCAGATACACCGCTATGTACAATGTTTACCCATACAGCACGTAAAATACCAATTGGGTCAATACCATGATGCGTATAGAAACGGGAATCTTCTGTAGCTACAAAGGCATTCTGTAAATCTTTTGGTACATCTTTTAGAGGTACTGGCAATCTATTTTCTGTGGAGTGAACCGTAGTAATGAGATTGCCGTGCACGTCATAAATCTGAGACGATGCAGAAGGGCGTACATTGGATACATCCGGTAGATTTGATAATGTGGCACTTATGAAACCACAGCCACCACCGGCTACGATGAGTATAAAGAGAAGTGTACAAATCCAAAATAGACGCTTAGGATTTGTTTTCTTCGGCGTAGAACCATTACCATTTGAGCGGCGATTGGCTCTCGTATTTGAGTTACTACTCATAGAGTCACCTCTTTTTTCTTTTAGTAAATATAACGTAAATTCTATTACGCAGTTATAAATATTATATCATAAATGGTTTAAATCCAATACTATATATAATTGTGAAAGTTTTTAGATAATGGTATACTAAAACAATAGTATTTCTAGGAGGATTATCATGATTAGTGCTCAAGAACAAGTGCGCCAAATTAAACATGGTGTAGCGGATTTAATTAACGAACAAGATCTTGTAAAAAAAATAGAGAAATCCATTAAGGAAAATAAACCATTAGTTGTAAAACTAGGTTTGGATCCAACGGCTCCAGACATTCATTTGGGACATACTGTTCCTCTTCGTAAGCTACGTTTATTCCAAGAATTTGGTCATCAAGTAGTGATCGTTATCGGTGGCTTTACTGCTCGTATTGGTGATCCTACTGGTAAAAGTGTTACTCGTCCACCATTAACAAAAGAAGAAGTATTGAAAAATGCTGAAACTTATAAAACACAAATCTTCAAGGTATTAGATCCTGAAAAAACAATTGTTCGTGACAATAGCGAATGGTTAGAATCTATGAATTTTGCTGATGTACTTCGTTTGGCTAGCTCCTATACAGTTGCACGTATGATGGAACGCGATGATTTCAGCAAACGCTTTAAAGAAGGTCGTCCTATTGGCGTGCATGAGTTCATGTACCCATTGATGCAAGGTCAAGATTCCGTAGCATTACATGCTGACGTTGAATTTGGTGGTACAGACCAAACTTTTAACTTGTTAATGGGTCGTCATTTACAAGAATTGGAAGGTCAAGAGCCACAAGTTGTTATTACAATGCCATTGCTTGAAGGTCTTGATGGCGTTCAAAAAATGAGTAAATCTTTAGGTAATTACATCGGTATCGATGAAGAACCTAAAGAAATGTACGGCAAAGCGATGTCCATTCCTGATGAATTGATGATGCGCTACTTCATGCTCGTTACAGATATGTCTATCGAAAAGCAAGAGGATATGGCAAAACGTCTTGAATCCGGGGAGTTACATCCTCGTGATGCTAAAATGCAATTGGCTCGTACCATTGTTCGCTTGTATCATGGTGAAGAGGCGGCTCTCGAAGCAGAAGAAGAATTTAAACGCGTGTTCCAACAACGCGCTATGCCTACAGACATTCCTGAGTACGCCATGGATGCACCAACAGAACCAATCTTTGTACCACAGTTCTGCACAGATGCTGGCTTAACTGCATCCAATGGTGAAGCACGTCGATCCATTAAAGCAGGTGCTTTCAAAGTAAACGGTGAAAAATACACGGAAGAAAACCTTAAGCTAGAAGATGGCATGATCGTTCAAGTTGGGAAACGTAAATTTGTAAAAATTAAATTTAACTAATAAAAAACTGTGATGAGGTTTAGATTTCTCATCACAGTTTTTTCTGTCTATTTTGTTTATAAGATTATTTATCTACTGAATCTGTTGTTTGTGAAGCAAGAAATTGACTTACAAGTTAATGTATAATGAATATACAAAGACAATATAAATATAAAAATAAAATACAAATTTGATACATAAAAGATTTTTACAAATATTGTATAAAATAGATTATAACTTGTGTGAGGACCATTTATGGACAAGAAATTAAGTAACCTTTTATCACAACGAGAACATACTGTTCTTACAGATATTGATGTTATTACGGCGGCAGTAGCCGTGCCTCTATTAGAAATCGATGGAGAAGATCATGTGGTATTTACTGTACGTAGTAATACATTGCGACGTCAACCCGGTGAAATCAGTTTCCCTGGCGGGCACTGTGAACCTAATGATAAAAGTGGTGCTCATGCAGCCATGCGTGAATGCTCTGAGGAACTTGGTATAGACTTAGATCAAATTGAACTGCTAGGAAATTTAGACTGTTTAGTATCTGCTATTGGTGTAAAACTATATGCGGTCGTCGTGCGCCTACATACAAGTGATTTAAAACCAAATTCCGATGAAGTAGGTGAGGTATTTACAGTTCCCTTACAATATCTATTAGATATGGAACCGACCGTAGGTCACCTAGACATTGGAACTAAGCCGTTAAAAGATTTTCCATTCCATCTATTAGAAGGATATAATATCGACTGGAAAATTAGACAAAACTATTCCGTCTATTTCTATCCTTATAAACAATACACCATATGGGGACTTACTGGACGAGTGTTGAAGAATTTTTTAGATATATATAGGGATGTTAAATGAAACCTGAATTTGTTCCATGGTTATGGATTATTTATGTGGCTTATGTTTTACATAAGAGATATAAAGAAAATAGTCATTTGGAAAAATATGAAATCATACTTGCTATTATTAGTTTAATATTTGTATGTGGAGGCTATTTTCTTATGATATACTATAATCTTAGTGAAACTGGAATATTTTTTGTCAATTTATTTTTTGTTTTGTTCATGATTTTAATTAAAGTAGTATTTGGAGTGTAAATTTGGAAATATTAAATTGGCTTGGATTTGCTATGCTTCCTATAGGGATAATAATATCAATATTACTGATTTTATTGGGAACAATAAAAGAAGTTAAGTTTGTAAATCCTAGAGTTCCATTAGGACGCTTACTCTTCTTTTTCGGAAGTGGATTTTCTTTTGTAGTAGGAGTTATATCTTTAAAGTATGGCCATAGTGCGTTGTATGCTAATACCTTTAGCGAGGGATTAATATATAATATTCTTGGGTATTCATTTTGTATATATGGTTTTACTTTCTTTTTTATGACAGGTATGAGACGAGCTTCTGATATCGGGATTCCGTATTGGGTATACCCTGTTTTTATAATATTAATTTTATCGAGTAGACTTATAAATAAAGAGATTTCTGAGTTTCTTTTTTTAGGTATGTATATATTTTTACTACAACCAGGAAGAACAAGAGAATAATCATATGTATTTATAACTATATTATTTAATGTAAGATTAAATGTTTGTGGAGTATTATATGTTATAAAAAAGCAATAAAAGCAATATATATTTATTTTATTAGGGTTATTCGTACTTTCCACATTGACCTACTCCATTTATTACAAGATTGATAAAGATAATAAACATGAAACTGCTGAAGCAGTTTTGAATAGATTAGTTGTTGTTTCTAATAGTGAAGATATTAGAATGTCTTATGGTCAGTATAGCCGTGGAAGTAGAAAAAATTGAGACTTCAGAGGCTACATTACTATATCGTATTACTTTAGAGGATGGTATTTTATTTGTTAATGGCAGTGATATGAAGCCCGATCAATTAAGATTTATTGTTCATGTGTCAAACTAAAATAGGAGATGATTGTCTATAATTAGGCAATCATTTTTTTGTTGTATATTAATGCCTATATAAATTGACAGATTACAAATTAAGGTATACTATTTATGTGTAAAAGGTTTAATGTGTTGCACTAATTAATCTAGGAGGTTCTCACATGAATCGCGAAACAGCATACGTACTTTGGTTTGATGAATTACAACGTGAAGATGTTAATTTAGTAGGTGGCAAGTCTTCTTCTTTAGGGGAATTGACATCCTCCACTAATGTACCTGTACCTTATGGCTTTGCAACAACTGCTCATGGTTATCGTGAGTTTATGAAAGCTACAGGTTTGGAAGATAAAATCCGGGCTGAACTTGATGCTTTAGATGATGTAGAAAATTCTGCATTATTGCGCGAAGTGTGTGCTAAGATTCGCCGCATGATTTGTCAGGAAGAAATGCCAAAAGACTTGGCAGATGCTATCCGTCATGCTTATGAAGAACTTGGTAAAAAAGTGAACGAAGAAAATCCGTTTGTAGCTGTTCGTTCTAGTGCAACAGCAGAAGATTTGCCAGATGCAAGCTTCGCAGGTCAACAAGATACGTATTTAAATGTACGCGGTGCTGACGTAATTATCGAAAAAGTAAAAGAATGCTATGCATCTACATTCACAGATCGTGCAACATATTATCGTGTAAAACAAGGCTTCGATCATATGACAGTAGCATTGAGTGCTGCGGTTCAAATGATGGTATTCTCTAAAGCGGCTGGCGTAATGTTTACTGTTGATCTTGTAACAGGCAATGATAACAATATTCTTATTGAAGGCTCTTGGGGTCTTGGTGAATATGTTGTACAAGGTACGGTTACACCAGATAATTTCCGTGTGGATAAAGAAAAGATGGAAATTACGGACCGTATGATTAACGATAAACATGTCCGCCTTGTTCGTAAAGCCGATGGTGACTGTGTTGAAGAAGTGGTTCCAGCTGACGAAGCAAAACAACAAGTTATTACAGATGCTCAAGTTTTGGAACTTGCAGAATATTCAAAAGCAATTGAAAAGCATTATGGTTGCTACATGGATATGGAATGGGGCGTAGATGAACGCAATGACAAGATTTGGATCTTGCAAGCTCGTCCAGAAACAGTTTGGTCCCGCAAAGAAAAATCAAAAACGTCCGAAAAAGCTAGTACATTAGATGCAGGTAATCGCGATATTATTGTAAAAGGTTTGCCAGCATCCCCTGGTAATGCAGCAGGTAAAGCTCACGTTATCATCAATCCTGAGGATATCGATGAGTTCAAAGAAGGCGAAATCCTTGTTACAGCTATGACAGCTCCTGATTGGGTGCCAGCCATGAAAAAGGCAAAAGCAATTGTTACTGACGCTGGTGGTATGACTTGTCATGCGTCTATCGTTAGCCGTGAGCTTGGTATTCCTTGTATCGTAGGTACTAAGAGTCGTAGTCATGAAGCGACTACCTCTATTAAAGATGGTCAAATGATTACCGTTGATGCTACAAATGGTATCGTATATGATGGCGTATTAGAAGATATCGTTAAAAAGCCTGAAGCTCAAGTTTCTACAGGGGCAGCAGCTGAATATGTACCTGTAACAGGCACTAAGATTTATATGAATCTAGGCGATCCTGATTTGGCCCAAAAATATGGTGTACTACCATGTGATGGCATCGGCCTCATGCGTGAAGAGTTCATTTGGACAACCTTTATTCATGAACATCCATTGCACCTTATCGAAACAGGGCGCAGTGACTTTGCTGTAAATACATTGGCGGAAGGTATGCGCAAAGTATGCCAAGCATTAGCCCCTCGCCAAGTAGTAGTTCGTTTGAGCGACTTCAAATCTAGTGAATACCGTGACCTTAAAGGTGGCGATAAATATGAACCACATGAATCCAGTGCATTACTTGGTTGGCGTGGCGCATCTCGCTACTATGATCCTAAGTACACACCTGCTTTCAAATTAGAATTAGAAGCAATCAAAAAAGTTCGCAATGAATTTGGTTTCAAAAATCTACAAGTTATGATTCCATTCTGCCGTACTGTGGAAGAAGCTGAATTAGTAACTAACTTAATGGCTCAAGAAGGTCTTGCACGCAGCAAAGACTTTAAAGTATGGCTCATGGCTGAGATCCCATCCAATATTATCTTAGCTGATCAATTTAATAAATATGTAGATGGTTATTCTATCGGTTCTAACGATTTGACTATGCTTGTACTCGGTTGTGATCGCGATAACGAAACAGTTCAACATATCTATGATGAACGTAATTTAGCAGTTCGCAGAGCAATTCGTCACCTCATTGAGGTGGCCCATAAAGATGGTAAAACTGTATCTATCTGTGGCCAAGCGCCAAGCGTATACCCTGAACTTTGCGAATTCCTTGTGAAGAGCGGTATCGACTCCATTTCTGTTAACCCAGATATATAATACAAACAGAGATGAAAGGGGGTTACCGTGTGAAACTGTCGAAACGACAAGAACAAATTGCTCAAATCGTTCGCGAAGAAGGTCCTGTAACAGGTAGTGCCATTGCTGAACATTTAGAGGTCACAAGATCTGCGTTGCGCTCAGATTTATCTGTATTGACCATGTTAGGTGTGTTAGATGCACGTCCAAACGTAGGCTATTACTATGTAGGACTTTCAAAGGAAACACAAACGGCTGAGCGATTAAAGTCATTTCTGGTAAGTGATGTATTATCTCAAGCAGTTGTGGTCAATGGGGATACGAGTTTGTATGATACAATTGTCACATTATTTACAGAGGATGTAGGTACCATATTAGTGTGTGATGGCTCATACCTAGTAGGTGTGGTATCTCGAAAAGATTTATTACGCGCCTCTATGGGACAAACAGATTCGCATACCATGCCTATATCTATGATTATGACCCCTGTAAGCAAGGTTATAGCGGTGGAGCCTACCGATACTTTGGTAGAGGCTGCACAGAAAATGATAGATTATGAAGTAGATTGTTTACCTGTCGTCGTTCGTGAGGATGTGGGTAACAAGAAACGTTTAAAGGTTGTGGGCCGTGTATCAAAAACGACGGTAGCAAAAGTATTTTTAGAATGTAGCATACACTGAGGTTGATAGAATGGCAGAAAAAATTATTTATGCAATATCGGATTCCCTAGGGGAAACTGCCGAGGCTGTAGCGAGAGCTACGGCGAGTCAATATGATAAGGAGCAAATTGAAATCGTTCGCGTTCCCTATATTGATAGTGAAAGCCAAATTGATGAGGTCATAGACGACGCAAAACGTGGAAATCATGTTATTTGCCATACCATTGTGTCTGCGTCTTTACGTAAGTATTTGCATGAGAAGGTGGCTGAATATAATATTCCGGCTGTGGATATCATGGGCCCTGTTCTCGATGCAGTTGGTACTATCGCGACTACTAAACCTCGTATGACAGCAGGTATGGTTCATAAGCTCGACCAAGAGTATTTTAAAAAGGTTGAAGCTATTGAGTTTGCCGTGAAATATGACGATGGTAAAAATCCATCTGGTTTTGAAAAGGCTGATATAGTTATTATTGGTGTATCTAGAACTAGTAAGACACCATTGTCCATGTTCTTGGCGTACAAAAAGATTAAAGCCGCAAATTTGCCACTAGTTCCAGAGGTACCGTTGCCAGAGGAATTGTTCAAGATTCCGGCAAAAAAAATCGTGGGCCTTATTATAGATCCATACAAATTAAATAATATTCGTAGTGAACGTTTACGCGCTATCGGTCTTGAAGACGAAGCAAATTATGCATCTATTGAGCGTATTCAATCTGAATTGGATTATGCAAAGGCTATTATGCGTCGTTTGCACTGCCAAGTGTTAGATGTTTCTAATAAATCCATTGAAGAAACAGCTTCCCTTGTCATGCAATTGATTGATAAAAATCGCGCGTCGGAGGGTAAATGAATATACGTGAACAAATAGAGGAGAGGGAGGCTTTGCTTCTGTCTCCCTATGCAGCTAAAAGCCGCGATGCAATCCGTGATATAGAAGAAAAGCCTGATCCACTTAGAACCGCGTTTCAACGCGATCGGGATCGCATCATTCATAGTAAATGTTTTAGACGGTTAAAGCATAAGACACAGGTATATATTGCGCCAGGTGACCATTATCGGACACGCATGACTCATACCCTTGAGGTAGGTCAAATCGGTCGTACTGTGGCTCGTGCATTACGTTTAAATGAAGACCTTGTGGAAGCTATTGCCATGGGTCATGATGTGGGACATACACCATTTGGTCATGTAGGTGAATATGCATTGCGAGATATGGTGGGGCACTTTAATCATAATGAGCAAAGTTTACGCATGGTTGAGGTATTAGAAAGACATGGTGATCATCAAGGACTCAATTTAACCACCGCTGTTCGAGATGGCATCGTAGGTCACACAGGAGCTATAATTCCTGTGACTTTAGAGGGTCAAATTATTCGTATTGTAGACCGTATTGCGTATTTGTGCCATGATTTTGATGATGCACAGCGAGCAGGTATGTTGACGGCAGAGGAGCTGCCTTTTGAAGTGCGCGAACATTTTGGTATGACTCCATCCAGTATGATTACTGCAATGGTAGAGGATATGGTACGCGAATCCTTGGATAAGCCAGCTATATCTATGTCTGCTGATGTGGAAATGACGATGAATCTATTCCGTCAATTTATGTTTAAACATGTATATTTGGCACCAGCTTTAATTCCGGATCGCAAAAAGGCATCCCATGTGGTAAAAAATCTATTTACTCACTTCATGGAACACCCTGATGATATGGAAGGTTGTGAAACAGGTAAAGCGTTTTACTCTACACGTGATGTAGTTGATTATGTAGCAGGCTTAACAGATCAATATGCTATTAAGTTATTTAAGCAATATTATATTCCAAATATTACATTATAAATAACAAAAAAAGCAGTTAGTTCAAAATGAACTAACTGCTTTTTTTGGGGCTCTAGAACCCCAAAGAGTACATGTACTTTTTATTTTACGCGCGTGTAACTTTATTAGAACGAAGGCAGCGAGTGCATACGTTTACTTTTTTTGTAGCACCGTCTACAACCGCCCGTACTCTTTGAATGTTCGGTTTCCAAGTTTTTCTTGTGCGAATGT
>PPYF01028454.1_pt1 | contig 12367 bp, 11 predicted proteins | sample 1559871 | NCBI WGS metagenome assembly PPYF01 (sample SAMN08240021, study PRJNA423297) | Human gut metagenome, whole genome shotgun sequencing project. | reverse complement strand
GGGCGACTCGGTTACCAAAATGTAAGGATGACCGTGGTACATGGCCCAAAGCTTTCCAAAACCTACAACGGCAACTGCAATGAAGCCGAGAATGAACATGAGTGAGCCGAGCAGACCGAAGAAGTGCATGGGCTTACCGCCGAATTTACCTGTGAACCAAAGTGTGCCGAGGTCAAGATAGCCATTGACGAAGCGGTCGAGTCCGAACTTGGTCTTGCCATACTTACGGGCCTGATGGTGGACCACTTTCTCGCCTATGCGGCTGAAGCCTGCAAGCTTGGCGAGATAAGGGATGTAGCGGTGCATATCGCCGTACACCTCTATGTGCTTTACTACCTTGTTGCGATATGCTTTGAGGCCGCAGTTGAAGTCGTGGAGATTCTTGATTCCTGTTACGCGGCGCGCGGTAGCGTTGAAAAGCTTTGTGGGTATAGTTTTTGATAGTGGGTCGTAACGCTTCTGCTTGTAGCCTGATACGAGGTCGAAACCGTCTTTTGTAATCATGCGGTAGAGCTCGGGAATCTCGTCGGGAGAGTCTTGAAGGTCAGCGTCCATAGTGATGACCACATCTCCCTTGGCGCGTGCAAAACCTGTGTTAAGCGCGGGGCTTTTTCCATAGTTGCGCCGGAAAGCCACTCCGTGTATGTTAGGATTTTCGGCTGAAAGCTTCTTTATGACTTTCCAAGAATCGTCGGTAGAGCCATCGTTGACGAAAATCACCTCATAAGAGAATCCGTTTTCTTTCATCACACGCTCAATCCATGCGGTGAGCTCCGGAAGTGATTCGGCTTCGTTGTATAGGGGAACTACAATGGATATATCCATAATTGTGAATTAGTTGTCGGGATTATATTTTGGCGGTTTATGGAATCGCTTGTTGCGTCCTACCACTCTTACAATGAGGGCCGAAATGAGTGAAAGAAGCGAACCGGTGAATACCACCATATACATTAGTTCGAGTGTTATGTCAATTGAAGTTGGAAGAGAATGTGTGTCGCGGGCACGTTGTATGCCTTTGAGTAGGCTTTGTATGTCGGGATTAGTGGATGAGCTGTACACGGCAATGACGGCATCCACCTGGTCATTGATGAATCCGGGCCACAGCCAACGCATGGCGGCATATACTGCAAGCCCCATGATGAGCGAGGCGAAAAAGAACATGCAGATGCCCTGCAGCCACAGAGCCGAGAGGGTAGATAGTTCAGGCTGTCGCAAGTAGCTTTTGAGCTGTGAGAAGTATGTCACGACCGGAACAGCGAGCATGAAAATGAGTGTAGGCAAAATAAACACGGGGCGGTAGATGGATGCACCCATGCAGAGCGAAGCAGCTATTAGCAGCGGTGCCAACAGCAGGCCGTCTTCGGCTCCTTGCCTGTAAACTGATTTATATGTGTCGCTCATAGGGTGCAAAATTACAAAAAAAATGCCATTTACCGTCGAAAATAGGTAAAATTCGGAAAAAATAGGTATATTTGCATAATCTAAAACATATCTTAAGAATTATGTATCAACGTCAAGTAAGTTTTACCGAGGCTGTCACCAGGGCCTTGAAACAGAATTATTGCAACTTCGAAGGGCGTGCATCGCGCTCGGAATACTGGTGGTTCTGCCTGTTTCAGGTAATTTTGGGCTGTGTGGTGAGCGTGCTATTCTCATTTAACCATACGCTCTATCTAACGATGAGCGGTGTGGTAAATCTTGCACTTTTGTTACCGTGTCTGGGTCTTTCGGTTCGTCGTCTGCACGATACCAACCATAGCGGATGGTGGTTGCTTATCGGGCTTGTTCCCTTTATCGGCTTGATAGTACTACTTGTTTGGTTTATTCAAGACAGTGAGCATCATCCCAACCAGTATGGCCCGGAGCCGAATGTGATTTAATTATTCGCTGAAGCTCGTTACTCAGACAATAATTTTGAATAAATGATACAAAAACGCCCGATGGCTTTGGCCACCGGGCGTTTTTGTAGATGGATACTAATTTTATTTTTCCTCAAGGACTCTGATGGCGGCATCATAGTCGGGTTCGTCGGTGATTTCGTTTACAAGGTCGCGGAAGATTACTTTGCCTTTTTCGTCTATGATGAGTACGCAACGTGCAAGCAGGCCGGCGAGGGGGCCATCGGTAATGAGAAGGCCGTAGTTGTGTGGGAATTCGGGCGAACGGAAGGCCGAGGCAGCTACCACGTTGTCCAGTCCTTCAACAGTGCAGAATCGAGCCATGGCGAAAGGAAGGTCCATAGAAACGCAGAGTACTGCGGCATCCTTGTGCTTGGATGCTTCCTGATTAAAGCGACGAACAGAAGCAGCGCATACAGGAGTGTCGAGGCTCGGGAATACATTGAGGACGAGGCGCTTGCCGGCATAGTCGGCGAGGGTTACTTCCTGGAGGTCTTTAGTGACGAGTTTGAAGTCGGGAGCTTGTGTGCCTACAGCCGGTACATCGCCGTAGGTATGGACGGGTGTCCCTTTAAAATATACGGTTTCCATAATATTATATTATTTGTTTGATTATCTTGCCAATGTGGCTTTTTGTATAACAATGTCGCGTAGGTTATTGTTGCGTCCCACATGGATGTCGGCTACACTCCCGTCGGCACGACAGAATATAATAGAAGGTGTGTCAGTGATGCCACAATCGCGTGCGAGAGAGCGGGCACTGAGAAGGATTACCTCGCCGGGACGCTGTGGGCCTGTAGTTTCGTTCACAATATCGGTGTCCTTGTCGGTGAAGGCAAGGATAAGGGTGGCAGAATAGGGGAGGGCGTCAATAGCAGAGCGCAGAGCGGCAACGACCTGCGCGGTGCCGTCAACTGAATTGTCGAGAACAGCAATTACGGCAGGTGTACCCAACGCTTCGCCACGTTGATGACTGTATCGGTCGCGTGAGAGTGTAGGGATGGCAAAAGAGGGCAATGGAGCTCCGCGAAGGCTTTCGAGAGCAAAGGAGTCACGACGATATTTTTCGAATATTTCGGGGAAATGTTCTATGAGTGTTTGTTCGGTGATGGTGTAGCAACCGTTGTCAGAAGCTGTAGGGGAATAATTCACCGTGATTACCTGCTCGCCCATCTGGCCCGGATTTGTGGTAACCTCCTTGAATACGGGCAATCCATCGGTGTTGAAGCGATAGGTGAATTCCGAGCAAAGATAACCGCGAAGAGTCTGTGAACCTTTAATTTCTGTGCCTGATTCCTTGCGCTCGACTGTGAATGTATAGGATGAATCAGAAGCCATCTTGCGCAGGTCATCGGCTATCATCTGAGGCAAAAGAGATGCAAATTGTTCTTTTTGCTGCACACCTCCATCAGCATATCCCCTTGGAGCGAAAGGCGAAGGGTTGTCGGCAAGATGGTATTCAAGCAGTTTTCCTCCACTAAAACGGAAGAAATTGCCGTTGAAGTAAGATGCAAATCCGTCCATCGCAGGAGTCTTTTCTTTTAATACGGGATTCCATCTAATAAGGTATTCACAAGGCGAAAGAGTGTCGGCTTTAGCCGGGTAACTCATGAGGTCGATGCTGTAGGAAACGGGTGAATCAGTGTTGGGCAAGAGTACCTCGTAGGTAGCTCTTGCCGTGTAACACTCATTCGCGTCGAGCCTTTCGGCAAGATTTAATAGCGAACCTTCAGCGTAAGCGCAATGTGATACTAACAATAAAGAAACAAATGGCAAAGAGAATTTCATGATGAATGTTTTATGAAATCTTAACAAGTGTGAAGCGCTTTTGGTTTGTTCAAAAAATATATTGAAATTCATTTTTTTATTAATTTTGTAAATACTTTTTTAATTATGAAACGTTTATCGGTCGCTATTATTGCAGCAATCTTGTGCAGTACACTGATTTGTGCGTCCACATCTGAAAAATCGGATGCGGTGGAGACCGTGATAGTAATAGTTATAATCGCTTTGGCTGTATTTGGATTGTTAAGGAGTTTCCGGCGTAAAAAGGCAGACTGCGGTTGTGGTCACTGTCCTGTGGCAGATACATGCAAAAAGCCCCAAAACAAGAGAAAAAAGAAGGAAAGTTAAATTTTTTTGCTAAAAATCTTGCAGGAGTGAAAAATTAGCCATACCTTTGCACTCGCAATCCGGTACCATGGCCGAGTGGTGAGGCAACGGTCTGCAAAACCGTGTACAGCAGTTCGATTCTGCTTGGTACCTCCCGGAAGCCTTCGGCGAAAGCCGAAGGCTTATTTTTTCATAAAATTGTTTTAAAAATAAATGCCGGTAATAGAAATACATGAGCTATCGGAAGCGGGTGTAGAAATATATTCTACGCTGACGGAAGCCCAACTGCGCAATAAGCTCGACCCGTCGAAGGGAATTTTTATAGCAGAAAGTCCGAAGGTTATAAATGTGGCCCTCGCAGCCGGCTATGAGCCGTTGTCGATGCTGTGTGAGCGCAGGCATATAGAAGGGGACGCTGCTTCTATAATTAAAAGTCATCCCGAGATGCCTGTTTACACCGGAAGCCGTGAACTTCTGTCGTCGCTGACAGGCTATACACTGACACGAGGTGTGCTTTGTGCCATGCGTCGACCCGCTATGCGCAGCGTGGCCGATGTGTGCAGGGATGCCGGCAGGGTAGTGGTGATAGACGGAGTGACTGATACGACTAATATAGGAGCTATATTCCGTTCGGCAGCCGCGTTGGGCATAGACGCCGTGTTGCTGACCACCACTTCGTGCGACCCGCTTAACCGCCGCTCCGTAAGAGTGTCAATGGGCTCAGTATTTCTTGTGCCGTGGACATGGCTTGAGGAGCCGATAGAGAGCCTTCGAACCCTTGGCTTCCGCACGGCGGCAATGGCATTGCGCGATGATTCGGTGAGCATAGACGATAAGACTTTGTGTGCGGAAAAACGCCTGGCCATAATAATGGGTACAGAAGGCGACGGTCTTGCCGACCGGGTTATAGACAACGCCGACTACACGGTGCGTATACCGATGGCTCATGGCGTTGACTCGCTGAATGTGGCAGCCGCGGCGGCAGTGGCATTCTGGCAACTTAGAAAATAAGGGGAGCTTTTTGCCAATAATTGGTGTGTTTTTCTTTTAGAATTGTTGAAAAAAGAGAAGTAGAGTACTTTTGTATCGAAAATCAAACTATTTCAGCCCTATATGGGTTTTAAAATAGTAGCGACAAGGAGCCGCGGGCTCCGTTCGCTACCTTATAAATTCAACTATTTATTTACATCACACACCATGAGGCTTACCTCCTTAATATCATTAATGTTGATTGCGACAAGCGCGACAGTGGCCCAGTCCCCGGGAGCGGTGTCGCTTGACTCGTGCCGTCAGATGGCCTTGCACTCCAACAAGCAGCTCATGATGAGCCGCAGCGCAATAGAGAAAGCCAAGTATCAGAAAGAAGAGGCTTTCGCCGCCTATCTCCCGGCCATAGACTTTGCCGGCGGTTATACATACAATCAGCGGGAGCTGTCGATATTTGATTCAGACCAGTTGTTGCCGACCAAGAGTTTCGACATGAAGACCGGCAAATATGAATTTAATCTGGTGACAAATCCCGAGACCGGAATGCCGATAAAGGGCCCGAACGGAGAATATGTTCCATCTACCGTGGCTTTGATACCCAAAGAAGCCATGACTTACGACATACATAATGTGTTTTTTGGTGCCGTGACCCTGACACAGCCCATATATATGGGTGGTAAGATTGTGGCAATGAACAAGATAACACGCGATGCGGAAGTCCTGGCCAAGAGCATGCACGACAATGAAGTAGAAAATGTGATTTATGCCGTCGATGCAGCCTACTGGCAAGTAGTTTCACTTAAGGCTAAATATGAACTTGCCAAGAGCTATGTGAATCTGCTTGACTCGCTCGACCGCAATATTCATCTGATGTTTGACCAAGGCGTTGTAACCAAGGCAGATGTGCTGAGTGTCGATGTAAAGCTCAATTCGGCAAATGTAGACCTTACTAAAGTGGAAAACGGATTGGTACTGAGCCGCATGGCTCTGGCACAGGTGTGCGGGCTGCCGGTTAACAGTGTGTTCACTCTTGAGGATGAAGGCATTGAGGATGTGAAGCTAAGTTCGGAAGTATCGCGCGACTACAACATGGAAGATGTCTATGCCCGGCGTCCCGACCTTGAGGCACTACGTATGGGAGTGAAAATCGCCGGTCACAAGAAGCAGCTGGCTCTGTCGTCGATGCTACCTAACGTGGCCCTGGTGGGAGCATACAGCTTCTCGAATCCTAATATGTACGATGGTTTCAAAAAACGTTTCAAGGGCGCGTTCTCGGTAGGCGCCATGGTGACAATCCCTATATGGCATTGGGGCGGCAACTATAACAAATACCGTGCAGCCAAGGTAGACGAGACCATAATGGAACTGCAGCTGTCGGATGCCAAGACTATGATAGACCTCCAGGTGCAACAGGCTTCGTTCAAGACCACCGAGGCTTACAAAACCTATCGTACGGCAAGCTCAAACCTTGCATCAGCTAATGAAAACTTGCGTTGCGCCGACCTTGCTTTCCGTGAAGGTATGGCCACTGCCGACAATGTACTTGAGGCTCAGACTGCGTGGCTAAAAGCCCATTCAGAAGAAATAGATGCTATGATAGACGTGCGTCTATGTGACGTTTATCTGTCGAAATGTCTCGGCACTCTATATTAAAACCTTGCTAAAACAGAATAAAAAATCAACATTATGTCAACAGATAATATTACCCCTCAGCAGGCCGAACAGCGCGCCTCCAAGTCGCTGCTGATAACGATGGCCTTAGTTGTGCTTGTAGTGGCCGTAATAGCTATAGTAGGCTTCCTGTTTCTCAACCATCCTGATGAACTGGTAGAGGGTCAGGTAGAAGGCACTACGGTGCGTGTGTCGGGCAAGCTTCCCGGCCGAATAGTAGAATTTTATGTGCAGGAAGGTGATACCGTGCAGGAAGGTGATACCATTGTACACATCCATTCGTCGGTAGCCGAAGCCCAGCTTACACAAGCCGAGGCCCTGCAGGAAGTAGCCAAGGCCCAGAACCGTAAGGTTGATGCCGGAACACGTTCGCAGATAATCCAGGCGGCAGCCGACCTTGTGTCGCAGGCCGAAGCCGGGGTCACCATCACCAAGAAGACATACGAACGTATGGAGAACCTTTATAAAGAAGGTGTAATCTCCGAACAGAAACGCGATGAGGCCAAGGCTGCCTACGATGCAGCGGTAGCGGCAAAGGCCACGGCTGAAAGCAATCTTTCGCTGGCACGTGCCGGAGCGCAGAAAGAAGACAAAGAGTCGACCGCAGCCTTGGTAAGCGCAGCCGGCGGGGGCGTGGCACAGGTACAGGCTCTGCTTGCCGACAGCTACCTTACTGCGCCCTGTGCAGGGTCGGTTGACCAGCTCTATCCTGAGGTAGGCGAGCTTGTGTCGCTCGGCTCGCCGATAGCCAGCATCCTTAAGAAAGACGACCGGTACATAGTGTTCAACGTTCGTGAAGAACTGCTCAACGACCTGCCTATGGGCAAGGAAATCAATGTAATGGTGCCGGCTCTTGATAAGAAGAACATCAAGGCCAAGGTGTACTATGTGCGCGACATGGGCACATACGCCACATGGCGCTCTACCAAGAGCAATGGCTCATGGGACTCACGAACATTCCAGATTAAGGCTCGTCCGACTGAGAAAGTAGAGAATCTGCGTCCGGGAATGTCAATAATCTACAATCGCTAACCCCCATTTAGTCAATTATGGCAAATATAGGCTTGATAGATTCTATAAAGCGAGGCATAGCCACGCTGGGCAGCCGCAAGATGTACCTGTTCGGTATGGTTGTGGTGCCCCTTATGGTGTGCGCTCTCTTTGCGGGAATGCTGGAGCCGGGCTTGCCTCTGAAGGTGCCGACAGCCATAGTAGACCTGGACCACTCGCCGATGTCGCGCGAGCTGACCCGCAACCTCAATGCTACGGAGCTTGTTGACATATCGCTGCATCTGGAAAGCTATGACGCAGCAATGCGAGCTGTGCGTCAAGGGAAGGTGTACGGTTTCTTTGTGATACCGGATAACTTTGAAAGAGATGTTCTTGCAGGCCGCAAGCCGACCCTTGACTTCTATGACAACCTTACGTACTTCATTCCCGGCACTTTGGCTTTCAAAGGCTTTAAGACAGTGGCTGTGACCACAGCAGCCGGAGTGGCGCATACTAAACTCGAAAATGCCGGTCTTGCCAATATGGGAGGTGCCGGTCTGCTTCAGCCGGTTAATGTACAAGAGCATACCATAGGCAACCCGTGGATGAACTATTCTATTTACCTGTCGCCTTCTTTCTGCTTCGGTGCGCTTGCCCTGATGATATTCCTGATGACTACATTCTCCATAACCATGGAAATCAAGAACGGCACCTCTCCCGAATGGCTTGCCCGTGCCAAGGGCAACATGTCCGTGGCTCTTACCGGCAAACTGTTGCCTCAGTTTGTTGTATGGAGCGTTATGGGACAGTTTGTCATAGCCCTGTTTTACTGTTATCTCCACTTCCCCTGCGGACATATTGGTGTAATTAGTCTGGCAATGGAACTGTTTATCATAGCATCGATGGCTGTGGGTGTGATATTCGCTTCGATTGTGCCTAATCCGCGTCTGGCCATGATTATGTCGGCTTTGATAGGAATATTGTCGTTCTCGTTCCTGGGATTTTCCTTCCCGGTACAGAATATGTATGGAGCGATATCCATATTCAGCTACTTGGTGCCTACGCGCTACATGTTCCTGACATATATATTCTCCGGCTTGAACGATTTCCCCATCTACTATTCGCGTATATACCTTGCGGCGTTAATAGTGTTCCCGCTGCTATCTACCCTCGGGCTGTGGCATCTGAAGAGAGCCTGTCAGAAACCTGTGTATGTACCTTAATAATACTACAAAATGAATACAACTGAATCAAAACCTGCAACGCCACGCCGCCGAGGACTGTTAGGCTGGTTCGATGCCATGGGGCGTGTGTTCCGCCGCGAGCTAAGCCTCGTGTTCAGCGACGTGGGAGTAATGTTGTTTTTCATAGTTCTGCCACTTGCATACCCCGTCACATATACTTTGATATACAATCCTGAGATTGTGACAGAGATGCCTATTGCTGTAGTGGACAACTCGCGTACGGCTTCGTCGCGCGAATTGGTTCGTACGGTGTCGGCTTCGCCTTCGGTATCAATCTATTCTTATTGTGCCAATCTTTCAGAAGCCAAAGACCTCTTCGGAAATAATGAGGTGTTCGCGATAATGGAAATACCTTATGACTACGAGAAGAAGATAAAGACCGGCGAACAGGCTACCGTTCAGATGTACTATGAAATGAGCCTGCTGCTGCGTTACCGCGCCTTCGTGTCGGCCATGACCGATGTTCAACTGAAACTTGCGTCTGATATCACCAAGACACGAATAGAGACCCTTGGCATAGAGACGCTTATGGGCGACGGGGACGCGATGCCGCTTGGGTCGCACAATTCATTTCTTGGTGACCACGGACAGGGGTTTGCCTCATTTATTATGCCCGGTGTGCTTATCCTTATTTTGCAGCAGAGCATGGTGCTTGGCATCTGTATGCTGCGCGGTAACTCAAACGAGCGTCGACGCCGTAACGGCGGTATAGACCCCAAGGCTATTGATGCTCCCGCCGGAGCTACTATATGGGGCAAGGCATTAAGTTACTTTGTGATATACATACCTATGACCCTTTATGTCGTGAAATGTGTGCCTGACATGTTTAGTCTGCCTCATGCTGGAGCTGCAATCGACTATTTGCTTTTCCTGGTGCCCTTCCTGATTGCTTCTGCCATGTTTGGACAGGTGTTCAGTAACCTGTGCACAGAACGCGAAAGCGGATTCCTGGTGGTGGTATTCACATCAATAATATTTCTCTTCCTGTCAGGACTGACTTGGCCACGCTATGCTATGAACAAGTTCTGGATATGGCTCGGTGACCTTGTCCCGGCAACATGGGGCGTGGAAGGATTTGTAAGAATCAATTCCAACGGTGCTACGCTTGGCGAAAACTCACATGCATATATTATGCTTTGGGTGATGACACTGGTCTATTTCCTCGTTGCATGGGGTATAATGGTGTGGGTAAACCGAAGCGTTAGAAAACCGAGGCCTGTGCCTGAAACAGTTGTTTAAGGAGGAGACGGGACATGACATTATTAGATTTCCGGCAGAGCAATTACTCCGCCGGAATTTTTTTATCTATCTATATATAAAGGTAATCTGTTTAATATTAATAATTTATGATATTTTACAATTGTTAATATTAGTTGTGTAGATGCAAAATAGCAAAAAAATGTGTAATTTTGCACTTTACAAAATTCAGGCACATTCAAACTGAAAAAACTAATGTCTACACAAAACTTTAGAAAACTTACTGCTGCTGAAATTAAGTCGCTTGAAAGTCGTGGGTGCCGTGCCGCCGACTGGAATGAAATCACTGTAGCCGAGGGCTTCAGTTGCGACAGCGTTGACAATGTGGAATTCTCAGGCGAGGTACGTCTGGGTGTTCTCGAAGGAACGTTTGAGCGTCCCGGAGGATTGGTTCGTCGTTCGCATATATCAAACGTTACGCTCCATAATGTGAGCGTAGGCAACGGTGTGTATATACGCCACGTGGCCAATTATATAGCAAACTATGATATTGACGACGGTGTGTACATCGAGAATGTTGATTGCATTGTAAGCACTCTCGGCTCAACCTATGGTATAGGTACGGAGGTGTCTGTGCTTAATGAGACGGGTGGCCGTGAGGTGCCTATTTATGAACGTCTCTCAGCTCAGACTGCATACCTCATAGCTATGTATCGCCATGAGCGCAAGATGGGCGAACGTCTTGTACAGCTTATAAAGAAACATGCTGAAACTCTACGCGGTAGTCGGGGCCATATCGGGACACATGCCGAAATAACCAATTGCGGTACCATAAATGACGTGAACATAGGCGCATACTCGCGTATCAAGGGCGCTACTCGTCTGAAAGACGGTACCACGGCATCATCGAAGGCCGACCCCGTGTTCATAGGTCGCGATGTTATTGCTGAGGGATTTGTGCTTGCTTCGGGCAGCCGGGTGGATGACGGGGCGGTAGTGCGCCACTGCTTTGTGGGGCAGGCTACGAATTTATCGCACCTCTTTTCGGCACACGATTCGCTTTTCTTCGCTAACTGCAACTGCGAGAACGGCGAGGCTGCCGCTATCTTCGGTGGTCCTTATACAGTGACCATGCACAAGTCGAGTCTTCTTATTGCCGGAATATTCTCGTTCCTAAATGCAGGTTCTGGTTCAAACCAAAGTAACCACATGTATAAGCTCGGCCCGATACATCAAGGGGTGGTTGAGCGCGGGTCAAAGACCACGAGCGACTCCTATATATTGTGGCCGGCGCGAATAGGGGCGTTCTCGCTCGTGATGGGTCGCCATGTTAACCATCCTGACACATCGCGTCTGCCGTTCTCTTATCTGATTGAGAATCATTCGGGTTCTTATCTCGTACCGGGTGTGAATCTTCGCAGTGTCGGAACGATACGCGATGCCCAGAAATGGCCTCGCCGAGACAAACGCCGTGACCCTCATAATCTCGACTGCATCAATTTCAATCTGTTAAGTCCATATACCGTAGGCAAGATGGTGAGCGGCCGCAAGCTGCTTAACGACCTTGAACGTACGGCCGGTGCTACAGCGGAGCGATTCGCATTCCAAGCCATGACCATTGAGGCCCGAGCACTGCGTAAAGGCCGCAAGTACTACAGTATGGCTATTGATAAATTTATGGGGAATTCTGTAATCCATCGTCTCAATAATCAGAAGCTTACATCTGATTCACAGATAATGCAGGCTCTGGCTCCGCTTCATCCTGCGGGCCGTGGCGAGTGGGTGGACGTGTGCGGTATGTTTGCGCCAAAATCGGAAATAGACCGTCTTGCCCATGAAATAGCCGATGGCACTATAAACTCGCTTGAGGCCATAGAAGCCCGCTGGCATAAGCTCCATGCCGATTACTACGATATGGAGTGGACATGGGTATATGAGTACTTGCCCGAATGGTATGGTAAACCCATCGAAGAGTTTACCATACAAGACCTCAGAAGCATCGTAAACCGCTGGCATGATAGTGTGAAAACTCTCGACAATATGCTTTATGACGATGCACGCAAGGAATACTCCCTGCAGTCGCGCACCGGTTTCGGCATTGACGACCCCGAGAGTGCTGCTGACGGCGACTTCGTGAACGTGCGTGGTGCATTTGAGGATGACCAGTTTGTGAAAAATGTACTTGACCATATAAGAGTCAAAGGAGAGCTTGCAAGCAAGGCTCTTGAGAATCTATAATGACGGAATTTCTAACTAAGGTAAAGCAAA
>PPYF01114808.1_pt1 | contig 12378 bp, 15 predicted proteins | sample 1559871 | NCBI WGS metagenome assembly PPYF01 (sample SAMN08240021, study PRJNA423297) | Human gut metagenome, whole genome shotgun sequencing project. | reverse complement strand
CGCTTACCGCGCCACAGGTCAAAGAAGTCAAAGCGCCGAAGGCAAAGAAAGCAGAGCCCGTAAAAGAAGAACCGGTGAAAGCGGCAGCTGCAGATGAGCTGACGGAAGACCAGAAGACCGAACTGCGTACGCTCTGCGCTGAGTATACGCATAAGGTTTCTGACGGCAAAGAACGGATTAAACAGTTCTTGAAAGACAAAGGACTTGCTAAAGTAACCGAACTCAAGCCTGCGGATCTGCCGGAATTTAAAGCGCTGGTGCAGATTTGATGGCACACGCGATATTAAGCGCATCGGCCAGTTCCCGATGGCTGCATTGCACGCCGTCGGCGAGGTTGGAGCGGAAGTTTCCAGACGCGTCAAGTCCATATGCGCTAGAAGGCTCACGCGCGCATGAAAGGGCAGAGTACTTCTTGAATCGTTTTTTAAAAACCGGAGATTCTAACGTACTTATACGCGAAGATGTCGAGATGAACGATGCTGTACAGGTCTATGTCAACATCTGCGTTGAGAAAATCAACGAAGCGAGAACTGCTTCTCCGGATGCGCAGATCAAAGTAGAACAGCGGCTGGACTTCTCCCGCTGGGTGCCGGAAGGTTTTGGCACAGGCGATATGGTGATGGTGTCGGACAAGTACTTTGAAATCGTTGATCTCAAGTACGGCAAGGGTGTCCCGGTCTCCGCTGCCAACAACAGCCAGATGCGGCTGTACGCTCTTGGCATGTACGAAGCGTTCGGCTATCTGTACGGAGCCGATGAGGTCAGGATGACGATTGTGCAGCCACGGCTTGACAGCGTTTCGACTGAAACCATCTCGGTTGATGACCTGCTCGCGTGGGGTGAAGAAGTCAAGAAAAAGGCAAAAATTGCTTTTGCCGGTAAAGGTGATTTCTGCGCAGGCAGCCATTGTCGATTTTGCAAGGCTCGGAATACCTGCCGGGCCCACGCGGAATATGAACTAAAAAACGTGAAAGAAGATCTGCAGACGGCAGAGCTGGAAGACTTTGAAATTTCTGACATCCTGCTTCGTGCTAAAAACATCAAAACGTGGCTTGACGGTCTGGAATCATATGCACTCGGAAAAGCGCTTGACGGCTATGACTGGCCCGGGATGAAACTTGTCGAAGGTCGAAGCAATCGGAAGATAACGGATGACACCCTTGCGGCGAACAATCTTTTGAACGCAGGTTTCGGAGCTGACGAGATCTACAAGCCGCAGGCACTACGGTCGATTACCGATTTGGAAAAGCTCTGCGGAAAAAAGATGTTCGGCGAGTTGATGTCCGGAGTGATTGAAAAACCACCGGGCAAGCCGACGCTGGTCTCTGCAGATGACAAGCGGCAGGCATTAGAAATAGCAAACATTAAAAATGATTTTGACGAAAGTCTACTGTAGGAGCTGATAAAAATATGCTGCTAGACAAGACAAAAGCGGAACTTGCAATGGCAAGGTTGGGATTAAACCGTTTAGATTTATCTCGAAAATTAGGCGTTGCAGCATTGACCGCATCTCAATACTTCAAGCCCGGCCGAGACTTAAATCCCAAAACGATTGGCAAGATTGCTAAAGCGCTCGAAATAGACCCGTCGGAAATCATAAAAAGTGAAAAGTAAAGGAGAAAACACAATGAAAAGCATTAAATTTGTAACCGGATTAGTCAGACTGTCTTACGCGAATATCTGGGCGCCGAAAGAAGATTTAAGCGGCCGTATGCGTTACTCGGCAAGTCTGCTTATCAAAAAAAGCGACACGAAGACCATCTCGCGTCTGAAAGCGAAAATCAAAGAGCTTGTTAATGACGAAGAAGCTAAAAAGATCCTCGGCACGCGTGGTAAAGATATCGACCTGCCTCTTCGTGACGGGGACACTGAACGCGAAGGTGATCCGAATTATGCCGGGCATTATTTCCTGAATGCAAAAGCAACGGAAGACTATCCGCCGAAGATTCTGGGCTCTGACGGTGAAGAAATTTTCGATAAATCGGAAGTCTACAGCGGGTGCTACTGTCAAGCCGTTCTGTACCTGTTTGCATACAATCAGGGCGGCCACCGTGGCGTAGGTGTCAGCTTAAGCGGTCTGAAAAAGATTAAAGACGGTACACCGCTGTCCGGCGGCAGTGTATCTGCCGGAGACTTCGATGATGATCTTTTAGGCGCTGACGCTAAAAGTGATGATAATGATGATATTTTTTAAGGAGTAGGAATTATGGCTACACTGGCAATCGATTTGGAGACGTACAGTGACAATGATATCAAGTACGGAGTCTATAAATATGTGGACTCGCCGAACTTTGAAATCTTGTTGCTCGGATACAGTTTCGATGACGGGCCGGTGCAGGTAATTGATCTTACTAAAGAGAAGATGCCTGTGCGAGTTGCACAGGCTCTTTTCGATAGCAGCATCACGAAGACAGCATTCAACGCAAACTTTGAAATTACCTGCTTCAAAAAGCTGTATCCGGAATTGCCCGCGGAGCAATGGGAGTGTACAAGCGTACTGGCGCTGTACAATTCACTGCCGACAAAACTTGCGGATGTAGCTGCCGTGCTGCACCTCGGCGCGGATAAGCAGAAAGACACGCGAGGCAAGGCATTAATCAACTACTTTTCTAAGCCCTGCAAACCGACCAAAGCAAACGGCGGCAGAACAAGAAATTTACCGGAACATAATCCCGAAGCGTGGGCGCAGTACATCGAGTATAACCGGCAGGACGTTGTTGTCGAGAAAGCTATACGGCAGAAATTACTGTCACTCAAGCCTCCGGAGCTGGAACATCGATATTGGCTCATGGATCAGGAGATTAACAGCCGCGGTGCCCGAGTCAACGCAAAACTAGTTGAAAACGCTATCCGCATAAACAAGGAACACAAAGCGAAACTGCTGGCAAAAGCAAAAGAGCTTACCGGACTCGAGAATCCGAACAGCCCGCTGCAGCTCACGGTTTGGATAGAAAACCGGCTTGGTGAGACCGTCGAATCAATAGACAAAAAAGCGATTGCGGAACTCTTGAAAAAAGACATTCCGGATGATGTGCGTGTCATGCTCAAACTGCGGCAGCTGCTCGGCAAAACATCAATCAAGAAGTACGAAGCAATGCAGAAAGCGATGACATCAGACGGTCGTGTACACGGCATGTTCCAGTTCTACGGTGCGATGCGCACTGGGCGCTGGGCAGGACGCATCGTACAGCTGCACAATCTGCCGCGGAATAATATGAACGCAGAAGAGCTTGATACTGCCCGTGCTTTTGTCAAAAACGGCGATCTCGAGATGCTGGAACTCTGTTATGACAACGTATCGGATACTTTGTCACAGCTTGTCAGGACAGCAATCACCGCAAAACCGGGCTGCCGTTTCATCGTTGATGACTTCTCGGCTATCGAGGCACGTGTCATTGCGTGGCTTGCCGGGGAGAAATGGCGGCAGGACGTCTTCGCTGAAGGCGGCGATATCTACTGCGCATCTGCTTCGGCAATGCTCGGCGTTCCCGTCGTCAAGCACGGCGAGAACGGGCACCTGCGGCAAAAAGGCAAGATTGCCGAATTGGCGCTTGGTTACGGCGGCTCCGTTGGCGCGCTAAAGCAGATGGGCGCTGACAAGATGGGTCTTTCCGATGACGAACTGCAGGACATCGTGACGAAATGGCGCGCTGCATCACCTGCGATTACTAAATTCTGGTGGGATGTAGACAGCGCTGCTAAAAAAGCAATCAAGACCGGCAGCACAGTCAAAATCAAACAGGGGCACCTTGCTTTCTGCCGAAAACAAGGTGCGCTGTTTATCGAATTGCCGTCCGGCAGACATCTTGTGTATATCAAGCCGGAAATCGGAGAGAACCGCTTCGGCGGGGAATCTATCTTATACCGCGGCATCGAACAGGGCAGCCGGAAATGGGGCAAGTTGGAGACCTACGGCGGCAAGCTTGTCGAAAACATCGTACAGGCGGTTGCCCGCGACTGCTTAGCGGCGGCTATGCTTCGGCTTACTAATGCGGGCTATAAAATTATCATGCACATCCACGACGAAGTCGTTATAGAGGCGCCGGACGGCGAAGGGAGTCTGGCCGAAGTCACTGAAATTATGTCAAAAAATGAACCGTGGGAAGCCGGTCTGATCAAAACCGCGGACGGCTTTGAAGGTCAGTATTACATGAAAGATTGAGGTACTAAAAAATGAACAAAATACAAATGGAACAGCAAATCAAAATCGCAAAGGAAGGAATTGAAGTACTTGATAAATGGACAGAAATGCTTGACGCCAAAGCACTGGAAGAAAAGCGTGAACAGATAGAAAAAGCAAAAGACTACTGCAAAGACTGCTTAGATGCTTCGCAAACTCTTATTGAAGCTATTGAAGCAACAGAACCGAAGAAAGAAGAAGTAAAGAAAGATGAACCGAAGAAAGAAGAAAAACCGAAGCGTAGACGAGCTCCGGCTAAGAAGAAAGAAGAACCTGCTGTCGAACCTTGCCCGCCGGCTGCTGCGGCAGATGATTTAGATGACCTGTTCTGAGGCGGATTATGAGAATTATCAGTCAATACCGGAACAATCGGTTATTCGAAGTCGTGCGCGCGTTTTACAACAATGGAGAGTTAATCCCGGGTGCGCAGTATTGTGATCAGGAATGCCTGCAAGTGCACACTGCCTGTGGGCACGCCTTTCACTGCCGCTGGCGCTTTCAGTGCAGCATGCGCGGCCTCAGCGACGAGGGGTCCGCATATACTTGCCCGAAGTGCGGAAAACGTTTGTGGAAAGGCACATATGACACTCCGTGGCTTGACTTGTCCGAATCCGGGCGTAAACGCATACTCGTGCCGTACCGTATCGAGCTGGAAGCGAAAGAATACAAAAATTATCTGGACATCTGCGCGGAAACATTGAATGTAGATATTGGGTCGCCGATTGACGTGTCCGTGCATACTGTCAAAAAATACACTCTGCGTTTTGATTTCAAAAGCCGGGAGACAATTTACATAGAACATGGAGCCCGCGGACGCGCGGTACTTACGAGGGGCTTATGGCCGCTGAACAGGATAGCAAGCGATAAAACGAAGTTTTGCATGAAAGATACTGTTTTTCACTACCTAAACGCCGAAAGCAATATTCACCATACGGAAAGAAACCTGATAAACAGCTTTTTCAAAGATGTTGTCAGATGTTTTAATCAAAAGCTGTCTGATACTGTCGGATATACTGTTAAATCCGCGTATATGCCGACCAGCTTACAGGACGGTCACAGCGTTTTTGACTACTGCTTTTCAAATTTCGCATGGCGCCTGCGTTATCCGGACGCAAGAAACCTGACAACGGAAGAAATCAGGATGTGTCCATATGCAGATGACCCGGTAATGCGCTTGTTTGACGAACGAAAGCCGTATCTGCAGACTGTACGTGAGATTTATCGTTTCCCAAATATGCCGGGGCTGAATGCCCGTCTGGTTAAATGCCCAATTTATTTCCTGAGCGATCTCAGGTCTGCGTGGCCCGTTTTTCACGAGATCGATAACAGGTACAAGCTCTTAGATAAAATGCTCGTACAGTTAAAACGCAGCATCGGCTTCTATCAAAGCACCGAGAGTTATCTTCAATCTCTTCGGATAATCAGGCATACCCGAGACGAAGCGGCCGCAGTTAAATTGCTGGGGTGTGAAGACTCCCATAACGTGCAGGACTGTGCGCACATGTGGGGTCTTCTGACTCCGCAGAACAAGCGCATTTTTATCAATGCGAAAATCCGCAGCCGGGATATTCACGACTACCTTACGCGCTTAGCAGACAAGCAGCAACATGAGAACGTTCGTATCAAATACAGGTCTCTGCGTGATTTCCCGTTGACCGGCAAAGTTGACGATTTAATCTTCAGCCTGCCACCGGATACTGAACAATTAGCAAATTTGGGCCGCGCTATGCACAACTGCGTCGGCACTTACCGCGACCTTGTTTTATCTGACAAAGTAAGGATCATTGCCGCTTTCAGAAACCGAAAGCCGGTCATCTGTATCGAGATCAGAAATGGTGCGGTGGTGCAGGCAAAACTGGTCAATAATCAACCTGTCCGGGAGGACGCGGAACTCAACCGGGCACTGCTGACGTGGGCGAAGTCAAGGAAATTAACAATAGAAACAAATGACGTTCAGACAGAAAGAGAGGTGGCCGGCGTTGCAGCTGCAGTATGATGTTGAGTTTACGATAGCGACGGCGCCGCAGCGCTTCGCGAAAAAGTGGAAACACACGAAAACGACATGGTCGCACCTGCTTGAAAGGCTGTCTAAGCCGACTGTGACAGGTGAGACCGTCGCAGAGTACAAAGCAATGAAGAAGTCCAACAGAGACAATCGCAAAGACATCGGAGGCTTTGTCTGCGGCTATCTCAAGAACGGCCAGCGGCTCAAGCAAAATGTCGAGTACCGGCAGGTTGTTTGTCTCGACGCAGACAGTCCTGATGACGACTTTTTAACTGATCTGGATATCGGAATGGGCAACGTAGCGTGGGGGCTGTACACAACACACAGCCACACCGCCGCTGCCCCGCGCTACCGCGTGCTTATCCCGCTTGACAGGCCTGTAACGGCGGATGAGTACAAAGCTATTGCAAGGCTTTTGGCAAAAGACATCAGCATTGAAGCTATGGACTCTACAACATATGAGCCCGAACGGCTGATGTACTGGCCGAGTACACCGCAGGACGGGGAGTTCATCTTCAGATACAACGACGCACCGATTCTTAATGCCGATGACGTACTGAACAGGTACGAAGACTGGCACGACACGTCACTGTGGCCGACTTCGAAAAAAGAAGCTGAAATTACAGTATCCACAGCAAAAAAGCAAGGGGATCCGCTGGCTAAGCCGGGGCTTATCGGCGCGTTCTGCAGGGCGCACACGATCGAAGACGCTATAGAGATGTTCCTGTCCGATGAGTACGCCGCCTGTGCAGTAGAAGGGCGGTACACATACACTAAGGGCAGCACAAGCGCGGGGCTTGTCGTGTACGATGACAAATTCGCTTATTCGCACCATTCGACCGATCCGGCAGGCGGTAAGCTCTGCAATGCTTTCGATCTTGTCCGGCTTCACAAGTTCGGAGCACTTGATGCAGATGCCGCCGAAGGTACTCCTGTAGTTAAAATGCCGTCTTATGTCGCAATGGTGAAGCTGGCAGGGGAAGACGAGGCAACAAGACGCATAATAAGCGCCGAACAGGCTGAAGATATCAAGAAGAGTTTCAAAGAGTCCGGATTCAGCGCCAATGATGCTGATATGGACTGGATGAGTGAGCTGACAAGAGGATCCGGGAAGAATGCACCGATACTTCCGGTAGCGGGAAATTTCATTGCTGTTCTCGAGAACGATCCGCAGCTCAAGGGCACTTTCGGGCTCGACTTGTTCTCTCGGAGGCTTATTGTCAAAAAGGATCTGCCGTGGCGGAAAAAAAGTACCGACAACATCTGGCGGGATACTGATGACGCCGGTCTGCGTAACTATTTAGCAAAATACTACGATCTGGCCGCCCGGCAGGTCATCGATGACGCGCTGGTGGAAGTTATGTACAAGCACAAGACTCACCCGGTGCAAAGCTATCTGAAAAGTTTGAAATGGGATGGAGTCAAACGCGCAGAAACGCTGTTTATTGACTTTTTAGGTGCCGAAGACTCGCAGTACGTAAAAGATGTCACGCGGACGTGGCTCAAGGCCGCCGTGGCACGTATAGAGCGCCCGGGAGTCAAATACGATTCATGCATAGTGCTTAGTGGCCCGCAAGGTATAGGTAAAAGTACGATTTTAAGCCGGCTGGGCGGAAAATGGTTTAATGACAGCATCGTCAGTTTTCAAGGTAAAGAAGCGATGGAGCAGCTGCAGGGGAGCTGGATTATTGAGTTGTCCGAAATGCAGGCATCTAAAAAAGCGGATAACGACATGATCAAGGCTTTTCTCTCCCGGCAGACGGACAAGTTCCGGGCGCCATACGGGCGACGTACAGAGGAGTACCCGCGGCAGTGCGTGTTCGCGGCTACTACGAACGACAGCATCTTTCTCAAAGACCGTACCGGCGGGCGTCGTTTCCTACCCGTTTTCTGTTTGGGCGGTGGTAAGCGGCCGCTATCCGATTTAACAGATGATTTCATTGATCAGATGTGGGCAGAGGTCAAGCGGCTATATGAAACAGATCCAAATCTGTACCTGCCTGCCGATTCCGCGAAGACCGCAAGAGATCTGCAGGAAGCACATACAGAGGGCGGAGAGAAGCTCGGGCTGGTTTTAGAGTATCTGAAGATACCGTTACCAGCGAATTGGGGCGATATGGATATTTACGACAGGCGGGATTACATCAAGCACCACGGCGAAGAAGGCTATCCGGAAGGAACGGTGACAAGGAACCGTGTGTGCGCGCTGGAAATATGGTGCGAGGTTTTTGACGGGACGCGGCAAGGCTTCAGAAATGCTGACGCCCGCGAGATGAACGGTATTTTACAGCAGCTGAAAGGGTGGCAAGCCGCAAAATCTACGACGCGCATCGGTAATTTATACGGAACACAGAGATTTTTCAAACGCATAAAGGAGTCAAAAAATGTGTAAACAAAGTAGGAAAAAATGTAAACAGTTTTTGATAATCGAATTTTTACTTGTAAACAGTTGTAAACGGTTGTAAACGGTTTTTAACACGGTTTGTTTACAGGTTTTAAATAGACAGGGAGCTGAAAAATGGGCATTTGTAAACAGCGTAAACAATTATTCTATATAGAGTTACAGAATATGCAATTTATAGAGAATAGAAATACCTATAAACTCTATAATCTCTATAATTCCCAGGGGTCCTCGCGCGTGCGCGCGTGGCGCGCGAAATAAAAATTTATATTCTTATATATAAGCGAAAAAAGCCTTTGTATATTTATGAGGTGAAAATGAAAGAATATGCAGTAGAAAAACATCTGATATCCGTGACACAGGCTTGCGGCGGAATGTGCATCAAGTTCACGAGTCCGGGGATGTCGGGAGTGCCGGACAGAATTGTCATTCTTCCCGGCGGGAAAATCGGATTTGCGGAGTTGAAAGCGCCGGGAAAGAAGCCGAGACGGCTGCAAAAAAATGTTCTTCGCAGGTTGTACCGGCTGGGCTGTATAGTGTGCATGATTGATAATCCGAAATCTGCAGAAAACTTTATCCGGAGGCTGGCGCAATGAAGTACGTACCGCATAAGTATCAAGAAGCTGTGATTGAATATATCTTGAAAAATCAAGGTACCGGTGTCTATCTAGGGATGGGTCTTGGCAAAACTTCGACGACGCTATCGGCTATCTTTCAAGCAATGTTTGACGAATTATCGATTAACAAAGTATTGATTGTGGCACCAAAGAAAGTAGCTGAAGCCACATGGCAAGACGAGGCGGCAAAATGGGATTGTTTTAAGAGTCTTACGTTTTCTGCAATTCTGGGAACGCAGGCACAGAGGCTGCAGGCACTCGCGAGAAAAGCTGATGTCTACATCATTAACCGCGAGAATGTCGTGTGGCTGCTTGAACACGCGAAATATAAACCGGACTTCGACATGCTTGTTATCGACGAGAGTACAAGTTTCAAAGACGCAAGCACGAAACGATGGAAAGCGTTACGAAAAGTCAGGACATGCTTCAAAAAAATCGTTTTGCTGACAGGTACGCCGCGGCCAAACGGATTGATGGATCTGTGGGCGCAATTGTACTTGCTTGATGGCGGTAAACGGCTGGGGCGGACTTTGACGGAGTATCGGAATAATTACTTTGTGCCGGATAAGCAGAATGGCCCGGTGGTTTACAGCTACCGGATACGGAGCCCGGACGCAGAAAAAGAAATCTATGACAAGATATCAGACATCTGTATCAGCTTGAAAGCTGAAGACTACCGTCTGATGCCGGATAAACTCCCGCCGGTTACGGTTCCCGTAGTACTTGATGAAAAATCACAGAAAGCATACCGGGAACTTGAGCGTGAGTACGTCACAGAGTTACACGGTAAGGAGATAACGGCCTTATCGGCAGCAGCGGTTAGTAATAAACTGCTGCAGCTGGCAAACGGAGCCGTGTACGATGGCGATAAAAAAGTTATACCGGTTCACGATGCGAAAATCTCAGCGCTAAAAGAGATTGTAGAAGCAAATGACGGAAATCCGATTTTAGTCTTTTACAATTTTAAGCACGACAAAGATCGGATCAAAGAAGCCTTTCCGAATGCGCGAGAATTGCAAAATTCGGGCGATATAAGGGATTGGAACGCAGGAAAGGTAAAACTACTCATAGCGCACCCGGCAAGTGCGGGATACGGCCTTAATTTGCAAGCTGGCGGACATATCATAGTATGGTTTGGGCTGACGTGGAGCTTAGAACAGTATCAGCAGGCAAACGCAAGACTGGAGAGACAAGGACAGAAAGAGCCGGTTATCATACATCATTTAGTCGCGAAAGGCACGGTAGATGAACTGGTTATGCAAGCGTTGAAGCAAAAAGAAAATGGGCAGGAAGCCATGATGAACGCAGTTAAATTATTATTTGAAAGGGATGGCGAAAGATGAGATTAAGGAAACTGTTAGAAGCAATTGAATGTGAGACACCGGTACACATCATCAAAAAGAAGGCGGGGTCGCCGGATATAACTTACAGAGCACTGTTCGATGGCAATAGTGATGATGTTCCGTATTGGCTTGCAGATTTTGATGTTTTGAGGATAAGATGCGGCGGATCGTGCTTAGTAGTTGAAGTTTATGAGGAATGGAAAAATGATTGATATGGTAAACAGGCCGGCGCACTACAACAAGGGCAGGGTAGAGTGCATTGACGCAATTGAGGTGGCGACAAGTGATTTAAACGGTATTGAAGCCGTGTGTACGGCGAATGCAATTAAGTATCTGTGGCGATGGAAACAGAAGAACGGAACAGAAGATCTGAAGAAAGCCAGGTGGTATATTGAGCATCTGTTAGAAAGGACTGACGAGAAATGACAGAGATTTTGATTTTCGTAATCGGTGCGTGGATTGGCGCTATCGTTGGTGTCGTAACTGTAGCATTGTGCGTGGCAGCAAGCAGGAGGAGAAATGACGGTTAAAGAATTTTTGCGGTCAGTCAGAGAACAGGACAGATTGTTACGTGCGTATGAGCAGGAATTAGAGGACCTAAGGCGCAGAGCGTATAGCATCTCAAGTCCGAAGCTCGGTGATAAGATACAATCGAATCACTTAGCTACTCTTGATGAAATCGTCGATAAGCTGGATTCGCAGATCGAAAAGGTAAATGCCGCTTGGGATGAGCTGATTGACAAACGAAATCAAGCTAAAGCATTGATTGACAAGGTGAACGATGAGAGCGTCAGGTGTGTACTGTATCGGTACTATATTCTCACGCAGCCGTGGGAGCAGATTGCGGTCGAAATGTGCTATACAATACGCTGGGTTTATAAGCTGCATGGAAGAGCATTGCAAATTTTAGAAAAAGAGTTCACTAAAATTCATTATAATTCACTATGAAGTGTGATATTATGATAAAGGGAAATTTAAGGATGAACCTCCTTTCCGCAAAAAGCACATGTCACTCCCCGGCATGTGCTTTTTGTTTACCTTTTTAACATTTCAATTAGTGAACAATGGGGGGGTATGTTTCGGAATTTCACGGCTCGGGACCGCAATTCGGCGGGTTCTTTTTAATTTTTCTCAACAGATGTATTTTAATAGACAGGTGTATACCAAATGACAAACACGGCACGAAACAGGGCGATTAAAAAACTAAATAACTACATCTGGACACTGCAGCATAAGTGCGACACGATTAACAAAGTTAATGAAAATCTCATTATGCAGTATTGCCGGTTTACTGTTTTAGCCGAAGAAATATCTCAGGAATTAACTGCTAACTTAGACAAAATGGATGCGGCTAATATTGAGGCGCATCTGCGGCGGTATGAACAATTTAACAAAACGGCGCTGGGTATTTATAAAGCGCTGAAGTTCGACAAAATAAAAGATGAAGAGGCCGACAACGGAAATCCTTTTACGCGTATGTTGACCGAAGCACAGAATGATGGCGATTTTTAAACGCTGCAATACATGTCATCAGCTCTACGACGGGTACAGATGCCCTGTGTGTACACGCAAATTTGCTAAAAAATATCAGACGGAAAACACAGCAAAAAAAGTATATGCATCCCGTTTATGGCAGAAATGCCGTAAAAACGTGCGTATAAAATACTTGGATTATGATATCTGGATGCTGGGAATTGGCGTTTTACAGCGGTTAAATAACCCGATTATACATCACGTAAAAGAACGGGATGAAAGACCGGATTTGCTGTTTGCTTTAGACAATCTGATTACCGTTTCCGAAAAAAGTCATGGAGAAATACACGCATTGTATA
>PPYF01017249.1_pt1 | contig 12378 bp, 12 predicted proteins | sample 1559871 | NCBI WGS metagenome assembly PPYF01 (sample SAMN08240021, study PRJNA423297) | Human gut metagenome, whole genome shotgun sequencing project. | reverse complement strand
GTCCAAGTGGACTCGAACCACCGACCCCCACCATGTCAAGGTGGTGCTCTAACCAACTGAGCTATGGACGCATTCTTTATTCTGGGTGACAACGGAGACGAATATTAGCGAGATGATTTGCTTCTGGCAAGAGGAAAAACACAAATTTGTATTCAACTGCTCGTATTTAAAGCTATTTGTTGATATTTGTGTCATTCCTTTGCCAAAAAATAACGCTTTAATGGAAGTATTAACGCTCCGAGCGTAATAAGACAACATCATCAGATTGACGCTGGATCCACCAAATACGTGTTCCCATCATAATTGCAGAAGCGGTTAAACCTAAAATAAAACCAATCCAGAACCCCGCAGGCCCCATTGCTTCAACAATATAATCCGTTCGTCCCAAGAGATATCCGGAAGGCAAACCAATTACCCAATAAGCGATAAAGGTAATAAAAAAGATAGAGCGAGTATCTTTATAACCCCGTAATACCCCTGAACCAATAACCTGTACGGAATCTGACAACTGATAAAGTGCGGCGAATAACATAAGATGAGAGGCTAATGTCACCACTTCAATATTATCGTTATACATTAAAGCAATTTTTTCTCTAAAAATAATAGAGAAAATAGCGGTACAACTTGCCAGCATTAATCCGACAGCAAGGGCTGTAATGGCTGAAGTACGAGCTTGCTCTGTAGAACGTTGCCCAAGGTTATAACCCACACGAATTGTTGCAGCTATTCCCAAGGAAAGAGGGAACATAAACATTAATGAGCTAAAATTAAGGGCTATCTGGTGACTTGCAACAGCCGTTACACCTAATGGTGAAACTAATAATGCCACAACAGCAAACAGTGTTACTTCAAAAAATAGTGCTAGCCCTACAGGTAACCCTAACAATGTAATACGCTTTATTGTGTGGAATTCAGGTAACACTAGGCGTTTTTTGGGCATAACATCCCGTTGTGTTGGTGCTCGACGCACATAGTAGCGCATCATTAAGAACATCGCCCAAAAAACAGAGGCGGTTGCCACACCACAACCAATCCCACCTAATTGTGGGGCACCAAATTTACCGTAAATAAAGGCGTAGTTGACAGGAATGTTAATTAATAATCCAATAAAGCCGATGATCATGCCTGGTTTTGTTTTTGATAATCCCTCACATTGGCTTCTCAGCACTTGATAATAGAGACAACCAGGAGCCCCCCACATAATGGCATGAATAAATCCAATGGCTTTTTCTGCAAGCTCAGGCTCGATATCATGTTGCGCTTCAATAATAAAATGGCTGTTATAAAGAATGGCAATGACCATGATGGATAAAAAAGTGGCAAGCCAAAAACCTTGCTGTGTACGATTAGCAATATGCTTTCGTTGTCCTGAACCATTTAATTGTGCAACGATGGGGGTCAATGCCATTAATATACCTTGACCTAATAAAATCGTTGGCAACCAAATCGACGTACCTACAGCAACCGCAGACATTTCTGTGGCATTGACAGCACCTGCCATCACGGTATCAACTACTCCCATAGCAGTTTGGGAGAATTGAGCGATGATAACAGGGATACCAAGAGCAAGTAAGCTACGCGCTTCTTTTATATACTTCTGCACGCATACACCTTTATTCATTATAATAAGACGGAAGGGAGGAAAGAACGTCACATGTTAATATGGCGTAAAATAATCCTTAAGCAAACATATTCTAATGATAAATGTTTAATTATCAATGAAAGATATGACGTTTTTCAACCACAGAATTTTGATAAGTAAATAAGTGGTTTTACGTTATATTTGATGGCAAACATCATAAGGGGAGAAGGCAATAATGATCCCTTTGTGTAATATCACTTATGTTATCCTGATTACACTAAATTAATTAAGATAAACTCGCTTATCAGTCCAAGGAGATGTGAGATGTTTACAGGTATTGTTCAGGGAAAAGGACGTGTTATTGCCATTGAAGATAAAGGTGATTTCCGTACCCATATCATTGAATTACCTTCCGAGTTAGTCAATAACTTAGAAACAGGAGCTTCGATCGCTAACAATGGTTGTTGCCTAACCGTCACAAAAATCGATGGCAATAAAATTAGTTTCGATTTAGTGAAAGAGACGCTGCGCTTAACTAATTTGGGCGAGTTAACGGTTGGTTCAGAAGTTAATATTGAACGAGCGGCCAAATATGGCGATGAAATTGGTGGTCATGTGATGTCTGGTCATATTGTCACTACGGCTGAAATTGCGAAAATTATTACTTCAGAAAATAACTTACAGATCTGGTTTCGTATTTTTGATCAGACATTGATGAAGTATATTTTGCATAAAGGTTTTATTGGCATTGATGGTATTAGTTTAACTATTGGTGATGTGGTTAATAATCGTTTCTGTGTCCATCTGATCCCTGAGACTCGCGATAGAACGACGTTAGGTCGTAAGCGTTTGGGGGATAAAGTTAATATTGAGTTAGATCCACAAACTCAGGCGATTGTTGATACCGTAGAGCGTGTTATGGCGCAACAAGCATTAACGGTTAAGCTTCAAGCAACACACGAAGAAGAAAACGAAAAATAATATAGTCTGTTATCAGACGACTAGAATTAAAAAATCCCGTTTTTCAGTCTATGGAAAACGGGATTTTTACCTCTATTGATAGCTAAAAATCAGCGAGGTGTGCGTAATCCACCTATTCTACCTTTCGGGCTTAACATAATTTGCCATAACTGAATATCTCTGGCGCGGAAAGCACCCGCACAAGCATTCAAGTAGTAGCTAAACATGCGTTTAAAACGAGGTGTATAGTTAGATTCAATTTCAGGCCAGCTAGCTAAAAAACGCTCATACCATGCCATTAAGGTTTTGTCATAATCGGCACCAAAATTATGCCAATCTTCCATAACAAATTTATTTTCCATTGCCTCAGCGGTTTTTTGAATAGACGGCAAACAACCGTTAGGGAAAATATATTTACTTATCCAACTATCGACATTAACTTTATTGTGATTAGAACCAATGGTATGTAATAAAAATAGTCCATCTTCTTTGATATTACGGCGAGCGACATCAAAGTAAGTGGCATAGTTTTTCGGGCCAACATGCTCGAACATACCAACAGAAACGATACGGTCGAACTGCTCGTTTAAGTCACGGTAATCTTCTAAGATGATATTGACATCAAGACCTTTACAGCGCTCTTGTGCTAATTTCTGTTGTTCAACTGAGATGGTCACCCCTGTAACAGAAACGCCATAGTTTTTGGCAGCATAAGCAGCAAGACCACCCCAGCCACAGCCAATATCGAGCAATGTCATACCTGGTTTTAGCTCTAACTTACGGCAAATAAGGTCGAGTTTGTGCTGTTGAGCAACTTCTAAGCTATCCGCATCCTTCCAATATCCACAGGAATATTGCATATAAGGATCTAACATTGCGGTAAAGAGGTCGTTACCTAAATCGTAATGCTCTTTACCCACCATCCACGCTCTTTTTTGTGTTTGTAAATTAAAAATGCGTGCCATGGCTATTTTTAAAATATCGCGCCAGTTACTTGGCAATTTATTTTCAAGACCTGCTCGTAAAACTTTATGAAAGAATATATCAAGACGTTCGCAGTCCCACCAACCATCCATATAGCTTTCACCGAGACCTAATGAGCCTTGTTGTAATACTCTTTTATAAAAATCTTTATTATGCACTTGGATATCATAAGGTTCAGAACCATTGATATGAATGTCTGCTTGAGCGAGCAGCTCTGATGCGATCCGTTGATAAGGATCATTGGAGGTCTTTCGGCCTTCTTCTACACAAGATGTACTCATATACTCTCCGGCGTAAACTAAGCGGGTTTTGAGGCATGAAGCAAGAAAGGATAATGCAGATTGGTAGAGTTAAAACAATATTGAATTCAACACAGATTGAATGAATAAAATTATTAAGAGAACTAATCTGACATAATCAGCAAATTATCTGTTTAATGCCTCAAAATCCGAAAGAAAAATGAATAAAACGCTTAAGCGTTTGAACAAGTATAGAGATGTAAATAGGTTTTCTCTAGAAAATAAAAAGGCCATTTTATATAAATGGCCTTTTTTAAGAATTTTCCTAAAAACAGGGTATGGCGTTATTCTGTCGCCTGAACTGTGTGTTTGCTAACGGATTTATTACGTTGAATAAAGTAACCCAGCGCCATTGGAATAGCCGTGAGTGCCATAATCGCTGTGGTATTAATTAATGGCTGTTGGCTAATAAAGGCTGAGACAATAAAGCTTGCTAAACTACATAGACCTAATTGTAGCGCATTTTGCAATGCGGCGGCTTTACCACTCACTTCAGGGTAGGCTGATAGCGCATTAGAGACAGCAATGGGATAAGAAGCACCGTTCATCACAGCCATAATACAAAATGGAATTAAAATTGTTGTTAATGTTGGGTGTGTATATTTGGCGACTAAGAACAACGCTGTCATGCTCACTGCGTAGCCAATTAACAATAAAGGTAACAGTGTTTTACCCGACATTTTTGATAATAGAATGCGACAACCATAACCACCTACCATAAATGCGATGGTTTGTGGAATATAGCTTAAGCCGATATCTTGTGGTGAATAACCCATCTTCTCAAGGATAATCGGAGAGCCTGCTAACCAAGCAAAGAAACCCGCACTACAGGACGCGTAAACTAATACGTTACCAGCATAGATAGGTGACTTAAGCAAAGTTAAAAATGATACTGTAGATGGGCCTGCATCAATAACTGATTTTTGTTTAATATTTTTTAGCATCAATGTGGGTAGCATTAATACAAGAGTAATTGCCATCAGCAACATAAAGATCATGCGCCAGCCACCGTGGTTTAACAGAAAAGCACCAATTAGTGGCGCTAAGGCTGGGGAAAGGGCGACCAATGGCATAATTGATGCGAAAACGTGTTGAGCGCGAGACTCATCAAAACGGTCTATCACTAGTGCTTGCCAAATAACGGCTGCAGAGCAGACGCCAAAGGCTTGTAAGAAGCGCATGGTTAGTAAACCGGCAGCACTGTCTACCCAAAGCATACCTAGACAACCTAGGGAGAAGAAACTTAGCCCAATAAGTAAAATAGGCTTACGCCCCAATTTGTCTGAGAGTGGCCCCCAAAGTAGTTGAGCGACAGCAAAGCCAAATAGAAAGATACTTAAGCTGTTACTGACTGCGCCTTCACTGATTGATAATTCGCGTTGCATCATACCAAATGCAGGCAGATACATATCGATAGCTAAATAGCCCAGCATACTAAGGCAGGCGAGATACACCATAAAGAGAGAAGGTGTTTTTGATTGTGTGGAATTCTTTAAAGTCATTTTAATTTTCTATGTTATGTGATGTAAAACATTTTATATATTGTAGCTAAGAGTGATTTTACTTGTGAAACGGGAATATTTGGTTAATGCTGTGAAAAAAATTCAAAGGAATACATATTATGTGGTCAGAATACTCGCTAGAGGTCGTTGATGCTGTCGCTAGAACGGGGAGTTTTAGCTCAGCCGCTCAAGAATTGCACAGAGTACCCTCCGCGGTGAGTTACACCGTGAGACAATTAGAAGAATGGCTTGCCGTTCCTTTGTTTGAACGCCGGCATCGTGATGTTGAATTAACCGATGCGGGTAAGATCTTTATTAAAGAAGCCCGTTCTGTTATCAAAAAAATGAATGACACTCGTCATATGTGCCAGCAAGTCTCAAATGGCTGGCGGGGGCAGTTTAGCATTGCCGTGGATGGTATTGTCAAACCGGCTAGAACACAGCAACTTATTCTGGACTTTTATCGCCATTTTCCTGATATCGAACTCTATGTTTATCCTGAAGTTTTTAACGGTGTCTGGGATTCATTAGTGAACGGGCGTGTTGATTTGGCTATTGGTGCCACCAGAGCTTCACCTATTGGTGAACGTTATAGTTTTAAAGATATGGGCTTTATGCCGTGGCGATGTGTGTGTCATGCTGATCATCCTCTTGCAAGCGCGGCACATCCTTTAACCGATGATGAGTTACGGCCTTATCCTAGTTTATGTTTAGAAGATACCTCACGTAGTTTACCAAAACGAGATACTTGGGCATTAAATAATCAGCGCCGAATGATAGTGCCTTCATGGGATATGGGGCTTGAGTGTTTATTAGCAGGATTATGTGTTGGTATGGTGCCTTGGCACCGAGCGGAGCCATTAATCGAACAAGGTAAGTTGGTTACCCTTACCTTAGCACAACCCTTGCCAGACAGTCCGTGCTGTCTAACATGGGTTGATAAAAGCGAATCGCCGGCATTAACTTGGCTATTAGATTATCTAGGCGATAGCCAAACCTTAAATGAGGAATGGCTTCGTTAATGAAGGGGATCAGCGGCGATAATCAATAAATGGACCATCGGCAACAGAGCGACGTTCTACTAGACGCGGGTGTACTTCGATAGTTTGTGCATCCTCGCGTTTATTCACAATACGGTCGAGTAACATGGAAAAAGCCATTTGTCCTAAACGCTCTTTCGGCTGGTGAACCGTGGTTAAAGCTGGTGTGAAATAGCGTGCATTACGGATATTGTCGTAGCCGACAATGGAAATATCGGCAGGAACACGTAATCCTAACTCATCAGCTGCACATATTGCTCCCATAGCCATAACATCACCGCCACAAAATACGGCAGTAGGGCGTTGTTTTTGATTGAGCATTTGGGTCATGGCTTTGTAACCAGATTCAGGTTCAAAGTCACCTTGTACAATCCACTCTTCTTTTACCGTAATTTTCGCTTCTTCCATGGCTTTTAAAAAGCCCTGTAAACGACCGCCTCCGGTATTTCGCTCTAGAGGGCCGGGGATAATACCAATATCACGATGACCTCGTTCAATAAGATAACGACCGGCTATATAGCCACCATGGAATGCGTTATCAATAATGGTATCAGTAAAGTCACCGCGGGCTTTTCCCCAGTCCATGACGACCATCGGAATATTACGATAACCTTCTAAGAGAGAAAGAAGATGATCGGGATATTCTGAACACATGACTAATAAACCATCAACACGTTTTTGTGCCAACATAGCTAAATAAGCTTTTTGTTTATCAAGATTATTATGTGAATTACATAAAATTAGCGTGTAGCCTTTGCTATAACAACTATTTTCAACAGCTTCAATCACTTCAGCAAAGTAAGGTGCTTCACTGGACGTGGCTAATAAACCAATAGATTTAGTGTGATTGACTTTTAAACTACGTGCGACAGCACTCGGCGAATAATTTAATTCTTTTATCGCAGCCCAAACTGCCGCTCTTGTGTTCTCAGCAACAAAACGAGTTTTGTTGATCACATGAGAAACAGTCGTGGTTGATACGCCTGCGCGTTTTGCCACGTCTTTTATTGTTGCCATGGTGTGGAAAACTCCTGACCTTCATTGGTCTCTTTTAATTCATTTTATGGTTTAACTGCCAGTATAGTCATATATAGGGCAAACACTGGCAATAATTTAGCGATTAGCTGTGAATTTTGTATGATCTAGCTCAAAAGTGAAAGTATTAATCAATGTTATAAATTGTGCTCTAGTCGCTATTTTAGCAAAACTTGATATGTAATAATAATTAACCATGACAAGATTATGGTTTAATCTGAGTATTATAATCATTTTGAGGGAGAAATAGATGGATACGGATCTGAAATTTGGTTTAAGTACCGCAGTAGCAGCACTGGTTATGATCGTAATATATGCAAGTTTATTGTTTTGATTGTTAATTGCTAATTATTTGCTTAAATTTTAGCTATCCAAAGTGAGCAATCAAATATATCAATATAACAAAGGGCACTAGGCCCTTTGTTATTAGATTATCAAAAATGGTTTTCCCATCTCTGAAACAGTCAATTAAGCAAGATTTGCTTCAACAAATGACCAGTTAACCAGTGCCCAGAACTCTTCTAAGTATTTCACACGTGCATTACGATAGTCGATGTAGTAAGCGTGCTCCCAGACGTCAACAGTTAACAGTGGTTTATCTTCGCCAGAAACAGGTGTTGCAGCGTTAGATGTATTAACAATAGCTAATGAGCCATCTGCTTTTTTCACTAACCAAGTCCAACCTGAACCAAAGTTTTTTGCAGCTGCATCATTAAATTGTTTTTTGAACTCTTCAAAAGAGCCAAACGCTTTATTGATTGCTTCTGCAATTTTACCTGTTGGTGCACCGCCTGCGTTTGGTGCTAAGCAATTCCAGTAGAATGTATGGTTCCAAACTTGAGCGGCATTATTGAAAATACCACCTTCAGTAGTTTTGATGAGCTCTTCTAAAGATTTATTTTCTAAATCAGTACCTTTAACCAAGTTATTTAAGTTGGTTACGTAAGTTTGGTGGTGTTTGCCGTAGTGGTATTCTAATGTTTCTTTAGAGATATGTGGCTCAAGAGCATCTAACGCATAAGGTAATTTTGGTAATTCGAAAGACATTGCGTACTCCTTTATCCTATCATTTTCGGGTTTTGTGCCTTAAACCATTCCATCTAATTCAACTGAATTGATAAAATGAGGCAAATGAACTCACTAAGTTGTTACTATTTTGCTAATTATTTTAACAAAAATTCATTGAAATAACAGCTAAATATCTTTTATCTATTAGTATAGAACATATAGATTAGTTATATTGATAAGAGTATCTCTCACTAAGATAGAGGTAAAGTGTTAAAACACTATCCCAATATCAGGGTATATAACATTTTAGTCATGACGATTAATAAGAATAGGGCAAATATTTGGCGTACTCTGGCAATAGGTAGTTTATAGGCAACTTTTACGCCGATAGGGGCTGTAAGTATACTGGTAATACTAATACCAATAAAAGCAGGTAGATAGACAAAACCTAAATAATAGTCTGCTAATTCAGTTTGTTGCCAACCATAAACGATCCCCATAACAGTCCCAATAGTGGCGATAATCACACCCAGCATTGATGATGTTGCAATACATTTACGGGTATTAAACCCCCAGTGGCTTAATAGCGGTATTGTTATGGTGCCACCCGCTATACCAATAAAACTTGAAATAAAACCCACTAAGCTACCACCGGTTGTTAGTGCTGGTTTTGAAACCACCGGATCTTGGGCATTCTCAACACGTTCAGCTTCTTTTTTCTTGGTCAGTAATCCATATATGGTATAGGCCATAAAAATACAAAAGATAATTTGCAATAGGGTATTTGAGAGTTTTTGTACTAGGAATGTCCCAACTAGCATACCGAGAAGAGTGCCTACAGCGAGGAGCGGAAATTGTGACCATAAAATCGCTTTATGTTTATTATGCGAATAAGCAGAAGAGGCGGTAGAAAATATAATGACAGAAAAAGAGGTTGAGAGGGCGATTTTCATTACCATATCTGCAGGGATAGCTTGTTGGCTAACAACATACATCACAATAGGAACAATAATGGCTCCACCACCAATTCCTAACAATCCGGCAAAAAATCCAGTTATACATCCCACAATCAGAAACAGTAAAATCATTTCCATTACTAAATACTCATAAGTTTAAATATGCGAGTTTTGACGAGTCCATGATAATGGCAGATCCCTATGAGAAATAACATCTCATTTTTATATATATAAATAATTAGTTAATTTTACTTATTGTTTTATCTCTGTTGAATAAAAGAAAAATAAAAAATGGGTAAATTAACCTATTGAATATATAATTAATTTGTATGTGCCTTGCAAAGCGTGAGCAGGATATTTATCAGAATGTTTAATTATGATCTATAATTTAAATTGAACTAATGATTGATGTTTATTCATAAAAAGGAGTATTTATGACTGCTAAAATTGATCCAAAAGCATTTTTTGACTTACCCTTTGAGAATGGTAAAGAAATTACGGATAAAGAATTAAAAGCCGCTTATGATGCAGGGCACACTTTTATTCATATTGATTTAAGTGATGCGCATTTCTCACCACAAATTACCTTGTTCAATGGTAATGAATTAGATCGTATTCGCGGTGGTGTAATTCGTATTGATAATAACTCAACGAAATCTACTTTAGTTGCTGAAGGGCCAAGTAAAAAACCAGAGCAATTAAAAGCCGGTTATTATTATCACGCTTCAGGTACTACAGGTTGGGATATTATTGTTAAGCCTATTAAATAACGAAATTTATCAATATTCAATTTAACGAGATATTGATATTGACGTTAAAAATTTGTGTGATCAGGGACATCAGATATCCGTCGACTAAAACATTATCTGGTGTCCTTTACTGTAATCATTGCGCTATATGTGAATATTGGCATCTTGTCGTTACATTTTGGTCATTCCTAATGAATGACAGATTAGCTCTAATGGACCATACATCATTTCATTTTTAATAATACCTTTGTCTGGATTACAACTGATTGAAATAGTAAAACCGTGCAAATAATCAGCGATTAAATTTAGGCTATCTTCTTCGACTTTTTTAGGAAGAGCTAAAGGCGAGATGATAATTTTATATCGTTTGGCAAATATTTGAGCAGGACCTTGTAATGACATAGTCAGTATAATATTCAGTAATCCTTTATATTTACATAATATTTCAACGTAACTGACACATAAATATTTTAATTCTTCTTTCCAGTCAGAATATGCTTGAGGAATATAGATCTCTTCTGTAAGTGACGTAGCTAGTGTCTCTAGCAGTGAATTTTTATTTTTGAAGTAGTGGTAGATTGCCATGGGATCTACATTTAATTGTGTTGCTAACGATCGGATACTAGGCACTTTTCCGTCGTTTTGCATCAAAATCTTGGCTTTGTTTAAAATAGCATCAGCGCTTAGCTGTGAATGTGCTCTTGCGGGTCTTCCTCGTTTTTTTTCATTGACATTCATCTAATAACTCCAATAAGCTTACAATAATTCTATGCTGTAGAATTATTGTAAGTAATAGTTTGGATTTATTCAATTACAAAGAATTTGATGAGATATTTATGGCAAATATTGTATTTATTGCAACTAGCTTAGATGGTTATATTGCAGATAGGCAAGGCAAGCTCGATTGGTTATATTCAATACCAAATCCAGATAATATTGATACAGGTTTTATCACTTTAATGGAGAAAATTGATGCGTTAGTTATGGGACGTAATACGCTAGACACGATACTGAGTTTTAATTGTGATTGGCCTTACACAAAGCCCGTGTTTGTACTGAGTAATTCTATGACAACTGTTCCAAATGGTTATAACGGAAAAGTATTTTTAGTTAAAGGTGAATTGCAAGATATTATTACCGAATTGAATGCTAAGGGATTTAATGAACTTTATATTGATGGCGGTGTGACAGTTCAAAGTTTTCTAAATGAAGATTTAATAGATCAAATGATTATCACCCGCTTTCCGATCTTACTTGGCGGTGGAACACCTTTATTTGGCGAACTAAAACAGCCATTAAATTTCAAGGTGATTAAAAATGAAGTATTACTAGAAAATCTAGTCCAAACCACTTATTTACGTGATAAATAATATTTATTCCTTCTAGGAAATAGTGTTGTGCTTTTATACGTTTATTTAGGTGCTTTTTATGGGGGTACTTCACATTGGGCGAGGGTTTACGGCGTTTTTCGCTAAGCCAACATTAATCTTATTTTATTTGTCCCCAGATCGTCATGCCTTGTCGTATGTTTTCTCATCAATTATAGGGTGATTTATCCGTAATTTATTGATTTAGATACATAACTAAACTTATATAGAGCTTTCTTATATAAAGTGGTATTCTTCTTTCATGTTTTCCTCAATATAAAACATACTGAATATAAAAAGGTTGTAAGGACTTAATAAATGACGACTATCGAAAAAATTGAACGCCAAATCAAAGAAAATCCCATCCTGTTATACATGAAAGGATCACCAAAATTACCAAGCTGTGGGTTTTCTGCACAAGTCGTTCAAGCGATTTCTGCTTGTGGTGAGCGTTTTGCTTATGTCGATATTTTGCAAAACCCTGATATTCGTGCAGAGCTACCAAAATATGCTCATTGGCCAACTTTCCCACAATTATGGGTGGATGGCGAATTAGTCGGTGGTTGTGACATTATCTTAGAAATGTATCAGCGCGGTGAATTGCAGAAGTTATTAAAAGAGACTGCAGATAAATACCGTGGTGAAGAAGAAGCATAATCCCCATTGCGTTTTTCACCATGATTTAAATTGACCGTAATTAAAAAAAGAGGCCAGTACATTATTTGCACTGGCTTCTTTTTTGTCGTTTTATCCAAAGCACCGTAAAACCCCGTCCTTCAGGTCGGGGATATAAGGCGCGGTTTTTTAACTAACTAGATGTTTCCTGTTGCTCAATGTACTGGCGGATAATGGATATTGGTGCGCCACCACAACTCCCCGCGAAATAACTCGGCGAC
>PPYF01066237.1_pt1 | contig 12379 bp, 9 predicted proteins | sample 1559871 | NCBI WGS metagenome assembly PPYF01 (sample SAMN08240021, study PRJNA423297) | Human gut metagenome, whole genome shotgun sequencing project. | reverse complement strand
CTGCCTCATACTCCGCTAGGGGCTTTGCCCCTAGACCCCACAAGCCCTCTAGCGCCGGGCTTGAGCGTGCGCTTTATCTTTCGCTTCGCTCGGTGCTTGGGGGCAGCTTTGCTCATTCCTCATTCCTAATTCCTAATTCCTCACTCCTCACTCCTCACTTAAATCTCCCCTCCGACAATTTTTACCCCAAAACTGTGTTATGTTTAAACTGAGTTTATAAAACCCTATTATAATATCTTTACAATAACAAAAATAGGAGAAAATATATGCTTAGTTTAAAGGACATAAAAAAAGATTATGTCGTTGGTGATTCCACCGTTTCTGCCCTTAAAGGCGTTAGCATTGATTTTCGTGAGAATGAGTTCGTTTCTATCCTCGGCCCGTCAGGCTGCGGTAAAACCACTCTTTTGAACATTATCGGCGGCCTTGACAGATATACCAGCGGTGACCTTAACATTAACGGCAAATCTACCAAAGATTTCAAGGATTGCGACTGGGATTCCTACAGAAACCATTCCATAGGCTTCGTGTTCCAAAGCTATAACCTTATACCCCACCAGACAGTGCTTTCAAACGTTGAGCTTGCTTTGACTCTCTCAGGTGTTTCAAAGTCAGAAAGACGTGAAAGAGCCGTCAAGGCTCTCGAGCAGGTGGGCCTTGGCGACCAGCTCCACAAAAAGCCTAATCAGATGTCAGGCGGTCAGATGCAGAGAGTTGCCATTGCAAGAGCCTTGGTGAACGAGCCTGACATTCTGCTTGCAGACGAGCCTACAGGTGCGCTTGATACTGAAACAAGCGTGCAGATAATGGAGCTTTTGAAGAGCATTTCAAAGGACAAGCTTATTATAATGGTAACGCACAATCCTGAGCTTGCAATGAAATATTCTTCAAGGATAATCAAACTTCTTGACGGAAAGGTCATAGATGATTCCGACCCTCTTGACAAGAATGTTGTGGAGCCTATCAAAAAGCCTGAAAAAGAGCCTACAAAGGCTGACAAAAAGGCGGCGAAGAAAGAGCGCAAAAAGCTTAAAACTTCCATGAGCTTCCTTACTGCACTGTCTTTGAGCCGAAACAATCTTATGACAAAAAAGGCAAGAACGCTTCTTACCTCTTTTGCAGGCTCTATTGGTATAATAGGTATCGCACTTATTCTTTCTATCTCAAACGGCGTTCAGCTTTATATAGATCAGGTGCAGTCTGATACACTTTCAAGCTATCCGCTTCAGATAACAAAGACCACCGCAAGTATAGGCGAGATAATGAACACCATGGCGAAAAACCATGAGGATTCAGCAAATCACGATAAAGACAAGGTCTATTCTCAAAATGCCATGGGCGAGATGATAAACACTCTCATGGAAGAAACAAAGGTCAACAATCTGGAGAAGTTCAAGAAATATCTTGACGATAACAGCGACCTGAAAGATCTTACAAGCGACGTTCAGTACACATATGCCACTACACTTAACGTTTTTACGGAGAGCGACAGCGGTGTAATGCAGGTCAATCCGTCAACGCTTCTTGAAGATATGGGATATATGTCCTCAACTCAGATGGAAGCAATGTCCATGAGTGGCTCAATGGGTGGCATGGGTACTGATGTATGGAGCGAAATGATAGATAATGAGGAGCTTATCGACAAGCAGTATGACGTTATCGCAGGACGTTTGCCTGAAAAGTATAACGAAGTTGTGCTTGTAGTTGATAAGAACAACGAGATAAACGACTATGTGCTTTATTCTCTCGGACTTCTCGACCCAAGCTCACTTAACGGCATAGTAAGACGTGCCATGGCAGGAGAGGACATATCCGTTGACAGCGAACAGCACGTTTACACCTATGATGAGCTTCTTGACCTGAAATTCAAGGCCGTTCCTACACCTGATTTCTATAAGAAAAAAGACGGTGTGTGGGAAGATATGACAGGCGATGAGAGCTACATGAAAAAGGCTGTTGCAAACGGCACAGAAATAAGTGTAGTCGGTATCCTGCGACCTGACGAGGACGCTTCCTCTGCTTCCATAAGCGGTGCGATAGGCTATCGTCATGACCTTATGACATATCTTATCGACGAAGTAGATAACAGCGAGATAGTAAAAGAGCAGATAGCAAATCCTGACATAGATGTTTTCACAGGACTGAAGTTCAAAACGGACGAGAATGTGGCAGATACAGACAGCAGTTCAGAAACCGTTTCCGACAGCACAGCCGATACAGAAAGTAAGGCTGATAAAACAGCAGACAGCTCCGACACAGATAAGAAGGCTGGTTTGGTGGCAGGCGACAGCTCTATGGAGATACCTGAGGGAATGACCGAGGAGCAGTATAAGGCTCTTATGGAGCAGAGCGGTGCTTCCGATACAGGCGAGCTTGCAGATATGGGCATGAATGCCATGGGTTCAATGGATATGTCAGCAATTCAGGGCGGTGATATGTCATCGCTTACCGAAACTCAGAAGAAGTATATAGCTTCACTTTCTGACGAGCAACTGGAGCTTATGAAGCAAATGCTCAAAGAACAGTCCGACACAAATGCGGATCAGCTTGCAAACAGCGGAAAATATTCCACTTCAAACTATGACAACAACATGAAAACTCTTGGTTATTCAGTTGTTGAAGACCCTGACAGCATAAATATCTATCCTGTGGACTTTGCTTCAAAGGAAAAGATAATAGATATTATCGACGATTACAACGACAGTGTCGGCGAAGAGGACAAGATAGAATACACCGATTATGTTGGTCTTATGATGAGTTCTATCACCTCTATCATAAACGCTATCGGCTACGTTCTTATTGCATTTGTTGCAATTTCACTTGTGGTATCATCTATCATGATAGGCATTATAACCTACATCTCAGTTTTGGAAAGAACAAAGGAGATAGGTATTCTGAGAAGTATAGGTGCTTCAAAGAGGGATATATCAAGAGTGTTCAATGCCGAAACAGTTATCGTGGGATTTGTGGCAGGTGCATTGGGAATAATTATCTCATATCTGCTCACAATACCGATAAACATGATAATCGCACATCTTACGGACGTGCCGATAAGAGCTTCAATACCTGTCAGTGCGGCAGTTGTACTCATTGCAATAAGCGTTTGCCTGACGCTTATCGCAGGTCTGTTCCCGTCAAGAGTGGCGGCAAAGAAAGACCCTGTTATCGCACTGAGAACAGAATAGTTTATTTTAGACCCCAAGGAGGTAATCACTATGAAAAAGCTTACAGCAGAAAAAATAGACAACATCATGGGCGCAATGAGTTGTATCGTAACAGGTTTTTGTCTTATGGCTCTCATTATGATGGGACATTGCTGATTTTCTGACATTCCCATAACAAATTCCTATATAAACTACTGCCCGTCATACCATTTTGGTTGGCGGGCAGTAGTTTTCTGGTGAATTGGTGCGGTATGGCTTAGAATATTCTATAAACCGTCACAAATTTTACACAATAATAGGTTATTATATAAGCAAAGAATATGAATTAAGGTAGCAACACACAAGCATTGTATGCAAAGCAAATAGGTGTTCTTTGTGCGGTGTTGCCTGAATAGGAGGGAATGACTATGGCAAAAATTCTTGTAGTCGATGACGAAATTAAAATAAGAGAGATAATCAAAGAGTATGCCGAGTTTGAGGGATATGAAGTAGCTCAGGCTGAGGACGGTATGCAGGCTGTGGAAATGGTGAAAAATCAGGATTTCGACATCATCATAATGGACGTTATGATGCCGAAGCTTGACGGCTATTCAGCTTGCAAGGAGATAAGAAAAATAAAGCAGATACCTGTTATAATGCTTTCCGCAAGGGGCGAGGAGTATGACAAGCTTTTCGGCTTTGAGATAGGCGTTGACGATTATGTAGTAAAACCGTTCTCGCCAAAGGAGCTTATGGCAAGGATAAGGGCGGTGCTTAACCGTGCGTCAGCTTCTCAGCGCACTGAGGACGTTATAAGATACGAGGGATTAGAGATAAACTTTACAGCCCGTGAGGTAAAGATAGACGGGGAGAAGGTTTCCATGACTCCGAAAGAGTATGACCTGCTTTTCTATCTGGTGAAGAACATGAACATTGCGCTTTCAAGAGAGAAACTTCTTGAAGAGGTATGGGGCTTTGATTTTTACGGTGACGACAGAACTGTGGACACTCACATAAAAATGCTGAGAAACAGCCTTGGAAAATACCGCAATCTTATTGTTACTCTGAGAGGAATGGGATATAAGTTTGAAAAGATCCAGTAAGCTTGCAGAAGTCAAGGAAAAAGTCAGCAATAAGACGGCGGAGATAAAGGCTAAAAGAAGTCTGCGGTCATATGTGTGGATGTACTTTATCTTCTTCACGGCTTTTATTCTTATTCTTATCTGGCTTTTTCAGTATTTTTTCCTGGAAAGATATTATCAGTCGGCGAAGATAAGAGATATCACAGACGCTGCAAATCAGATAATCCAAGCATATGGCACTGACGAGCAGGAGGTAACGAACCGCTCGCTGGCTTTTGACAACAGCCTTTGCATTGTTATAACGGACGGAATGGGCAATCCTATTGTGATGGAAAACAACATGGGAGCATATTCGCATCTTAACAAGGTCATAAACAAGGGCTATGGCATCGGACTTTTCAAGATGATATCTAAGCTAAAACAGTCGGACGATAACTACATCACGAAAATTGCTCAGAATGAGAATTTCAAGAGCAAGGAGATATTTTACTGCACGTCTATCTTCACTGATGATTCGGATAAGCAGGCGTATCTTTTCATTGAAAGCTCAATAGAGCCGATAGATTCCACTGTAAGCATTATAAGAGAACAGCTCATTTATATCACTATCATACTTTTTGAGCTTGCTTTTATTGTAACTATGTATATCTCAAAGCGACTTTCAAAGCCTATCGTTGACATTACGAACACGGCGAAGAAATTCGGTGAAGGGGATTATACGGTGGAGTTCAATGGTCATGGCTATTGTGAGATAGAGGAGCTTTCCACGGTGCTTAACAATGCCAAGGACGAGATACAAAAGGTATCGGAGCTTAGGAAAGACCTTATTGCGAACATATCTCACGACCTGAGAACACCGCTCACTATGGTGAAGGCTTATGCGGAAATGATAAGGGACTTGTCGGGGGATAATCCTGTGAAGAGGCAGGAGCATATCCAAGTCATTATCGACGAGGCTGACAGGCTTTCAAGTCTGGTAAATAATCTGCTGGAGCTTTCAAAGCTGGAGTCGGGCAATGCGGAGCTTAAACTCACGGACTTCTCTATTGTTGACAAGCTCAATGACTGCATGACTCGATATCAGATACTCATAGAGCAAAATGGTTATGATATCAAGTATATCCCAGACGAGGACAGAGTGATAACGGCGGATATTGCAAAGCTGGATCAGGTAATTTACAACTTTATAAACAACGCTATAAACTACACAGGGGACAATAAGGTCATTCGTATCAAGCAGATAAACAAGGCTGATGTGGTTCGTATTGAAGTAACAGACAACGGAAAGGGCATTTCTAAGGAGCTTTTGCCGAAGATATTTGACAGATACTACCGTGACGCAAAGGTAAAGCGTGACGTGGTAGGCACAGGACTTGGACTTTCCATTTGTCAGGAGATACTCAAAGCCCACGGCTTTGCATACGGTGTTCAATCGGAGGAGGGCAAAGGCTCGACCTTCTGGTTTGAAGCAAAGATCGCAAAGCAGGAGAGCAAGACTGTTCAGAAAATGGAGAGCAGGCTTTCGCTCAGCGGGCTTGAAGAAAAATAGGGTAAAATATAAGAGTGCATTTCACAGAGGTGGTAATGCACTCTTTTTTTATATCAGCGTCTGCCATGGTGAAATAACAAAGTTGGGTTTATAAATAATGATCCATGAGCGGCAATAAAAAAACCGCCTTACATAAAGTAAAGCGGATCGGGTGCAGGGGCACGCCCCTGAATTTGTAAAAGTGACACACAAATTATCACAGCGGTGACTTTGTGTGTTTACAAAAACACTTGATGGGAAATGCCCGCCACGGCGAAACAATGGTTGGGTTTTAGATAAAATTGATGAGCGGCAATAAAAAATCCGCCTTACATAAAGTAAAGCGGATTGGGTGCAGGGGCACGCCCCTGCTGGTGGAGGTGAGGAGAATCGAACTCCTGTCCGAAAGCCTATCCCCACGAACTTCTACGAGTGTATTCTGTTATTGCGGAAAACTCCCATTCCCTTGCACAAAGGCAAACAGACACGCCTGTGTGTTTGGTAGGCTGTGATACATCACAAGGCTACAGCCATCGCTTTGTAACGTTCACCACTGATCGACGCCTTTACCAAAGCCGTGGTACTCTAAGGCAAGACGAGCGCTGACTTAAGCAGCAGCTAATTCAAAATTATCGTTGTCGTCTAATTTTAAAACGTACGCCGTTTAAAGAGTGTGCGCTCCTCTACTCGCTTATCGTGCTTCAAAACCCCCGTCGAAACCTTTACACCCCCATGTTAGTTTCGCTCTTTCATGGCACGCTCTATGTCACGCTGTGCGGCTTTCTTTGCCATGTCGTCACGCTTGTCATAAAGCTTTTTACCTTTGCAAAGCCCAAGTGCAAGCTTGACTCTGCTCCCTTTGAAATATAGCGACATCGGGATAAGCGTAAGACCCTCCTGCTGTACCTTTCCGAACAGCCTCAGTATCTCACGTTTGTGGAGCAGCAGCTTTCTCTCCCGGCGTGGATCACGGTTGAAAATATTGCCGTGTTCATAAGGGGATATGTGCATACCCTTGACCCACATCTCTCCGTCCTCGATAGAACACCAACTGTCTTTCAGATTGACGCCGCCATTCCTTATAGACTTGACCTCTGTTCCCACAAGCTCGATACCACACTCTATCTGCTCAAGCACGAAATAATCGTGACGTGCCTTTCGGTTGTCGGCAATCTGCTTTGTGCCTTTTTTGTCTATCGCCATACTGCTCACCTCCCGTGGAATATTATTATAACACCATTTCGTGCCTTTGTCAACAGGCAAAGAGTTCAAAAAATTGTACAAATGGTCGTAATGTTTAGATTTTTACACATCTCTGTGTGTGCTTATGTGCAAATTCGAGTATTGAAATAGCTTTGATGGTGTGATATAATATTAGGTATGAGAAATAGTTAGTTGAAAGATGAGAGAAGATCTGGTATGAAAAATAAGAAAATAGATATGTTAAACGGCCCGCTTGTGGGCAAGATCGTTATTTTTGCACTGCCCCTTGCATTGTCAAGTATTTTGCAGCAGCTTTTTAACTCCGCTGACCTTGCGGTGGTGGGCAGATTTGACAGCGACAAAGCCATGGCGGCGGTTGGAAGCAATTCTTCATTGGTGAACCTTATTGTAAGCCTTTTTCTGGGGCTTTCTGTCGGTGCAAACGTTGTGGTGGCCAGACTTATAGGTCAGGGGAGAAAAGAGAAGGCAAACGAGGCTGTACATACGGTGGTGCTTTTGGCGGTCATAAGCGGATTTATCATACTGGGTGTAGGCGAGATACTTGCACCGATACTCCTTGGCATGATGAATGTGCCTGACGATGTTTTAAAGCTTGCAACGCTGTATCTCAGGATATTCTTCTTTGCAATGCCTTTTATCGAGATATATGACTTTGGTTCGGCGGTGCTTAGAAGCAAGGGCGACAGCACCAGACCTCTTTACGCTCTTATCACCGCAGGCGTTATAAATGTTATTCTGAACCTTGTGTTCGTGATCGTGTTCAAAATGGGCGTGGCAGGCGTTGCAACGGCAACTGTTATATCAAACTTTTTCAGTGCCTGCATGATACTTTACTTTCTTACCCACGAGGAGGAAATGCTAAGACTTGATTTCAGAAAGCTCAGGATACGCTGGGAATATCTCCTTGGTATCATAAAGATAGGCTTGCCGGCAGGTTTGCAGAGCATGGTTTTCTCGCTGTCAAACGTTGTGATACAGGCGGCGATAAACAGCTTCGGTTCAGACGGTATCGCCGGAAGCACAGCGGAACAGAATTTTGAGTTCATGGCATATTTTGTGATAAACGCTTTCGCTCAGACTGCGACCACATTTACAAGTCAGAATTTTGCGGCTCAGGATAAGGAACGCTGTAAAAAGATATACAGGCTTTGCACCTTTATCGGGCTTGCAAGCTGTCTTGGGCTGAGTATGATATTCATTATTGGCAGACACCTTTTTATACAGATCTTCTCAACGGACGAGAACGTTATACACTACGCAATGATAAGAATGTGGTCAGTTTGCCTGCTGGAGCTTCTTACAGGCGTTTACGAAATATCGGGCGGCTGTCTTAGGGGAATGGGCCACTCTATGACACCTGCGGTCATAACTGTGCTTGGCACCTGCGTGTTCAGGCTTGTGTGGGTGAACACGATCTATGCGGCTCACAGAAGCTATCTTATGCTTATGATAGTTTACCCTGTTTCCTGGGTGATAACAGGCACTGCGGTAACAGTGGCTTACTTTATCATACGGCGCAAAGAGTTTGCACAGATAGGAAAACGCAGGGCGGATATTATTTGATAGACAGGCGACAATTCAGATAGACGTGGGAAGGGGCAAACGCTGTTCGCCTCTACAAAAAAAGATAATTCTGCACTCTGAAAGCTTTAGGATTTTCGGAGTGCAGATTTTTTTTGAAAAAAGCCGCAACTGTCCAAAAAAAGTTACCACAAATGGTTCTTAGTGTGATATAATACATACATCAGGAACGAACAAAGACTTCTGCACACTCCTTCTAAATTGTTTAAATTGTGATTTATTTGTTATCTTATGTTTACTATTGATTCCTTTGTTTTATTTGTTTTTTTCATAATACCCCTTTACTGTGTTTCTGAGAGCAGAAGTCATTTTTTTACCGCAGTTCTTTTTGAACTGCGGTATCTTTTTTATGTGTTACATAAGCTTATAAAAATAGGCGTCATGCTTTTGATACAAAGCCTTTTCGCAGAAGGGGGATAAGGATTCCGCCAATGGAGTTGCCAAGGGACATTATAATAAGGTAGCCAAAGGCTTTAACGCTCCACAGGTCTGCTATGGTAAAGAAATACATATTAGCGACGCAGTGTTCAAAGCCGCTGAGGATAAAGACCACAACGGGGAGAAATATTGCAAGTATCTGTCCCACAGGGCTTTGGATAGTTTTATAGCCGTCTGCGGCAACAAACATAAGTATTCCGCAGAAAAATGATAGGATAAAAACGCTTGTGATATTATCCCCAAGTTTTATATTGCAAAGCTCTGTGGCTTTGTCGCTTATGGTGGATATGCGTGTTTGGGTAATAAGCAGGGCGGAGATGACGGCTCCTGCAAAATTGCCGAGCCATATTATGCCAAGCTCACCGAGATAAGAGGGTTTATTTTCCACTGCGTAGCCGACTTTTCCTGTGAAGAGATTAAAGCCGAAAGACAGTATCACAAACAGTCCTATGCCGAAAAGAAACGCTCCCAGATATTTGTTAGGGCAGGAAAGATAGACTGTTCCGCCTATGGCTATCGCCACGCCTGTGAGCAAAGAACGCAGAAATATGTCGATAATTTTTTTCATGTAAATTCTCCTATAACTTTTTTGTGACAAAGCACTGTGTTATTATACTATATTATAATGGCTGTTTCAACAAAAAAGTGGCATTGTTTACACTTATTTTGATTTTTGTTTCCAAGTAAGCCATGGGTAACATGAGCTTTGTGACATATTTCTTGTGATATGGGAGATATGCGATGTGAAGAATTGTTAGAACAGATCCAGCATACTGTCGAGATAAATTTGCTCTCTGACCTTTAGCTGATGTTCGGGTCTTGTCATATAGTAGAGCAGAAATTCAAGTATCAGGGCGCTTCCAAGGCTTCTGCCCTCTATCTTGAAGTTTGAAAAGCCCATGGGGAGATAGGTATTTTGGATATCTTCTATGCCGATAAAGGCAGGGCTTTCCATGGCTTTTGAAAAGCGGTAGCCCTTTGAGGCATTGGGTGCTTTGCAAACATGGTCGGGACAGTTTTCACCGAGATTTTTGCGGCTGACGTTTTCATAGCAATTTTTTCGGTCTGCACAGCCTATATAACAGCACTCGTTGCAAAGAAACTCCACTTTGTTTTTCTGCTGAGAGGAGAGTGTAGAGAGCTTATCAGAGGCTTTGTTCAGGCGAAAGTCGGGGACTACATAGGAAAAATCGTCACGGTCAAGCTCGTTTACAAGCTGAGAAAACTCGGTGAGGACTTTTGTGGTAGAGGACACAAAATAGAGGTGGGGATAATTCTCTTTCAGATATGAAAGAAGCAGGTCGGAGCATATTATCACGCCATTTTGTGGAGGCGGGCTTTGGGAAAACAGTCTGCAAAGCTCGTTGCACTTTTTGTCTGAAAGGTGTTCTTCTCTTAGCAGGGAATTGCTGAAGGTCAGCCGTGAGGAGATGTTATATTCTTTCATAAGGTCGAGGACTTCTCGTGGAGAATGTTCGCCAAAGCCTGCTCGTCCGCCGCCCCATATACAGTCGGCAGGTGCGCCATAGACAGAGCCTATTTCGCACCAGTCATAGAAATAATCTCTATGCTCACGGAATATGGGCAGGAAAGCGGCGTAAAGGTCATAAAACTCGAAAAGCCCCGGCAGGTGGTAGTATGCTTTATTGGTCATGTGGGGTCACCTCTTTTTTTATCATTATAGCATGGCGGGGGTGGGAAGTCAAAGGGGTGCGCTGTTTACAAGCTCATAGGTCAGACTATTAAGGCAGTGTGACTATTTTATCATAAAGTATCTCAAACTTCGGGTTTAGTTTGCTCACATAGTCGCAGTGATAATGCCCGCAAAACCAGCGTTCATATTGCATTTTCTCTGCAAGGTCACGAAAAAACTCTGTGAGCTTGTTTTCTGAATGGTAGAAATTATAAGCGGACGTGCATTTTCCATGCTCCACCTCATATTCGATATCTGTAGGGGCGCAGTGAGTTATAACATAGTCGGCTTTGTATTCGCACTTTTCAAGGGTGGAAAGTGCTTGGGCGTATTCTTTGTTATTAGGAAGCTCCTGCTCCCATATGCTTATGCCTATGGTGCGAAACTCTCTGTCATGGCTTTCTGCACCGCCCATGGTGAAAAAGCTTTTGCCCTCGATATCGAAAAGCTGTCCTCGCATAAGGTGGATAATGCTTGGGGCTATTCGGTGTATCTTTCCTCCATGCCAGTTTTCTACGGGATAAGCGTTCAGGAGGTCGAAATTCTCGTGATTGCCGTCAACAAAGAGGGTGGTGAAAGGTCTGTCGTTAAGCCAGCTTCTCCACCACATATCTTCCTTATCATTGTTCCATACAAGTCCGAAATCTCCGCAAATTATAACGTAATCATCCTTTGTCATGCTGTTGAAAATATCCTTGAAGTCGGGGTTGCCTTTGTTGCTGAGCTTATGGATATCGTGGCTTCCGTGGATATCGCCTGTTATAAGTATCATTTTGCGCTCCTCCTTATTTCATCAAGTGTTCTGGGGGTGTAGTCCATATAATAGAGCATACAGCCCACGTTATAGCTTTCAAATGGTATGGCAAGGTTTTTGCATATTTGTGCATACTGCAAAAACGCCTGATAGTCCTTGGTGTTATGGACATGACCATAGAGGTGAACAGCGCCACGATATTGATTATACCAATGGGCGATAGGATAATGAGAAAGCACCACCTGCGTTTCGTCGTCTTGTATCACTGTATAGTCTTTTACCCACTGAACGCAGGCTTTCATTTCTTCTGTGGGCTTATCGTGGTTGCCGAGGATAAGATACTTTTTGCCCCTAAGCTGAGAGAGCATTTCAAGCCCCTGAGTGTTTTTCCATGCAAAGTCACCGAGGATATACACTTCGTCGCTATCGGAAACGGTGCTGTTCCAATTTGCCGTCATGACAGCCTGCATATGGTTGATGTCAGTAAAAGGTCTATTGTCATGGTGCAGGACGTTTTGGTGTCCAATGTGCATATCCGATATATAAAATATTGGCATTTTATCCTCTCCTCTGTTAGATTTATGAAATATTATAGCATTTATCTTAACTAAAATCAATAGTATCTCATTTCCATTTTGGCTCATCTTAAAATTATTTTTCTATCTTGGTTTTGAAAACTCTATCTCGTTTGCAAAAAGTTCATCTGGACATAAAAAACACCGACACAGCTTATAAAAACTGTATCAGTGAAAGCTTTTTCAAACTACTTTTCCATTACTACTATCTTGTTTGATATATTGCTCACAGGCTTTATCTTTTTAAGAAGCTTTGGCTTTTCATTCATATCCATTTTTCTTCCTGTGGTGTTATTAAGGTAGTTGCGACTAACTCACTCTTTTTTATGATAGCACATTGAGGGGGAAATGTCAATAGAGG
>PPYF01547550.1_pt1 | contig 12381 bp, 12 predicted proteins | sample 1559871 | NCBI WGS metagenome assembly PPYF01 (sample SAMN08240021, study PRJNA423297) | Human gut metagenome, whole genome shotgun sequencing project. | reverse complement strand
CACCTGGGGTTTCTGACCAGCGCCCCGAGCAACGGGCTGAACCTGATCTTCCGCGAGATAGCCGAAGGCAACATCGCGACCGAGCCGCGCTCGATGCTGCGCGTCACGGGCGAATTCGCCCGACAGCCCGAATCGCAGCTGGCGCTCAACGAATTCACCGTGCAGCGCCACGGCGCAGGGATGATCTCGGTGGAGACCTACGTCGACCGGCAGATGGTGGCCACCTACCACGGAGACGGGGTGATCGTCTCGACGCCCACCGGATCGACGGCCTATTCGCTCAGCGCCGGAGGTCCCGTCGTGGCCCCGACGTGCCAGTGCCTGGTCATCTCGCCCCTGGCCCCCCACAACCTCACGATGCGCCCGGTGGTGATCCCCGACACGGGCGTCATCACGCTCAACGTGGACGCCCGGCGGGCGGACGCCTTCGTCACGCTGGACAACCGGACCTACCCCGTTTCGCACGGCGCGTCGTTCACCGTGGAGCGGGCCGAACAGACGATTTTTTTGGCCGTGCCGCACAATATATCATTTTACGACACGTTACGGAATAAGATGATGTGGGGAATCGACATCCGCAGTTAATCATTTATCGCATTTTTCCACAAGTTAACAGAATTTTTCCCTATATTTGTGCCCTAATATGAGCGATCAGAAACGCATACCGCAACACGTCGCCATCATCATGGACGGCAACGGCCGCTGGGCCGAGTTGCGCGGCAAGGAGCGTTACGAAGGTCACGCAGCGGGTGTCGAACCCGTGCGGGCGTCGTTGCGCGCCGCGGCGCGCTGGGGCGTGAAGTACCTAACGCTCTATGCGTTCTCGACCGAAAACTGGGGACGGCCCGCGGAGGAAGTGGACTCCCTGATGGAGCTTTTCTGCAAAAGCGTCGTCAACGAAACGCCCGAACTGATCCGCCAGGGCGTCGAGGTGCGCATGATCGGCGACCGGAGCCGTTTTTCGGAGAAGGTCCGCAGCTACCTGGCCATGGCCGAGGAGCAGACCGCGGGAGGACGGACGCTGACGCTGATCCTGGCGCTCAACTATTCGTCGCGGAGCGAAATAACGCACGCCGTGCAGCAGATCGCGCAACGCGTGGAGGCCGGCCAGATCGCCCCGTCGGAGATTTCCGAAGAGACGATCAGCACCGCGCTCTACACGGCCCCCTACCCGAACCCCGACCTGATCGTCCGCACCAGCGGCGAACAGCGGTTGAGCAATTTCCTGCTGTGGCAGGCCTCCTACGCCGAACTGTGGTTCCCCGAAGTGCTGTGGCCCGACTTCACGGAGGAGGAGTTCGACCGCGCGATGGAGGAATACGCACGGCGCGATCGCCGCTTCGGACTGGTTAAATAGATGACTTTAGACTATATTTAATAGATGAATTATTCCGGTAAGATATTCACGGCAGCAGCTGCCCTCGTGCTATGCTGCTCGAATATATTCGCCCAGGAGCAGAATCCGCAGGACACGACGGCGGCTCCGAAGCCTGCGATTTCAGAAAACGCCCCGATGTTCCGAAGCGAGGGCGAACCCAGGCTCTATTACATCCGCGACGTCAACGTCCACGGCGTGCAATACCTCAACCCCGAGATCCTCAAGTCGTCTGCCGGACTGATCGCAGGCGACTCGGTCTACCTGCCGAGCAACTTCATCTCCAACGCCATTTCACGGCTCTGGAGCCAGCGTTTTTTCTCGGACGTGAAGATCGGCGCCGAGATCGAGGGCGACAGCCTCGACCTGGAGGTCTTCCTCAAGGAGCGTCCCCGCGTCTACAACTGGGAGTTCGAGGGCATTTCGAAGGGCAAGAAGAAGGACCTGCTGGAAAAGCTCAAACTCAAGCGCGGAAGCGAACTCTCGGACTACGTCATCGACAAGAACAAGAAGCTCATCCATAACTACTGGGCCGAAAAGGGATTCCGCAATACGGAGGTGGACGTGCGTATCGACAACGACACGCTGCGCCCGGGACAGGCCGTGACGGTGACCTTCCTGATCGACCGCAAGGAGAAAGTGAAGATCGGCAAGATCAACTTCGTCGGCAACGAGCAGTTCAACGACAAGCGCCTGCGCCGCACGTTCAAAAAGACCCACCAGAAGTCGATCAACTTCTTCAAGGGGACCAAACTCAACGAGAACGACTACGAGGCGGACAAGGAGCTGCTGATCGACTTCTACAACTCGCGGGGCTACCGCAATGCCACCATCATACGCGACTCGATCTACCCGATCAACGAAAAACGGCTGGGCATCGACCTCGAAGTGTCGGAAGGCAACAAATACTACATCCGCAACGTCTCGTGGGTGGGCAACTCGGTCTATGAAACCGAAGGGCTGCAACAGATGTTCGGCGTCAAGAAGGGCGACATCTACGATAAGAAGACGATGCACAAGCAGCTGGGCATCGGCAAGGAGACCGATCCCGAAGCGACATCCGTGTCGTCGCTCTATCAGAACGAAGGCTACCTGATGTCGCAGATCGAACCCGCCGAGACGATCATCGCCCCGGACTCGATCGACATCGAAGTCAAGGTCTTCGAAGGCAAGCAGTTCACCATCAACGAAGTCGGCATCACGGGCAATCAGCGCGTCGACGACGAGGTGATCCGCCGCGAGCTGGACACCCGTCCGGGCGAACTCTACAACCGCGCGCTGCTGATGCGCACCATCCGCCTGCTGGGTTCGATGGGACACTTCAACCCCGAGGCCATCATGCCCGACATCAAGCCCGTTTCGAACGAGCTGGTCAACATCAACTGGCCGCTTGAAGAGCAGGCTTCCGACCAGTTCAACATCGCCGGCGGCTGGGGTTCGGGAACCTTCGTGGGTTCGGTCGGCATCACGCTGAACAACCTCTCGATCAAGAACACCTTCAAGAAAGGTGCATGGCGCCCCTACCCGATGGGCCAGAACCAGCGGCTCTCGCTCTCGGCACAGACCAACGGTACGTATTACAAGGCCTTCGCGTTCAGTTTCACCGACCCCTGGATGGGCGGCAAGAAACCCAACTCGTTCACCCTCTCGGCACACTTCTCGGAGCAGAACAACGCCTATTACGTATGGCAGACCAGTACGCAGTATTTCCGGACCTACGGCGTCGCCGCCGGTCTGGGCAAGCGTCTGAACTGGCCCGATCCCTATTTCACGTTCTACGCCGAAGCCAGCTACGAACGCTACGCGCTGAAAAACTGGTCGTCGTTCGTGATGACGAACGGCGCGGCCAACCTGGCATCGATCAAACTGGTGTTCGGCCGCAATTCGGTCGACCAGCCGATCTACCCGCGCCGCGGTTCGGAGTTCAGCGCCTCGGTGCAGGCCACGCTTCCCTACTCGCTCTGGGACGGCAAGGACTACAAAAAACTGGAGCAGATCGCCAACAGTTCCAACTCGACCTCCGCAGAGGCGGACCGGGCCAACCAGGAGCGCTACCGCTGGGTGGAGTTCCACAAATGGCAGTTCAAGGCGCAGTGGTTCCAGTCGTTCCTGAAAAACTCGAACCTCGTGCTGATGCTCAAGGCCGAAATGGGATACCTCGGCAGCTACAACAAGTATAAGGTTTCGCCTTTCGAACGCTACGAAGTCGGCGGCGACGGCATGTCGGGATACAATATATACGGTATCGACATCATCGCGATGCGCGGTTACGAGGACGGCGCGCTCGACCCCGGCAGCAACTACTCGCGCGGCTACAACAAATACACCGCCGAACTTCGCTACCCGATCATCCTCAAACCCTCGTCGCAGATCTACGTGCTGGGATTCCTCGAAGGCGGTAACGCATTCGACTCGTGGAAGAAGTTCTCGCCCTTCAAGATCAAGCGTTCGGCCGGTTTCGGCGTCCGCCTCTACCTCCCCGTGGTGGGTATGCTCGGTATCGACTGGGGTTACGGATTCGACGCTCCGGCGAACTCCTCGACCAAGAGCGGCAGCCAGTTCCACTTCGTTCTGGGACAACAATTTTAGCATGATCCGAACGGCCGCACCCGCGGACCGGCATTCAAAATCCCCTGAATCCCCCTCGCCAAAGGGAGCTCAAATAAAACGGGGCGTGGCAATAAATTTGAAAGAAAAGAGTTATATTTATAGCAGCAATCCGGGAAACCGGCTGAATATTAACTTAAAAACAACAGGATTATGAAACGGCTGATTTTAATTGCGGCATTTATTCTGACGGCAGGGACACTCGCGGCGCAGAACTACATAATCGTCAACAGCGAGAAAGTGTTCAAATCAATCGACGCCTACAATACGGCTATTTCCGACCTGGATAAGCTCGCCAAGCAGTACCAGGACCAGGTGGACGCCAAGTTTGCCGAAGTCGAGGCGCTTTACAACAATTACGTGAGCCAGAAAACCTCGCTCTCGGCCGCTGCGCGCCAGACCCGCGAAAACGCCATTCTGAACAAGGAGAAAGAGGCGCAGGAGTATCAGGAAAGCCTGTTCGGACAGGAAGGCACGCTGATGAAAAAACGTATCGAGGTGATCTCCCCGATCCAGAAACAGGTCTTCGACGCCATCGAGGCCTACGCCAAGCAGGCGGGCGCCGACCTGGTGCTCGACTCGGCGAACAACCCCACGCTGCTCTACACCAATCCTTCCGTAGAGCGGACGCAGCAGGTGATCGACGCGCTCAAGAAATAACCGACATCAAAACATTAACTGATAAAACTGTATGAAAAAAGCAATCAAACTGACCCTTGCGGTTGTGCTGGTGATGGGCGCCACATCGCTCTTCGCCCAGAAATTCGGACGCATCAACACCCAGGAAATCATCATGGCGATGCCCGAGACCAAGACGATGCAGGAGAACATGGACACCTTCGCCAAGGAGTTGTCGGACAACATCGAGACGATGAACGTCGAATTCAACACCAAGTTGCAGGATTTCCAGAAAAACTACAACACCTTCAGCGACGCCATCAAGGAGGTGAAGGAGAAGGAACTGAACGATATGCAGACCCGCACCCGCGAGTTCCAGGAGCGCGCACAGCAGGATTACCAGAAGAAACAGAACGAACTGCTTGCCCCGATCATCGACAAGGCGAAAAGCGCCATCGACAAGGTAGCGGCCGCAGGCGGATTTCTGGTCGTGTTCGACACGTCGACGGGATCGCTGGCTTACTTCGACGAGGCTACGCTGACGGACGTCGCGCCTGCCGTGAAAAAGGAACTGGGCATCACCGACGCGCCCGCAGCAGCGCCTGCCGCCAAATAAATCTTCATGCGGATCGGTCCGCCGACAGAGCATCGAGCGCCGACCCGTGAGGTCGGCGCTTTCGTTTTCAGAGACCCGCAGGTCGAAAAGCGCGCGGTAGTGTTCATAAGGTTGAAGAATCGAACATTTTGAATGATACCCGACTGATCATTATTATATTTGTCGAAATTTAAGCGAAACTATGAACCAGACGAATTCAGAAATGCCGATATCGAGTTTTACCCTGAACGAACTCATCACAATGGCCGGAGGCGAAAAGCGTCCGGGAATTATGGGCGAATGCATCGCCGCAAACAGCGCATCGGAAATGGAGATATTCCGGTTCCCGAGCCGCCTGAACGCTCTCATTATCGGCGTCGGAACCGAAGGCGAGACTTCGCTCACGTCAAACCTGCAGGAATTCCGGCTCAAAAAGGATTCGCTCTTCATCTTCAGCCCCAAGCACATCCTGCAGGTACAATCCAACAACCGTTTCAAGGCCCATCTTATCGTCATCGCCCCGGATTTTCTCAAGCGCATCAACATCGACACCAAACGCATGATGCCGCTTTTCCTGCAATTCGGCTCGCTCCCCTGCATGGAACTCACGCACGCCGAGAGCCAGTCGCTCCGGAGTTTTATCTCGATGGTCGAACAGGAACTGAAAGGCTCCGAGACGGATTTTTCGAGCGAGATCATCGGCGGACTGATCGCCGCGACGATCTACAAGGTCGGGGACATCCTGACCCACTACCTCACGGAGCATCCCGAGGTCGACAGCCCGATACACAACCGTGCGGAGGAGTATTTCAGGCAGTTCACCGAGCTGCTCGGCGAACACTACAAGCACGAACGCAGCGTGGGATTCTACGCCCGGCAGCTATGCATCACGCCCAAATACCTCACCACGCTCATCAAGCGCATCAGCGGCAAATCGGTATCGGAATGGATCGACAACTACGTGATCCTCGAAGCCAAGACGCTGCTCAAATATTCGAACATGAGCGTGCAGGAAATCGCCTATTACCTGAATTTCCCCAACCAGTCGTTCTTCGGCAGTTACTTCAAGCGCAATGCCGGCATGTCGCCGTCGCAGTACAAGGCGAAGAAGTAAAAGCCGAACGTTAAAACGGGTAACCCACGCCGAAGTTGAGCGCCGTGTTCTTCCACTTGAAATTGTGAATCCACCGCTCGCCCGAGGGGTTGTTGGGGTTGTGCAGCTGAATACCCCAGTCGAGGCGCAGCACGGCGAACTTGATGTCGAAACGCAGGCCGAGTCCCGTGTTGAATCCCAGCTGTTTGTAGAAACGGTCGAACCGGAACACCGTATCTTCGGACTCACCCGAATAGTGCCGGATATACCAGATGTTGCCCAGATCGAAGAAGGTCGCGCCGTGGATCATGCCCCAGACCGGGAAGCGCAGTTCGAGGTTGGCTTCCAGCTTCACGTCGCCCGTCTGGACCGGAAAATCGTTGTGGGGATTGGCCACCGAACCCTGCCCGAGGGTTCGGGGCGTCCAGCCGCGCATGCCGTTGCTGCCGCCGCAATAGAACTGGCGGTCGAAAGGTACGGACGAAGAGTTTCCGTAAGCCATCGCCACACCGCCGTAAAGCCGTCCCACCAGCGCCGTAGCGCCCCCCAGCATGATTTTCCGGCTGACGCTCAAATCGGTGCGGAAATACTGCGAATACTCGATGCCGAAAATCGTATACTGCTCCTTTCCCTTGGCCGGCGAGAAGAAGGCGTGCTCGACGGCGTCGATCAGGTTGCCGGCGGTCTCGGCGTTGAACCGGATGTTCGTGGCGTTTCCGCCGAGGTTCTTGCGCTGGTTGTTATAGCCGTAGCCGAACGAAAGGCCGCCGATGAACTGGGTCTTGAAACTGTTGATCAGGTATTTGTTGGAGGTATTGCCCAGGAATTCGGGATCGACCGGGCGAGTCATGTCGACCACGTTGATGTCGATCGGCCGCAGCGAGAAGGACGAATAGCGGCTGTTGGTCCACATGTAGGTGATGCCGGCGCTCGTTGCGCCTGGCGTCGGGAGCCTTCATAAATTCGTAACCCGCCGTGAAGGAGAGGTCGAACGACTCGGCGCCGCGGAAAATATTGCGGTTCTGATAACCGACGGTGGCCTTCAGGCCGTAGAAACTCGACGTGGTGCTGCCTTCGAGGTCGACCTTGACGCTCTGCTTGAGCGTCGGCGTGCAGAGAATGTTGCACGTCAGGTAGCCCTCGCGCGTGTAGAGCGTCTGCGTCGAATCGGCCGAAGCGCCGATGAAGGAGACGATGTCGGTGACGTCGGCCGACCGGGGCTGCTCCTCGAAGGCGATTTTCGCGCTCTTGAAATACCCCAGCGCCATCAGGTCGGAATAGGCGCGGTTGACCTGCGACGAGTTGTAGACGTAGTTGGGATAGAGCGGCACGGCCTGACGGAGCACCGGAGGGCGCAGGTTGGGCCGTTTCTCGTAGATGATGTTCAGACCGCGGTAGTAGACCGTATCGAGCCGCGAAAGCAGCGTCGTGTCGGTCCGTGCGACGGTGGGGTCGTAATCGGGGAAAATGTTGATCCGGTCGATACGGTAGACCATGTTGTTGTCCATCACGGGCAGTCCGCGTTCGTCATAGCCCGTGAGATACTGTTTGACGATCAGCCGCAGGTCGATCAGCCGCTCCTTCTCGAACATCCGCGCGGCGTAGGAGATGTTGTTGACCGAGAAATTGTAGTACCCCCGCTCCTTGAGGTAGGCGGCGATGCGCTCCCGCTCGGCATCGAGGACCGACACGTCGTAAATATCGCCCGTATGCAGCAGCGTATTGACGGTGTCGGGCAGCACGATCTGTTCGAGGAAGTTGTCCTGGAACTCGTAGGAAACGGAGTCGATGCGGTAAGGCTCGCCCTGGCGCGTGCGGAAGGTGACCGTCGCACGCTTGCGGCGCGAAACGGTGTCGACCTCATAGGTCGCCTGCGAGGAGAAAAAACCCTTCGAGTCCATGTAGACCTTCAGGTTTTCGGCGCTCTTCTGGGTCAGCCCCATGTCCAGCGTCACGGGCGCCTGCCCGATCTTGCGCTTCCAGTTGTTCCAGCGGTTGTCCTTCGCAGGGTCGGCCTGCTCGTAGAGCCAGACGTAGAAATTCGTCCCGAGGAAGCGTTTGTTGGGAGTCTGGCGCACGTACTTCTCCATGTCGGAAGCCGTGATGCGTTCCTTGCGGGGCGTGGACCGGTCGTCCTCGATCTTTACTTTTTGCAGAAAATACTGTCCTTCGGGAATGTGGCGCGTGACGCTGCACGCCGAGCACAGCAGGCCCAGCAGCGCGGCGGCGAGTATGCGACACGATTCCCGCACGGCGTCAGTTGTTGAAGAATCCCTTCTCTTTCAAAAGGGCGAAATAGGACTCCGAGATAGCGAGGTTGTCCTTGCGCACGTAACGCCGCTGGGTGAAGACCTGCGCCAGGTTCGGGAGGCCGTTTTCCGCCAGCAGACGTTTGGTAAGCTCCGACTCTTCGCGCTCGGCCCACAGTTCGTCGATCTCGGCGGCCGTGTAATCGGTGTACTTCTCGTAGTGGACCACAGCTTCGAGCGGCAGGCGGTCGGTCAGTTCGGGCGACTCGTCGGGATAACCCAGGACCACGGTGGTGAGCGGAATGACCCCCTTCGGAAGTTCCAGTATCTGCGAAATATCGCCCGCGGTGTAGATCGTCGTGCCGAGGTAGCAGATGCCCAGCCCGTGCATTTCGGCCTCGACACAGAGGTTCTGCGCGGCCAGCAGGGCGTCGGTCGAAGCGTTCAGGAACCACGCGAAATTGTCGTAGGCAGGGTCGGCATCACGCTGCTCGCACCACATCGTGAAACGGTGAATATCGGCGCAGACGGTCACCACGCACGGAGCCTGGCGGACCATCGGCTGGTTGAAATGGCACGGCGCGAGCCGTTCGCGGAGCGTTTCATCGCGGGTCACCACCAACGAATAGAGCTGCATGTTGCCGCACGTCGAAGCGCGCGAAGCGGCTTCGAGACACTCGCGCAGCACCTCCTCGGGAATGGGCGTCGGGCGGAATTTACGTATCGAACGATGCTTGAAAAGCACACTTTTCATAAAGGTCTGTTTTTTGAATCCTGGCATAAACAATACAATCCGCCCGCCGTTGCACGCCCGGGCGGATATTTTTCACAAAATTAGCAAAACTTTTAGAAGTTTTACTATTTTTGCCAAGACATAACCATTCAAAAAGTGCAGACGGCATTTGCAAAATACGAAGGAGCAGGCAACGACTTCATCCTGATCGACAACCGCGAAGGCGGCTTCACACCCCGTGCGGAACTTATCGCAGCCTTGTGCGACCGTCATTTCGGCATCGGAGCCGACGGGCTGATGACCCTCGCCCGGAACGCGGAGATCGACTGTTCGATGCGTTATTACAACGCCGACGGGTCGGAAGGCGAGATGTGCGGCAACGGCGCCCGCTGCTTCGCGCTTTTCGCCGAACACCGGGGCATCGGCGGGGAGACCAAGTTCTTCGATGCCGCAGACGGGCTTCACACCGCCCGCATCCGCCGCCTGAAAGGCACTTCGGGAGAGATCGAGCTGGGCATGATCGCCGTGCGGGAGATCCGCACGGGCGACGGCTGGTGGTTTCTCAACACGGGCGTCCCGCACTACGTCGAATTCGTCGACGACCTCGAAGCGGTCGACGTGACCGGCCGCGGACGGGCCATCCGCCGCGACACGGCGCGCTTCCCGCAGGGCACGAACGTCAATTTCGTGCAGATCACAGGCGACGGCACGATCCGCATGCGTACCTACGAACGCGGCGTGGAGAACGAGACCCTCGCCTGCGGCACGGGAGCCACGGCCGCGGCCATCGTGACGGCCTTCGCGCGGCAGCCCCACACGACCGATTTCCGCATCACCGTACCCGGAGGAGCGCTTGCGGTACGGTTTTCGCATGAACAGGGAACACAAACCTATACGGACATCCGCCTGACGGGACCGGCGCGCCGCGTCTTCGAAGGAGTGTTCGACAGCGAAAATTTCTAAAACCAACCATTCATTTCCCCATGAAAACACAAAAGGGAATCCGCGAACACGACGCGGATGAACTTCGGAAAGCCAAACGTCTCGAACCGATACGCAAGAGCGGCAAGGAGCGCCACGCGCTTTACAGCAGTTTCGACGAAGAGGACGAGGAGGAGATCCTGCCCCTCAAACGCGAGTCCGTTCTCGACTACCTCGACGAAGAGGAGGAATAAATCCAGATTCAATGATCGAAAAATTCATCATGGCGGGTCCCACCGCCCTGCACGTCTGCGACTCCCAGAAAGGGGACAAATGCGTCGTGCTCCTGCACGGATACCTCGAATCGATGCTCGTCTGGGAGGATTTCGTTCCATTCCTCTACAAAGAGCTTCGCGTGGTTACGTTAGACCTGCCCGGTCACGGCATCTCGGTCGTGACGGGCGAGGAGCATTCGATGGAGTTCCTCGCCGACACGGTGGCCGACGCCCTCCGGGCGCTGGGAATCCCCCGCTGCACACTCGTCGGGCACTCGATGGGCGGCTACGTAGCCCTGGCCTTCTGCGAACGCCATCCCGACATGCTCAACGGAGTTGTGCTGTTAAGTTCGACACCCAACGCCGACACGCCGGAGAAGGCCGAAAACCGCCGCCGCGAAATCGCCCTCGTAAAGGCCGGGAAAAAGGATGCGCTGGCCCGCGTGGCCCCCGAAGCGGGCTTCGCCGAGGACAACCGCACCCGGATGAAAGACTACATCGAGGACCTCACCGAACAGGTTGCCGTCACCGAGGACGAAGGAATCGTAGCGCTGCTCAACGGCATGATCGCCCGCAAGGACCAGAACGAGATGCTGCGCGCCTCGAAGGTTCCCCAGCTCTTCATCCTCGGACGCAAGGACAACTACATCCCTGTCGAAGCGGCCGAAAAGATGGTAAAAGAGCACCCGCAGGCCCGAGTCGTATGGCTCGAAAACAGCGGCCACATGGGATTTCTGGAGGAGCCGGAAACCACGGCCCGGGCAATCCTCGATTTCGTCAACGGCAAATAACGCCGCACACCGGACTATTCTCCGGGGATCAATCGCGTCATAAACCTCAAGAACAGAGAACATTAGACGCCGATTTCGGGAGCAGGCCCACGATTCGGACAAAATCGTTTACAAATTGGCCGAAAATATTCAGCCGATTTATTTTTTACGCAGGTTTTTTCCTATATTTGCGGGGACACACATCAAACTCACTCTATGATAACCCGTCATCCATTGGGACGCCAGGATCTCCGCATCAAGCGCAGGGATAAGGTACTCGAAATCGGTCCCGGACACGATCCGATGTTTCGTTCCGATGTGATAGCCGACAAGTTTCCGCACGACGACACCCATCGCTGCGGAAAAGTCCTGATTTACCCTCACCAGCAATTCATCGAAGCCGACGGCGAGCAACTCCCGTTCGAAAAAGATGCTTTCGATTATGTGATCTGCAACCAGGTTCTCGAACATGCCGACAATCCCGCCCGGTTCATCGAAGAGATGGTCCGGGTCGGCAAACGCGGGTATGTCGAAACCCCGAGCATGCTCGGCGAACTGATGTTTCCCAAGGAGTCGCACCGCTGGGTGATCCTGCTTATCGAAGACAAACTCGTATTTTACGAAAAGGAGAAGATGCCGGGTAACTACCGCAACAACTACGGCGAGGTCTTTCTCAACTACCTGCCCTACCAGTCGCTGCCGTTCAAGATGCTCTACGTATCCGAACCCAACCTGTTGCTCAACCGCATCGAATGGGAGGGGACAATCGAATATCTCGTAAATCCCGAGGACGACTATTACAGCAGTTTCTTCACCCGCAAATGGAACCGGGAGATGACCATGAAAATCTTCCCGCCGCGCCGGGGGCTGACCGAGATAAACCGCACGCTCCAGGCTAGTTACTACCTTGTTCGGGAAAAACTCGGGCAGAAAATCCACAAACGCCCGTCTCCGATCACGCTCGACGAATACCTCGCAGAACGGGAAAAATAACGCCCTCCCAAACGCCGCTTTAAAAAGGCAGTCTTCCCCCTCCCGAAAATATCCGGCATCGAACTCCGTGTCGGACGTCGAACATTTCGTCTTCGCTCCCCCTGTAGGTTGCGCTGCCCCCCCTCCAAGACAAAAACCCCTCCTGTTAAGGA
>PPYF01671552.1_pt1 | contig 12384 bp, 14 predicted proteins | sample 1559871 | NCBI WGS metagenome assembly PPYF01 (sample SAMN08240021, study PRJNA423297) | Human gut metagenome, whole genome shotgun sequencing project. | reverse complement strand
GGTCGCAGCATATTGATATTTACGACTGGACGGGAAAGAACTTTCGCCCGGCATGGATGGCCTCGGATATCGGTCTGGATGCCGCCGCGTGGCAGTTTGACGAACAGCAGCGGCTTGTCATCACCGAACGGAGCGGACGGGAAAGCGCATGGGACTGGATCAGCTGGGGGCTTGTCAGAATTGCATAACGGCATTGGTGCAGAACAGGAGAAATGAACAATGGGGAAAATTACCATCCAGAATTATACATGCAAGAACCCGATCACGATGATCGGTTTTGAGGCGGGGATCTGCTGGGGTGCGGATACTGCAGACGAAAAGAAGAACTATCGCAGAGGGCTGGACTGTCTGGAGAGCGGGCATGGAAGAACGTTTGAGTTTCCGGATGTCTATCTGACGCTGGAGGGATATTCGGCAAGGGTGATCCGGGAGTGGTACACGCACATCGGCGGCCAGCCGACGCGGCTGCAGGCCAGCACGCGCTATATCAACTATGAGCATGGCTTTGACTATGTGACGCCGGCCAGCATTGCGGAGCGTTCGGCCGCAAAGGCGGTCTACGATGAACTGATGGCGGAAATTCAGAAGCATCTTGCCCGGCTGGACGAGCTCGGCGTCCCGCGCGAGGATTCCGCGATGGGGCTGCCGCTCGGCATGGAGACGAGGATCGTCTGCAAGCACAACCTGCGGAATCTCATGGATATGTCGCGCCAGAGGATGTGCAGCCGTGCATATCACGAATACCGCGCACTGTTCAGCGACCTATGTCGGGAGCTGAGCGGTTACTCGGAGGAGTGGGACTACACAGTCAGCCATTACTTCATGCCGAAGTGCAGAGCCATCGGTTTCTGCCCGGAGAAGCATTCCTGCGGCAGAATGCCGCCCAGAGAATAGAGCGGAAATACCACACGGGAGAGAATCTGATTGCGATTCTCTCCCGTGTGGTATCCGCAGCTTATGACTCCGACGCAAGCGCTGCTTGACAAATTGGAGCTTCTATTACAGGACACAGATTTCATCAGGAATCTCCTGTACCGTCTGATTGCCTGTTTCAATCTTTATGGCATCAAGTGCCTGATACGTATGGATTCTTGCTACGCTTCGGTCTACAGAATCGGCAGCCCGAAGCCCTTGTGCGATATCAGAAGATAACCGGCGTCCTCGGTCACTTATTATGCGCCGGTCAGCAGCTTGTTCAGCGGGTTTCTTTCCGGGTGTTTTCCCCCGGCCAGAATGTCATATAAATACCTGTTATCCAGAATCATATCATCCCGGATATCCTGTCAAAGCGGCATCGGTGTCCGTGCGATCAGAATGACCGCCAGAATCGCACCCACAAATGCAGCAGCCCCTATGACTGCCAACACCTTTTTGCCGAGTTTCTTCTTCGCTGCCTTGCCAATCAGCGCGGCGCAAGCCATGCAGACAGCCGCAGCCACAAGTGCAATGCCCAGCGTTTCCCATAGCCAAGATAGTTCATATAGGATTCTCATGCGATCATCTCCGGTTCGTTAAACTTGAATTTATCGTTCGAATCGGTTTCCGGAATTCATATAGATGACCGCACCGACACATACGACAAAAACAGACAAAGACCTACCCAGAGCAACCACATCGCTTTGAAAATCTCGCTGGAAGCAATGACGAGCCAACACCCGGCCAATATAAACATCATTTTTCCCATGAAGCTACACAACTTCTTTTCATCAGTTTTTTGTTTTTCGGCTTTTGAGGTGGTATTGTAACCGGCAATCAAAAAAGCACCTTTTCCGTTTAAAAAGATAACTCCAAGGATAACAAACACCATTATCATTACAAGATGAATTGCTAATAGCATAAGGCACCTCCACAAATTCCAATTTGTACTCTTTTCAAAGTCCAAGTCCATCAACCCATGCCGCAGGCTCCTGATGCCCGACGCTGCCCTTGAAGACCTTGACGTCCATCAGCTTTGCGCCTTTGCAGCTCGGCATAGGGCGTCCAATGCTTTCGAAGGGACTGCGAGAGCGTGTTCTTCGAAGTTGGCGGCGAGCACTGCATGTCGTTGCGCTCCTTTCGCTTCTGAGTTTGCAGCTTGCATACCGTTTGCCTTTCAATTATAGAGGACAGCGGCGGAAAAAGCAATCACAGAGACACTGAAACATGTCAGCATGATTTGATAAAAGGCAAGCTGCCGCCCATTCCGAGCGGCAGCAGATTCCTGCTGGATAAAAGCTGGACTGGCGGCAACAAGCAGATTACAGACAGACATCTTTTGAAAAACTGGCAAGTTGTCGTACAAATTGCACTTTTAACAGAAAAGAAAGCGGGGCAAACAGCCCCCATTTTTGCATTTATCCAAAGATTTTTTGGGATAGCCGGTTTGTGTTGACGATGCCTAAATACGCTGGTATTATGCAGGCAGGAATTATATGAAATGCTAAGTAGGGGATGCTATGAGCCAAGTTGAACATCGTGCAGAGCAGAGCTTTGCGATCAAGGGAACGCTGGTTTTTACCGCACAGCAGGATCAGTTTACCATCATGGAAGATGCGTATCTGGTTTGTGAGGGGAAAAAGGTCGCTGGGGCCTATGAAACGCTGCCAGATCGATATCGCCAGGTCGATGTACTGGATATGGGCGGCAAATTCGTCATTCCCGGTACCTGTGATATCCATGTCCATGCCTCTCAGGCATCCTTTCAGGGAATCGGGCAGAATATCGAGAGCGGTCAGTGGAACACATGGTTTGACCGCTATGCCTTTCCCGATGAGTCCAGATTCAACGATATTGCATACGCGGAACAGGCCTACACCCGTTTTGCTAAGTCTCTTCTGGCTACACCGACGACGCGCCTGTGTGCCTATGCCACGACCAGCCGCGAAGCGACAGAGATTCTCATGAAAGTCCTGGCAAAATACGGATTTGCAGGCTATGTCGGAAAGGTGAATATGGACCGAAATTCTTTGCCGGGCCTGCTGGAAACGACACGGGAGACGATCGCGCAGACCCGCCTTTGGCTGGAAGAGACAAAGAACGGAGTTGGTGCAATTTATCCGATTCTCACGCCGCGATATTTTCCCAGCTGTACGGAAAGCTGCCTACAGCAGTTGGGACAGCTTGCAGAAGAATACCATGTCCCGGTGCAGTCGCACCTTTCAGAGGGGCTGGATGAAATTGACTGGGTGCGGGAGCTTGCACCGGATCTTGACTTTTATGCACAGGCCTATGACCGCGCGGGGCTGCTTGGACCACAGACACAGGCAGTGATGGCACACTGCATATTCTCCTCCCCGGAAGAGGTGGAAACGCTGAAAAGACGTAATGTGATGGTAGCCCATTGTCCGCAGTCGAACATGAACAGCTGCGGCTGCGCAGCGCCGATCATGGACTATCTGGACGCCGGAATTGCAGTCGGATTGGGTACAGATGTCGGCGGCGGCAACACACTGAATATGTTCCGGACGATGTTTGAGGCGATTTTGGCTTCCAAGGTATTCTGGGCTTCCAAAAACGGCGCGAGAAATATGGATCAGCGGAAAGTTCTGTCTCTGCCCAATGCATTTTACCTTGCAACAAAAGGCGGCGGCGTACTCTGGAAAAGCGGAAGTTTTGAGCCGGGATATTGTTTTGATGCGGTGATTCTGGATGACAGCCGCTTCTGTGACGGCGTGCAGCGGACACCGTATGAACGGATGGAGCGCCTGATTACACGGTCGGACGACCGGGATATCTGTGCAAAATACATTGATGGTGCCTGTGTCTATAAAAAAGGAGAATAAACGATGACAGCATTTACAGGAGACATTCAAATCCTTCTATACACCGAAGAGGAAAACTTTTCTGTCTGCCGAGACTTCTATCAAACGCTGCTCGGACAGAAGCCATATTACAGTTGGAACGAAAGCGCGCAGGATTGCGGCGCAAAGTTCCGGGCTGGTCGCGGTACAATCAGCGTACTCTGTCAGGCACATGACAGAAAGACCGGCCCTGTGATCGTCAATCTGGAAACCGAAGATGTCGATCAGACCTATCAGGAGCTTACGGCTGCAGAAGGCATCCGGATTGTGAGCAAGCCTGTCACACAGAGCTACGGTACAAGGTATTTTGCTGTTGAGGATCCATGCGGGAACCGGATCAACCTGTATCACAGCAATCACTGAGTTCAGACGATCCTGCGGTTCAGCTGATACTTGATATAGTCTGTGTCCGAGTAAATCTGCGAACTGATAAACGGTTCATTGTGATTATCCAGACACATGCTGCTCAGAAAGAGCAGCGGATGCTGCTTGTCCTCGAGCAGGGATTCAAGGAACGGGTAGTCTTCCGGTTGGGCAACGGAGATTGTGGTTTCGTCCTGACAGGCGGCGCGGCCGGTTGCGCGAAAAAGGAAAAGCCGCAGATCGGTATTGTTTGACCCAAGCAGCTGTACACACTGACCTTCCGAGAGGAAGGCCAGCGGGAAACTGTCTTCAGCCAGTACACAAAAATGTTCATCTGCCGTGTACAGGCAGCGCCGGGTGAGGATCCGATCTTCTTCATCGATGTGAAAACGGGTGGAAAAGAAAGCTCCTGCGCGCTGCTGCACAAATCCGAGCTGCCGCATGGCGGGCGTGTGTCCCTGCTTGGAGATCAGCGTCGGAAAATCGACAAAGTGGAGCAGGCTTTCATCCTCCAGCAGCGGCTGACGACGCACATAGGTGCCGCTTCCTTGCCTGCGCTGGACGAAGCCTTCTGTTTCCAACTGGCTCATGACTTCCCGGATCGTGGTTCGGCTGACATCGAAACGCTTTGCAAGCGCAGGCTCTGAGGGCAGCCGCTCGCCGGGTTCCGCATTGCGCAGCAGGAGTTCAAGCTGTGCGCGCACCCTGGATTGTTGTGTTTGTGAGGATAGACGGAGCATAGAAGAAGCACCTCCAGCTTTTTTGCTGATTATAGTCATTTATTAAGAAGTTTACAAGTATAAATATATGTATTTCAGGTCGATATCCGAAACGGAAGAAAGGAAGAGAAGTATGCAGCACAGGGATTATTTTGAAAAAGAGGTACGGACGGTCCTCTGCGTCAGAGACTTGGAGCGGAGCCGGAACTTCTATCAGCAGACATTGGAACTGGTTCCGGTCTGGGACGGCGGAATGGAGGGCTGCCGCTTTGCTGCAGCAGGCGGTGCAGTAGAGCTGCGTCCGGCCGACGCCGATCTTCCGCAGGGGCCGACGACGATTATGCTGGAGGCGGACAATGTTGATGACTGCTATTCGCGGTTGGCAAGAAAACCGGGGCTGCATGTTTATGAACATATCGCGGACCGCCCGTATGGAATCCGGCTGTTCCAGTTGCTCGATCCAGATGAAAACGTGATTGTGATCTTCTCCTGGAGTCGTGATGTGATGGAGTACCAGCATGGTTGGCAGCCGACAGTTCCGGGGATGTTCCGTGGTGAATACCGCGCAGTGGCGTATGTAGATGTGGCGGACTATGAACAGAGCCTGGCATTCTACCGGGATATTCTCAGGCTCCGTGCATGCTATACCTGGGACTACGGAACAAAGGACCGGGGGCATAAATTTGTAATCGGATCCGGGGACGGAACGCTGGAGGTACTTTGCAGAAAGGATCCGATGCCGCAGGGGAACGAGACGCTGATGTTTGAAGCACAGGATGCAGACAGTTGCTTTGAGGCAATCATGAAAAAGGCAGCGCCGCTGGTTCAGGTTTTGCAGGAACCCTGTGGCTGCAAGGACGGAACGCGGGCGTTTACCCTGCTTGATCCGCATGGAAATCATGTTGTGATCTATAGTGAGCAGAGATGATAAAACAGGAGGAACGGCAAGTGGAACCGATTTTACGGGCGGAAAAACTCACGAAACGATTCGGAGAATTGACGGCAAACCGGGAGATTGACATCGAAATCCACGCCGGTGAAATCCATGCGATAGCAGGCGAGAACGGTGCGGGAAAAAGTACGCTGATGAAGATGCTCTATGGTGTCTATCAGCCGACTGCCGGAAATCTGTATATTGACGGAGAAAAAATGGAGCGCTGGAATCCGACGATTGCCCGCGAAAAGGGTATCGGAATGGTATTTCAGGATTTCCGGCTCGTTCCTGCTTTCACAGTTCTGGAAAATGTATTCCTTTCCCTCCATTCTGCCGGGTGGAAGATCAATAAAAAGAAGCTTCGCGATGAAATTAATCGAATCTCTGCGGAGTATCGCCTTTCCGTGGATCCTGACACGGAGGTTTGGAAGCTTGACCTCGGACAGCGGCAGCATGTGGAGATCCTGAAGATTCTGCTGGATCCGCAGACCCGTGTGATGATTTTCGATGAGCCCACAAGCGTGCTGGCACCGCACGAAGTGCAGGCTTTTCTGCAGATGCTGAGCGGATTCCGCAATAAGGGGTATGGGATCTTCCTGATCACGCACAAAATTGACGAGATCCTTGCCGTGTCGGACCGGATCACGATTCTGCGTCAGGGCGAACATGTCTGTACCTTCGAACGCAGAGATGGCTTCAGCCAGCAGCAGATCATCTCGGCAATGATGGGGAATGTTCCGGTCAACTTTGAGCTGGAACGCCCGGAATGCAGTGAGGAAAACGAAGCAGCGGCACTGCAGCTGTCGCTTTCCGGAGTCAGCATAAAGGATGACCACGATCAGTTGATTCTGCATGATGTCAGCTTTGAAATGCACAAAGCAGAGATCCTGGGCATTGCCGGCATATCCGGAAATGGGCAGAGAGAACTGGCGGAGGCCATATACGGAGCGCGGAAGCTGCAGAGCGGTATCCTGAGCGCAAATGAAGAGGATATCTCCTCAACGGATATTGCGCATAGAATCCGGTTGGGGATGCGAATGGTGACTGAGGATCCCATTCGCGACAACGTTGTTCCGACGTTTTCGATTCTGGAAAACATGGCGCTGGTCGGCCTGGATCCGATTTACCGCCATGGTGATATGGACTGGCAGGCAATGCGCAGTCAGCTGCAGACACATTCTGAGGTCAAGACCCTCCGGGTCCCACAGGCAGAAAGAATTGCCGGGACACTTTCTGGCGGCAATCTGCAGCGAATGGCGTTTGCCCGTGCCGTTATCTCCAGACCGCGCCTGTTAATTGCCAGTTATCCAAGCCGGGGACTGGACATCGCCACAGTACACGCAGTCCACCAGACACTGTTCCGGCTGAAAAAACAGGGCGTGGGTACGATCCTGATTTCCGAAGATATCTCGGAGCTGTTCACGATGTGCGACCGGATCCTGGTCCTGTCTTCTCACACTGCGTTTGGACCGTACTGTGTAGACGCGTGTACGCCGAATGAGATCGGAAAAATTATGCTTCAAGGAGAGAACGCACATGAATAAGGCACAAAAGAAGCCGCTGCAACTTCAAGACAGCTTGGCAGTTCGGATCCTGATCTGCGTCCTGTTTCCTCTGATCGCGTTTGCCGTGCTGCTCCTGTCGCAGGGCAAATCGCCGCTTGTGGCGTATCAGACCATCATTACATCTATTTTTGGTTCGGCTTACGGCTTTGGCGAAGTAATTGTCCGTGCGGCGTATCTGATCCTGACGGGGCTTGCGGCAAGCATTCCGGCCCGTGTTGGCCTGGCCAACGCAGGCGGAGAAGGCCAGATGGCGATTGCCGCTCTCGGAACCGCTGTTGCCGGAAGCACAGTGCTGGCAAATCTGCCCGGTGTTATCGGAATCCCGCTGATGCTGCTGGTTGGTATGATCTGCGGGGCTTTGTATGCAGGCGTCGGTGTTTTTCTGAAGCAGAAGCTTGCAATGAACGAGATCCTGACGACAATCCTTATGAACTATGTTGCGACCTACCTGATCTCTGCCATGCTGTTTGGCAGCCTTCGCGATCCAAATGGATGGAATTACCCGCAGACGGTAGAAATTGCGCCCCAGCTGCGTTTTCACACCTATTTTGGAACAAGAATGAACGCCGGTATCTTTGTCGCGATTGCCATGGCAGGCTTGACCTGGTATATCATCCATCATACAAGAGTGGGGTTTGCGGTGCGTACGATCGGCGGAAACCAGATGGCTGCACGTTACGCAGGTATACAGGTGAGAAAAATACAGACCTGGGTGTTCTTGTTCGCGGGTGCACTTGCCGGCCTTGCCGGCGCGGTCATGGTCGTCGGCGTCGAGGGCCGTATGCGGATCAGTGCGGGCGAGACCATGGGCTTTATGGGCTTCCTTGCTGCAGGAATGGCCGGAAACAACCCGCTTTTGCTGATCCTGTCCGCCTTACTGATCGGCGGTTTGACCGTCGCCGGTAACGGCATGGAGATCAACACCGGGCTTCCGGCGGCGACAATGCAGATTTTGATCATGCTCGTTTTGCTGACAATTATGACGGTGGGAGGAAAGAGAAAGGCATGAATGAACTAACAACGATTCTCATTTGCATGGTCAGCGCAGGAACTCCCATCATTTACGCGCTGCTTGGGGATTTGATTGGCCAACGAACCGGCATCACCAGCCTGAGCGTAGAAGGAAGCATGCTTTGTGGCGCATGTGTAGGCTTTGCCGTAGCAGCCGGGAGCGGAAGCCTGTTTTTGGCTGTTTTGTGCGCAGCGATTGCAGGCGGCTTGATTGGGCTGATCCAGGCGTTCCTTTCCATCTCCAGAAAAAGCAACATGATGGCGACCGGGTTTATCCTGATTTTCTTTGCGCAGGGCCTGACCACCTTTTTTGGAAGATCGCAGCTCGGCGTCAGCCTTGGAAAGTCGTTTTCCCTCGCCATTCCGGTTCTGAGCAAGATTCCGGTGATTGGGCCGGCCTTTTTTCAGCAGGATATTCTGACGTATATCGCTTATGTACTTCCGGTGTTGGCTTGGTGGTTCCTGACAAAAACAAGAACGGGGCTGGTGCTCTGTTCTGTGGGGGAACGGCCTGATGTCACAAGAGCGTACGGGTATAACCCGGTGGTTCTGCAATACGGAGCGGTTATTTTTGCAGGTGTTCTGGCTGGAATCGGCGGGGCACATATGAGCGTGATCTATGCGATGAGTTGGGCAAACAACATGATCAACGGACGGGGAATTATTGCCTCCTCTCTGGTGATCCTCTGCTCGTGGAAGCCGCAGCGAGCATACCTTGCGGCGTATCTGTTCGGCCTGGCACAGGCGCTGCAGATATTCTTCCAGATCCACGAAGTGCCCATTTCCATGTATGTGACATTGATGATGCCATACCTGTTTACATTGGTCGCTCTGGCAATTATTTCGACGTCCAAAAAGCCGTCGATGCCGGAACAACTGAAAATTATTACTTAAAGAAAAAAGGACGGAGGAAAAACAATGAAAAAAGTAGTTGCAATGATGTTGGTGCTGGTTCTGCTCGCGGCAACGCTGGTGGCATGCGCAAAGCCGGCTGCATCGCAGGAACAGGCAGACACCACCCAGACGCAGACGGAACAGACGGGCGACGTTAAGCCCGGTGCGGGGGCAAAGAAGCTTGGCATTATCCTGAGCGGAACAAAAGACGACTATGGCTTCAACCTGAATTTCGTGCAGCTTGGTGAACTTGTTGAGAAAGAGCTTGGCATTGAAGTCGTGATCAAGGAAAACGTCCCTACAACCTCTGACAGCGAAGGTGTCATGGAGGAGCTGATTGCACAGGGGTGCACCATTCTGTTCCCCTCGCAGTTTGGATTCCTCGAATACTCGCACAATGTCGCGCTGCGTCATCCTGAGGTAGCGTTCTATTCGCTCCCGATCACGGATTACGCCGGCGGAAACTTTTCCATCATCCATGGAGAAGTGCAGGATGTCTGGTATCTGAATGGTGTCCTGGCCGCCATGTATTCGACAACGGACAAGATCGGCTTCATTGGCTCTCTGCCGATCCCGGATGTCATTGTTGCCATCGACGCGTTTGCACTTGGCGCGCAGTCGATCAAGCCTGAGATTGATATTACCGCGGTCTTTACCGGGTCGTGGGCGGATACTGGCCTGCAGACCACATCTGTGAACCAGTTGATCGACAGCGGTTGTGATGTCATTGCGCCGTTCCAGGATTCCATCAAGACGATGATGGAAATCTGCCGCAGCCGTGGCGTGCACTGCTTCGGCTGCAACTCTGATGCGTATGAGCTGGATCCCCAGACGTGGCTGTCTGCGTGCATTACGGATTGGAGCGGCTATATTCCGTATCTGAAGCAGGCGATTGACGGAGAATATGAACCGGTGAACATCAGCGGCGGCATGGAACTGAACCTGATCAAGCAGGCAACATTTGGCGACACAGTCTCTGATGAGATCGTGGCGAAGCTTGGTGAAGTGCGCGAGCAGTTGATTAACAAGGAGATTGCCGTGTTTGAGGGCCCGATCTATGCGCAGGACGGTTCGGTCATGTTTGAGGACGGATACAGACCGACGATCGAAGAAATCAACGTGATCGATCAGCTGGTTCAGGGCGTAAAGGGCAGCATGAACTGAGCGGGAAAAGCTATGCTGATTGATGCTCACGTTCATATTTTCCCGAAAGTTGATGGGTATGGCCCGAAAGGCCATACCCATGGCGCGGGATATGGCCGGATTGATTTTGGGGACGGTGTCGCGCAGGATGTACTGCCGGCAATCAACGAAAGCACCAGCCATACATTGCAGATGCTGCTGCATGAGATGCGGCAGGCACAGGTGGATAAAGCCGTCTTGATCCTTTGTCCGTGCTATGGAGATTGGAGCGAGTATGTGCTCCAAGCCTGCCGGGACTATCCGGAGCAGTTTACTGCCTCCGCTTTTTTTGACCCTTGGCGTCCGACGGCACGGCAGTATTATGCCGAAAAGCTGGAAGGATCGCTTTGGAAAAACATTAAAATCGAATTTTCCGAGGCGGGCGGCCTGTATGGAGTCTATCCAGGTGTGCAGCTGGATGCGCCAGAGCTGCGATGGCTTTGGGAGGCTATGGAAGCAGGCGGGAAAACAGTTTCGTTTGATCTCGGCCGGCCTGGTGACGGCTCTTATCAGACAGATCAGATTGCAGCCATCGCAAAGCGCCATCCGGGCCTGAAACTGGTGCTTTGCCACATGGGCCAGCCCTCACGCACCGCAGAGCGCGATCCAAAACTCTGGTCCGCATGGCTGGAGCAGATCCGACTGGGGACGCTCCCAAACGTCTGGTTCGATCTTTCTGCGCTCCCATATCATGTGCGGGAGGAAGAGGAATATCCGTTTCCCAGTACGAAACGGTATTTTGATCTGGCACGTGGAATTGTGGGAGCAGAAAAGCTGCTGTGGGGGACAGATATCCCTTGGCTGCTGGGGACGGCAAACTATCAGCAGTTGGTGGCGCACGGAAGATTCCTTTTGTCCGACTGCACGGAGAAGGAACGAGAGATGATCTTTGCAGAAAACGCATGGGATGTTTATTGGAATCATCGCAAATGAAAGTAGGGAGTCGACAAAATGAATGTTTCTGAAAGACTTGCAAGATCTGCTGTTGTGCCGGTGGTCGTGCTGGACGATGCGAAGGATGCAGTCGCGACGGCGAAGGCTCTGCTGGCCGGCGGCGTGGACGTGATGGAGATCACATTCCGCACGGCAGCTGCGGCGGACTCGATCAAGGCAGTCGCGGAAAGCTGCCCCGATATGCTCGTTGGTGCGGGCACGGTCATTACGCTTGAACAGTGTAAAAAAGCCGTCGAGTGCGGCGCAAAATTCATTGTTGCGCCGGGCTTTGACGAAGACGTTGTCCGTTGGTGTGTAGAGAACGGCGTTGCCGTGACGCCAGGCTGCGTGACGCCGACGGAAATTATGGCGGCAATGAAGCTGGGACTCAAGGTCGTAAAGTTCTTCCCGGCTGGCGTTTACGGTGGTCTGTCCGCGATGAAGGCGCTCTCGGGTCCGTTCGGCGGGATCAAATTCATCCCGACCGGCGGCGTCAACACGCAGAACATCGGCGAGTTTATCGCCGCGCCGTTCATCCACGCGGTCGGCGGCAGCTGGGTCTGCCCGAAAGCGGACATTGCAGTCGGTAATTTTGAGAAGATCACGGAGCTTTGCAAGCAGGCGAGATCTGCCGCGCTTGGCTTTGAACTGGCGCACATCGGTCTGAACTGCGAGAATGCCGACGCGGCATCTGCGGTCTGCGAGAAGCTGAACGAAGCGTTTGACCTGCCGGTCAAAGACGGCAGCTCTTCGATGTTTGCATCCAGCGGCATCGAGGTCATGAAGTCGATGTTCAAGGGCAAAAACGGTCATATTGCGATCCGCACCAACTCTGTGGAGCTGGCGGTGGCAGAGCTTGCAAAGAAGGGATTTGCATATGACGAAAGCTCGGCAAAGTACAAAAACGGACGTATGACAGTTGCATACCTCAAAGATGAGTTCGGCGGTTTCGCCGTGCATCTGCTGCGGAAGTAAGGAGGGGCGAAGATGAAAGTTCTGACATT
>PPYF01349986.1_pt1 | contig 12384 bp, 9 predicted proteins | sample 1559871 | NCBI WGS metagenome assembly PPYF01 (sample SAMN08240021, study PRJNA423297) | Human gut metagenome, whole genome shotgun sequencing project. | reverse complement strand
CTGCAACGGGTATTTTCCTTTCCGCCTTTTTTTCATAAGCTCGTACCAGTTTCAGTATTTCAGAGATTTCCATATCATAATCCATTTTCTCTTCCAGCTGTTTTCTGGAAAATCCAAGATGTCCGCCAGCCTCCGGACCTTCGATCACTATAAAATCCGGATATCGATGATATTTTTTCTCCCAGTATTTCAAGATCAGTGCCGTCGCACGGGCACCGGAGACGATCGGTGCAATTGCGATGTCGGTATCCGAAACCATTGCCGGAAGCTCCAGCGGCAACCCGGCGCCGGACACAATAAAATCTGCGCCGGTCTCAACGGCCTTTCTTACATAGGTCTCATAATGATTCATTGCCACCATGATATTAAACCCGAGGATACCATCCGGTGCAATCTTTCTCGCCTTTTGCAGTTCTTCCTCCATTGCCTTCAGATTTGCCAAAACCGGGTTTTGTTCAAATTCAGGCTGTAAAAAGCCGATCTGCGCGGCCGAAATGGTTCCGACTCCCCCTTCCTTCGCCACTGCCCCCGCCAGTCCGGACAGGCTGACTCCAATTCCCATTCCTCCCTGAATCAGCGGTTTTTTCAATCTTTTTTTTCCAATCCATACCTGGCTTTTCACGGTAGTTCTCCTTCGTACTAATTTCTTCTAAAGAGGATGCCGGGTTCAAAGCTTCCGGAATCTTTCATACCGTCTGTCACAAAGTTTTTCAGGCTCCAGCACAGCATATTGTTTTAAAAACCTTCTTAATTCTTCCCGAAGCTGTTCCAACACTGATCCCATATTCTGTGTGGTCAGTTTTTCCGGTTCTTTGATCCTCCGTTCTGCTGCCTGTGCGGCCACAACATCCTCTGCAGTCAGCTTCATTTTATCTGCAGCCTCGGGCGCACACTTTTTATCTTTCCAGAGTATACTTGCAAAACCTTCCGGGGATAAAACAGAATACACCGCATTCTCCATCATCCACACCTCATCTCCACAGGCGAGAGCCAGCGCTCCGCCGCTTCCCCCTTCCCCGATAAAGATGGATACAACCGGTGTTTTCAGCCTGCTTATCTCCAACAGATTTTCCGCAATTGCGGATCCCTGACCGCGCTCCTCAGCTCCAATCCCGCAAAAAGCTCCGGGGGTATCTACGAAACAAATCACCGGCCGATGAAATTTTTCCGCTTCCTTCATCAAACGAAGAGCCTTCCGATATCCTTCCGGCTGACACATTCCAAAATTATGCTTTACCCGATCTTTGGCGGAGGTTCCCTTTTCCTGGGCGATCACAGTAACCGGAACTCCTTCAAACAGCCCAATTCCTCCAATCAGCGCCGGATCATCTCCAAACCTCCTGTCCCCATGAAATTCATAAAATTCAGAAAAAAGTGCCCGGATATAATCACTGCCCACAGGTCTGTCCGCCCGTCGTGCAGCAAGCACATGCTCCCATGCCGATTCCGATTCTTTTTGCTCCAGGACCAGACAGGCTGCCGGATTCCTTTTTGCATCTTCCGGCATTTCTGTATCCACCAGCTGACAAAGCGCCTTTTTACAGCCTTCCCGGTCGTGCATTCTGCAGAGATCCGCCAGTACCTTTTTTAACTCAGAACGTTCTGTGATCCGATCTACGAATCCGTGCTCCATTAAAAATTCTGAGCGTTGAAAGCCCTTGGGCAAACGTTGTCCGATCGTCTGTTCAATTACCCGAGGTCCGGCAAACCCAATCAGCGCATTGGGCTCTGCCAGTATCACATCTCCTTCCATCGCAAAGCTCGCTGTCACACCGCCAGTGGTCGGATCTGTCAATACACAAACAGACAAAAGTCCTGCCGCGTGGTGCTTTGCCATTGCAGCGGATACCTTTGCCATCTGCATTAAAGAATGAATTCCTTCCTGCATACGTGCACCACCGGAGCAGGTAAACAGAATTAACGGTAAGTTTTCCGTCGTTGCTTTCTCGATCAGACGAGTCAACTTTTCCCCGACAGCCCATCCCATGCTTGCCATCATGAAACGGCTGTCCATTACGCCAATCGCTGCCGGTATACCATCTATGGAGCCTGTTCCTGTAACGATGGCTTCCTTCATTCTGGTCTTCAGCCTTTCCGCTGCCAGCTTTTCTTCATATCCCTCAAACCCCAGCGGATTTTCTCCGACCAGCTCTCTGTCTGATTCCTGAAAGGTTCCCTCATCTGCCACTCTGCGGATTCTCTCATAAGCACGTACTTTAAAATAACCTCCGCACTTTGGACAAATATAATATGCATCCCGCACTTCCTGTACGAGAATCGGTTTTTTACATCTGCTGCAGCGGCATAATAAGCCATCCGGAACAGTTGTGGTGCTTTCTCTTTTTTTCAAAGCCGTTTTTGTTTTTTTAAAAACATGATCCAGATTCACTTGCTTTCTCCATTCCTGCGTTCCAGAAATTCAATGTCCGTTTTTCCCTGCCGGAACTCTTCATTCTCCAGAAGCTCATACAAAAAATCTACATTTGTATCTACGCCCTCTATGATCACTTCTCCCAGGGCACTGTGAAGCTTTTCAATTGCCTCCCGGCGGCTTTTCGCCCATACACTGATCTTTGCGATCATTGCATCATAAAACGGCGGAATCGTATAACCACTGTAAATGGCAGAGTCAACACGGACACCCTTTCCTCCCGGCAAATGCAGCCCCGTAACCGTTCCCGGGCATGGTGCAAATCCTGCGTCCGGATTTTGAGCGTTTATTCTGACTTCTATGGAATGACCATTTACAGACACATCTTGCTGCTGCAGTAAAAGCAGCTGTCCATCCGCAATTCGAATCTGCTCCTTGATCAGGTCCACACCCGTAACCCATTCCGTAACCGGATGCTCTACCTGAATTCTGGTATTCATTTCCATAAAATAAAAATTTCCATCCGGCTCCAGTAAAAACTCTATCGTACCTGCGTTCACATATCCAGCTGCCTTTGCCGCGTCCACAGCACATTCCCCCATTTTTTGACGCTGACTTTGGGAAATGCTTGCACAGGGTGCTTCCTCCAGCACCTTCTGATGCCGTCGCTGCATAGAACAGTCCCGTTCTCCCAGATAGATCGTATTTCCTGCACGATCTGCCAGAATCTGTACCTCCACATGCTTTGGTCCGGTCAGAAAATGCTCCAAATACATTGCTCCATCTCCAAAGGATTGTTTTGCTTCTGTCTGTGCTATCCGGAAATTTTTTCTGAACTCCTCCGGGCTTTGTGCCACACGCATACCCTTTCCGCCGCCTCCAAGGGCAGCCTTGATCATGACAGGATATCCGATCGCTTTTGCCTGCTCCAGTCCATCTTCTTCCTCATAAACAGCATCCCTGCTGCCCGGAATAATCGGGATTCCTGCTTTCTGCATCGTATTTCTGGCTTCCTGCTTATTCCCCATTCGTGCGATCACCTCTGCAGGAGGACCGATAAAAATAATCCCACATTTTTCACACAGCTCTGCAAACCGGCTGTTCTCTGACAGAAATCCAAATCCCGGATGAATCGCATCCGCCCCTGTTACAACAGCGGCGCTCAGAATCTGTTCCATTGCCAGATAGCTGTCTGTCGGACGCGCAGGCCCAATGCAGACAGCCTCATCCGCCAGCTTTGCATGCAATGCATCCCGGTCTGCTTCGGAGTACACAGCAACCGTCTCAATTTCCATCTCCCGACACGCCCGGATGATCCGAACCGCAATTTCACCTCTGTTTGCAACAAGTACCTTTCTGATCATGTCTGTTATCAAGCTCCTATCATAAATGTCAGCTCTGCCCTTGCAACAATCTTTCCGCCTACACTGGCAGTTGCCTCTCCGATTCCCATCGGTCCTTTTTTTCGGATAATGCGTGTTTCCAAGCAAAGTCTGTCACCCGGAATCACTTTTCCTTTAAAGCGGCATTTATCCACTGCACCAAAATATGCAATTTTCCCTTTGTTTTCCGGAAGCGATAAAATCGCTACTGCTCCTGTCTGCGCCAATGCCTCCAGGATCAGCACTCCCGGCATTACAGGCTCCTCTGGAAAATGTCCGGCAAAAAAATCTTCCCGGTATGTAACACATTTATAGCCAACTGCATATTCTCCCGGCTCATAATCCTCAATTCCGTCAATCAGCAAAAAGGGATGTCTGTGCGGAATCAGTTCCTGGATCTGCATAATATTCAACTGCTTCATAGGGTTCTCCATATCCGTTTTAGTTCTGTTCTTCCACAATAAAAAGCGGCTGCCCGTATTCCACCATCTCCCCGTTTGACACAAGAATCTGCTTCACGGTCCCGCAGTAATCACTTTCCAGCTCATTCATCAGCTTCATGGCTTCCACAATTCCAAGGGTCTGACCCTTTTCTATCCCGTCGCCTTCCTGTACAAAGGGTTCGGCATCCTCTGCTGGCGCTGCATAAAAGATACCAACCAGCGGGGAGACTACCGTTTTTGTATGCTCTGTTTTTGTGGGCTCTGTTCCTGTAAGCTCCACCGGTGACATCTGTTTTGACTGTTCTTGTGGACTTTCCGACTGTTTTTGCAGCTGCACCAAAGTGCTTTGTGTTTCTGGATCTGTTTGCTTACGAGGCTGCTTCTTTTTTAGGCTTAAACGCATACCGTTTTGTTCCAGGCAAAAACTGTCAAGCTCTGATGCCGATACCCGGTCGATCAGCTCTACGATCTGTTCCAATTCCATATCTGTTACTCCCTGTTTCCTTCCTCATAGCGTTTCATTAAAATAGTGGCATTGTGTCCGCCAAAGCCAAGGGAATTGCTCATTGCATAATCCAGTTTTTTCTGCTTCGGTGCACCAATGGTATAATCGAGGTCACATTCTGCATCCGTCTCCTTCGTACCGACAGTCTGATGAATAAAGCCCTCCTGCAAGGTTTTCACACATACAATTGCCTCTACTGCACCAGCGGCACCAAGTAAATGCCCGATCATGGATTTGGTGGAATTAACAGCCACCTGTTTTGCTGCTTCTCCAAATGCCCGTTTGATCGCCCGTGTTTCAAACAGATCATTATGATGCGTCCCTGTTCCATGTGCATTGATATATCCGATCTGATCCGGCTCTGTTTCTGCCTCCTGCATAGCAAGCTCCATCGCCTTTGCTGCACCGCTTCCATCTTCACATGGCGAGGTAATATGAAATGCATCTCCGGTCGCGCCATATCCAACCAGCTCTGCGTAAATCCTTGCGCTTCTTTTCCGGGCATGCTCCAGCTCTTCCAGAACAAGGATTCCGGCACCTTCCCCAAGAACAAAGCCTTTTCTGTCTACATCAAAGGGAATGGATGCCCGCAGCGGATCTGTTTCCTGAGAAAGCGCCGTAAGAGCCTGAAATCCTGCAATACCTGTCGGACAAATACAGCTTTCTGCTCCGCCGGCAAACATGATCTCCGCATCCCCATACTGAATGGCGCGGAATGCGTCTCCGATGCAGTTTGTTCCGGAAGCACATGCCGTTACAACATTGGTGCATTTTCCACGTATACCCAGTTGAATGGAAATATTTCCTGCTGCCATATTGGAAATCATTCTCGGAACCATCAAAGGATCTACCCGATTTGCCCTTCCTTCCAGAATTTTTGTGTATTCCTTTTCAATGGTCGAAAGGCTGCCAATTCCGGATCCCACGATCACACCGGCACGAAACAGATCTTCTTTTGTCAGATCGAGTCCGGCATCCTCCAGAGCCTCCTTTGCAGCTGCGACTGCATACTGAGAAAACAATTCCATCCGCCTTGCCGCTTTTGCATCCATTTTCTCTTCCCCATGGAAATCTTTTACCTGAGCTGCAAGCTTTACTTTAAAGTCCTTCGTATCAAATCCGGTAATTTCTCCAATTCCTACGGTTCCTTTTCTGACGTTTGTCCAAAATTCCGGAACCGTATTCCCGATTGGCGTAACCGCGCCTAATCCGGTGATCACAACTCTTCTTTTCTGCACCATTTTTTCCTCTGTATTTTTTTTCATAAGGCTCCTCATGTCCTGAAAATTTCCTGTGCTGCTATCTCAAAGCTGTCTTGCGCCAGATTTGCTTCTGCTTTTTTTTGCTACATCAGCATGCCGCCATCTACCTGTAATACCTGACCGGTAATATAATCTGCGTCTTCGGATGCCAGAAACGCGATCACCCCCGCCACCTGTTTTGCTGTTCCAGGTTTTTTCAATGGGATTGCAGAAAGCATTCGTTCTCTGGCTGCATCGCTTAAATTTTTTGTCATATCGGTCTCAATCCATCCCGGTGCAACTGCATTCACTGTAATATTGCGTGAAGCCAGCTCTTTTGCCGCACTCTTTGTCATACCGATCACACCAGCCTTGGACGCCGCATAATTTACCTGTCCTGCATTCCCGCAAATTCCGACTACAGATGCAAGATTGATGATCTTTCCGCTTCTTTGGCGAAGCATCTGACGGGAAACAAAATGCAGCATGCAAAAAGTTCCTTTCAAATTTGCAGCAATCACAGCATCAAAATCCTCCTCCGACAGTTTCATCAAGAGATCATCCCTTGTTATGCCTGCATTATTGACCAGGATATCGATTCTTCCAAATGTATCTATGATCTGTTTGATATTTTTTTCACACTCTGCATAATCAGAAACATCCCATGCCATGCACACTGCATCCCCGCCTGCAGACTTTATTTCTGCAACCGTTTCAAGCGCTGCCGCCTCCGATCCTCTGTAATTGACGATCACGAAGGCTCCTCTTTTAGCAAGTTCAATCGCCGTGGCTCTTCCGATTCCTCTGGAGGCTCCGGTTATTACTGCAACTTTTCCTGTCAGCATGTTTCCTCTCATTTCCGCGCACACTTTTTGTGCATGCCGAGTTTGTGTCGAGTGCGCGCAGACACAACTCTCGCGATTGAAAAATTTTATTTTTCAATCTTTTCTCCTTTTATACCGTTTCGTTCAGAAAATCCTGCATTCTTACAAGATCCTCCATGGTAGAAACCGTACAGATCTTTGCCTCTGCATTTATTTTTTTCAACAAGGTGCTCAGGGTATGCCCCGGACCGATCTCTACAAAATACTCTACACCTTCTGCAAGCATCGTCCTCATGCTCTGCTCCCACTTTACAGGAGAATAAACCCCCCGGGAAAGCAGGGACCGAATCTGCTCTGTTTTTGTGATTGGCTGAGCCGATACATTCGATACGTACGGAATCTGAAGCTCTGACAGTCTCACCTGTTCCAGCTCTTGTTCCAGTTTTTCTCCTGCCGGTTTCATAAACGGAGAATGGAAGGGTCCGCTGACCTTCAAAGGGATGACTTTGGCACCGTTTCCCTTCAGTCTTGGTATCACTTCCAAAAGTGCCTGTGTCTCCCCGGTTATCACCTGCTGACCCGGGCAGTTATAATTTGCAACCGTAACGGCATCGGTATTTTTTAAGAGTGCCTCCAATACATCCGGTTCCAGACCGAGCACCGCAGCCATCCCTCCAAATCCGTCCTTTGTTGCATTTTGCATCAACAGCCCCCGCTTTCTGACTAAGAGAAGTGCCGTTTTTATATCCATAGCACCAGCTGTTGCAATTGCTGCATATTCTCCAAGACTCAATCCGGCTGTCATATTCGGAGCAATCCCAGTTTCCAGAATCGCCGCTGTCATTGCCAGGCAACATGTGACCAGACACGGCTGTGTATATTCCGTTCTGTTCAACAGGTCATTTTTCGCAAAACAAAGGGACTTCACATCGAAATCCAGTACGCTTTGGGCTGTATCCACTACTGCTGCAGCTGCACTGTTCTGTTCATAAAAATCCAGTCCCATTCCAGGTATTTGTGCTCCCTGCCCCGGATATAAAAAAGCTACCTTTTTCTTTTTTATCGCCATACCTTCATCCTTTTTTCTGCATCCTCTATCAGCTGTCTGATCAAGGTCCTGCAATCTGTTTCTTCATGGATCATGCCTGCAATCTGTCCAGCCATTACGCTTCCGTTTAACACATCGCCTTCCGTTACCGCTCTTCTTAATGCACCGAGTGTAAGATATTCCAGTTCTTCCATGGAAGCTCCCGCCTGTTCCAGCTCCAGATACCGTTTCGTCATATCATTGCGCAGAGCCCGAACCGGATGTCCCGTGCTTCTTCCTGTTACCTTTGTATCAATATCTTTTGCTTTTAAAATCCGTTCTTTGTAGGCCGGATGAATATGACATTCCTTTGTCACTACAAAACGCGTTCCCATCTGAACGCCTTCCGCACCAAGCATAAGGGCTGCTGCAATTCCTCTTCCGTCTGCAATGCCTCCTGCCGCGATCACAGGAATATTCACCGCATCACAAACCTGCGGGACAAGGGTCATTGTCGTACTTTCTCCGACATGCCCACCAGACTCATAGCCCTCTGCCACAACTGCATCTGCTCCACACTTTTCCATCCTTTTTGCCATTGCAACAGATGCAATAACCGGAATGACCCGAATATCCTTTTCTTTCCAAAGCGTCATATATTGTTCCGGATTTCCCGCACCTGTTGTAACAACCGGCACACGTTCCCGCGCCACTGTCCGCGCTACTTCATCTGCGTGAGGGCTCATCAGCATGATATTGACACCAAAGGGTCTGTCCGTCCGTTTTCTGACCTCTCTGATCTGCTCTGCAACCCATTCTGCCGGTGCATTCGCTGCACCGATCATTCCCAGTCCTCCGCCATTTGATACCGCTGCTGCAAGATGATAATCCGCCACCCAGGCCATTCCACCCTGAATAATGGGATATTCTGTTTTCAGCAATCCGGTGACTCTTGTCTGCATCCTGTTTTTGTCCTCCGCTTATGCTTTATGGCTTTCTACATAGCTCATGACATCACCGACTGTTTTCAACTGTTCCAGATCCTCTGCCGGAATATCAACTCCAAAATGCTCTTCAAATGCCATTACCATTTCAAACAGATCCAGGGAATCTGCCTTCAGATCCTCTGAAAAAGAGGTTTCCGGTGTAATGGAAGCTTTATCTGCTCCAAGGTTTTCTGCTACAATTGCTTTAATTTCTTCAAACATAATGAAAAATCTCCTTTTTACTTTTTTAAATCCATTCTGCGATAGATGCACCCCAGGTCAGTCCACCGCCAAATCCTGCCATTACAATTCTGTCTCCTGTTTTCAGTCTTTTCGACTGATCCAGTTCGTTTAAAAGAATCGGAATACTTGCAGATGACGTATTTCCGTAATTCTGCAGATTCATGGGGAATTTTCCCAGAGGCTCCTTCAGACGCTTTGCCACGGCCTCCACAATCCTTTGATTTGCCTGATGCAAAACATAGCAGTCAATTTCTTCTCTGGAAAGTCCATTGATACAAAGCACCTCCTCAATCACCTGCGGTACCCTGCGCACTGCAAACCGAAATACTGCCTGCCCATCCATACTGACCTTTGATGAAGCACTCTGCTCTATGCTGAGTCTATGCTGCTCTGTCTCCAGATTTCTGTCATAGTGATGCTCCAGCATCAATGCATTTCCCATGCTTCCATCCGAATGGGATATAAACCGATATCCCTTTTTTTCTGTGCAGGTCAGAACAACCGCTCCGGCTCCGTCTCCAAATAAAATACAGCTGTTTCGATCTTTCCAGTCAATGATATTGGACAGACGCTCACTGCCAATGATCAAGGCTGTTTTGTAAGCTCCACTTTCCAGATATGCTTCTGCACTCTGATATGCCAGTAAAAATCCACTGCATGCTGCATTTAAATCAAAGCAGACTGCCCGTACCGCTCCGATACGTTCCTGAATCCGACAGGATACCGATGGCATTACTGTTTCCGCAGAAAGCGTCGAAACAATCAGCAGATCGATTTCCTTTGCTGAAATCCCGGAATGCTCCAGAGCCTGCATAGCTGCCTGGACGCCCATATCGACCACAGTTTCTTTCTCCGCGATATGCCTTCTGCAAATTCCGGTTCGCTCCCGAATCCATACATCTGTCGTCTCAACCATCTGCTCCAGCTCCCGGTTATCCACAATTTTTTCCGGTATGTATGAACCGGTTCCTCTGATCTCGACTGCCATTGTCTCTCTTATCCCGTCCAAGCTGCAACAGCAATGACGGAATGTCCTTTCTGTTTTCGTTTCGTCCCCTATCTTACCCAAAACGGAATTGGAATACAATTTACAAAAAAAGACAAAATGTCAACTTCTATTCGGTGCATACAAAAAAGACCCGGGTGCAAATCTGTTATGCACTCGGGTCTGATTCGTTGAATATGTCCGTTTTCTATATTATTTTCTGCACCCGTTCGATAAATTCCGCCACTGCTCCATCCATGCAGTCCGACAGGACCATATCACAACAATCCTTTACCTCCTGGGGTGCATTTTTTACGCAGGCAGAAAGCCCTGCTGCCTTCAGCGCTCCTATATCGTTAAAAAAATCTCCGATAAACGCGGCTTCCTCTGCAGTTCCTCCAAGATACCTGCAGGCACGTCTGAGCGCATCCCCCTTTCCGGATGCCTCGTTCATAATCTCTACCAGAGTATCCTCCGTATGCTCGATTCTGACGCCATCCGGCTTATGACTTCTGACAAATTCTGCGCATTTTATTCCATCCTGCGCCGATACGCATAAAATGATTCGATACCAGGGCTTCTCGATCTGCTCCAGCAAAGCGATCGGGTAGCTATTTTGCTGCTGGCAGGCAGTCTGATCCTCTTTTGTCTTCACCTGCCAATAGTTCGTACGATTCACAATGACAATTCTGCACTCTGTGAACTGCTCTAACTCTTTTTTCATAGAAAATGCAAACTGCAGCGCATCTTCTTCCACGCAAAGCTCATCTAAGTATTCGCCTTTCTGAAAATCGTAGAGTGCACAGCCGCCATTTACCACACTCAATGTATTGATCGGAAGGTCACCAATAAAGCCCTTCACACTGTCCGGTGAACGTCCTGTGCATACACCGAAGCTTCCGCCCTCTTCAACATATTTTCGAATCGCCAGTCGGTTTTTCTCCGGTATTCCAATTCCGCCGATTCCAAGGGTCCCATCGACATCCGCAAAAATATATTTGATCGCCATTTCCCTGCTTTTGCCTCTCTTTTTTCCTGTCAGTTCCATCTGCGCCATACGCGTTACCGTTATGTCTTCGCTATTTCACCCGCACTGCCCGAAACCGTATCCGTACATAATCTACGAACCAGTGATTCTCCTCGTCTTTTTCACAAACCGCATCTCGCGCTTTTTTTAGTTCATGACAATAGAATGCTCGCAGAGCGTGCATTCTATTGTTTAGCACAAAAAAGCGCAAATTTTACGAACATTTCTGCATCCGTAAAATCCGCGCTCTTTTTTATCCCTCAGCGGAACGCGTGTTCTGTTGTTTGTACTCAGGAAACTGTTACGCTTGTCCAGTCATCCGAAGGACAGATGCCAATATAGGTTTTACCAGGATTTAAGGTTATCTCTGCTCCGGATAAATCATAATAATGCGTAATTCCGGTCTCACTTGCTTTTGCCCACATAATCGGGATCGCTTTTCCACCGGTAATATACCAGCCTGCGCCCTGCCCGATCACGTTATAAATCAAATAGCCATTTTTATCATATTGGGTAAAGGTGCAGTTCTGTAAAATAACATTTGCAAAAGAAGGCGCTTTTTTATCCTCTCCATCTTTGGCAAGCTTTTTATTTTCGTAATAATCATAGGTACCTGTTTTTGCATTGTAGGACAGATACGGTTTTGTCAGTCTGAAACAGTTTAACTGCACCAGGTTTGCCGGAATGTTGCCAGCCTTTGCAGAAAGATTCGTCGCTCCAATCTTCCAGTGGTTCATCGCTGCCGGATTTGTGTAAGTAGAAGGAATGGCAGCTGTTGTCACCTGCTTTGCGATGTCATTTTTAAGGACATATTCGGTAAACTCCTGCGCCTTGCCATTTTTCACTCTGCTAAAGCCACCGGATAAATGGCTAATCCCTGTGGACTTGAAATACGGATTATTATAAAACGGTCCGCCATCATGAATCAGAATTGCATTCCATTCCGAAGCAAGCAAAATATTCGTCGGTCTTGTGGAACGGACATTGCCGATCTGACCAACATTCTGCCAATCCTTATAAATCGCCATCAGTCTGGTAACTCGCTTATTTGCAGTCGAGTTCATCATCTCATAAACGACATCCGCTTCCGAAAGCCCGTAATGCGGCAGTGCTTTCGTATCATTATCGATCATAACCGCAACCGGACGCTGTGTCTGCAGCGCTATGCTCGTCGGAAGACCCGTCAGTTCAGATACATAGGCTGCCTGCGCTGCAGCGGCCGGAGCTGCCTGTGCCTCGATCCCAGAAATCGGGGCAAGCAACAGTGCTGCAGCAGTAAAAACTGCAGTCATAGACAAATATCTCTTGTTCATATAAAATACCTCTCTACTATAATCTCTTTCCTTATAT
>PPYF01099868.1_pt1 | contig 12384 bp, 9 predicted proteins | sample 1559871 | NCBI WGS metagenome assembly PPYF01 (sample SAMN08240021, study PRJNA423297) | Human gut metagenome, whole genome shotgun sequencing project. | reverse complement strand
AGGTGCCACGGGTTAGGTCTCCGATAAAAGGAGACCTATATCGTGGTTCGTTGCTCAATTTCTGGTGCGTCCGTCCTGCGCATCATGGGCCTTTCCGAAGGCGCAGATGATTACATCGTGAAGCCTTTTTCCTTGGCTGAACTTCTGCTGCGGATCCAGGCCGTCCTTCGCCGCAGTTCAACGCCGGAAGAGAAGGTTCTTCAAGTCGGGGACCTCAGACTCGAACTTGACAGTAAGCGGGTTTTTCGAGGAGATACGGAGCTCAAACTCAATCCGACAGCTTTCCGGATTTTGGCCTTTTTGATGCAGAAAAGCCCAGAAGTGGTTTCTCGTGAAGAAATTGAGGACGAGATCTGGGGCTTCCAGCGAGTGGCAGGGGATAATTTGAGAGCTCATATCTATCAAATTAGAAAAATCGTAGACAAGCCTTTTGAAGAGCCGCTGATTGAAACGCGTCACGGATTCGGCTGGGCGGTACGCGCAAAAGAGGATCTGGAAGAATGACAAAAGGTCGTTCGCTCAAACAGTCATTAGGAATGCTTTGCGGCGTGATAGCAGCCGCCTGCGCGGTTCTGTATTCCATCACGTTGGTTTACGTTTTAGAGACGGCAGAGAGCAAGCTCATGGCATCTGTGATGGACGATATGCTGCAGACTGTTGTGACTGCAGATATCCTGCAGGGGAAGCCGCCGCGTCTTGATCAGGTTTCCCGCCTTTATATTGAAGGAGATCCCAGCCGTGAGATCCCGGACCTATTCAGACACAATCCGCAAGGATATACGGAATTTACGGACGGCGAAGATCTTCATACCTATACCAAAATCATCAACGGGAAGCGTTATGTTCTGACGCGTCATCAAGGCAATTTTGAGATTTGGGAGAGACATCTTTTTCGAATCGGCGTAGTCGGATTCCTGCTTCTTATTGCGATTTGCTCTTTTGTGGGTTGGTATTTGGGCCGCAAGCTGCTGTCTCCTTTAGGACAGCTGACTAAGGAAGCGGTAAGAGCCGAGGGGTTGATTCAGAACGGCAAAATCTACACGGAAGAAATCTTTAAAGGGCACTGGCCGGAAAACGAAATCGGAGAATTGGAACGCTCTTTTAAAGTGTTGGTTTCCAAACTCAAAGTCCTCGCGATGAAGGAAAGAGCGTTTTCCACCGAGGTCAGTCACGAGGTTCGTACTCCTCTGACGGTGATCGATACGAGTCTCGAACTTCTCAATGAACAGGTTCAAGGCAACGACCGTCAAAAAACATTAATTCGTCGTGCACAGAATGCCTCTTCTCGAATCAAAGGGATGGCGGAAGTTTTCTTAAATATCGGACGCGCTCGAACAGGTCAGAACAACGCGTTTTGCTCAATGCCCGAACTCATTGCCGGCTTGAAAGAGTCGTGGAAACAAAAAGCCGAAAACAAAGGGTTGAAGCTTTCTATCGAACTGAAGAACATGCCCAAGCAGACATTTAACGAAGTACTTGGCGCAACGATCTTCGATAACCTTGTCTTCAATTCTATTCACTACACGGACAAGGGTTCGGTGACCGTCATCGTTGATGAAGATCAAGCCATCATTCGTGATACAGGGATCGGAATAAAAGAAGAAGATAGAGAAAAGGTTTTTGACCGCGGTTTTAGGGCCGGTCAAGGCGGTCGCGGCCATTATCAGGGATTCGGGTTGGGACTGGCGATTTCAAAGCGTGCAGCCGAGGCATTAGGCTGGAGCATTTCGCTCAAATCCGAAGTCGGTAAAGGCACCGACTTCGTGATTCGTTTCAAACCGGAGTCAGTTGACGAGGTTAACAGCAATCAATAGGAAGGGTAGGACGAAGATCATGGCAACAGTGCTTGCGCCGATGGCTTCAGAGGCAAATTCTTCGTCCCCGCCGTAGGCTTTAGAGAGCACGGCAATGACGGAAGAAACCGGCAGCGCGGAAGCCAAGATGAAGCACTTCCGCATGAGCGGGTCCATGTCTAAAGACATTGTGCACAAATACATCGTAATCGGGCGAATGACGTAGCAGGAGAGGAGAATCAGCCAGACTTCTCTCGGGAGTTTTTTGAGTTTCTCACAACCAATTTGCCAAACCGTAATTCCGACAAAGACCAATGCCAGCGGTGTCGCTAATTGACCGATTGTATGCGTTGACTGAGCGATGAACTTGGGGACGGGAATCGACAGGAGGACAACGATCAAACCGATAAGGAAGCCCATCAAAGGCGGCGAGAGCAGCATCTTGAGTCCGCGGATGGAAAAAATTTTAGGTTCTTCTGTCATTCCACGGCGGGCACCGTCTAGCTGAATGTTAAAGATGCCGACGGTCCAAATGAAGACGCAGTTGGCAAAGAAGTAGACGAGCAAATAAGGAATGCCGTCCGAGCCGTACATTGTCTGTACCAAGGGGACGCCGACGAACAAAACGGTCGCGCCGGTAAACGCGGCAATGAATGTTCCTTTCATGTGAGGCCGAACCCAACCGAGCTTAATGAAGAGGATGGAGATCAAGAAATTCAGGCCAACGGTAAGGAACGGAAGCCCTGCAAACTTCAATAAGTTATAAAGTTCACCGTGTGAAAACTTAGAAATGACGGAATAAAACAGAAAGCACGGCAGAGCGGCGTTGACGAGTTTAGACACAATGCCGCGGTGCGATGGCGCATCGAACCAGCCCTTGCGTGCGAGAAATACACCGAAGCCGATCACGATGAGTAAAACGCAGACCGCGGATAGTGAATGAAGTATTGTGGCGGCTAACATTATTTTTCCTTGGAATTTGCCAATAGTTTAGTCCTGCAATCATCGTCAATCGAAGATAGAAAGACTCGAAAACTAAAGCAAAAACCGCCTTAGAAAAGGCGGTCGGAAGTACGTGTGAACATGTTCACACAGGGCAATTACAGGGCTTCTACAAACTTTAAAGCGGCGGTGACAGAGGCGAAGAATGCCTTGATACCGTAGTTTTGTGTCTTGCTGTCGATATTCTGTTCTGCAGTCGGCCACCAGGCAAGGATTTCGTTTTTAACGAACTGCTGGGCTTCTTCGATTTTGTCTTCGGCTAAAAGATGGCCGAGGAAAGCAAGCTCGACGGCGATGTGGTCATCAGGCAGGTTGGAAGTGTTCTGAAGGCCTTTGCTGAGATACGTTTTAAAAGCTTCGTGGGTGTTCTTTCCGGTCACGGTAATCAGACCGCCGGCCCAGAAAGAATGTGTCATTCCGATCGTCGTGTCACCGACACCGTAAAAGAGTTTAGCCGCATCACGGTCAAAGTCTTCATTAAAAGCGACGTTGCCGAAGCGAGAGCCGTTAAATCCGACTTCATCGGCTATGCTGTTAAAAGCTTCTGCCGCCTTGGGGTAGACGGAAGTTTTATTCTCATGCGGGTCGAGAATAATTTCACTTAAGACGGTGATGATTTTAGCTAATGCTTCTGAGCATTCTTCTCGAGTGATTTCTTGGTAATTCATATTTATCCTTTGGGACTGCGGACAAAAACTGCGCAGAATTTTTTCATTGCAAGGAACTGTATCAGTTAAGTGATCGCAGGGCGAGCTTTTTAATTCGGACTTAGGGAAAACTGAGAGACAAGCAGGTGACGACTCCCGAAAATTAGTCTTATCGAAAATAAGGACGGCAGTCTTCAAACCTAAAGTTGGAAAATCCATCGAGTCGGGTTGTTATTTTCGAGGCACGAGCCATTTTCCTGTTTTGGAAAAGTTGAGACAAAAAAAGGCGGGTCCCGGACCCGCCCCAAAAATACCCTAAGAGACTCGAAGCGGTGCCGCACGCTTCCGGCACCGCAATTCAAACTCAGGCTTTAACTTTCATAGCCCCAAAGTCCGTAATGGAAGAAATGAAGCGGATCTTCGGAGAAGTGCCGGCATCCTTATTGATGATCTGGGCCTTAGCAATCAAGGCTTTCTGAGCATCAGTCGGGTTGTCGTAGTCTACTAACTGCAAAGCCTTAGTCGAGCAGACTTCAACGCAGGCAGGCAAGCGTCCTTGGGAAGTACGATGCGTGCACAGAGTGCAGTGCTCGGCTTTTCCGGGGATACGCGTTGTCCAAGCTGTCGGGCTGGCGCTTCTTCCTCCGAGCGGTTTGAGGTCTCCGTAGTAGGACTGTTTGTTCGGATCGGAGAATTTAGGCGCACCGTACGGACAGGCAGCTAAGCAGCCTTTGCAGCCGATGCACTTCTTCTGGTCGATCAGAACTTCACCGTGCGGTCCGAAGTAAACGGCTTTTACCGGGCAGACCTTCATGCAGGCGGGATTTTCGCAGTGCATACAGGAAACGCGGAAGTATTCGATGACTTCTTCAGCCGGATGCTCAAGTCTTTCCAAATGGTTCCACTTCACACCGGGCGCAACTTGGTTTTCTTCTTTACAAGCGACGAAGCAGGCGTGGCAGCCGACGCAGTCGTCAGCATTAACAATGATTCCATATTTGCTCATGACGATCTCCTTAGGCTTTCTTTTCAATACGGACGGGATTTTCGAAGTAGCTCGGATAACCGGACAACGGATCGCGATTGCCGCGGTTCATGAGTTTCTGGGTATTCTGGTTGTCGAGCCAGCCGTATTGAGCGTCAATCGTGCCGACAGGAACAATCAGAGAAACCACTGCTTTGGCTTCTACTGGTCCGCCGTAGGGAGATGTAATAAGGATGGTATCGCCTTCCTTAATACCTCTGGCCTCAGCATCCCTCGGGTTGATGTTGACGTGCAGGCAGTCTTCGATTTCCATCAGATAGGGCTGGTCCGTACGGGTCTTGCTGTGTGTGATGTACGGTTTGCGAGAACCGTTCATGAGGCGAAGATCAAATTCTTTGCTGAGCTCGGTCATCGGTTTGTATTCCGGGAGGCCGGGGTAGCCGAATTTAGCCGCACGATCAGAGAAGAAGTCCAGCTTGCCGGAAAGCGTGTTGAAGCCGGGTTTTCCGTCCGGACGCAGTCTTCCGTCTTCGTACTTCTTGAAGCCGGGTTTTGGAGCCGGGATACGGCTGATCTGAGGCAGCGCGTCTCTGAACTTGACCAGGTCGCCGCCTTCGTACTGATGAAGGATGAAGTCGAGGGCCTTTTCGGGATCACCGTCAAAGAAGTGTTCAGGTTTATCGATAATGCAACCGAGTTCCAGCGCAATACGCCAGTCTTCTTTAGCTTCTCCAAGCGGTTTGATCGGTTTCCGAACGGCAATGTTCGGGCCGTACCAGCCGAAAGGAGCATGGCGTTCATAGTTCATCGCAGCAGGCAGAATAATGTCCATGTTGCGGTGGCTGTCTTTGCGATGGAAGTAATCTGTTGCGAAAGCAAAATCTAACTTCGAGAGAGCGTCGTTATAGACATCAGGCTGCGGCCAGATGTTGACGTTAAAGCCCCAGCCGCAGAAGACTTTGACCTTGCCGTCGCGAACCCATTCAGGCAGATTGTTCGGGCTAGTCTGATCCTGCAGGTCATGCCAAAGCGGAAGTTCCTCTTTATCTAAGCGGCGAGCTTTCACTTCAGGGGAGTTCCACCATTTCTTGTCGGCCATAGCAGGATGCAGACCGAAGGCGGCCATGGACAAGCCTTTGGGAGGCTGACCGAAGGGAACGCCGCCGGGGATGTCGATGTAACCCATCAGGATTGGCAGCAGGAGCAGACCGCGAGTGTTGTTCACGCCGTTGGAGTTGTGAGACAGAGACTGAGTCGTCAGAGTGAAGGAGCCCGGACCCTGAGCCCAGAGGCGAGCGGCTGCGACAACTTTGTCGGCAGGTACACCGGTGATTTCCTGAGTCTTTTCAGGAGTGAACTGGTCAACGTACTTGGCGTATTCTTCGAAACCGTGTGTCCACTGATCAATGAAAGGCCTATTAATAAGGTTTTCTTTGATCAGGACGCGGGCGATGCCGGCAGCTAAGGCGGCGTCCGTACCGATCGCCGGAGCCAAATGGATATCTGCGATTTCTGCGGCTTTGGTTCTTCTGGTATCAACCGTGATGATCTTGCAGCCGCGTGCTTTTGCGGCCTTAATGGCTTCCCACCAACCCAGGGGCTGAGCCCAAACGTTGGTAGCCATAATCATGTAGACCTTGGTGTCTTTCGTCGGTGTGGAACCGTTGTTCGGCTGTCCGAAGTTGAGCTGTTCAGCCATCATGCAGCCGGAGCGGCAAGCGGCAGAGGATTCCGTGGCCCAAGTGGGAGAGTCGAAATAACGAGCCAAACGATAAATAGAGGGTCTCGGTTCTTTCGGGTCGCCTGCATAGAACATGACGGATTCGGGACCGTATTTCTTTTTGGCGGCGAGCATGTTGGCAGCGATGGTCTTGTAAGCCTCATCCCAGGTAATACGAACCCAGCCCGGATCTTCTGCGCCTTTGGGGGCCGTACGCTTCATCGGATAAAGCAGACGATTCGGGTTATACAAGCGCTGCAGAGTGCTCATGCCTTTAGAGCAGAGCCAGTGACGCGGATTTTCTTTCCAGTTCTGAATACTGATGATGTTATTGCCCTGTGCCTGGAACTGAATTCCGCAGGAAGGTACATGGTTGCAGGAATCGCAAATGGCAAAGCCCGTCCATTCCTGAGGCTGGGGATTTGCAGCCTGTGCAAGAACGGAAGTGGCCGGAGAGACGGCCGGAAGAGCGGAGATTGCCTTGAGAATTTGCCTTCTTGAGAGTTTTTGCATAATTGTTTCTCCTTGGTCAACATTGGGGTGCTTCTGAGTGAAATTTTGGAGTGATTTTTACACTTTGAAAAGAGGAGTTTTCCTGTCATATTTGATTAAAATTGACAGAAATCCTCATCAAAATTGATAACGATATGGCCCAAGACCGTCCAAACAGTGAATTGCTTAGATTTCTCGCTGAGTTTTACGATTCTCGCAACCTTATTTCTACGGCTAATCGCCTAGGAAAGGGCTCTGCGACATGTTTTCGCCTATTAGCCCAGGCCCGTGAAATTTTCGAAGATCCGTTGTTTGTAAAGAGCGGACGTGCAATGATGCCGACACCCAAGATGGACTCCTTGATTGGCGAAATCCAATCTATTTTGATGCGCATTGATCGTCTTCCGAGTCCAAAAGTTTTTTCTCCTAAGGAGTCAACGCAAGATTTCCGTATCGGCTGTATCGATAATGCGACACTTAGATTTATTGTTCCTTCGTTAGCGAATTTGTATGCCCAGGCCCCGAATATTCGCCTTTCTATAATTTCACTTCATGAGCATTTTCAGTGGGCGCTGGAGAAGGGCAACATTGATATCGTCATTTATGCCCCGCCCAACCTCAAGCTAAGGGAATTAGGAAAGAAATTTCACTACGAAACGCTGTACAACACAGACCATGTGTATGTCGTCAGGAACACGCATCCCTTGGCAATAAAACTTAAAGAAGGCAAACAGCTTAAAAGATCGGATCTAAAAAATTATCGTTTTATTGCCGTGAAGTACGGATACTCAGAAGGCAAGATCACTACGGACTCCTCAGGTTTTGAGGAAGGGAGCAATATCGCCATTGATACTCCTTATCTTTTAACGGTTCCGCACATGCTCACACAGTGCGATCTTATCGGGCGCCTGCCGGAATCATCTGTGAAAGAACTTATCGGCAATTTGCCGCTGACCATTCTTCCAAAGAATTTGGTTGCTGATCCGGCTTGGACACCGGTGTTTTTGTGGCATGACCGCACGCATTTTGATCCAGCGCATCAGTGGTTCCGATCGGTATTACTGCGCAGTCTCGAAGAAAAAAGGGCAAAGAAACGGCAGGAAAGCAAAAAGTCGTCTAACCTCTTTGGTGAACAGGATGCTGCAGAAGGCTGGCTGGAAGCCTATTGATGGTTTGTTCCGAAACCGTAGTTTTCTTGAAAACCTTCAGGAAAAAGCCTCAATAAGGCGTCTTGCAGATTAGATACGGCACCGAGATCGAATCAGTCAAAGGAAGGAACATAGGCAAACAACACAGCAATCAACAAGACCGGCAGCATGTTGGCCACCTCAAATTTCTTTCCAAAAACCAAATTAATACCAACGCAAAAGATCAGCATTGATCCGGTCATGGAAAGATACTCAAGAGCCTTTGTGGTCAAAATAGGTTCGATGAACACTGCAAGGAGCGTAATACTTCCCTGGAAAAGTCCCACGGGAATTGCAGAAAAAGCGCATCCGATACCTAACGATGCAGTCAGTATGAAGATTATGACAAAGTCCAAAATGGATTTAGCAGCGAGAATAGATACATCGTTGTGGATACCGTCTTGCACCGCTCCTACTACGGCCATGGCTCCAATACATACAGTTAACGAAGAAACAACAAAGGCGGTGACGAAGTTGTTGTCATTATTCCCTGAGCTCTGTTTTTCAGGAATTCTCCAAATTTTTCAATTTTTCCTTCCAGATCAATACCGTCCCGAGAAGCGTCCCGACGGCATAGCTCAGAACCACAACTAAGACGCCGGAAGTGAAAATTACGCCGTCCTTAATTCTGAACATCTGCTCTAAGCTGCCTGCGATCCCAATGAAAATAACGCACAGCCCGCACGCGGAGATTAAGGCCTTTTGATGGTTTTCAGCCAAACGGTTTCCGAAAATAATGCCTAGTATGCCGCCGATGGTAATAGCGAATACGTTTATCAGAGTGCCTAGTCCAGCCATTTGATTATCGAGGGAATGAGGATTTTTGTGATTCTTTATTCGAGCGCAGTATAAGCTTCGCCGTCCGAGTTTTTAGAGGATAAGGTTAATGCTTTTTTAGGCTGCTGGTGAAGTTCCCATGAAATGAAAAGCTCGAACGGAGAACGCATTGTCGAAAACGACAGGTGAATTTTGCCCCATGGTTACACCTGCAAAAGCTAACCTTATGTAAAATCGAAACTTTTCACAAGAATAATTACTTTTGAGTCCAAGGTGAATCAGTCATTACGTTTTGATAAGAAGGACCGAGATCTGCTCGTCAAAATTAACGAGGTCATCGATTCCGGGAATGTGTCTTCTGCCGAGCAGGAGACTTTTAGAACCTCTCTGCATCCGCACGGCATTCAAAACATGGTCAGCACCCATGAAGAACGAATGGCGATGGCTGAAGTCAACCTTTTGCAGCGATTAAACGACGGAACGGGCGTCGAGGCAAGACTTTCTGCCCTTAAGACGCTCCATGAAGAAGTGCTGTACAGTGCGCAAACGCCATTCCGTTTTAATACTTCACGAGTGCTGATTCAGCTCATGAAGGAGATTGTTCGCGCACGCGGCAATGAAGAAGAGCAGCTCCGTCTGATTCACGATTTCCAGAAAGTGGCGGCCGGCAATCCACGCATTGTGCGTGCTTTCCTTTCTAAATTCTTCCTGCTGGAGATGCCGGAAGAGTGGAATCAGAAAACGATGGACGATCATGTCCACGATGCAAACACCATGGGCCGTAAGAATTCGACCTATTTGGTGATGGACGCGCGCGTTAAGGGTATTCGCCGTCTGACGGTGGTTTACTACAATTTTGTTGACTCCAAGGTGGTCTACGAACTTTATGAAGCTGCCCATATCATGGGCATTTCAGTTCGTTTGGGCATTAAATTCAAAGCCCGCTTCCACGACCGTTACGTCGAATTTCTTTGGACGCCGAAGGGCTTTACGGATACGAAGTCGGTCTTGGACTTTTTAAAGGAGCCCGAAACCGAAGCGTTAATGCAGGAAGGACGTGCAGTCGAAGACTGGGCCAGAGAAGAGGTTCTGCAGACCTTAGAAGCCTTTAATGCCAAGCATGCCGCCGAGATCTCCAAGGAATGGGGCATTGAGGTTCCCCTTCTGTCAGAAAAAGAATTTGATGACTACGTCGGCATGGGGCAAACCACGCTGATTCGCCTTTCTGAATTTGTGCATTCCCAGCTGCTTCCGCTTGTCGAGGCAGAAGCTGAAAAGGTCAAGCAGGAGCTCTTGTGCGCTTCTGCTGAAGATCGGGGAGTTCTTCAGGAGCGACTGAAAAAACTGGATGAGTTAACTTCTGTGGTGCTCTACCAGCGCTGGCTTCGTCCGTCTCGTAATCCTGAAATTCCCTCGCTCTCTGAACCGGCGGATGATGGCCGTCCGAATCTTCTGAAGATCGACGTTCAGGGACTGCTTTCTCGTCTAATGCATATCCGTCCGTCGTCCCGCATTACGCTCCTGACAGGTAAGCTGACAGATGCGGATGTCCTGGAACTTCTTTGGCTCGGGGAGGGGCGGATCTCACATCTTGAAATCCTGAACATGAAGGAGCGCGAGCTCGGACGCGTAAAACATGTGAACGAAATCAACCAGCTTCAGCAGGCGATTAATCGACACAATGCGATTGAGCTTAAAAGAATCATTCAGGATATGCGTCAGCGTCCGGAGATTGCGCAAAATCCGGAACGCAGTGCACTCTTTAATGAGTTCCTTGAGAACATTCCGCGCATCATGAGTTTTTACGCCAACCAGCCGCTCGGCAGCCGGTTTGGATCCGACTCTACAACCATCTTAGGAACGCGATTCGGTATGGGCTTCGCGGTACCGGATACTCTTCCGCGCGGCGCACAGAAGATGATTGAGAAAGAAAGCGATGAATCTTTCCAAATTCCTCTGCATGTTCCGGTTCAATGCATCGATGTCTACTCCGAACCTGAGGAAGTTTCTCCTTTTGTGAAGTGGGTTCGCAAGAACTTGGGCTTTACTAAGTTCGGAATGAAACATTCGAGAGAATGGGTTGCTACGTACGCCAATGCAGAAGTCACCACGAATAACTGCAACGTGGTTTCGCTCGGCGGCATCACTCGCGGCAATACCAACGGACTGGTTGCTGACGAAACTAAGCAAAAGAAAGAAAAGACCGGTTTCTCGTACACCAATACGACGATTCTGAATATTATCAAGGTCACGATTGGTTTCCTGCCGGCGTTCTTAACCTTTATGCTCACTCAGAATTGGTGGGTCCTGGCTTGGTTCGGCGCTTTGATTTGGTTCAGCATTACCGGTATCCGCAATATTATTCAGGCGGTTATTGCCGGAGGCGGCTTCCAAAAAGGCGCCCGTATCGATTGGAAGTCCTTGATTAACTGGTCCCGCGTTAGCGATTCCCTGATGTACACCGGTATGTCGGTTGTGCTGCTTGAGGGCTTTACCCGCAATGTTCTTTTAGGTCATATCCTCGGGATTACCGTGGATAAGGCGCCGTTGCTGGTGTTCTCGATCATCGCTTTGGCAAACGGCCTCTATATTTCCTCTCATAACATCTTCCGAGGATTTCCGAAGACCGCTGTTGTCGGAAACTTATTCCGAAGCATTTTGGCGATTCCGGTGGCGATGGTCTACAACGTAATTCTCGCGATGATTCTGCCGATCATTACCGGAATGCCCGCAGCGGCTATTCTGGTACCTGCGGCTGCGATCGTGTCGAAGTTCGCTTCCGATACGGTGGCCGGCGTCATCGAGAGCGTGGCCGATCGCCGCAACAACTACCGTCTCCGCACGTCCGACTTCCGTATGTCGACCAAGGCGCTTTTCAGCTGCTTTGAGCGCATGGAGCTGGCTTTCCCGAAGAAAGACATTCTCTCTTTAATGTCCCGTCCGGCAGATTTCATCCGCGTGATTTCCGAGCGCTCCAAGTCGATGGAAATCGAATGTATTGTGATTTCTTTGGATCTGATGTACATCTGGTACTACCAGCCTTGTGCGCAGCATGCGTTCCTGACGGAACTCAAGAGAATGTCAGCGGAAGAACGTCTGGTTTTTGTCCGCTTCCAGAAGTCGCTTACTGAGTACAAGGAAGTTTCGAGACTGTTCTTAAGCGGAATGCTGGGTTCCAACTTTTCCAAGGCTTTGGCTTTCTACCTTGATAACTACAAAGCCTATCTCACTGCAATTGATGATATTTGCAGAAAGATTGAGGAACGTTCTCCGGTAGAACTTCAAGAGGCTTACGTGAAGAACAGTCCGCTCACTTCAGCTGTCGTTTGGATGAAGACTCAGTCTGCAGCACTCGAAAGGAAATTCCGAGGAAAGAAAGAAGAATCTTTGGCGCAGGAAGCGGCGGAGAAGACCACGACTGAAAACGTCTAACGACAGCTAAAGAAAATCAAATCGGCGCGTCTGTTTTCGAATAGATGCGCTGATTTTTCGCTTGAAAACTTGGTTGGAATAGATGCTAGTCATTGGGTTTGAGCGCATTCTGCCTTCTGTGTCAATGAGCACTACGGTAGCTAACTCGACATTCAATAATATTTCACATCGATATCTAATAATATTTAACATGCATGTTAAATATTATTGAACTTGAGACTCCTAAGCCCATCCTCCATTGGGAATATGTAAAGGAAAGATTAAGGAAGTTCTGTAAAATGCTTGATTCTTCCCAATGGCCTTTAGAGACTTAATTTTCAAAGGATCTGGCCGAAATTTTCCATTCAGG
>PPYF01526342.1_pt1 | contig 12387 bp, 10 predicted proteins | sample 1559871 | NCBI WGS metagenome assembly PPYF01 (sample SAMN08240021, study PRJNA423297) | Human gut metagenome, whole genome shotgun sequencing project. | reverse complement strand
TGATTTTTTCCGTTACTTCGCAGGTAATGAAATCTTGTTAATTTCGTTAATAATCAGGAGATAAGGAGAAAATAGACCGGTTTTGTTTGGAATAGTAAAAATCAGTCCGTTGGGATATTGGAAAGATGATATATAGTCTTAATCTCCAACATCATAGAAAAGCTGCAATAGAAATTATGAAGTGAAAAAGTCTCTAATTTTCAATATAAGATTCTATCTTTCAGTTTATTGCTTACGTTGGGAAACTTTTTGTAAAGCTAATATCAACCCGCTCCTCAAAACTTTGTTTGAAGACTATAAAAAAGAAACAACAAGTTTGCTCTACTTCCTCAAAAGAAGTAATCTCTTTTATACTGGATATCCTTCGTTTTTTACAAAAGAAATTACCCTTTGATTGGCTTCGTCAATCTTTCTGTTGCTGAAAGGCTTCAGATAGGTTTCTGTCACTGTGATGGAAGAGTGCCCCATGGCTTCCGATATGATTCCTGGATGTATCTCGCAGTGGTAAGCCATGGTCGCCCAAGTATGGCGTGCCGCATAACTACTGAGTGCCGACTGCATTCCCAAGCATTGTCTGAGTACTGCCAAACGTTGGTTGAATGCCCTGAGTGCCGACTGGTATTCCCGGTATGCCGCTTCTGTGCCTTCCTCACTTTGCAATATGGGGAATAAATAAGGAGAGTCCTTGTCCTTGTTTGCTATCATTCTCACCATTTGCATAGCCTCCGGCGTCAGTGAGACGGTCAGTGCCCGTCCCGTCTTCCTGCGCCTATAGGACAAGGTATTTCCTTGTAAATCCCTTTTGTGCAAATAGGCCAGGTCCACAAAAGGAATCCCTCTTAGCATAAACATCAATACAAAGAAAATTTTTGTTTTCTGTCGGGTGTTGGGAGAATTACCGGCCTGCAGGCTCATCTCTGTCTCCCGTACCAAGCAGCCGGCATCGGTTGCCATTGGGTGAATGCCGAGAATGCATTCACCGCTGACTGGTAGATGTGTGCCGTCCCCCACCTGCCGCTTTCCCGGAGTTCTCCGATGACTGAGGAGAACATCTCTTGTAAGGTAATTTCATTTCTGCTCATTTCCAAATTATTTATAAAAAGGTTTATCCTGCAATTATAAATAAATTGAGAGCAAGTGCAAAGGCATCATTCTGAAATCTGCGAAATGGGAATAATGCCGTATCCGGCAGCTTATTTGTTGGCTAACGTCTGTTTAGTGGCTGATATACCTATCTTGGAAGAACCGTTTGTTATCATTCAGGCTGCAAGTGGCGTCTACCCCGGCTTGTTGCAGGCGTTCGGCAATCTCATTCAGCTTCTTCCTCGAAACCCTTCCGATATAGAACAGACGGTAGCGGTAATCGTTGTCCAGCAATTCCATGACGTGCGTGAAATTCTGTTCGCGGGCAAAGTCGAAGTTTACTTTTCTTAGGTTCTGGTACGGATAGCGGATAGTCCTGCCTACGCTGTGTATGATGAGGCCGTTATTGTCCAACGTCAGGTAGCAGAAGCGGGTCATCAGCATGCTGATGAAAAAAAGACTTAATGCAAACGAAATGATAGCCGGGATGAAGCCCCACCATACGTTGCCACTGATGGAATAATATCCCAATATAAGGAATATCAGGAATAAGACAAAGAACCAGAACATATAGAGTGACGGACGCTGGTATGTTTCTGTGGGAACCTCTGCGACTGTCCGTTCCCTCGGTGCGTAGTTGTCGAAGGGGATTTCTAGGGAGACCAGGTAGCGGATGACCGAGGAAGGGTGACGGAAAGGAGGCAGATAGATTACTTTTTCTTTCCCTTCCTTTAGATGTAAAGTCAGTATGCCCGGACCATATTTGTCTTTCGCAGCCAAGTTGCTTTTGCGGGGAACCTGGTGGTAACGCTTCATGAAACTGAAACTCTTGATTTGGTGCAGTCCGATGTGCTGGCTTTGCAGCAGTTGTTCGGCTCTTTTCTGTTCTTTACTGGTCACTTCCATAGTTCTTATTTTTTAAGTTCGGGATAACTGATGCGGGTATGGTATATAGTCTTCAGCTTCTCCTTGAATACGTTCTTCACGGTGGCAATATCCTTGAAGGTGATGGGGCATTCCTTGAAATAGCCTTCTGCCACTTGCGAATCGATAATCTTGTCTACCAGATTGCTGATGCTCTCTTCCGTATATTCGGGCAGACTGCGTGAAGCGGCTTCCACCGAATCGGCCATCATTAGGATAGCCTGCTCTTTGGTGAACGGGTTGGGACCGGGGTAGGTGAATGCCTCCTCGTTAGGGTCTTCATCGGGGTGTTCGTTTTTCCAGGAGATATAGAAATACTTCGTTTTCCCACGGCCATGGTGAGTGGTGATGAAATCCTTGATTACTTTGGGGAGATTGTTCTTCTCGGCCAGCTTCAGCCCGTCCGTCACATGGCTGATGACGACTTGGGCACTTTGCTCATAGCCCAGATTCTTGTGCGGGTTGACTCCACCCGATTGGTTCTCGGTGAAGAACACCGGATTCTCCATCTTGCCGATGTCATGATACAGCGCTCCGGTACGTACCAGCTGGCTTTTGGCTCCGATACGGTTGGCCGCTTCCGCCGCAAGGTTGGCAACCTGCATGGAATGCTGGAAGGTGCCGGGAACTGTCTCGGACATGCGGCGTAGCAGGCTGTTGTTGATGTTGGACAATTCGACCAGGGTGACATTGGAGGTAAAGCCAAACGTCTTTTCCACCAGGAAGAGCAGGGGATAGGTGAACAGCAGCAACACTCCGTTGATGACGAAATAGGTGTACATGCTTCCGTTGATTTTTGTCAAGTCGTTTTCTGTAATCAGCTCGAAAGCAAAGTAGACGGCAGCGTAGGTCAATATGACGAGGAAGGCTGTTCGGAACAGTTGCGACCGTTGTGAAAGTTCCCTCAGACTGAAGATGGCAACCAGTCCCGCCGAGAGTTGCAGAAGAATGAATTCATGCGGATAGCGCAGGCAGATGGAGCATATCAGTATGGTGGTGACTTGTGCGATGAAGGCCGTGCGTGAGTCGAGGAACACCCGGATGATGACCGGCAGCATGGCATACGGGATGATATAGACATTGAATATGTTGTTGGCAACCATGATGGCCGTCACCACGCAATAGAACATGATGAGGGCGAAGAGCAGGGAGAGGCTGCCCTTGCGCTTGTAGTAATCTTTACGGAACAAGTCGAGGTAGAGCATGAAACACAGCATGAAGATACTGACAAACAATACCTGCCCCGCCAGCATCAACCGTTTTTGCCCGATGGACTCACTGCGTTTGATGGATTCTTTCCGTAGACTCTCAAGGATGTTGTATGTCTCCTGGCTGACAATCTCGCCGCGGTCGATGATTTTCTGTCCGCTCAGTACGATGCCGTTGGCCCATGAATAGTTGTCGAGCATCTCCTTCTTAGCGGTTTCGGTCCGCTGCTCGTCATAGGTCAGATTAGGGAACAGATATTCGTTCAGCGAGCATTGCCGTAGAATGTCCGGGCGGTAGTGGGCGGTATCGGCCGTGAGTATATAGTTATAGGCATCCTTCACCGAATATACCTTGTTGATGTCCTGCTGGTTGGCCAGTTTGTCGTTAATGACCATGATGGCGGTTGTGCTGTCCTTATGCAGTTGGTTCAGCTCTTCGGTAGAAACGATGCCGGCGCGATATACTTCAGAGAGTTTCCTTTCCAGAAAGCGGACGTAGTCGGTGGAGGGAAGCAGGCCGCGCAGGTGGGTCTGATAGTCTGCCTTCAACTTGGCGAGCACACTTTTCTCAATGCTTTTGTCCAGCTGGAAATACGGCTGGAAGGCGGCGAGGATACTGTCTTGCTCGCGTTTCACCACTTCATCGGCCTTATAGATGGGGAAGTCGAAGGTGGCCATGAGCTGTCCGTACTTCCAGGGCTTGTCAATGTCGAACTGGTAGTTGAATTTACCGTCACGTGGCAGAAAATAGACAATAATCCCCACAGTGCCGATGAATATCAGTGCTCTGTATAGCAAATCTCTGAGCGAGAACTCTTTTTTTGTATTGAAATAACTCATATCGGCTGAAATTTTTGCGAAAAGTACAAAAAAAAACATTAGTGTGGAAAAAAAGGTTTAATTTTGCCGTCTAAAATATTCATAAGTAAGGTAGATTATGACAGAAAGAAAGGTCAGAGTCCGTTTTGCCCCGAGTCCTACGGGGGCGTTGCACATCGGCGGTGTGCGTACAGCTTTATACAATTATCTCTTTGCGCGTCAGCATGGAGGAGATTTGATATTTCGTATTGAAGATACTGATTCCAACCGGTTTGTACCGGGTGCGGAAGAATATATCCTGGAGTCTTTCAAGTGGTTGGGCATCCCGTTTGACGAGGGCGTGAGTTTCGGTGGAGACCATGGCCCGTACCGTCAGTCGGAACGTCGGGAAATATACAAGAAGTATGTTCAGATTCTGCTGGAGGCCGGAAAAGCCTACATCGCTTTCGATACTCCTGAGGAGCTGGAAGCAAAGCGTGCGGAGATTGCGAATTTCCAGTACGATGCTTCTACCCGCTTGCAGATGCGCAATTCACTGACCCTTCCTAAAGAAGAGGTAGACGCGCTGATTGCTGCCGGTAAGCAGTACGTGGTGCGTTTCAAGATAGAGCCGAACGAAGATGTGCATGTGAACGACCTGATTCGTGGGGAAGTAGTGATAAACTCTTCCATTCTTGATGACAAGGTTCTTTATAAATCGGCAGATGAACTTCCTACTTACCATCTGGCCAATATTGTGGACGACCATTTGATGGAAGTGTCCCATGTGATACGCGGTGAGGAATGGTTGCCTTCCGCGCCGTTGCATGTATTGCTCTACCGTGCCTTTGGGTGGGAGGATACCATGCCTGCCTTTGCGCATTTGCCCTTGTTGCTGAAGCCCGAGGGTAACGGCAAATTGAGTAAGCGTGACGGCGACCGTCTGGGCTTCCCGGTTTTCCCGTTGGAGTGGCATGACCCCAAGTCGGGAGATGTTTCTTCAGGCTACCGGGAATCTGGTTATCTGCCCGAAGCGGTCATTAATTTCCTGGCTCTGCTGGGCTGGAATCCGGGCAATGACCAGGAACTGATGTCTATGGATGAATTGGTGAAATTGTTTGATTTGAGCCATTGCAGCAAGTCGGGTGCCAAATTCGACTATAAGAAAGGTATCTGGTTCAACCATGAGTACATCATGATGAAACCGGATGCGGAGATAGCTTGTCTTTTCAGACCGGTGCTGGAGTCCAACGGCATAGACGCCTCCAACTATAGCGACGAGTTCCTTACGAAAGTGGTTTCACTGGTGAAGGGACGCGTCAACTTCGTAAAGGAACTGTGGGACCAGACCCGTTTTTTCTTCGTAGCCCCCACGGAATATGCGGCAAAGGATGTGAAGAAACGTTGGTCGGAAGATACTCCCCGCATCATGACCGAATTGATGGATGTGCTGCGCGGTATCGGGGATTTCTCCTCCAAGCCTTCCGAAGATATTGTGATTGGTTGGATTACCGAGCGCGGCTATCACATGGGAAATGTGATGAATGCCTTCCGCTTGTCAGTGGTGGGCGAGTGTAAAGGCCCGCACATGTTCGACATTACCGAGCTGATTGGCAAGGAAGAGACGTTGGCCCGCATACAGCGTGCTGTTGATGCTTTAAAGTGAATAAATCTTCTTCATCCTTAATCCATATAGTATGCTATATGACTTGGCAATAGCCATCTACGATATTCTGGTGCATCTGGCTGCTCCATTTAGCCGTAAGCCCCGAAAAATGATGAAGGGACACTGGGTGGTCTATGAACTTCTCCGGCAGCAGTTGGAGAAGGACGTGCGCTATATATGGTTCCATGCCGCTTCTTTGGGGGAGTTCGAGCAGGGACGGCCGTTGATTGAGAAAATTCGTGCCAAATATCCGGATTACGGTATTCTGCTGACTTTCTTCTCGCCGTCGGGCTATGAGGTCCGCAAGAATTATAGGGGGGCAGACGTTGTCTGTTACTTGCCTTTCGACAAGTCCCGCAATGTGAAGAAGTTCCTGGATATCGTGAATCCCTGCATGGCATTCTTCATCAAGTACGAGTTCTGGAAGAACTATCTGGACGAACTGCACAAGCGCCGTATTCCGGTGTACAGCATTTCTTCCATTTTCCGCCGCGGACAAGTATTCTTCAAGTGGTATGGCGGTACGTACAGACATGTGCTGCGCGACTTCGACCATTTGTTTGTGCAGAATGAACGCTCCAAACGCTATCTGGCGAAGATAGGTATCAGCCGTGTCACGGTGGTGGGGGATACCCGTTTTGACCGTGTGCTGCAGATTCGTGAGGAGGCCAAACATCTGCCTTTGGTGGAGCTTTTCAAGAACAACACGATGACTTTCGTGGCAGGAAGCTCCTGGCAGCCGGACGAGGATTTGTTTATTGAATACTTTAACCAGCATCCAGAGGTGAAGTTGGTTATCGCTCCGCACGTTATCGACGAAAACCATCTGGTAGAGATTATCCGTAAACTGAAACGCCCCTACGTGCGCTATACCCGTGCCGACGAGAAGAATGTCCGTAAGGCCGACTGCCTGATTATCGACTGCTTCGGGTTGCTCTCTTCCATCTACCGCTATGGCGAGATTGCCTATATCGGAGGTGGTTTCGGGGTGGGAATCCACAATACCCTTGAGGCTGCAGTTTATGGCATTCCGGTGATTTTCGGACCGAAGTATCAGAAATTCCAGGAGGCCATCCAGTTGCTGGAGGCAAAAGGCGCTTTCTCGGTGAAGGATTATGAGGAACTGAAAACTTTGCTCGACCGTATGCTGACAGATGAAGTCTTTTTGCGCGAATCAGGCATGAATGCAAGCAATTATGTGACCGGCAACGCCGGTGCAACGGATAAGATAATGAGTATGATAAACTTTTAGAAAAGTAAAGAGTGATAAAAGCGATAGGGCGGTAAAGGTGATGGAATGGCATCCCTTTATCGCCCTGCCTTTTTGGGGCGCCTTGTCTCCCTTTATTTGTACCAGTCGGAATACATCAGATAGTTGTGTGCAATCTTCTGGTTCAGCTCCTTGGCCTGCTCCGGATCTACTTTCTTGATGAACTTGGCGGGGACTCCTCCCCAGATGCTTCCCGGCTCGATGACCGTATTGCTCAATACCAGGGAACCAGCGGCGACAATAGCCCCTTCGCCCACTACTGCGTGGTCAAGGATGGTGGAACCCATCCCTACCAAAGCATAGTCCTTGATAGTGGCTCCGTGGATGGTCACGTTGTGCCCCACGGATACGTGGTCTCCTATCTCTATGGTCGATTTCTCGTACAAGGTGTGGAGCACGCTTCCATCCTGGATGTTTACTCCGTTCCCTATGCGGATTGAGTTTACGTCACCCCGCAGCACGGTGCTGAACCAGATGCTGCAATCCCGTCCCATCTTGACGTCGCCAATGACAACCGCATTGTCCGCCAAAAAACAATTCTCCCCGATTTCGGGAGTGAATCCTCTTACTGATTTTATTAATGCCATTTTTTTAGTGATTAGTGGTTAGGTTACTGCATGCTTCCTTCAGCCATTCCCGTTCTCCTTCGTTCAGGCTTGGCGAAAGTGTCTCGTATACATGCTGGTGATAGTTGTCCAGCCATGCCGTTTCCTCTGCCGTCAGCATCTCTTTGATGATACCTTTTTTGCAGATGGGGCAGAGGGTAATGGTTTCGAACTTCAGGTAATTTCCGAACATGCCTTCACCGTCCTTCACGGTCAGCACCAGATTTTCCGTACGTATTCCATGACTTCCGGCTTTGTAAACGCCCGGTTCGTTGGAAGTGACCATTCCTGGCCGTAGGGTTACCGGATTCTCATTCATGCGGATGCTTTGCGGACCTTCGTGCACATTGAGGAAATGGCCTACGCCGTGCCCGGTACCATGCAGGAAGTTCATGTGGTGTTGCCATATCGGCATGCGGGCCAGTACATCCAGTTGCGCTCCTCGCGTACCTTCCGGGAAGACAGCCATGGCGAGGTCGATATGTCCTTTCAGTATCAGGGTGTAGTCCGTCTTCTCTTCTTCGGTCAGTTTCCCCAGTGCGATGGTGCGGGTGATGTCGGTAGTGCCGTCCAGGTATTGCGCACCCGAGTCCAGCAGCAGGAATCCCTCGGGTTTCAGTGGCACGTCCGTTGCCGGAGTGGCTTCGTAGTGTACGATGGCTCCATGTTCCTTGTACCCGGCAATGGTGTCGAAGCTTTCCCCCATGTAGAGTGGCTGTGCGGCACGGAATTCGTGCAGTTTCTTGTCTACGCTGATTTCTGTCTCGTTGCCTGCGGAAACGGCCTCCTCCAGCCATTTCAGGAACTTCACCAGTGCCACTCCGTCGCGTTGCATGGCTGCGTGGATGCCGGCTATTTCCCGGTCATTGCGGACCGCTTTCAGCAAGGCTATCGGTGAGCGCTCGTCAAGTACCCGGCAGGAAGGGGGGAGGGCGGAATAAACGGCATAATTCGTCTTTCCCATGTCGAGCATGATGCTGCCGTCCGGTATTCTTGTCACAAAGGATTCGGTGTCCCCATAAGCATGGATGGTGACGCCGGCTTCTTCCAGATAGGCTGAAAGCTCTTCCGTTACTTTCTCGGGCTGGATGAAAAAGTGTGTTTCTTGTTCGTTGATTATCAGGTAGCTTACTACTACGGGGTTGCAATGCACATCGTTGCCGCGTATATTGAGTGTCCATGCTATCTCGTCCAATGCCGACACCAATAATACGTCCGCTTCACTCTTTTTCATCTCCCGGCGGATAGCAGCCAGTTTGTCCGGACAGCTTTTCCCGGCGTATTTCATCTCGTGGATAAAGGCGGGTGCTTCGGGCATGGGAGGGCGGTCTGTCCATATCTCATTCATCGGGTCGGCAATGCTCTTTACGGTGATGCCGTTTTTTGCCAGATCCTCTTGCAGGGCTATGGCTTGTGTGGTGGAAAATACCTTTCCGTCTATACCTACAACTGAATTCGCTGTAAGGTTCTCCCGCAGGAAATCGAGGATGCTGGGCGTTTCGGGCAGCATTTCCTTGTATAAGTCGATGCCGCTGCCTTCCAGCTGCTGCTCGGCTTGGAGAAAATAGCGAGAATCTGTCCACAGTCCCGCCTTGTCGGTGGTAATCACCGCCGTGCCTGCCGAACCGGTGAAGCCTGATATCCATTCTCTTGATTTCCAGTACGGTGCTACGTACTCGCTTAGGTGCGGGTCGGTACTGGGGATAATGAAAGCGTCTATGCCTTCTCTTTTTAACAATGCCCGTAGAGCATCTATACGTTGATTGATTGTCTGAGCCATATTTTTATAAATGTAATTAAGTAGGCGTGTAAATGAGTTTATAATCTCTTCATTCTCTGCTTTCAAAGTTACACATTCTCTTTTAAAAATTTGCTATGCTTCACGGATTTTAGCGGATTGGCTCAATAAAAACATCTTTCCCTTTGCTCATTCGTTTGATAATTAGGAATCATGGGTAATTTTTTTGCAGAAAGTTTTGTGAATAAAGAAAGTATGTGTAATTTTGCCGCTCAATTTAATCGTGAGATTTTTAAACCATTAACATTTAATTAAAAGAAAATGATTGTAGTACCTGTAAAAGAAGGCGAAAACATTGAAAAAGCGCTGAAGAAATTCAAAAGAAAGTTTGAAAAAACTGGCACAGTTAAGGAATTGAGACGCAGACAACAGTTTGATAAACCGTCTGTGACTAAAAGACTTAAGAAAGAACGTGCTGTTTACGTTCAACAACTTCAGCAAGTAGAAGATTAATAATTCGTAAATTCCTTTGAATTATTGAATTCTTTTTCATACATTCGTTGCATGATTTTAGATATGTAGCGATATGTTGTTGACAGATTCTTTTCTTGACTATCTTCTGCACGAGCGGAACTATTCCAAAGGTACGGTTGAGTACTATCGGGCAGATATTCTTGAACTGCAGAGGTTTGGAGAAGAAATGTTGGGAGACTTGACTCCATCGGATGTAGATGCGGAACTTGTTCGTGAATGGATTGCTTCCTTGATGGACAAAGGACTTGCTTCTAATACGATAAACCGAAAGCTGAGTTCTATCCGGACATACTATAAATTCCTTTTGAGGAGAGGCGAGGTCGCGGTAGATCCGTTGCGGAAAGTGACGGGGCCCAAGAAGAAAAAGCCGCTTCCGGTATTTCTGAGAGAGGGTGAGATGAATAGGTTACTGGATGATATGGACTTTGGTGAAGGTTTTGAAGGGTGTCGCGACCATATGATTATTGAAATGTTTTATGCTACCGGCATGCGACTTTCAGAATTGATAGGGTTGGATGATAAGGATGTCGATTTTTCGGCTTCTCTCGTTAAAGTGACGGGAAAACGGAATAAACAACGTCTTATACCTTTCGATGAGGAGCTGGGACGCTCGATGCGAGAATATGTCAATGTGCGGAATGAAGCTGTCCCGGTTCGCTCGGATGCTTTTTTTGTCCGGAAGAATGGAAAAAGGCTTTACCGCAGTATCGTAGCATGCCTTGTGAAACGAAACCTTTCGAAGGTAGTGACTGTAAAAAAAAGAAGTCCCCACGTGCTGAGGCACACCTTTGCAACGGCTATGCTGAACAATGGTGCTGATTTAGGCTCGATAAAAGAACTCCTCGGACACGAGAGTCTGGCGACAACGGAAGTTTATACGCATACTACTTTTGAAGAGCTTAAAAAAGTGTATAATCAGGCTCATCCCCGAGCCTAAAGTAAAAAGGAGGTAAGTATGGAAGTAAGAATTCAATCGATTCACTTTGATGCGTCAGAGCAATTGCAGTCTTTCGTTCAAAAGAAAGTTGCTAAGTTGGAGAAATTTTACGACGATATAAAGAAAGTAGAGGTGTCATTAAAGGTAGTAAAACCAGAAACAGCCGAAAATAAAGAAGCCGGAGTGAAAGTATTGGTTCCCAATGGCGAGTTTTATGCAAACAAGGTTTGTGATACGTTTGAAGAAGCAGTGGATTTATGTCTGGAAGCTTTGGAAAAACAGCTGGTTAAGTACAAGGAAAAGCAACGGAGCAAATAATTTTCCGCTAAAATTTTGCGGGTAAAAAATAAATGCCTAAATTTGCAGCCGTTTCGCTCACACTATGAACGTTACGGTTGCATTTTTTAGCTTGCCTCTTTAGCTCAGTTGGCCAGAGCACGTGATTTGTAATCTCGGGGTCGTTGGTTCGAATCCGACAAGAGGCTCGCTCAAGGATGAGTGGAATGAGTCTTTCTACCAGAGTGGCCAAATGGGGCAGACTGTAAATCTGCTGGCTTACGCCTTCGGTGGTTCGAATCCATCTTTGCCCACAACTCTTATTCTCCTTGCTGTTATAGCTCAGCGGTAGAGCACTTCCTTGGTAAGGAAGAGGTCCCGGGTTCAAGTCCCGGTAACAGCTCACAAAGATGTAAAAGCTGATTATTAATCAAATAAATAACAAGTAAAGCTATGGCTAAAGAGAAATTCGAACGTACCAAACCGCATGTAAACATTGGTACAATTGGTCACGTTGACCACGGTAAAACCACGTTGACAGCTGCTATCAACATGGTAACTGGTGCTGCTCAGATGGACGGTGCTATCATCGTAGTTGCTGCTACTGATGGTCCGATGCCTCAGACTCGTGAGCATATCTTGCTGGCTCGTCAGGTAAACGTACCGAGACTGGTTGTATTCATGAACAAGTGTGACATGGTAGACGACGCTGAAATGTTGGAACTCGTTGAAATGGAAATGCGTGAACTGCTTTCAGCCTACGAATTCGACGGCGACAACACTCCGTTCATTCAGGGTTCTGCTCTTGGTGCGTTGAATGGCGTTGAAAAGTGGGAAGAGAAGGTTATGGAGCTGATGGATGCTTGCGACACTTGGATTCCTCTGCCTCCGCGTGATATTGACAAACCGTTCTTGATGCCGGTTGAAGACGTATTCTCAATCACTGGTCGTGGTACTGTAGCTACTGGTCGTATCGAAGCTGGTGTTATCCATGTAGGTGACGAAGTTGAAATCCTCGGTTTGGGTGAAGACAAGAAGTCTGTTGTAACTGGTGTTGAAATGTTCCGCAAGTTGCTGGATCAAGGTGAAGCTGGTGACAACGTAGGTCTGTTGCTCCGTGGTATCGACAAGAACGAAATCAAACGTGGTATGGTTCTTTGTAAGCCCGGTCAGATTAAACCTCACTCTAAGTTCAAAGCTTCTATCTACGTTTTGAAGAAAGAAGAAGGTGGTCGTCACACTCCGTTCCACAACAAATACCGTCCTCAGTTCTATCTGCGTACTATGGACTGTACAGGTGAAATCACTCTTCCGGAAGGAACTGAAATGGTAATGCCTGGTGATAACG
>PPYF01639086.1_pt1 | contig 12392 bp, 12 predicted proteins | sample 1559871 | NCBI WGS metagenome assembly PPYF01 (sample SAMN08240021, study PRJNA423297) | Human gut metagenome, whole genome shotgun sequencing project. | reverse complement strand
AGTGCAATGTCTCCGACTGGCGAGATATTGTGGCCATTACAGCTGGTGACGAACACACAGTCGGTCTGCGGGCAGACGGTACAGTGGTCGCCGTGGGCAACAATAAAGACGGGCAGCGCAATGTCTCCGACTGGCAGGATATTGTGGCCATTGCAGCGGATTCCCTCTATAAGGTGGGTCTGCGGGCAGACGGCACAGTGGTCGCTGTGGGCGAAAATGAATACGGGCAGTGCAATGTCTCCGACTGGCAGGATATTGTGGCTATTGCAGTGGGCATCGCTCATACGGTGGGTCTGCGGGCAGACGGCACAGTGGTCGCCGTGGGCGACAATGAATACGGGGAGTGCAATGTCTCCGACTGGCAGGAGATTGTGGCCATTGCAGCGGGTCCCTTCCATACGGCAGGTCTGCGGGCAGACGGCACAGTGGTTGTAGCTTGTAAGTCCGGTGATGAAATGCAAGAAAAGATAAAGGACTGGAAGCTGTTTGACAGCGTGGAGCAGCTGAAAGAACAGCAGGAAGCCCTTCAGCAGCGTGGCGAACAAATGCGTCAGGAGCGCCGCCGCCAAGAGGAGGAAGAGAAACACCGCCGCCAGGAGGAGCGCCGCAAAAAAGAGGAAGCCCGCACCGCGCTGGAAACCGAGCGTGCCCGGCTGCAAACCGAACTGGCCAATTTGAAGGGCTTCTTCACCGGCAAGCGCCGGAAGGAGATCGAGGCCCGGCTGGCGGAGATCGAAGCGGAACTGAAGAAGCTGTGAGTGATCGGATGTATGGCAAGTACTGTTTACTATCAAAAGTTTGATGTGCCCAATGACCTTTCCAATCGAAATCTCCAAAAGATCATCAATTTTTATTTGTTCCAAAGCCCTGTTCCAGACACAAGCGCACGCAGCAAAACATTCGAGGAATATGGCTTTCGAGGGAAACGGGCGTTTTCAGCTTTGAAGGCGGCAATGTTGAAAAGCGCAACCGCCAGCTTAGCGAAAAACTATAAGCCCTGCAAAAGGGATGAACTGGAGGAAGCCTTCCGCTCCATAGAAGTAGTCTCGCCGCCTGATGAATACTGCGTATTTCTAAAGCATGATGAGCGAACCGTCATGACCTCTCTATTCTCCGCGATCCGCAATGCATTTGCCCATGGGTGCTTCAACATGAAAACCTATAATAAGGTGAAAATCTATTTCTTTTTGAACTATCACGGTTACAAAAAGGCACAAATTGTCTTGCAGGAAAAAACACTCCTGACATGGATGGAGCTGATCCAATCCGGTTATGGTGCGCTACACACGAATAAGTCATTTGAATGAAGGTGTCAATATGCCCAAATTTGTCATTGAATGTCCCAGCTGCGGCAAATACGCCGAGGCAAAAACCGGCTTCTTCGCCCGGAAGAAGATCGACTGCGCCTGCGGCTACATCATCGATGTGCGCGTGGACAAGCTGACCGCCCGGCAGTGCCCCCACTGCGGCAACGAGGTGGTCTTTGACCAGTCCAAAGGGGAGAAGGCCAAGTGCCCCGTCTGCGGGGAGCCCATCAACACCCAGGCGGAGCAGACCAAAATGGCCCAGTTCCACTGCGCCCAGTGCGGCGTCCTCCTCCAGACCAGCAAGAGCGCCAGTACATACACCTGCCCGGTCTGCGATACGGTGAACGATGTGGCCGAGCGGCTGAAAACGGAGGAGATCAAGCATTCCGGTCTGGCCAGCGTCATTAAGTACGAGGGCGACAACGAGACCCTGATCTGGAAGCACCCCGTGGAGGATTTCAACATGGGGTCCCAGCTCATCGTCCACGAGAGCCAGGAGGCCATCTTCTTCCGGGACGGTCAGGCCCTGGACCTGTTCGGACCGGGCCGGTACACCCTGGAGACCCAGCAGCTCCCCATCCTGGAAAAGCTGTATGATGTGCCCTCCGGCTCCGACCAGACCTTCCACTCCGAGGTCTACTTCGTCAACAAGACCGTCCAAATGGCCATCAAGTGGGGCACGCCGGACAAGGTGCGGTTCATCGACCCCCTCACCAGCGCCCCGCTGGAGATCGGGGCCTCCGGTGAGCTGAATTTGCAGGTCAAGGACAGCCGGAAGCTGCTGGTCAAGCTGGTGGGCACCACCGCCGGCATCTCCTGGGGCGACCAGGCCGGGTTCACCAAGTCCCTCCAGAACGCCTTCCGGCCCCTGATCGCCAACACGGTAAAGGCCAACCTGCCCGCCGTCATCAAGGGCCAGCAGATCGACCTGCTGGAGGTGGATGAGAAGGTGGGGGAGATCTCCGCCGCCCTCCACGAAAAGCTGCTTCCCGGCTTCGAGGAGTACGGCCTGGCCATTCCCCAGTTCTATGTGACCCATATCCTGCTGCCCGAGGACGACCCCAACTTCAAGCGCATCCGGGAGCTGCACACCGTCATGCTCCAGACCCAGGTGTATCAGGCGGAGGCCACCGTCAAGGCTGCCCAGGCCGAGAGCGAAGCGGCCTACCGCACCGCCCAGGAGCGGAGCAAGGCCGTCATCGCCGCCGCCCAGCGGGAAGCGGAGCTGGAGCGCCAGACCACCCAGACCGAGGTGGCCAAGCGGGAAGCGGAGCGGACCGTCATCCAGGCCCAGGCAGAAGCCCAGGCCGCCCGGCTGGCCGGGCTCACCGAGGCCGAGGTCATGCGGGCCAAGGGCTACAACGAGAAGGATGTCCTTCAGGCGGAGGTCCAGAAGGCTTACGCCGCCGGCCTGGGCCAGATGGGCTCCAACGGCGGGAGCGGCGGCGCTCTGGGCGATGTGGCTGGGCTGGGCGTGGCCCTGGGGGCCATGGGCGGTATCATGGGCATGACCAGGGAGGCCATGGCCCCCATGTTCGGCGGGATGCAGGAACCGGCACCTGCCGCCCCCACCGCCCCGGCCGGAGCGGGTTGGACCTGCGCCTGCGGCCAGAGTGGCATCACCTCCAACTTCTGCCCCAACTGCGGCAGCAAGCGCCCCGCCCCGGTGGAGACCTGGGACTGCGCCTGCGGCCAGAGTGGCATCACCTCCAACTTCTGCCCCAACTGCGGCAGCAAGCGCCCCGCCCCGGTGGAGACTTGGGACTGCTCCTGCGGCCAGACGGGCATCGCCTCCAACTTCTGCCCCAACTGCGGCAGCAAGCGCCCCGCCCCGGCGGAGACCTGGGACTGCTCCTGCGGTCAGACGGGCATCACCGGCAAGTTCTGCCCGGAGTGCGGCACCAAACGCCCTGATCCCAACCAGCCGGAGACTTGGGACTGCGCCTGCGGCAACAAAGGCATTACGGGGAACTTCTGCCCGGAGTGCGGGAAAAAGCGAGCGGATGAAACATGATTCCTCCAGTGCCCACTGTGCGGGACCCGATATGATGAAATCAAGTCAGAATTGTCCCGGATCGAGGGGATGATTCGATGGAACGAAAAGGAAGAATGCGATGAAAAAGAATGATGTGCGCTGGTGGGTCGTGCTGGGCGTGGTGCTGGTGGTCTACAATGTCCTGGCCTTCGCCCTGCCATTTCCCAAAACAGGGTCTTTTGTGGTGAGTTACCTCTTTTCCATGGTGGCGATTCTGGCACAAATCTATGTGATCCGTACCGCCTTCTATCGTGGCGAGGGGGTCAAAAGCAAGTTCTATGGATTTCCCATCGCCACGCTGGGCGTGATCTATCTGGGGATCCAGCTCATTGCCGGCCTGGTGTTTATGGCCCTGGGGCTGATTGTCCCACTCTGGCTGCCCCTGGTGCTGTATGTGCTGCTGCTGGGCGGCGCGGCAGTGGGTTTTGTGGCAGCCGACGCCGCCCGGGATGAGGTCGTCCGCCAGGAGGTCAGGCTGGAGAAGAATGTCTCCCGGATGCGGGCGCTCCAGGCCAAAGCCAGGGCGCTGGTCAGCGCCAACCAGGTCCCGGCGGCGGCCCACGCGCTGGAACAGCTGGCTGAGGATCTTCGTTTCAGTGACCCGGTGAGCAGCGAGAGCCTGGCGGAAATCGAAGGGCGGCTGGCGGACTGCCTGGACCGGCTCCAGGAGGCCGTATCCGGCCAGAATACGGAGCAAATCGCCGCTCTGTGCCAAAAGGCCGAAGAAATGCTCTCGGAGCGCAATCAGCTCTGCAAGCTGAGCAAGCACAGCTGACCGCGGATAAACACCGTAGGGTGATGGTGTGGCTGCACGCCCAGTTTACACCATTAGGTGACCGTTGGTGGCTGGTATTACCCGTACCTATGTCTGGCAGTGGGTGAATGGGCGAGAAAAGCGGTTTGACATAACTGCTCAAGTTTAGGTGAACAGCATGAAAAATGAAGCGCAGTACAGACTGATTGCCCTGTGGAAATATCTCTACCATCAGACGGACGAGACCCATACTGTCTCTGTGCAGGACATTCTCAAACATTGGAGCAGCCTGGGGATAAAGGCAAGCCGGAAAAGTGTCTACAATGACATCGAACTTCTGATCACCTTTGGTGTGGATATCGTGTGCGTCAAAAGCACACAAAACCGCTATTTCATTGGAAATCGCCTGTTTGAGCTGCCAGAATTGAAGCTGCTGGTGGATGCGGTGGAGTCCTCCCGATTCATCACACCCAAAAAGAGCGCAGAGCTGATCCGCAAGCTGGGGCAGCTCACCAGCGATACCCAGGCCGCAGCACTGGACCGGCACATTTACATGGAGGGGACATCCAAACCGGACAACGAGGCCATCTATTACATCGTAGATGCCATCCAGTCTGCCATCCAGGCGGATCAGCAGGTCAGGTTTCAGTATTATGAGTACCTGCCAACAAAGGAAAAATCGCTGAAGCATGACGGCTACCGTTACCTGTTCAGCCCCTATGCCCTGATTTGGAATCGGGATCACTATTATGTGGTTGGATGGTCGGAAAAGCACAACGGGCTGTCCCAGTTCCGGGTAGACCGTATGACCTCTGTGGAGCGGATAGATCAGCCAAGCAAAAAGCTTCCATCCTTTGATCCCGCCGAATATGTTCGGAAAGTATTTGGGATGTACCCGGATACGCTCCAGACCGTGACACTCCTCTGCGAGAACGACACCATGCGCAGCGTCATCGACCGTTTTGGCGAGGATGTGCGGACAGAGGTAGTAGATGGCAACTGTTTCCGGGCCATTGTGGAGGTAGCGCCCAGCCCGCCTTTTTTTGCCTGGGTGTTTACCTTTGCCGGAAAGATCCGTATCCTGGGGCCGGACAATGTGCTGGAGGAGATGCGGCAGATGGCTGCTTGGATATAGGAAACGCTATGAGGTGTCCTCAATTGGGGACACCTCATTTCTGTGCCCTTGAAAATAGAACGGATGTTTGGTAGAATGCAGGTGTCAGTTCACTAAAAAGAGAACAGGACATGGAGGTGATCAGATGGAGCAGACTTTTGGAAATTTTGTGCGCCAGCGGCGTTCTTCCCTGGGAATTACCCTGAGAGGGCTGGCCTCCAAGCTGGGCCTGTCCCCGGTGTATATGAGCAACATCGAAACAGACCGCAAGCCGGCGCCAACACAGGAGCACCTGGAAAAGCTGGCAATCGAACTGAAGCTGAACCGGGACGAGTGGGAGTACCTGCTGGATCTGGCGGCGAAATCGAAAGACCAGAAGGTCTCCGCAGACCTCCCGGACTACATCATGGAACGGGACATCGTCCGAGCTGCCCTACGGACAGCCAAAGAAGTAGACGCCACAGATGCGGAGTGGCAGGAATTTATAGACCGTATCACCAAGCGGGGTAAGGCGCAACAAGGGGGATAGGAGATGGAACGCATTTATTACCGGGAGCAGGCGCTGGAGACGATTGCCCGAAAGGTGCTGTGCGCCTATGACGATTCCCTCTTTTATGGAGATCCTCACGCCATACCCGTGGAGGAGATCATTGAAAGCTATGGTATCTCCCTGGAGTATCAGTATCTCCGCAAGAATGGGCGTATCTTGGGTAAAACCATCTTTGATGACGGCCTGGAGGCTGTGTACGACCAGGAACAGGGAATGTATATCCTTTTCCCTGTTAAAGCGGGTACGATCCTGATCGACGCATCCCTGTGTGAGAATGAGACGGCTTCTGGGCGGCTGCGCTTTACCTGCGCCCACGAACTGGCCCACTGGGTCCTGCATAAAAAGCTCTACCAAGGCACTGGCGAGAGTGCAGCGATGGCACTGGCTACCCAAGAGGATGATATGGAAATACAAGCCAATATCCTGGGTTCGGCCATCCTGATGCCCATGCCACAGGTCAAAAGGGCATTTTACCGGATGAGGACAGGACGGGGCAGTGATGCGCTGGTAACGGATATGGCAGCACTGTTCCAGGTATCCAGGCAAGCCATGCGGATCAGGCTGGAAAACCATCATCTGATCTGATCCCTTTTGCCGTAGTGTTCACTAAAAAGAGAACATAAGGAGGATGCAATGAAACGGACCGAGACACAAGCAATACGATGCCCGCTGTGCCACAAGGGGCGGATCATTGATGCTGCATCGGGAACAGATGCCTCCAAGCTGCATCTGTACGGCCCCCAGCAGCACGGGAAAGCGGAGTGGTTTTCCAAATGCCCCAAGTGCGGGGAACAGATCGGGCTCTCCTTTCCTAAAACTGAATAATCGAGCGGCGGGCGGAGCGAAGCGTTCCTCCGCCTCTCCCAAATCATCATACTGGTCAAGCGCACCAACCGCTCTCCCCTGACAGGGGATCCGTGTTCGGAGCCTTACAAGTAGCTCTTCAGCTATGCGTAAGGCTCCGTTTTTTTGTGCCCTTTTCGCCCGGCAAAGAGCGGAAAGGCAGACATGACCAGGACATCATGGGAGGCGTATATCGCCAGATACCCCTGAACTTCGATCCCAGATCCCCCAAAAACTGAGATCGGAGTGTAAAACATGAAAAACGAATCGACACGCCCCACCTATGACATGGCCTCCTGCGGCCTGCGGATCCGGCAGCTTCGGAAAGCAAACGGATACACGCAGGAGGAGCTGGCAGAGCTGCTGGAGATCGACCGCAGTTTTCTGAGCCGGATCGAAGCCGGCGCCAAAGGCTGCTCGGTGGATCTGTTTATCTCGCTTGCGGTGGTGTTCCATACCTCGCTGGATCACCTGATCCTAGGGCGCACGCCGGAGCAAACGCAGCTCAGGCAGGAACTGCATACCCTGATCGGGAGATTGACCGAGCTGGAGCACCGGCTCTGAGGTGTCCAATGGTCACGGGAATGTGTCCAACGCTCTCTAAAAAGTTTTGTCTGTTTCCCGTAAACTGAAAGCACCAGCCAAGGAAACGCGGCAGGTGTGCTCTTTGAAAAGTTCATACCAGCAGTGCGGAACACCACACAAACACCAGGTCCGATGTGCGCCACGACCCGGAGCGGCCCCCCTGCGGGGGCCTCCGGCGAGCGATACCACAGCGGATCGGACGGCCCTGGCAAGGCCGTTTTCTCATTCCCTGGGCTGAAAGCAGCAGAGGCCCCTGGAATGTGTCTGTGAAGGCCGGCCAAACCTTTTCCGCACTGTTCCCGACTCACCGGGGGGCGCGTGCGAATACGGTGGGAAATGAGATGAAATCAACCAAGGAGATGTTCATACTCTATGGAACGAAAGAATAACAGGCAAATTGCCCATGACAAGATCGACCATATCTTCCGGGACCTGCTCCCGGTTTGCGGGATGGCGGAGCGTCCGGCCCAGGTGGAACTGAGCCACCGGATGCTGGACGCCATGCTAGACGGCAGCATCGCCCTGTGTGACGCCGGGACGGGTATTGGCAAGACCTATGCCTATCTGGTGGCCGGGGCGGTGTTCCGCCAGTTCCGGGCCAGCGAGAGGCTGGCCGACCAGCCCATCGTGATCTCCACTTCCAGCATCGCCCTCCAGGATGCGGTCATCCACGACTACCTGCCCTTCCTCTCCCGCATCATGATGGAGGACGGACTGTTGGACAGCCCCCTCCGGGCGGTGCTTCGGAAAGGAAAAAGCCACTATGTCTGCGATGCCCGCCTGATGCGACGGCTCCAGACGGCAAATCTGGACAGGAAAAATCCGCTGGCAAAAGCGGCCCTCCTGTCCATGCGGGACCATCTGGACCTGGATCTGGCTCCCCATCTCAGCGGTTATGACCGGGAGCGGATCTGTGTCCCCCAGACCTGTGACTGCGGCAAGACCGACTGCCGCTACCTCTGTTACATGGAGGTATGTGCCTCCAATCGATACGATATCCAGGTCTGCAACCACAATCTCTTGCTGGCCGACGCCATCCACCGGGGGAGCGGTAAGCGCCCCATCCTGCCGGACAGCTGCGCGGTCGTAGTGGACGAGGCCCACAAGCTGCCGGAGACAGCCCGGCAGATGTTTGGCATCACTCTAACAGCGGGAGAACTGCGCACACTGTGCAGGAAACTGCGGGGAGAGCGATTCCTGCTGGCCTCCGAGACCCTGGAGGAAACGGCGGGTCCGCTGCTGACCGAGATGGCCAAGCCGTGGAGCGGGGACAGTGTCTTTTCTCAGTTCAGCGGCCTGCTGACCACGGTAGAGCAGACCCTGGCAGTGATCCACCGGCAGATCCGGCGGATGTTGACTGTTGGGACCCGAAAGGAGCTGGAACAGCTGCTGGACAAGACCAAACTGTTCTGCCTGCGCCAGTCGAACATGGTGTATTACACCGCCGAGGACGAGGGCGGCGGCTCCATGCTGTGCGCCTCGGCCACTGACCTGACGGCCCAGCTCCGCCAGACGCTGTGGCGTCAGGAGCGGCCCATGGTGCTGGCCTCCGGTACGCTGGCAGTCAGGAATGACTTCCGGCGCTTCAAAGAGGAGACGGGCCTGCTGGCCGACGGGCGGGTGCGGGAGCACACCGCCCCCTCTCCCTTTGACTACCAGCGCAACTGCCTGCTGTACCTGCCCAAAATGCTGCCCAAGCAGGCCAGCGGCGATTACTACGACGCCCTGGCAGAGCAGATCGCACGGCTGCTGGAGGCATCCCATGGCCATGCCCTGGGGCTGTTTACCTCCTATGCGGCCATGTCCGCAGTACGGGAGCGTCTGGACCGGAAACATCTGCCCTATCCCATCCTGACCCTGGGCCGGAACAGTGGGCGCACGATGGAGGAATTCATGGCGAGACCCGGCAGTGTCCTGCTGGCTGCGGGCGCAGCCTGGGAGGGCTTCGACTTTCCCGGAGACTGTGTGTCCCTGCTCATCTTACCCAGGCTGCCCTTTCCCCTTCCTGACGCAGTGAAGGAGCAGGAACGAATGAGACATTCTACACTTCATGAGTTTCTCCGGGCCGTGGTGGTGCCGGAGATGCAGATCAAGCTGCGTCAGGGTTTTGGGCGGGCCATCCGCACCGAAACGGACACCTGTGTGGTGGCCGTTCTGGATGAGCGGGCAGGGCGGGACCGGCGATATTTCCGGGACATGATGGCCGCTTTGCCGGAGGTGGCGGTCACCCACAGCATGACGGATGTGGAGCGATTCATCCGGGCCGTGAAGCCGGAAGGTTACTTTCTGGAGGGTGCGGCATGAGCAGCGCCAGAGCGGAACTGCAATACCGGATCGCGCTGGGTATTCTGGGGCGGATGCGGTCAGCGGGCTTCGTCACCGACCGGGAGGCGGAGACCATCCGCCGCCTGGCGGAGGAGAAATACCGCCCGGAAACTGTTCGGGGATTGTGATGGATATTCCCACCCAGATGTGATAATGTTGGCGTTGCCCGGAAGGGCGGAAAGGAGCTGAGACGATGGAATCGAATGTGACCTACATCCCGCCCAAAGCGGCAAAACCGGAGATCCTGCGGGTTGCGGCTTACTGCCGTGTCAGCTCCGATTCCAGCGACCAGCTCCACTCCTACGCCACCCAGATCAAGGCGTACACGGAGCAGATCGGCGCCCATGCAGATTGGGAGCTGGTGGATGTGTACGCCGATGAGGGCCTGACCGGGACCCGGATGGACAAGCGGGAGGACTTTCAGCGCCTGCTGGCCGATTGCCGAAAGGGGAAGGTGGATCGGGTGCTGTGCAAGTCCATCTCCCGCTTCGCCCGGAACACCAGGGACTGCCTCGCCGCCCTGCGGGAGCTGTCCGCCCTGGGTGTGACCGTCTACTTCGAAAAAGAGAACATCGACACCGGGACGCTCACCAGCGAATTGATGGTGAGCGTCTCTGGCGCTCTGGCTCAGCAGGAGTCCATCTCCATCTCACAGAACTTGAAAATCGGTTGGCGGAGAATGATGGCTGCCGGTGATTTTGTTACAACGAACCCACCATTCGGTTATGAACTGGCGGATGGTTGTGGGCTGAGGATAAAGGAATCAGAAGCGGACATCGTGCGGTGGATATTTTCCAGCTATCTGGATGGAATCAGCACCCGTTCGATTGCCAAATCGCTGACGGAACAAGGTGTTTTAACGACTGAGGGGAATACGGTGTGGAATCCCAGAAGTGTGCAGCTCATTTTGGATAATGAAAAATATAAAGGCAATACACTTACATTAAAGCGATATACTACGGAGCAGTTCCCATTTACTGTGAAAAGAAATCACGGAGAGGTCGACCAATATTATATTGAGCATTCGCATCCAGCCATCATAGATGAGGATACCTTTGAGCGAGTCCAAAAGCTGAAGGAACGACGGACACGGAAACGGCAATCAGACAAGCAAGATTCACCGCTGAGGAGCAAGATGATCTGCGGAGTATGTGGAACGGCGCTCATGCGACGAACGACCGGGAGTGGCTTAGTCTCCTGGGTTTGCCGCAAGCACGATGAAAATGCAGCAGATTGTCCAGTGGGTCGGATACCGGAAACGGAGATCCACGCCGCCTTCGTGCGGATGTACAACAAACTCAGGGCCAATGTGGACATCGTCTTGAAACCGGCCCTGGCCCAACTGGACGACCTGGAGGCCGCCCTGCAGCGGGAGAACCCCGCCATGCTGGAGGTCAACCGGGCCATCGCCCAGGCCGCCGAGCAGAGCCACAACATCAGTAAGCTGCAAGCTGCCGGCCTGCTGGATGCGGACGCCTGCGCCGCCAAGCTGAACGCCATCAACATCCAGCTCACCCAGCTTCGGAGAGAACGCCGCCGCCTGCTGGAACATGACGATATCGAGGACGCCATCGGCAGGCTGCATCAGACGGCGGACACCATAAAGGCCGGGCCGGAACGGTTGGATGCCTTTGACGAGGTTCTGTTCGAGGAATTGGTGGAGGGGATCGTGGCAGAGAGCCAGACCCGCATCCGGTTCCGGCTCCATGGCGGAATTGAGCTGGCAGAGAAAGTCGGGAGGGCAAAGCGGTGAGTAAGCGAAAACTTCTCTATGGCTATCAAATCAAAAACGGAGAACTGACCCTGGTGCCGGAGGAGGCCGCTGTGGTCAAGCGTGTGGCGGGCCTTTACCTGGACGGCCTGTCCTATCAGAAGCTGGCCGACCTGCTGAATCAGGAGAATATCCCCTTCAGCCAGGAAGCGCCGGCATGGGACAAGCACAAGGTCAAGCGACTGCTGGAGGACCCCCGTTACATCGGACAGAAGGGCTATCCAGCCATCTTGGATGGTGAGACTTTCCACTGTGTCCAGAGCCGCATCCGGGAGAAAACGGCAAAGCAGACGTCCAAAGCAGAGCGGCCAGCCCTCAAGTTGGTAAGCCGCCTGCGCTGTTCTGCCTGCGGCGCAGCCCTCCAACGGATGGGCGGCCCGAACCGCCGGAGCGATACCCTGTACCTGAAATGCGTCCCATGCGGCGCTGTCATCACCCTGCGGGACGAAGCCCTGCTGGATGAGATCGTCCGCCAGACGGCGGAGCAGGAGCGGCCAGTGCGGACATCCTACCAGCCCTCCGGGGAAGTTGTCCGTCTCACCAACGCCATCAACCGGGGCCTGGAGCGCCCGGACGACCCACAGGAGGTCGTCTCCCTGATCTTGCAGGGGGCCGCGGCGCGGTACGCCTGCTGCCCCGACATAACGGAACAAAACGACCGCCCGCTGGATATGTGCTTGGACCATATCCGGCTGGCGGTTTCTCATATCAACTTATCGGAAGAAGGTACGGTGGAGGCGGTATTCCCATCCGGCCACCGGGAAAGGACAGAACATGGAGCAGACTGTACAGCGGCGGGTGCGGATCATCCCCGCCAGGAAGGACACGGATACCCCGCAGCCGGGGAAAAAGAAACGCCAGAGGGTGGCGGCCTACTGCCGGGTATCCACCGACAATGAGGAGCAGATCACCAGCTACGAGGCCCAGAAAACCTACTACACCCAGAAGATCGGGGAGAACCCGGACTGGGAACTGGCCGGCATCTTTGCGGACAAGGGGCTCTCCGGCACCAGCATGAAAAAGAGGGACAACTTCAATAAGATGATCGCCGCCTGCAAGCGGGGCAAGATCGACACCATCCTGACCAAATCCCTCTCCCGCTTCGCCC
>PPYF01549004.1_pt1 | contig 12392 bp, 8 predicted proteins | sample 1559871 | NCBI WGS metagenome assembly PPYF01 (sample SAMN08240021, study PRJNA423297) | Human gut metagenome, whole genome shotgun sequencing project. | reverse complement strand
CATTAAAACTAGTATACACAAGGCACCCAATAAAATTTTTGAAAATTACTAATTTTAATGTTCAAAAATGATGAGTAGCAATGTAGAAAGGAGCACTTAATGAAACAAAATAGTTGGAGCAAAAGTGTGAAAAAACGTATTTTTTCTATTATGATAGCCACTTCTATGATAGCGACATCATTTCAAGGATATGCGTTTAATGCAAAAGCTGCTGTAACAAGCACAAACAAACAAAGCAGCGTAACAAAACAAACCAATCAAGGTGCTGTAACAGAGGCAAGTAACCCCGAAACAGCACAGGAAGAGCAGGGATGTGAAGGTGATTTAACACCGATATGGACTACTGTTGAGGAAGCAAACGAAGTATGCGATGTATTTGATGATGATATAACACCTTCCATCAATGTAAATGCTAATTTACCTTCCAGTACAGATAATAGCCAATCACCATACTTCCCCAAGATTCGTTCACAGGGAAGTATCGGTTCTTGTACCTGTTGGGCAGAAGTATATTACAATTTTACTTATGAAAGATGCAAATCTTTAGGAATTCCAGCAACCGACGAAAATATAATGTCACCAGCATTTATTTACGACCAGATAAAAATCGGTTCCTCTGGTTCCTCTTATGGTGATTGTATTCAATCACTTACCGAAACAGGAACTGCTTACTTTACAGATACCCCATTTGCCAGTTCTGATGCAAAGTGTCTAAGCTGGTATCCAGAAGAAAAATTATGGCAGGATGCTATGAATAATCGTGCTAATAGCTCTATTCCAATTGCTAATCCCAAAACGATTACTTCACCAAAGGATTCAGACCTAAACGAGATGAAATCCTACCTGTCACAAGGTAAACTAATTACCTATACAACTTATTTTAACTGGACCCGTACAAAAATACCAGAAGGTTCTTCTCACGCCGGTGAATATATTTGCACAGAGTCATTATATAAATCTAGCAGCCACCGTATGACCATTGTCGGATATGACGATTCTATCTGGGTTGATTTGAATAAAGATGGAAAGGTACAAGAGGCAGAGAAAGGTGCATTTAAAATTGCAAACTCTTGGGGAACATACCAATCAAATGAAAATAACGGATTTTTGTGGGTCAGTTATGATGCACTAAACAGCGTATCGCAAGCAATGGACTCCAGCAGCAACCGAAGACAAGTATTTTACTCTATGTCTGTGTTAAATGACGTAAAAACAAATACCTCTGGTGCTAGCATGACAATTACACTAAATACAGCCCGCCGAGATCAAGATAGGATAACTTTACAAGCAGAGGATGCCAATGGGAAGAAATTTACATACAATGTATTTGCTTTTAATTATAGCTGGTGTAATACAAGAAGATGTGCATTGGATGGTTCTACTTCTGCAACAGACGGTACTATTGTAATTGATTTGAATAATGTAATTTCAAATATTACACCATCGAAATTAAAAGACTATAAATGGTCTATTATTTTAAAGGACAATAATAAAGATAGCAACCCTGCTATTTTAAAGACTGCAGAAATAAAAGTAGATGGTCAAATAATTTATTCCGTCACTTCTAATTTGAATAAAGAAATAGATGGTACTACTGCTACCTATACCTTTGAAAAATCAGATGATTTTACTGTAAAATCCTTTACTTGCAATTTGCAATCACCCGCATCTATAGCTGATAAACTTAAGCTTTGTGCAGAAGGTGAGAATGGAAGTGGAACCTATCAATATCGTTTTGGAACCATCTTTAAAGGGAAAGAAATCTATTTTAACAAGGATGAAAGCTTCAGCGACCAGAATACCTACTCCACTTATTTTACAAGTATGCTTCCTGGTGAAGGGGATTATGTATACTACAATGCAGAAGCGGTAGGAACACATACATTTTTCGTAGATGTTAAAGATACCGGCACAGGTAACATCTTAAGAAGAACTATTAAAAACTTTGTGGTAGAAGGAATGAAAATCACATCTTTTACTTCTGATTTATCCTCACCACAAAAGGCAGGTACTTCTATTACTTTTAATGCAACATTAAAAAATGAAGTATACCACAACTACAATGCACACAATTTTACCGTAACAAAGGATGGCGTTTCTAAGAAATTGAATGCAATGTGGGATGGTGGGTACTCACAAAAATGGACACCAAGCGAACCTGGAACCTATACCATTACTTACGATGTTACTACTTATTGCGGACAAAAAGCAAAAGTTTCTATGGATTATGTCATTCTTCCACAAGACAGCAATTTGGCAACCGTATATTACAATAACAATTCCTGGAATGATGCGTATATCCATTACAAAGTAAATAACGGTGAATGGACAAGTGTGCCAGGTGTAAAAATGGAAAATGCTTCTGACATGGATGGTTACACATATAAATATGTAATTGATTTAGGAACTGAAACAGAAGCCACTGTTTGCTTTAATAACGGTAATGGTTCTTGGGATAGCAGAAACGGTTCCAATTATACAGTTTCAAAGGGTGTACAGGGCATAAAAAATCAAACTATTACTAGATTGGATAATCCCGCAACTGCTACACCTACTATTACCGCAACACCAACAACACAGCCAACTGCTACACCAATCACAACTACTCACACCCTCTATTTTGATAACTCCAATGCAAAATGGGATAAAGTTTGTGCTTATGTATGGGACGAAAATAAAGTATCAACAGAATATGTTGCAAGTTTGGTAGACAATAGCAAGGACATGTATGTAGTAGAAATACCAAGTAAATATACAAACATTATATTCAAAAATACCTATAAAAGCTGGGATTTACAGACTGTAGATTTGACAATACCTACTGGAGAAAAAAATTGTTACAAAGCAAACAAGGGAAATAAATCCGGCGGAACATGGTATAATTACGACCCACAAGCTTCTTTAAAGGTAATTTTGGAAGACTATACCGGTAAATCTTATAGTAACTATGTAAATGCAAAGATTATTGGAGGAACCGCTCCATATACATATAAAACTATTACAAAATCTACTTATACACAAACTGGAGAAAGTGTATCCAATGAAGGAGAAGCACATACAACTACTCATAATAATGTTTTTCTATATCAACCATCCTATCGCGGAGGAGATTATTCAATAGAGATAACAGTTACAGATGCAAAAGGATTAACTTGTAAAAACGAAATAAAGTATAGTCTTCCATGCATCGAGCTTACTGGTATTGAAGCCAGTGCGGAATCTCCACAAAAAGTTGGCACAAAACTCAATCTCAAAACATTACGAAAAAATGCCTTTGTATATAAGTATGGTTTATATAGTAACTGGACTATTACAAATCAAAACACTGGAAAAGTAGAAGAATTAATGAGTAATTTTGATGATATTGTTTCTTGGACACCTACGGAAGCTGGTACCTATCAAATCCATATAAAGACAACGGACAATAGTGGAGATGTAGGGGAATACACAACCACATACACCATTACAGATCCTAATGCATCAAATCATGCAATCGTTTATTATAATGCATCCAGTGCATGGAATAAGGCATTTATACATTATTGTATAGCCGGTGGAAGCTGGACATCTGTACCAGGCATAGAAATGAAAAAGACTGATGAAAAAATTGGATATAATTATAAATTTGATTTAGATTTAGGAGATGCCACAGAAGTACGTGTATGCTTTAATAACGGTAATGGTACTTGGGATTCTAAAAATGGAACAAACTATACACTTAACCAAGGAACCTACGGAATATCCAACGGTACGATATCTTCTTTAAATTAACAGAATACAAGAAATCTTTTAAAAAAAATCTCTTAGGCCGGAAACAATACTTGTCCTGCCTAAGAGATTTTTCTATAATTCTCACTATTGACATATTTATCCATTTACCGAATATAAAATCCATTTCAACAACAAATTATTATTGTATAGGAAAGTCAAAAATGTACTTTCATTGATACATCGGTAACATTCTATTCCAAAGTTTGTGCTACTCAATGCAAGTAAAAACAAAAATCCGACCCATACCATAATAAATCCAGATATAGCTCCTATTCCAGCTCCAGCTAATTGACTTGCATCCTCCACTCCCGGCAATTTGTCTATGATACCAAAAAGCATAATTATAATGCGTAGTCCAATTTTTGCAATTAAGAAAATTACAACATAGGTAATTCCTCTTATGATAATCTTTGCTAATTCATCACTGATGGAAACTGCAAATTTATGTGCAGTAATCGTACCTGTATTGGAAATGGTATCATGCAGTCCACTCATAATTGTATCATTGATACTTGAGGGTAGACCTATTTTGTTTATTGCCTCCTGTTGTTGACTCTGGTCTATCTTTTGCCCTGTTACTGCACCAGCAATTTGATTCTTGGTTTCCAACATTGCATCTTCAATCCCAAGACTTTCATTTACCGCATCGGAAACATAGCCCAATACAATCTCACTTTCACATAATTGCCTGCTAACTACCGGTCCAAGAAAACCTGTTAGCAATACACTGATAATTAACGCCGAAAAGGATAATATCATATGTATTGCACCTTTTTTATAACCTCTATAAACCCGAAATACAATCAATAGTAACACTACTATCAATAACCAATTCATTCATCATCCCTCTTTTCTTCCGTTTAAATGCACTTGCTTTATTTCTTCGTTATCAATCAAAATATATTTTTCCGAATCTGGTATTGGGAAGAAATAGGATACCCCTGTTTCAAATTGACAGTCTAATTTTTCACTGCCTCTTACACGCAAAATGTGACAGGTTGTGGCTGAATACATGATTACTTCATCTTTTCCCATCTCAATCTTGTCAAAGTCATAAGCGATTTCTTTTTTTAATACATTTTTCCCCTTCGTATTATAAACAAGTACGATATATGGATTCTCTGTGTTATCTCCATTTTCTGTTACTAATGTTATGTATTTAGAGTTGTAACATACGCTTTTTATTTTCTGTTCTACGGAAACCGTAGCTATATCTTTTGGTGTTCCCTGCATAGAATATAAATGAAATCCCTGTTCTGTAAAGGCACAGATTGTACTATTATCTAAAAATTGAATGTCTGCTACAATTTCCTGATCTAAAGGGCGTGAGCCAACAATACGATCTGTTTTGCCCTTTGCATCAGAGTCAAAGTTATAAAAATTCAAACTGCTTTCCACTACGCCACCTGCAATATTGATATAGCTGGTCACAAGCCTTTGTCCATCTTCAGACAAACCGATTGCAACTGGGTATCCGTCTTTATCTGTGCTGGTAGATATGGATACTTTTAATTGTTCTGTCGCATCATATGGATTGTATATATTTATTTTTGCAGTATCATTGTCCTCTAATATTGCTGCTACTACACCCTGTTTTGCAACTGCTACCTGTTCAATACTAGCAGGCATGGAAAGTGTTGTTCCATTATCTTTCCCGTTAAATACGCATATATCTTTTTCTCCAATATCTGCTACTGCCACATAATCTCCGCAGGCAACGGCATAAGGATTTTTAAATTCATAACTTCCATTCCACAATATTTCTCCATTCAACTTCATTCCTGAAGCGCCATCTTTACTGTATTTTATGAGTTTTCCGCCATATGCCATATATTGCGCGCTGCTGTCTACCCGTTTTGCCGATTCCGTTGTTGCATAACCGCTATACGTTCTATTCATCTGAAAAAACACATAAAAAAGTACACCTGCGACTACTGCAATTGCACAGGCAATTACAATTATTTTTTTTATATCCTATATTCTTCTGTCTCTATTTTATTTATTGGTTCAGAGACTTTGTTCCTTTCATTATACTCTATTTTTTTTCTATTGTGAAGCCATCATGTTTTCCTGCTAATCTATGTTGCCTTAACACTCTACTATATTTTAAAATATTTTTGCAGATACCCCTAGTTGTATCTTTATTCATACAATTTCAATCTCTGTCCTGCCACAATTTTATTTTTATCCTGTATTTGATTTAACCGCATAATTTCATCCATTTTTTCTAAGGAAGAAAATTCCTTCATGCAGATACTTACCAACGTGTCTCCCGGTTGTATCGTATAATACTGTGCTCCATTATGTATGTTTTCCATTGTTTCTGTCGTATCTGATACAGAATTTTTTTCATCCTCCGATGCCTCTGGCTGGTCTATGTGTTCCTCTGCTTCTGTCGTATTGGATTGTTCTTCTATTACCGCCTCCTCCGTAACCGTTGGTGTATGCATTTCCATGGAAGCATTTTCATTTTCTTCTTTAAAAGTTTCTATGGTTTTGGAAAATTGTTTTTGTACTCCTTTTTGCTGTAATGCAACCCCGCATATAGCAACTCCAGCTATCACTGCAATATTAATTCCCATTCTCTTTTTTTTGCTTTGCTTTTTTTGTCTTGTCTCCATCTCTCCAATGCGTTTTTTCATCTCCTGCACTGCATGATCGGACACCTGTTCTTTTTCTACTTTTCCTTTTTTCTTTAACATATACTCCTGCATATCCTGATTTTTATCATAATAAATGCAATACCCTTCTAATTCATTAAATCGTTTCCCCTGATATATAAAAAACTTCTCCTCTCTCTCCAGAGTATCATAGAGTAACAGCACCTTATCTTTTCCCGAAAAGTTTTCCAAATGCAATTTTTCCAGTTGTTTACTTGGCTCCATATTTATTCCTGCCTTTGTAACCATCCAGCCTACAATTTGTTTATTTTTAAAGTTTTCTTCTATTTCCCGGTATATTTTTTTCCATATTTCTTTTGAAAAGCACCCTTTTGTTTCAAAGTCCACTTTTTCTACCATAACAGCTCCATAAATAAACACACATCTTTTTTCTTCCCAAACGCGACTTTCTCCAAGTAATACTGCCATCCGCATTTCTTCTGTGCTGCATTTTCCAATATAATGTACAAAGGACATAACATAGTCCTCTATGTAAACTGCAAAGTTCTGTTCTCCCTGCCCTACCTGTCTGATATTTTTAGGCAGACGAAATAACTGTTCTTCCTTTGTTTCTTCCTGCTTTTGTCCCAGTTGCTTTTTATTTTCTATCATATTATGCCCTTCCTTTCTAATTGGAGTTTTTCAACAGTATTCTTGTTTTTTAACTACTTGTCCACTCCTCCAATTTATCCTTCTGCCCTGTATCCTATCATAAAGGAAGTGCATTTTTTGTCAAAAGAAGAAAGAGCTGCAAAAAAACCTTTGCAACTCTTTCTTTTCTCATACAAACAACAGTTTCCTGTGTTTGCTCACAATCTTAAATTCTCTTTGGTCTCCACAAAAGCATCTCCTGCATTCCCACATCTCCTGCAGGATCTACCACCTCTTCTTCCTGTGGTGGTTCGGTTTCCTGTTCTTGTGGTTTTTCCGTAACAACTGGTTCTTTTTGTCCATCATCCCAATTGTCTGGCTCTTTTGTCACAGGAACTTCCGTATCCACTGGTTCCTGTGTATCTTCTGGTTCTTGTGTATCTTCTGGTTGTTCGGTTTCATCTGCCTCGCTATCATCCTCATCATCAATAACTTCATCAGACTTCTTACCGTCATATTCATCATGCAATGCCTGATACTCTACAGAAGAATGAATATCCTCCATAAAATTATGCCAAATTCTTCCCGGATATGTGCTTCCATACAAATCATTTACCGTTTTAGGCGTATCGTATCCTACCCAAACTGCTGTAGTATAGTATGCTGTGTATCCGCAGAACCAACCATCCTTTTTGTCATTTGTGGTTCCCGTCTTTCCAGCAGATGGAGTCTTTGACAAACCAAGTCCCTTAGCAGTACCACTCTCTATAACACTTTCCATACAACTTGTCATCATACTGGTAGATTCTTTTGAGTACACCTGTTTTCCTTTTGAGTTTGATTTGTAAATGGTATTATCACGAGAATCTGTAATTTCTACAATACAAGTCGGTTCTCTATAGTATCCATCGTTTTCTATTGTTGCAAATCCAGATGCCATCTCTAGTGGACTCACTCCATTTGTCAATCCTCCCAAAGAGGATGCCGCATAATAATCATTTGCTACAATATTGGAAAATCCCATCTTCAAAATATAGGATAATCCAACTTTTGGTGTAAGTTCTTCAAACAGTTTCCATGCAACTACGTTCTTAGATGCTGCCACTGCGGAACGCACAGGAATTTTTCCTGCATAAGTACCATTTGAGTTTCTTGGACCACCCTTGAAATAACTATCATCTACAATTGATTCTGGTGTGTAGCCATGTTCAAATGATGGCGTGTATACAATTAATGGTTTAATGGAACTTCCCGGTTGTCGATAACTCTGAAATGCTCGATTTAGAGTATAACCATCTGTTGTCTTTTGCTTTCTTCCTCCTACGATGGCAACTACACGCCCTGTCTTATTGCTGATACAAACCGCCGCTCCCTGCATTTTGTAAACACCAGCATCTGTTTTTTCTGTAAAGCCTTGCAATTGCTCATTTACTGCCTTCTGCAATTTTTTCTGCTTCGCCATACTAATAGAAGTATAGATTCGATATCCACCTGTATACAAGGATTGTTCACACTGTTCATATAATTCATTGTATTCTTCCTGATAATTCTTTTTGTCATCGTCTGAACTAAAGGAATAACGGAACTGGAAGCCCTGTGCCTGCATCAATGCCCTCGTAGCACTATGTCTTGCAAATGTCTCTACATAATCCTGCTTCTTTGTCTTTTGTTCTGATAGTTGAATATCCTCTGCGATTGCAGATTCATATTCTTCTAACATAATCTTGGAATCGTCCAACATATTTTTCAGAATCAAGTTTCGTCTTTTAATCGTATTGTCATAATGGGTCAATGGGTCATACTTGGTTGGTCCATTTGGAATTGCACACAAAAATGCAACTTCTGACAAGGAAAGTTCGCTGACATCCTTTTTAAAGTATCCATAAGATGCCGCCTGGATTCCATAATATCCATGACTAAAGTAAACATTATTAATATAAAATTCCAATATCTGGTCTTTGGTATATTTTTTCTCCATTTCCATGGAATAAAACATTTCTCGAAGTTTTCGATCCATGGTTCGTTCCTGTGTAAGGAACACATTTTTTACCAACTGCTGCGTAATGGTACTACCACCCTGTGTAACATGCCCGTATTTTATTCTTGCCAAAACAGCACGCATAATTGCCAAGTAATCTACACCACCATGCTCATAAAACTTTTTATCTTCTATTGATAAAAAGGCAGTCTTTACATAATCTGGTATCGCACTACTTTCAAGATAGTATACGTCCTTTTCACCTTTCAATTCACTGATTTCTTTTCCTTTTGAATCGTAAATAACACTTGTCTCACTGGAACGGAATGTATCTACTGTAGATGCTGCAACTGCTGTCTTTGCTTCTTTCTGCATCTTCAAAAGTTCTTTACCATATGTAAAGTAAAATATAATTCCACCTACAAGAATTATCAAAAGGATAACTAACAAACTTACCTTTAAAGCCATCAAAAATCTGCGTAACGCAGGGCTTTTAATTTTTGATTTTTTTTGTTTCTTTTTCTTCGCCATTTTTCTACCTCTTTTCCATTGTGTGTGATACACCTTTAGAATACGCTATCAAGTATAGCTTACTTTGCCTGATTTGTAAACTAATCAACACACACTCTAAAATGTCTGTATTGGCAACGTAATTTTAAAGCAAGTACCTCTTGTATATTGACTCTTTATCTCTATGGTACCTACATGTTTTAGTATAATAAGTTTAGCAATGGATAATCCCAATCCATGTCCGCTTATGTTTCCATTTCTTACATTGTCAGACCGATAAAATCGTTGAAAAATATGGTCCATATCCTTTTCTGTCATTCCCATACCTGTATCTGCTACGGTAAGAATACAATTGCCTTCCTGTTTCTCACATCCAATATAAATATAGTCTCCTTCATTTGTATATTTTATGGCATTTTCCAATAAAACACGCAACGCTTCTTTTAGCATCTGCCTATCGCCATAAAGAATAACAGGGTCCAAATCCAGTGCTTCTATCGTTCTTTCTTTTGCAAGCAACGCACTTTCTTTTAACACTTCTTCCACCATTTTTGTCACATTGAATTTTCGTTTTGTCAGTTTTAGTGTTTTCTTATCATGACGGGATAAAAATAGCAATTTTTCTACCAATTCCTGCATTGATTGCGCTTCACTCTTTATCGCCTCTACAGATTCTGCCAACACTTCCGGGTCTTCTGCCCCCCAACGATCCAGCATATTTACATAGCCCTGTACCACCGCAATAGGGGTACGAAGTTCATGGGATGCATCTGACACAAATTGTTTCTGTGTCTCATAAGATAATTCTAACCGATCCAACATGCTATTAATAGTTTGTGCAATATCTTTTAATTCGTTTTGTATGCCATCTACATTTAAACGATCTTTCTCCAAACTATGAATAGTAATGCGATTCGTCTGCTTAATAATATCACTCATTTTTGCAGAAATCCGCCTTATATTCTTCGCCGATAATTCCACGATCAAGAAAATACCAGCAACATACAGCAACATGGCTGCTCGATATATATATACGATAGAAATGGTCCAACTTTGTCCCGAATAATGAAATGACAGTTGTGCATCCTGCAATTCACTATGGTATATAATATATCCTAATGGTAAAAAGATAAGTATCCCTATAAATACGGTTAAGCCACTGTATAAAACAGACAACTGCAATTCCAATGATAAGTGAATTTTACTAATCATTTGTTTCCTTTTTTTCAAAATAGGAAGCCAATATTTTTGTAACAAATGTCGGATTTTTTCAATTCTTTCCTCATTCATCTTTTATTATGTAACCTACCCCTCGTACTGTGTTTATAATCTTTTTTCCGTAAACATCGTCTAGTTTTTGACGAACATAGCGGACATACACATCCACCACATTTGTCTCTCCCATATATTCATAGTCCCAAACTTCACTCAGGATTCGTTCTCTGGAGATTGCCTCATTTTTATGTGCAAGCAAATAGGCTACTAAGTCAAACTCTTTTTTTGTGAATGCCAGCTTATTTCCTTGATAAGAGGCTTCATATTTCGCTGTATCCACTCGCAAATCTCCATATTCCATAATAGAACTTTCTTTTTTATCTTCAACAGATGATTTTTGGCGATTTAATCTAATGCTTCTCTGCCATTTCCTGACCATTCGGTCTCATATCCTTCGTGTTTTAATTCTAATTCTACAAAACGAGCAATCTTTTTTTCATCTTCCACAATCAGTATCTTAGCCATGAATAACTCCTCTCTTATCCTAACGTTTGTTAGACCTTTCTGTATTCACTACTACATACAGAAGAAAAGAGTTGTACCCTATGTCACAACTCTTTTCCCGAACTTCATTAATTTTTATTTCAAAATATCTCTTGCCACTTCAACTACATGTTCTGTGGTAATTCCAAACTTTTCAAATAAAGTTGCTGCTGGAGCAGATGCACCAAAGCTTTCCATGGTAACATATCCGCCATCAAGACCAACATATTTGCCCCATCCAAAACTTGATAATGCTTCTACTGCCACTCTCTTACGACATGACTTTGGCAATACGCTCTCTTTGTACTCTGCACTTTGTTGTTCGAATACATCCATAGATGGCATACTAACCACGCGCACATCTACACCGTCTTTTTCCAACTCTGCCTTTGCTTCTACTGCAAGTTGTACCTCTGAACCACTTGCCATCAAAATCAAATCTGGTACTTCCTTCTTTCCAGCATCTACAACATATCCACCCTTTAAGGCTTCCTTGCTTGTTCCTGCAAGCTGTGGAAGATTCTGACGAGTCAATACCAATGCGGTTGGTGTCTTTTTGGATGTAATAGCATAATACCAAGCTGCTGCTGTTTCCATCGTATCAGCAGGACGATATACTGTAAAGTTTGGAAGAGAACGTAACATAGCTAACTGTTCAATTGGCTCATGTGTTGGTCCATCTTCTCCAACTCCAATACTATCATGTGTTAAAACATAGGTAAGAGGTACTCCCATCAAGGAAGAAAGTCTCGCCATTGGTTTTACATAATCAGAGAATACGAAGAAAGTAGATACATATGGACGTAATCCTCCATGCAATACCATACCGTTTCCAATCGCTGCCATAGCAAGCTCACGCACTCCAAAATGCAAGTTTCTCCCTGCATAATTCTGTGCAGAGAAATCTCCCATCTCACTCATATTTGTCTTATTAGAAGGTGCTAAGTCTGCGGAACCTCCAATAAAACCAGGAAGATAATTTTTAATCTTATTGATTATTTTTCCTGAAATATTTCTAGTCGCATCTGCTTTTTCTTCTACTGCCCAGAAATCTTCATCATCGATCAATGCTTTTGCTGCATCCATATCATGCATCTTATCCCACAATTCTTTCATCTCTGGGA
>PPYF01603531.1_pt1 | contig 12393 bp, 11 predicted proteins | sample 1559871 | NCBI WGS metagenome assembly PPYF01 (sample SAMN08240021, study PRJNA423297) | Human gut metagenome, whole genome shotgun sequencing project. | reverse complement strand
GTCGACTCGTTCGTGGCAAACGGCAGCGTTGCGGACGTGCGCACTATACAAGAGAACATAAAGCGTGAATATCGCCGCGATATCAACCAATACGCGCGCAAAGAAGACCGGCTGCATATCCGCGCTATCTACGATTTGGTGCCCAGCGAGTTAAATAACCCAAACAAGCGCTTTACCTTCGCCAAAATCGAAAAGAACATGAGATTCCAATCGGTTGCTTCCGATTTCGATTGGCTGGTCAATGCGGATGTAGCCGTCGCCGCGTACAACGTGGACGAACCGTGCACACCGTTGGAGATGAGCAAGGAACGTAACCTCTTCAAACTCTTTTACAACGACGTGGGTCTGCTTACCGGCTCGTTTCTCAAGAAAACCGCGCTCGACGTACTCGACGGCAACCCTGATATCAACTACGGTTCAATCTATGAAAATGCGGTGGCCCAAGAGCTACGCGCTCACGGATTTGACCTGTACTACTACAACAGTAAGAAGCTTGGCGAAATGTAACCTACCTGCCTGTATACATGGCCGGCATGTTCCATAACGAATGACGGGCCGCACACTTAGTCAACAAGTACATGTCGGTCAGATGGTTCGGACTGGTCAGAGGGCCCGCTCTGATCAGTTAGGTCGGTCTGAACGGACTGGCTGGGCTGGTCGGCCTGAGTAGCCCGTTTGGACCGATCCGGTTCGCCCTTGCTGGCCTTCACACTGCTTCAGCTCCAGCTGAAGTTCGCTGATGCGCCGTTCGAGTTCGTCGATGCGCCGCACGTGTGGCGAAGTGAGACTAAGGGGAGCCGAGAGATGGCTCACAGGCCGAGGGCACCGGCCACGGCCATGGCCTCGTGTTCGGGATCGGCCTGGCCGATGTGTACGTTGACGTGAATTTCGTCATCGCCCGGCTCTTCGAGAATGTCGGACTGGGATTGCAGCATGCTCGGCTTCATGAAGTGGCCTTGGCGGTGGGAAAGGCGTTCCATCACCTCGTCGAATGTGCCCTGCATGTAGACGAACACCACGCCTTGACGGCGCAGCTTGTCGCGGTAGATCTTCTTCAACGCCGAGCAGGTGACCACGGCGGGCTCGCCGGCGGCCACGCGCTCGTCGATCCACGCGGCGATGGTGTCGAGCCAAGGCCAGCGGTCTTCGTCGGTGAGCGGGTGTCCGGCGGCCATCGAGATGGTGGCGCATTCGGACCATGCGAACGAATCCGATCAGGCCATCAGCCACATCGCCGGCACTGAAGCCTGACCCGTCATCGTCACAGCACCACGCGGCGGTTGAGGTCGCGGCGCAGCGTCTTCCAGCCGGGTAGGTAGGCGGTCATGCGGCGCTGGAATCCGGCACCGTGGCCGCTTTCCCACAAATGCGTCATCTCATGGACCAAGACGTATTCCAGGAATTGCGGTTCCATCAGTCCCAATTGAAGGTTCAGACGGATGCGGCCGGTTCGCGGTGTACACGATCCCCAGCGCGAGGTCATGACCCGTAGCGTGATATGCGTGGGCTGCCGGCCGACGACCGGCCCCCACTTGGCCAGCAGCTGTGGCAACGCGGCGTTGATCGCGGCCGCCGCTTGTCGTTTGCGTTCGTCGGTCCAGATTTGGGAGCGGTCAAAATACGGTTGGACATTCGTACCGGCTTGGCCTGGCCCGGCGTCACCAATTCCCGGACGACTGATATCACCGGTTTTCGGACGACCGGCAACGCCTCCATCATGGCCGCTGGCACCAGCTACACCACGACCTCCGTTCTCGAAGCCGGCGCCCTCGTTCAATGCCATGATGGAGCGCCGTTGCGCCTCAGCCATGCGCTGCTGCTGGGCGAGAATCCACGAATGTCGCTCTTTGACGAAATCCGCAATGCGACTCTCGCTCATCCGCATCGGTGCGGAGATTTCGACGCGGCCGCTCGGCGGTTTGATGCGCAGATACAGGTTTTTGATGGGTTTGCGCGTCAGGTGCAGATGGATGCCATCAATATCCAACGACTGCCCGGCGGCAGCGGACCGAACGGATTTCGGCGCACCGGACTTCGGAGCGGTGGATTGACGACGGCGATAAGGCACGCAAGTCATTCTCGCACAACGGCGGACAACGATGGCGGCCCGCCCGGAACCTAACGTTCCGAACGGGCCGCCATCAGCAATGAACGGTGCTGTCGGCAACGGCTACAAACCGTCACCGAGCCATTGAGTCACCCAATCAGCAACCGGCCGCGGTCAGCACCTGGTCGAGGATCTCGACGCCCTGGGTCGCCTCGTCGGCGGAGATGACGCAAGGAGGAGTGACGTGGATGCGGTTGTTGTGCACGCCGAGAATCAGGCCGCGCTTGTCGCCTTCGGCCACGATCTGCTTCATCGTGGCGTCGTCCAGCGGCTCCTTGGTGGTGCGGTCGGCAACCATTTCCACGGCCCAGAACACGCCCTTGCCGCGAACCTCGCCGATCTTCGGGTGCTTGTCGTACAGAGCGGTGAGCTGCGGGCCGAGCACGTCCTTGCCGATGGTGTAGGCGTTGTCGACGATGTGCTCCTCTTCCATGGCTTCCTGGGTGGCCACGATGGCGCCCATGGCCAGCGGGTGACCGGAGTAGGTCAGGCCGCCGGGGAAGACGATGTCGTCGAAGCGGTGGGCCACCGGGTCGCTCATAATCACGCCGCCGGCGGGCACGTAACCGGAGTTGCAGCCCTTGGCGAAGGAGATGATGTCCGGCGTGTAGTCGTAGTCGTCGAGTGCGAACCAGAAGCCGGTGCGGCCGAAGCCGGCCATGACCTCGTCGGTGATCATCAGGATGCTGTACTTCTTGGTGATCTCGCGCACGCCCTTGAAGTAGTCCTTGGGCGGAATGATGATGCCTGCGGTGCCCGGCACGGATTCGAGCAGCACGGCGGCGATGGTGTCCGGGCCCTCGAACTGGATCACGTGCTCGAGGTGAGCCAGCGCACGCTCGCACTCCTCTTCCTGGGTGGTTGCGGAGAACTCGGAGCGATACAGGTACGGGGTGAAGAAGTGCACGTGGCCGCGAGAGTAGTCGTTGGGCTTACGGCGCCAGTCACCGGTGGCGCTGATGGCCGCACCGGTGTTGCCGTGGTAGCAGCGGTAGGAAGACAGAATCTTGTCGCGGCCAGTGAACAGGCGGGCGGCGCGCATCGCGTTTTCATTGGCGTCGGCGCCAGCGTTGGTGAAGAACACCTTGTCGAAGCCTTCCGGAGCGCGGCGGGCCACCAGGGAGGCGGCGCGGCCACGGGCTAGGTTCGCGTAGTCAGGTCCGACGGTGCACAGGAGTTCCGCTTGCTTCTTGATGCCCTCGATCACCTTCGGGTGCTGGTAGCCGATGTTGACGTTGACCTGCTGGCTGGTGAAGTCGAGCATTTCACGGCCGTCGCCGTACTTCAGCCACACGCCGTGACCGGTTACCACTTCAGTGGGATCCAGGTTGCGCTGTGCGTGCCACGAATGGAATACGTGTGCGCGGTCCAGCTTGTAAGCGTCGTCCCAGATTTCCGCATCCTGCGAAAGATCATGCCCCATGATGTGTCCTTTCCTCGATATTTTCTCGAAGTGCCCGATGCCGTCTCCCGTGGATCGGGTCAGGGCAGCAACGCGCTGTGAATGTCATTATGAGAGTTGAACATTTCGCGTCAAACTCGAACATTTAATAATGTTACAGTAGTGGCGAATACGAAATCATTTTGAAACATAGGAACAAGAACAATAATTGTATCCAGATTATGTAATGTTTATGTTATTCAAAAACATACTCATTGCACAATGCGGCGCTAACATTTGACTACCGTTGCCACAGTGACCGTTACTATCGGCAGTCAAGCAGCCAGCAACAAGCCGGCAACCGCCATCGATCATCAGCCGGCGGCAATCGGCAACATTCACGCAGACGCGCGCTCATCACGCTCGCCGCCAAGATCCGGGAGGCAGATCATGGATACGCCATCGCCATCAACCGCATCAACAACCGCACATGCCGTCGGCTACAACGATGAGCCAAGCATTACGGCCGCTCCCCTGCGTTCCACCGACGACCTGGCCGTTGATGCCGGCCAGTTATCCTCACTCATCCTCACCACCGAGGCGACGGCCACCCCGCAACGCATCGTCGAATCGGTCACCTCGCTGACCTCCTCCGGCATACTTGCGGAAGGCCAGCGCATGCCCACCGTACGCGATCTCGCCCGACTGCTACGCACCAGTCCGGCCACCGTCTCCAGTGCCTACCATGCCCTCGCCAGGTCCGGCATACTGCGCTCCCGCGGGCGCGCCGGAACATTCGTACTGCGGCAGTCGCGCACGCATCGCTACGATGCCGGCGACTTGCTGGCCGAAGCCCCGGCCACCGCGCCGGACCGACCGATTATCGACCTGTCCAAGGGCACGCCGGACCTTTCGCTGCTGCCGGACATCCGCCCGTTTCTCGGCAAGCTCGGCACGCACAAGGCATTCGTCAATTCATACGACGGGCCGACCATCCTGCCCATGCTGGAACAGATTTTGCGACGCAACTGGCCGTATGAGCCGGAGGCGATGACTATGGCATCCGGCGCGGGCGACGGTTTGGCGCACACCATGAACGCTTTTGTTCAGCCGGGTGATTTTGTGATTACCGAGGCACCGGAATATCCGCTGATTCTCGACATGATCGAGGCACATGGCGCGATGGCGTTCGGCGTGCCGATGGACGGGTTCGGTATGCTGCCCGACGCACTCGACCGTGCGCTGACCATGCTGGAATCGCAGCGTCTGGCGGTGCCGCACGGCGGCCATCAGGTCAGTATGATCCTGCTGCAGCCGCGCGCCCAGAACCCTACCGGGGCCAGCTTCAGCCCGCAACGCATCGACGCTTTGGCGGACGTGCTGCTCGCGCACTACCCGAATGGCGTTGGTATGCCGCTGATTGTGGAAGACGATCACAGTGGCGATGTGGCCAATGCGTATGCGACATCGTTGGCGCAACGATTGCCGCAACACGTGGTGCATATCCGCAGTTTTTCGAAGTCGCACGGGCCGGATCTGCGCTTGGCTGCGCTGTCTGGGCCGGAGGATGCCGTGGAGGCGATTATCGCCCAACGACGCTTGGGATCGGGATGGGTGAGCCGGTTCCTGCAAGAGATTCTGTATGAAATGCTGGCCGACAAAGAGGCGTTCCACACGGTGACCAACGCCCGGCATATCTACGCCACCCGGCAAAAGACGATGCACGCGCTGCTGCTGCGTCAAAGTTTGGACGTGCATACCGGTGACGGACTGAATCTGTGGATTCCGGTGCGCGACGAGCCGGCGGCGCTGCGACTGCTGGCCGAACAGGGCATCCGTGTGGCCGCCGGCAAGCCGTTCCTGCCGAGCCTGCGTATCAGCGCCGACGCCACCGGAGCCGACGCGGGGGCCGGTGCGGGCGTGGACGCGCATGCCAGTCGAGGCATCCGCGTCACCATCGCACAGCAGGGAGCCGTCAACGAACAAGTGGCCGCCGCCCTGGCTCAGGCGGCGGCCGTAACGCCGAAGACTTCGACGAATCACTCGTAATTCTTCATGAACTGCGTTCGTACGCGCGGCGAGGAGCCGCCCCGTCTGTACGGGGTGATCAACGGGCTGCTGCGCATGCGCAACGGGCTGCGCAGGTCGCAGGAGCTCGACGACCTGGTCGACGTGCTGGCCTCCTCCATCGGCGCCCTGACCAATCCGCGTACCAACTGCCCACACCGGAGAAGGTCGCGCAGGAGAAGCCTCGCTGCTCGAGATCGACGACAGCTTCCAGAAGATCGTCCTCGTACGCGACGTGGTCAAACCCGTCCGCGACGAGCACGGCATCCTCACGATGAGCGTCTACGATTTCCTCCTCGCCCCGGACAGTCTGACGATGTGACGCCGTGGATTGGCTACAACGTATTAGACAGTCCGATGAGGGACGAATGACATGAGATTGGAGGCCGACGATGGCCGACCCGAAACATCCCCGCCACTACGACGAGGCGTTCAAACGGCAGATCGTGCAGTTGTACGAGAGCGGCAAGCCATCCCGGAAGATCCGCCGTCGTGGCCCGACATCCTCATCGGGCCCGTAGCTCAGCTGGTTAGAGCGCATCCCTGATAAGGATGAGGTCGGAGGTTCAAGTCCTCCCGGGCCCACAGGAAAAATGAAGCGGCCGCGAGCCGCTCTTTTTTTCTCACGGGGCTATAGCGCAGCTGGTAGCGCATCTGCTTTGCAAGCAGAGGGTCGCCGGTTCGAACCCGGCTAGCTCCACAGACACAACAAAACCCTTGGAATCAGTCCGATTCCAAGGGTTTTTGTTCTTGCATTTTCTGCGTATTGCAACAAAAAGATGACGACACGCCGATAGCGTATCTCACGAGAAAAGTCTTATTGCCTCACGACTGTCGAGGCCACCGGAAGTCGGCATAGGCATTCCAATCGGCCACTAAATCGACCGATGCCCGATCCCTGAGCCAAACGGACCCGAATGCCGTTCATCATCGACAAAGCAGTCCGCGCCTCGCGACGAGGATCTGCCAAACCGTCACGCTCGACTGCTCGGGTTAAGGTGTCCATCACGCGATGTTCTCGTTTTTGGTAATACTCATAGGCAGGATGATGCTCGTTCAACGATTCGCCTTGTAGCACGGTATATACAACCGCACCATCTCTGGCTGAGCCGCATTGCGCTCCATAAGGGCAGCACAGATATCACGAATGCCGAACTGCGCGTTGCCGCTCCACATATCCTCAGGTTCAACGCCAAGAGAATGGGCAAACGTAGCCATGTCTTCCCGATCACGATGCTCCAGCACGGCAATCAGCAAGCCGACTTTGTTCTTGAAATGGTATATGACCGCCGGCTCGGTCAATCCGCATGCTTCGGCTACCTGACGAACGGAAAAGCCCCAAAACCCGTTCTGTGAATCACATGCGACGTCACGTCGATGATCTGTTCACGGCGTTCCGCACATTCTGATTCTGCTCAAGACAGATCCAGCTCGTTGTTGTCCTTGGCTTTGCTCACCGTATCAGTCAAATCGGGGTCGTCCACAGACACCGCGTTCTGCTGGCTGAGCGTCAACGACAGCGAACCTTTGTAGGAGTCGCCGTATTCGTCCTTGCCGGACACGCTTACGGCAATCGAGCTCATCAGACGCTTCCTGCCGTAGTTCAGATCCACGGTGATAGTCGGCATATCCGGCTCTTCATCCGTGCCGAAGTCCCAGTTGCGCACATTGTCGAGCGCCTGACGGTACTCGCCTTCAGCATCGCCCACACCGGTATCCTCGATCTGCTGAATCACCCATGATTTCAGATGCGGATACTGCGCTTCATGGCTGATCCAGTAATTCACAAAGTGCTGGGCCAATGCCTTGACATCGATTTGATACGAGAGCTGCGTGTTGCCGGCAGACTTGGCAGACGATGTATTCGGGAACAGCTGGCTGCGCACATTCTTATCTTCCAGCTCCACGCCGAGATATTGTTGGATGAATTTGCTGGCCTCGGCCTTCACCTCGGCAGACGTTTTCGTGCCCTTGGCCCGGTCGATGTCGTTCGAGTACCCATCGTCGTTCATCTTGTCCAGCTGATCGTAGAACGTTCGCTCCGCGCCGGTGATGTCCCAAGCACCGTTCTTGACCAACGCATCCTTGACGTTCAATATCAAGTCCGCCACATCACTACCAACGCCGTTCCTTAAGTCATCTTCATATTGGTCGGCCGGGTAGTAGATGTAGTAGGGGTCGTCATCATACCAAACGTTTTTCCCGGCGAATGCGCCTTTGTGCCAAGCGAGGGTTGTTGCCTGTTCATCTGTCTTGATGGTCACAGACGCGGAGGAGTCATTGGTGGTTTTGCCCCAGCGAATACATGCCAGACATCCGCGCGTCAGGGGAGTCGTCAGTGCTGCTGTGGGTTCTGAGTTCGTATTTGGTGCTGCGCAGAGTGGACAGCGAGTTGATCGCGTCGAAGGTGACGACCAGCGGATTGGTGGGCTGGAAGCCCAGCATCGCTTTGACGGCGGTGAAGTTGGGGACGATGAATGCCAAGGCCGCCACCAGAATCGTCGCAAGCAATGCGCAGAGAACGGCGATCAGCTTCTTGCTGGATTTGCGCGGCGGTGCCAGGACGGCGGTTGCATCAGTCGCCTGATATGCGGCAGGAGCGGGAATCGGCAAAGCTGGCAAGGGAGCAGTTGGTGCCGGCTGTGGGGCAGCGGGCGCGGCGTAAACCGATGGGGCAACCGGCGCGGCTGGTATCGATGGTGGTACTGAAGGCGCTGGCACAGCAGGTGCCGGTATCGACGCAGTCGGTACGGCTGACGATGCGGCCGGCACTGGTACAGACGCAACCGGTGCGCTGTCTACAGACGCTCCACATGCCGGGCAAAATCGTGCCGGCCTATCAACTCTATTTCCGCAGTGGCCGCAGTACGCCATCGTGTGCTTCTCTTCCTCAAATCGGCTTGATTGCCATTGCTTCAATGTTACTCTTCAGCATTACGCCTCAGCCAGCCCCTACGCGTAACGATACGAGACGCGGCAGCCTTAATGCGGTTGTTTTGACGCGATGTCAACTTGAGGCTAGACTGTGCCGTGAGAGAAATTGACGCTGCGTCAACATAGCGGCGTCTATAGGCGTCTCAGCAACCCAATGGAGGACTGCGAGGCGCACAGCGCACACACGGAAAGGACCGCTTATGCTGTTTCAGGTCTACGGCGACAACGCCATCTACCAATGGATCGGATGGATACTCGTCTTCTGCTGTCTTATCGGCGCCAACGAACTGGCCCGCCGCACCAAAACCGGTGGCGTTATCGCCTTCCTCGTCATACCGGCCGTGCTGACCGTCTACTTCATCACCGTCTACACGGCCGCCGCCATGGGTGCCGACTGGGCCCTCAACAACCCGACCTACGTACACATGACCAGCTGGTTCCACTATGGTTCGGCATCTACGCCTCCAAGAAGAAGGACGACATGCTCTGGCCGGACATGACCTGGGTGTTCATCGTGGCCTACGACCTGTGGAACTTCTGCTACACCTACAACTGCCTGCCCACCCACGCCTGGTATTGCGGCCTGGCGCTGCTGCTGGCACCCACCGTGGCCAACTTCTTCTGGAACAAGGGCGGTTGGATTCAGAACCGCGCCAACACGCTGGCCATCTGGTGCATGTTCGCGCAGGTGTTCCCGATGTTCCAGGACTATTCCATGTTCTCCACCCAGTCCGTGAACAATCCGAATGTGAACCTTGCAGTCTCGTTAATCGCGTTGGCGGCCAATGTGCTGGCACTTGGCTACATCCTGCTACGCGCCAAGAAGCAGGGCATCAACCCGTGGACCAAGGAAGTGTTCAAAGGCACCAAGGATTACGAGCAGGCCATCGCTCGCGCCGACGAGTCTGAATTGGCGGCCTAGCCTCGCTTTAAGCCTCAGGCCAACACCTCCATGGGGTGATAAGTGGCGGTGTGGTGTCCGGTGATGGGGTTCCATACCCGTTCGGCGAATGCGCGCAGACGGGCGACGCCCTCACGCAGCTCGCCGGCATCTCCGGCGTAGGAGAGGCGCACGAAGCCGCGCCCCTCCTCGCCGAAGGCCTCGCCGGGGACCACGGCCACGTGCTCTTCGTCCAGCAGACGGTCTGCGAATTCACCGGAGTCAAGGCCAGTCAGGCGTACGTCCACAAAGGCGTAGAACGCACCTTGCGGTTCAATCAAGCGCAATACCGGGCATCCGGCCAGACCGTCCAGCACGATCTGGCGCTTGGCGCGGTATTCCTCGCGCATGGCGGCCACATGATCCTGCGGACCGGCCAGTGCTGCCACGCCTGCGTATTGCGCCAAGGAGTTCACCGAGGAGTGCATGAGTTCGGCGATTTTACCGGTCTGTTCGATGACCGCTTCGGGTGCCAGCAGGTAGCCGATGCGCCAGCCGGTCATCGCGTAGGTTTTCGACAGGCTTTCCACCACAATGGTGCGGTCTTTCATGCCCGGCACCGCGGCAATCGATGGTGCCACGGCTGCCTCTCCCCCAAGCGTTTCCCCGAACGTTTCCCCAAACACGAACGGATGGTAAACCTCGTCGGAGATGGCCCAAATATTGTGCTGCTTGCATACTTCGGCAATACGCGCCAGTTCAGCGGCAGAAGTTACCGCGCCGGTCGGATTGCCGGGTGAGTTGATGATTACGGCGCGGGTGCGCGGGGTGATCGCCGCTTCGATGTCCGCCGCGTTCACGCGCATGCCGTGCTCCGGACGCAGCGCCACGGTGACCGGGCGGCCGCCGCACAGCATCACTTCGGCGTCATAGGAAGTGAAGAACGGCGAGGGAATAATCACTTCATCGCCGGTGCCTACCACGGCTTTCAGCGCCAGAAACAGGCCAATCGTGGCACCGTCAACGGCTTGAATCTCGGTTTCGGGATCATAAGTGAGTCCCTTCACACGGGCGGAGTAATCGGCCACGGCCTTGCGGTATTCGGGGACGCCGAGCACGTTGGTGTACCGAGTGCGGCCAGCCTGTGCGGCCTCGCAAGCGGCCGCCACGATATGCGGCGCGGCCGTGGCGCTGGGCTCCCCCACGGTCAGTGAAATCGCGTCAGGCACGCGCTCTACACGGTCGAATACGTCTCGGATGCCGGAGCGCGGGATATTCAGGGCTTCGGCGGACAAGCTCGCGGGCTTGGCGGTCGGCACAGCAACCCGTCTGGCAGCAGGCACAGCAGCAGATGCAACTTCGGACAGAGGCATGTTGGAAAACTTCTGCATATCATCCCTCCTCAATGGAATTATTTCGTCGTTCTCTTATTTCAGAAGGAATTATTACATTCAATTAGGACTTTAGGCATAAACATTCCACCACACAACAGAAAACACAGGAAGAACTACTGAAATTACCAGGCAAAATCGGAAAGCCATCGCATTCCGGCAACAGGTACAGTGAACACAGAGCACAACGAACGGAGAAGACACCATGACCGCGATTGACGAGACCGACCAGCGCATCCTCACCATGCTGGAGGCCGACGGCCGCGCCACGCTCGCGCAACTGGCCCAGGCGACCGGACTGTCCGTCTCCGCCGCCCAGTCGCGCGTGCAGAAGCTGGAGAAGCGCGGCATCATCAAGGGATACAAGGCCATCATCGACCAAGAGCAGCGCGGCTTGCCCATCAGCGCGTTCGTCAACGTGACCCCGCTCGACTACTCAGCCGAATCCTCGATTCCGGACAAGCTGAACAATATCGACGGCATCGTCTCCTGCTATTCGGTGGCCGGCGCCCCCAGCTTCGTACTGGTGGTACGCGTGGCCTCCCCCACCGCCCTTGAGGAATTGCTCAATCTCATCCACCGCACGGTGCCGGTAAGCACCGAGACCACGATGATTCTGCAGACCTACTTCGCGCACTGACCGCGAACCCGGTAACCTGCGCGCCGAAGACCTGCGGCCACACACCCCACAAACCCCACAGGTCACAAAAACCATACGACCCCACGGTCCAGCCACACCCCACAAACCCCACAGACCGCACGACCCCCAACAGACACATCTGACATCACCCAAGTCCGTCTTTATGTCCACTATATGAACGCACCTTCGGTGTGATGCAGCTTCCATTTCGACCCGATTCACGCACAGACAGACATCCAGCAATCGCCGAAAAATCTAACAAACGGAAACTTGAACCACCCCATAACCACGCCGATAGCTTTCCCGTTATCCGAGCGAGACTCTATGCAGCAAGGGCCTGCGCGCATAGAATAAAACCGTCTTAATTCCCTAGCAAATCGAGGAGAATCATGCTCACTGACGAGTACATCAAGCGTGTCTACGACCAGGTCGTTGCCCGTGACGGCGATCAGCCGGAGTTCCTGCAAGCCGTTCGCGAGGTCTTCGAGACCCTGCAGCCGGTTGTCGAGAAGCACCCGGAGTACGAGAAGGCCGGTGTACTGGAGCGCATCGTCGAGCCGGAGCGCACCATCAAGTTCCGCGTGGCCTGGGTTGACGACGAGGGCAAGGTTCAGGTGAACCGCGGCTACCGTATCCAGTTCAACTCCGCCATTGGCCCGTACAAGGGCGGACTACGCTTCCACCCGACCGTGACCGAGTCCGTCGTCAAGTTCCTTGGCTTCGAGCAGATTCTCAAGAACTCCCTGACCACGCTGCCGATGGGCGGCGGCAAGGGCGGTTCCGACTTCAACCCGAAGGGCAAGTCCGACGCTGAGGTCATGCGCTTCTGCCAGGCCTTCATGACTGAGCTGAGCCGCCACATCGGCCAGTTCACCGACGTTCCCGCCGGCGACATCAACGTCGGTGGTCGCGAGATCGGCTACCTGTTCGGCCAGTACAAGCGCATCCGCGACGAGTACTCCGGCGTCCTGACCGGTAAGGGTCTGGAATTCG
>PPYF01386007.1_pt1 | contig 12395 bp, 10 predicted proteins | sample 1559871 | NCBI WGS metagenome assembly PPYF01 (sample SAMN08240021, study PRJNA423297) | Human gut metagenome, whole genome shotgun sequencing project. | reverse complement strand
GCACAGCGATTCTGTTGGGTAAATGTCAGCAAAGCTGACCAGAATCGCGTGCCAAGTCTCACGTGCGTTCGACTTGAAATGGTATGGTAAGTGTGATATAACGAAGAGAGCTTCTCAGATATTGAAAAAAAGGTGCGGCATGAAGCACAGTTTATGTAAGAAATATGGAAGAGAGATAGTGGAGCATGGACACATCAGAATTTTACGGAAAAGAAAAAATCAGCCGCATTTTATTAAAAATCGCACCGCCTGTCATGCTGGCACAGCTAATCCAGGCACTTTATAACATAGTGGACAGCCTGTTTGTGGGCAAATATTCGGAGACAGGTCTGACGGCACTGTCCATTATTTATCCGCTTCAGCTGTTAATGATCGCCCTTGCGGTGGGGACGGGCGTCGGGATCAACACCGACATGGCATATTATTTCGGAATCCGCCAGGAGAAAAAAGCAGAAGAAGTGGCAGGCATAGGCACGCCGCTGGCAGTTTTTCTATGGATTGTTTTTGCAGCAGTCTGTTATCTGATCATGCCGTTTTATGCGAGGATTTCGACAAATTCAGAAGAAATCATACGAGATGTTGTCGTATATGGAAGAATCGTCTGCGTGGTCAGTATCGGACTGTTTACAGAAGGAGTCTGGAGCAAAATCCTGCAGGCACGCGGAGATATGAAAACGCCGATGGTGGCACAGATCGCCGGAGCGATCACGAATATCATTCTTGATCCGATCCTGATTTTCGGGATGTTTGGCATACATAAATTCGGAATCGCCGGTGCAGCGATCGCCACGGTGATCGGGCAGATCGTAGCGGCTCTTGTGGTCATGAGAAAAGCTTTTGTGAGATCACCGGAAAAATCCTGTTATCTGCCGCACATCAAAAGGATTTATCAGCTTGGGATACCGAACATTCTCATGCAGTCTGCGTACACGTTCTATATTTTCGGGCTGAATATGATCCTCGCAGGATTTTCGGATCAGGCGGTGACGGCACTTGGGCTGTATTACAAATGGCAGAGCTTTTTCTTTATTCCACTCGGAGCATTGCAGACCTGCATCGTACCGGTCATCAGCTTCAATTATGCGGCAAAAGATCAGGAGAGATGCAAAGCCGTGCTGAAAGAATCCCTGATCGCGGGAATGGCTCTGATGTTTCTTGGAACGCTGTGTTTTGAATTTCTGCCGGTTCAAATGCTTTCAACCTTTTCGAAAGATGCACAGGTGATTGCAATCGGAACGAACGGATTTCATTATATTGGAGTTGCATTTATCCCGATGGTCACTTCACTGATTTTTCCGGTGTATTTTCAGGCGATCGGCAGTGCAGTGAAAAGTTCGATCCTTACCGTTGTGAGGACAATGGTTTTGTTTGTTCCGCTTGGATATCTGTTTTCCAGGTTTGGACTGCAGTATTTCTGGCTGACCTTTCCGGTGACGGAAGTGCTTACAACATTGGTGGGTTTCAAATTTTACCGTTCACAGCAGGCGTAGTATTCTTCCAGAACCTGCCCGGTGAGTGTCAGGCACAGAGCAAGGCTTCTGGTGACATACCGGATGTGCCATGGTTCCGCCGGGATCTTTGTCAGATGTTCTTTGCCTTTGGGATAACGTATGATAAAACCATAAAGAGGGGCATGGCGGGCAAGCCATCGCCCTTCTGCTGTTTCTGAAAAAGCCTGCGAAAGATTCAAAGAGACGGCCGGGCAGGATACATCAAGAGCCAGTCCGGTCTGATGTTCGCTGCATCCCGGCATGGCAGTTTCGCATAGAGATGAAGCGGCAGAAGATTTGCAGCAGGCCTTCTGATAGAGTATTTTCTGACGTTCGTAGCTGCGGTATCCGGAGATGCCATAGAGAAAGATCCCCTCTGCTTTGGCGGCGTCAAAAAGCCGTTTTGCGTGTCTGGCAGTCCGGACTTCCAGAAAACGCTTCTCGTCCGAAGGATCTGCGGCAAATGCAATATCCGGTGCAGCCAGTGATGGCGGCACAAAATCTTCAGGCAGTCTGTTTTCACAGTTGACAAGCATTTCATAAGAAAACATAAAAAATCCCCTTCCTGTACTGAGAACAGTCTATGAAGGGGATTTCTCTTTTATGCCATCTTAGTATTCCAGAGCTTCCAGGCTCATTTTTTCGAGCAGATCCGATTTGATCTTGTAGAGCTTGTCTGAAAGGTCTACATAGACATGCTGCGGATTTGCGAAACGTTTTGTTTCATCCCAGATAGTATCGAGCTCTTTTTTGCTGTAATCACGGATTTTCATCACGCTTGGAGAATCATAAACACATTCGCCGTTTTTAAACACCGGAACAAGCAGCTCACGAAGTGTATAGGTATTTGCACGTACTTTTGTCTTTTTCCAGGTTTCCTGCGGGTCGAAAATGATCATATCTTTACTCTCGTCAAACGTTTCGTCGGCAAGACAGATCAGATCGGCACGGATCTTTCCGGTCGTTTTGCTGTAAATACGGTAGATCGTTTTGTTTCCAGGATTGGTGATCTTTTCAGTGTTCTCAGAAAGCTTGATCTTCGGAATAAATTCTCCGGTTTCTTTGTCTTCTACGGCAGCAAGTTTGTATACACCGCCGAAAGCAGGGCAGTCCCTGGAAGTGATCATGTTGGTTCCGACACCCCAGGAAGTGATTTTACATCCCTGAGCTTTTAAACTCTCGATCAGATACTCGTCCAGATCACTGGAAGCAGAAATATAAGCATCATCGAAGCCGGCGGCATCCAGCAGTTTTCTTGCCTGTTTGGACATATAAGCGAGGTCACCGCTGTCGAGACGGATTCCGTAATTTTTCAGCGGAATACCGGCATTTCGCATTTCTTCAAAAACACGGATTGCATTTGGCACGCCGGATTTTAACGTATCGTAAGTATCAACCAGCAGACAGCAGGCATCCGGATACATATTTGCATATGTTTTAAACGCAGTGTATTCATCCGGGAAACTCATGATCCAGCTGTGTGCATGCGTACCCTTTACCGGAACATCAAAAAGCTGTCCGGCAAGCACATTGGAAGTGCCGATGCATCCGCCGATCATGGCAGCTCTTGCACCATAAACACCGGCATCCGGACCCTGTGCACGACGCAGGCCAAACTCCATGATGCCATCACCTTTTGCAGCACAGACAACACGGGAAGCTTTTGTAGCAATCAGACTCTGGTGGTTGATGATCGTCAGAATAGCAGTCTCTACCAGCTGTGCCTCCATGATCGGGGCAACCACCTTGACCAGCGGCTCACGCGGGAAAACAACGGTGCCTTCCGGAATCGCATAAATATCACCGCTGAAACGGAAATCAGCCAGATAGTTCAGAAAATCTTCATCAAACGTGTTCAGGCTTCTCAGATAAGCGATATCCTCCTTGCTGAAACGAAGATTTTTAATATAATCAATTACCTGATCCAGTCCGGCAGCGATCGCATAGCCACCGTCGCATGGATTTTTGCGGTAAAAAGCATCAAAAACTACTTTCTCGGTATTCTGTGTTTTAAAATAGCCCTGCATCATCGTTAATTCATAGAAATCGGTCAGCAGGGTAAGATTCATAGTACTCATAGTTTCCTCCATTCTGCATACATTGGGGTTCTTTTCTTCCTGTTATAACACATCACGGGCTGGAAGAAAAGGGAAAATAAAAAAAGAGTAAAAAAGAGCAAATAAAAAAAGATTTAAAAAAGTTAAAAAAAGTGCTTGACATTTTATGAACGTTACTATATAATTCTCATTGTTGTGAGCAACAAAAACGCAACAGAGTAAAATAATGATGGGCTATCGCCAAATGGTAAGGCAACGGACTCTGACTCCGTCATTTCAAGGTTCGAATCCTTGTAGCCCAGTTAAAAAGGTTGTCTGCTAAGACAACCTTTTCTGCATATACAGAAAATAAAATGAGTTACCAGGCAAATGAAAATCAGGGCATCCGTTTGATAGCATCTCCCTCACCTACCGCTTAGTGCTCTGCACACTTAAAGCGGGGAAATGCTTCTCTGCGTTCAAAAAACAGGATGTTTGGTTTTAAAGATGCCACAAGATTCGGGAGGAACGTATGATTTATCAGTTTGACAGCAGGGTTCGTTACAGTGAAGTGGATGAAAATCGCAGGATTACACTTCTTTCTATATTAAATTATTTTCAGGACTGCAGCAGCTTTCATTCGGAAAAAATAGGCGTTGGGATTGATTATCTGAATAAAAGGCAGTGTGCATGGGTTCTGTCGTCCTGGCAGATCGTGCTTGGGGAGCTGCCGGTGTTTGGACAGGAGATCACCGTTCAGACATGGCCGTATTCTTTTAAAGGATTTCTTGGTGAAAGGAATTTCTGTATCCGGGATGAAAAAGGCGAAAAACTTGCCTGGGCAAATACGTTGTGGACTTATGTTGATTTAAAGACCGGACATCCGACCAGAGTTCCGAAAGAGGAGCAGGAAGCGTATGTGCTGCACGAAAAGCTGGATATGGATTATGCACCGCGAAAGATTGCACTTCCGGAAAAAATGGAAAAGAAAGAGAGCTTTCTGATCGTGAAACATCACATTGATACAAATCATCATGTCAACAACGGACAATATGTGCAGATGGCGATGGAGTTTCTGCCGGATGATTTCCGGATCTCCCAGATGCGTGCAGAATATAAAAAGGCAGCACTTCTCGGTGATATGGTTGTGCCTTATATTAATATAGAAGAGAAAAAATGTACCGTGTTGCTGTGTGATGAGACACAGAAACCGTATGCAGTGGTAGAATTTCAGTAACTGTTCAGCAGGTAGTATCCTGTGAAGGTAATGAACAGTTACGAATTTCAGAACAAATAAACAGGAATACAAAAAACGAGGAGAAAGAATATGTTTCATTTAGGAGAAAGCCAGGAACTTTATGTAGTAAAAGAAGTAGGATTTGGAATTTATCTCGGAGAAGAGGAAAATGCGACTGAAAAAGTACTGCTTCCAAAGAAAGAAGTTCCGGAAGGCATCAAGGCAGGAGATATATTAGAAGTATTTTTATATAAAGATTCGCAGGATCGGCTGATTGCAACGACACGTACGCCGAAAGTCCGTCTGGGAGAAACAGCCGTGCTTCGCGTCGCTGATACAGGAAAAATCGGTGCATTTCTGGACTGGGGACTGGAAAAGGATCTGTTTCTTCCATATAAAGAGCAGACAAAGCGTGTGCAGCCGGGGGAAAAGTGTCTGGCGGCACTTTACATTGATAAGAGCAGCCGACTCTGTGCCACGATGAAAGTGTATGAATATCTGAGAAAAGATTCTCCATATCAGAGAGACGATAAAGTAAGCGGTCGTATTTATGAGATCAGCGAGAACTTCGGTGTTTTTGTGGCAGTGGATGACTGTTATTCCGGTCTGATCCCGGCAAAAGAAGCACAAGGCAAATACCGCGTGGGCGATATTTTAAATCTTCGTGTGACGAGAGTGCAGGAAGATGGCAAACTGGATCTTTCGGATAAAGAAAAGATTCCGCAGCAGATGGAAAAAGATGCAGAAGCCGTGATGAAGGTGATTGAAGAATTTGAAGGCGTACTTCCGTTTAACGATAAAGTTTCACCGGAGATTATCAAAAGAGAATTCGGACTCAGTAAGAATGCATTTAAACGTGCTGTTGGAAGACTGTTGAAACAGGGACGTATCGAAATCACAGAAAATCGCATCATAAAACGGTAAAAACGCACAATAATTCTTTGAGAATCAAACAATTTAAAGATAGGCATTAAACATTATGCCATATTTTCCCGCGATTTTTTCACGAAAAATTTGCTTGCGTCGTTTGAAAACTGAATTTATAATAGGAAATGAAAAAAAGATAGAAACATCTTTATCAGCAAAGAGCATACATTTGTTAGGAGGGCATGAGCATGAAGAAAGCAATCAGTACAGACAAAGCTCCTGCAGCAATTGGACCATATTCACAGGCGATAGAAGTAAACGGTATGGTATATACATCCGGAGTGATTCCAGTTGTTCCATCAACAGGCGAGATCCCAGAAGGTGCAGCCGCACAGGCAGATCAGGCGATCGGCAATCTGGCAGCACTGTTAAAAGAAGCCGGTACTTCCACAGAAAACGTGGTAAAGACAACCGTATTTATTAAAAATATGGAAGACTTTGGTACCATCAATGAAGTTTATGCAAAATATTTCACCGGTACCTATCCGGCACGTTCCTGTGTTGAAGTTGCGAGACTGCCAAAAGATGTCCTGATCGAGATCGAGGCAATCGCAATCAAATAAATAGAATAATCACTTTTCAACATTTTTATCTGAAAGGAGAATGAATTATGAAAGTAATGGGAATTAAAGATATTGATAAATTTTTTGAGGTAGTAGACAGCTGCAAAGGAAAAGTAGAGCTTGTAACAGGCGAAGGTGACAGACTGAATCTGAAATCTAAGCTGTCACAGTATGTATCTCTGGCAAATATCTTCTCAAACGGCGAAATTCCGGAACTGGAGATCGTTGCATACGAAAAAGAAGATATTGATAAACTGATGGATTACATGATCAGCCGCAACAACTGATTGTATAACAATAAGTAAAAATCAAAATCAAGGCAGTCGGGCAACGCCCGGCTGTTTTTTTATCTTTGTTTTTAAAAATTAAACTTTGAAAATACAAAAAGAAATGGATTTTATGGTAGAATAAAATTATGATGCCAGGATCAAAATGTCAAATTGTCGTTCTTGCCGGCAAGACAGGACATTTCACTGACATTATTAAAAATAAAAAACGTGGAGGAAAACAAATGAACAAGACACCGAAGATAAACAGGCTGTTTCTGGTGACCGTTATCTGGATACTGCTTTCCGGGATTTTTCTGGGATTTATCCCGTTTGTTCGTTCAATGGATGCGACGCAGCTGATGCTTTTGAGCCAGCTTCTGTATTTGATGCCGGTTATTGGATTTATGATCATAAACAAGGTAGACCCGAGAAAGTGGATGCCATTTAAACCACTGAAGTTATCGGTGATCGCAATGGTCATTTTATATGCAGTGCTGATGATCCCTGTTACATCCTGGCTGAATCTGCTTTCTATGCTTTTCGTAAGAAATGCATTTGAAAGTTCACAGTCGGAACTGACGCAGAATGCACTCTGGGTCAATATGATTGTGATGGCAGTCATTCCGCCGATCTGCGAAGAATTTACGTTCCGTGGTCTCTATTATAATGGATATCGTCAGAGAGGTGTGTGGTGTGCGATTCTTGGATCTGCACTGGCGTTTGGTCTGATGCACATGAACTTTAATCAGTTCTGCTATGCTTTTGTAGCGGGCATTGCGTTGGGCATTCTGCTGGAGGCGACAGGAAGTATTTTTGCTACGATGACAGCACATTTTGTGGTCAATGGATGGAGTACGGCATTGATGGCAGTTTCCAAACTGCTTTATGGAACTTCTGCCGGCAGTTCTTCTACAAGTTCCGGAGCATTGACAACACAGGACATGATCGGTGTGATCAATGTTTATTCCGTGATCGCGGCGATCTGTATTTTTGCAGCGATCGGAGTGCTGATCTGGATTGCGAAACACTGTGGACGTTATGAGCATCTGAAATGGTGTTTTAAACGAAGAGAAAAACGTCCGGGTGAACCGAAAACCATGTTTACACCGGCATTTGCGGTGGCAACAGTTATAGTAGTGATCTACATGATATTGAGAGGGTGAGGTGCAGTTTGAGTTTTACACATTTACATGTTCATACAGAATATAGTTTGCTGGATGGATCAAATAAAATCAAAGAATACGTTGCACGGGTAAAAGAACTGGGCATGAACAGTGCGGCCATCACAGACCACGGTGTTATGTACGGTGTGATCGATTTTTACCGTGAAGCAAAAGCAGCCGGGATCAATCCGATTCTTGGATGTGAGGTGTATGTAGCACCCGGATCCAGATTTGACCGAGAAGCCGGAAGCGGTGATGACCGCTACTATCATCTGGTATTATTAGCAGAAAATAACACAGGTTACAGTAATCTGACCAAGATTGTATCAAAAGGTTTTACAGAAGGTTTCTATTATAAACCGCGTGTGGATATGGAAGTCCTGGAAAAATATCATGAAGGTATCATTGCCCTGTCTGCGTGTCTGGCAGGAGAAGTCCAAAAATATCTGGTGCGTGGTATGTACGAAGAAGCAGTGCGTGCCGCCAGACGCTACGAAGGAATTTTCGGAAGGGGCAACTTTTTCCTGGAGCTTCAGGATCATGGCATCCCGGAACAGAAAGCAGTCAATACGCAGCTCCTTCGGATGAGCAAAGAGACAGGCATAGATCTGGTGGCGACAAATGATGTGCATTACACGTATGCATCCGATGCGGATTCTCATGATATTCTGCTGTGTTTACAGACCGGAAAGAAACTGTCGGATACCGACCGTATGCGTTATGAAGGCGGACAGTATTTTGTAAAATCCGAAGAAGAAATGAAAAACCTGTTTCCGTATGCACTGGAAGCACTGGAAAACACACAGAAAATCGCAGACCGTTGTCATGTGGAGATTGAGTTTGGTGTGACAAAACTTCCGAAATATGATGTGCCGGATGGCTATACATCATGGGAATATTTACAGAAACTCTGCCACGACGGACTGGTTCGCTGTTATGGCGAAGAGACGAAAGGATTAAAAGAACGTCTGGACTATGAGCTTGGCATCATTCAGAAGATGGGATATGTCGATTATTTCCTGATCGTATGGGATTATATCAAATTTGCCCGCGACCACGATATTATGGTAGGACCGGGACGAGGCTCGGCTGCAGGAAGCCTTGTCTCCTATACACTTGGCATTACACAGCTTGATCCTCTGAAATATAACTTACTGTTTGAACGTTTTCTGAATCCGGAACGTGTCTCCATGCCCGATATTGACGTGGATTTCTGCTTCGAAAGAAGACAGGAAGTCATTGATTACGTTGTAGAAAAATATGGCAAAGATCAGGTTGCACAGATCGTGACCTTTGGTACGATGGCGGCAAGAGGCGTGATCCGTGATGTCGGCCGTGTAATGGATCTTCCGTATGCAATGGTCGATTCAATCGCAAAAATGATCCCGACTGAGATCGGCATTACCATAGATAAAGCATTTCAGAGAAATCCGGAATTCAAAAAAATCTATGACGAAGATCCGCAGGTGCATGAGCTGATCGATATGTCGAGAAGACTGGAAGGTCTGCCGCGTCATACCTCCATGCATGCAGCCGGGGTCGTGATCTGTCAGAAAGCGGTCGATGAGTTTGTGCCGCTCTCCAGAGGCAGCGACGGTGCGATCACGACGCAGTTTACGATGACGACACTGGAAGAATTGGGGCTGCTGAAAATGGACTTCCTGGGATTGCGTACCCTTACCGTTATCCAGAATGCAGTCCGTCTTGCAGAAAAATCGACCGGAAAAATCATTGATATCGATCATATTGATTTTAATGACAAAGCCGTCCTGGATTCCATCGGAACTGGTAAGACAGAAGGCATTTTCCAGCTTGAAAGCGGCGGAATGAAAAACTTCATGAAAGAGCTGAAACCGCAGAGCCTGGAGGATATCATCGCCGGAATTTCCCTGTACCGTCCGGGTCCTATGGATTTTATTCCGCGTTATATCAAAGGTAAAAATAACCCGGATACGATCACGTACGAATGCCCGGAACTGGAGCCGATCCTGGAGCCGACTTACGGCTGTATCGTATACCAGGAACAGGTTATGCAGATCGTGCGTGCCCTCGGCGGCTATACGCTTGGACGAAGCGACCTTCTGCGTCGTGCGATGTCCAAGAAAAAAGCAGCCGTCATGGAAAAAGAACGTCAGAATTTTGTCTATGGAAATGAAGAAGAAGGCGTGCCGGGCTGCATCAAAAACGGAATTTCAGAAGAAATTGCAAATCATATCTATGATGAGATGACCGATTTTGCAAAATATGCATTCAATAAATCACATGCGGCATGTTATGCGGTAGTTGCATATCAGACAGCATGGCTGAAATATTACTATCCGGTAGAATTTATGGCAGCTTTGATGACCTCTGTCATTGATAATCCACCGAAAGTGGCAGAATATATTCTGAACTGCCGCCAGATGAGGATCCGTCTGCTTCCGCCGGATATCAACAAGGGCGAGAGTGCTTTTTCCGTAGAAGAAAACGAAAGCACGGAAAAAACAGGAGAAGAAGCATTTAAATATAATAAAAGCATCCGATATGGCCTTTCTGCGATCAAAAGTATCGGAAAACCGGTGATTGATGCAATCGTGCGGGAACGAAACCAGAATGGAATCTATCGAAATTTCCGCGATTTTGTGGAACGTCTGTCCGGAAAAGAATTAAATAAACGCACCATAGAGAATTTCATCAAAGCAGGAGCACTGGATGGTCTTTGTGATAACCGAAAACAGCTGATGATGATCTATGTGCAGGTTGTAGACAGTGTAAATCAGGAGAAGAAAAATGCAATGGCAGGTCAGATGTCTCTGTTTGACTTTGTGGCAGAGGAAGATAAAAAAGATTTTGAAATCCGCATGCCGGATGTAGAAGAATATGATAAAGAGCAGCTCCTTGCCTTTGAAAAAGAAGTGCTTGGCGTGTATATCAGCGGGCATCCTCTGGAAAAATATGAAAAGATGTGGCAGAAAAATATTTCGGCAACTACCATGGATTTTGCCTATCAGGAAGAACTGCACGGCTCCCGCCTGTTTGACGGAGCAGAGGAGATTATCGGAGGCATGGTCGAAGGCATTACGATCAAGCATACAAAAAACAATAAGACCATGGCCTTTTTGACCATTGAGGATCTTCTTGGCACAGTGGAAGTTGTAGTTTTTCCAAGACAGTATGAAATTTACCGAAACAGCATTACACAGGATGGCAAACTTTTTATCCAGGGACACGTATCTGCAGAAGAAGAAAAGGCAAGCAAACTGATCTGCGATAAGATCTGGAAGTTTGAAGACCTTCCAAAAGAACTCTGGATCCAGTTTTCGGACAGGGAGAGTTTTATGGCAGAAGAGAAAGCGTTATATGAGATCCTCCGTTCATCCGATGGAACGGATCAGGTTGTAGTGTACATTCGTTCCCCGAAATCTATGAAAAGACTGGGTAAAGCATGGTCCATATGTGCGGATGAGACACTTTTACAGAAAATTGTTGAAAGATATGGGCAGAACAATGTAAAAGTTGTTGAAAAGTGTATTGAAAATAACGGTAAAATGAATTAAAATTGAGAGCGAAGTATTTGGTTAGGAAAATCAAAGAGTCTAAACAGCGAATCTGAGGAGGTTTCAAGATGGCAAAAGAAATAAAGACAATAGGCGTACTTACAAGCGGCGGCGATGCTCCTGGTATGAATGCGGCAATTCGTGCGGTTGTTAGAAAAGCACTTTCCAGAGGACTGAAAGTAAAAGGTATCTATAAAGGATATAATGGTCTTCTGAATGAAGAGATTAAAGATATGACAGCACGTGACGTATCTGATATCATTTCCCGTGGCGGTACTGTACTGTATACAGCAAGATGTGCAGAGTTCCGTACACCGGAAGGACAGGCAAGAGGTGCAGAAGTCTGCAAAAAGCATGGTATTGACGGACTGGTAGTCATCGGTGGTGACGGATCCTTCGCAGGTGCACAGAAACTGGCTGCTCTGGGTATCAACACGATCGGTATCCCGGGAACGATCGACCTGGACATTGCATGCACCGAGTATACGATCGGATTTGATACAGCGGTCAATACAGCAATGGAAGCAATCGATAAAGTACGTGATACATCCACATCTCATGAAAGATGCAGTATCATCGAAGTTATGGGACGTGGTGCAGGCTACATCGCTCTGTACTGCGGTATTGCAAACGGTGCAGAAGATATCCTGCTTCCGGAGAAATATGATTACGATGAGCAGAAGCTGATCAACAACATCATCGAAAACAGAAAACGTGGCAAAAAACATCATATCATCATCAATGCAGAAGGTATCGGACATTCTGCAAGCATGGCTCGCCGTATCGAAGCAGCTACCGGCATGGAGACAAGAGCTACTATCCTTGGCCATATGCAGCGTGGAGGAAGCCCGACATGTACAGACCGTGTATATGCATCCATGATGGGATCTTATGCAGTAGACCTTCTGGCAGAAGGAAAGACAAACCGTGTAGTAGGATACAGAAACGGAGAGTTTACAGACTTTGATATTGATGAGGCTCTGGCAATGCAGAAGAGCATTTCAGAATATATGTATGATGTAAGCAAGGCCCTTTCTATCTAATTATATAGTCAGAAGAGCGACGTTTTAATATATGATGTGGGTGTCAAAAGTTCCCAACTATGATGCCTACGGATTGTTCCGTGCGTTGCACTCCCACAATCCTCTCCGGTATTCGCATATCGTGGGATTAT
>PPYF01411680.1_pt1 | contig 12396 bp, 9 predicted proteins | sample 1559871 | NCBI WGS metagenome assembly PPYF01 (sample SAMN08240021, study PRJNA423297) | Human gut metagenome, whole genome shotgun sequencing project. | reverse complement strand
TCTTTGTTTCTTCATTAGCATCATCGTCTACTTTATCTACTGGGGGATATTTTTTTGAATTTAATAGCTTTTTAATATATTTCAGGTCCGCGGTAGCAACGATTATCTTCTCACCATTATATATTTCCGAAGTAGTATCTATCCAAGGATTTTCCATCACAATAACCTCTAATTCAAATTTATAACACTATTTTAACACAAATTTGAATATCCACTTTAATAAAATATCATTAATTAATGATATAATGTAATTATTAAGCTGCGAAAGGAAGTTTTAAATTGAATATTATCAATACTATTATTACTTCAGTCCTCACATCAGGGCTTATCGGTGTCTTTATTTCAGAGTATTATCAACGTAAAACCTTGGTTAAGAAAATGAAGAGAGATTTTGTTGTCGAATTCTTTGGTAATAGGTTTATGTTGAAGGATAACTATTATGGAGAAGTAGAAGAATTAAATAAAACATTAGGAAAAATTCCAATTGTTTTTTCTGATAATGAAGATGTGATTAAGTGTTACGATAATCTACTCTCAATTGCGGACGATAAAAATTTACTAAGATTGATTAAATCTATGTGTACAGATAAAAATGTAAAAATTGATATTTCAAATTGGGATGATGAAATGATCTTAAAAACTCTTTCGATAAATAAAAATTAATTTATTTTATTAAATTAATGGATAAATGTGAGATAGTACTATTATTTAAAACTCTATGTACTAAAAATTGAGAGCAAAAGTCTAAATTTGTTTAATATATAGAATTTAATAAAATTATGGATTTTGATATAATATATGTATCAAAAAACAAAGGAAATGCATGAAATAAACACGAACATAGTATACAATGATTATATAATCAATCGTATCTATTACAAATCTCAAAAACAAGTTTTTTTCATTGCAATTGAAAGTGAGGTATTTGCATGAGCCAAAAATTAGAAACAAAGATTCAACAAGCCCTGCGTGAAGTGGTGGAAAGTTTTGATGAGCGCTATGTCGTTGAAGGTTTGTTGAAAAAAGATGTAATTATAACAGATATAGATAATTATAAACCTGACTTGGTTGAAAAAATCTTAACAAATCCAATTCTAAATGAAGCGTTTACTGAGAATATTGCTGGTGCGATTATTTTGAAAATCAACGATATAATTCAAATGCTTGAAGTTGATGAATATTGGTCAAACTCTTACACACGTTACATTAACAAAATTGGACTATCAACGAATAATCGTTATTTGGATGAAGTGGCAGATGTTGTGCTAAATTTTCCATACAAAGATACTATCTTGAAGGCAGGGATGAGTAAAGATGATGTATCGAAGGAAGATGCTGAAGAACCCTTTTTAAATGAGATAGTTGCTCGAGAGGAGATTGATGTCCTCCTTGATGACAAGATTTTCAAAAATGTTAAGAAATATGAAAAAAATGGCTCTTCACCTGTATCAGAAATCAAGGATACGGATAATCTGATTATCAAAGGAAATAATCTGTTAGCACTCCATAGTTTGAAAAAACGTTTTGCTGGACAAGTGAAGTTGATTTATATCGACCCACCGTACTATTTTGAGGGAATAAAAGATGCCGATACGTTTCCTTATAATTCGAATTTTAAGTTATCCACTTGGTTAACGTTTATGAAGAATAGACTAGAAGTTGCAAAAGATTTATTGGATGACGGTGGAGTGTTGCTTGTTTCTATGGCAGAAGATGGTCAAGCCTATTTAAAAGTGTTGATGGATAATGTTTTTGCGAAGAATGATTTTGTTGAAACTTTTATTTGGCGGAATACTGATAACGCTGACTCACTTGGGAAAAAAAGTCGTAGTGGTGTGGAATATATCCATGCTTATGAAAAGAAGAAAGACCCAAGTGTTCGTTGGATTGGTAAGGATGCAGAAAATGGAGACGCACCATTATTAAATTCAAGTAATCCTATTGGGACACTTAGTTTCAAGGCAGGAGTTATTCGATTTAATATTCCAGATGGACATCATTGTGCTGGGCAAAAACCGTCAGTATTTCTTGAGGACGATTTAATAATTGAAAATGGGAAAAATAAAAATGCCATTCGGTTGACAGGTAAGTTTAAATGGGGACAAGACTATCTAGATAACGAAGTTTCAAAAGGAGGGGACTTTGTTATTAAAACAGATAAATTTTCTATTCGATATCAAAAAGCAGAAGCAGGCAATGTTGCCCCAGAAAAATTTATTGATGAACGCTATTTATCAAAAATATTTGGAGTAGGCACAAATGAGGATGCTAAAACTCATTTGAATGAATTAGGTTTTGACTTTTCATACTCTAAACCAGAAAGTCTGTTAGCATTTTTTATTCGAGCAGTAACTTCTGAAAACGATCTTGTCCTTGATTTCTTTATGGGGTCTGGCACAACTGCAGCTGTCGCCCACAAAATGAACCGCCAATATATCGGTATCGAACAGATGGATTATATTAAGACAATTTCTGTTGAACGTTTGAAAAAGGTGATTACAGGCGAACAAGGTGGTATCTCAAAAGACGTCAATTGGACTGGTGGGGGTTCATTTATTTATGCTGAGTTGATGAACAAAAACTCAACCTTTATTGATGCTGTCCTCAACTCTAAAAATTCTGATGAATTGAAAACTATCTTTGATGATATGAAATCCACACTTGATTTTGATTTCAGAGTGGATTTACAAGAAGTCAATCAATCTATCTGGGATGAAGAATTTGAAATGCAGAAAAAAATTCTCGTGAAGATTATTGATAAAAATCAGCTCTACCACAACTATTCTGAAATCGATGATGCAACTATTAAATCGCAACTATCTCAATCAGATTATGATTTTAATAAGAGTTTTTACGGAGAGTAATTATGGCTAAAAATACAAAGAAGAGAGAGCTGACGTTTGAACTCTTCGATGAGCTGAAACAGTTGGACATGGATATTTTGAACGAGCAACATGGTTGGGAATTACCAGACTATATTATAGAAAATCTCAAACATGAACCGCGCTCTTATCAGAGCGAAGCTATTCGCTATTTCCACTACACTCAAACATCAGATACTTTCAAGTTTCGAAAGCCAAGACAGCTTATGTTCAATATGGCAACTGGATCTGGGAAGACTGATTTGATGGCTGGTTTAATACTCTATCTCTACAAAGAAAAAGGGTATCAAAACTTTCTGTTCACTGTAAATACAAATGGAGTTCTGAGTAAAACAATTGACAACCTTACAAATGCTCAATCTACTAAGTTTCTTTTCAATTCCAACCTAGAAATTGACGGTGAACATATCGTTATTAACCAGATTTCAGGAAGATTTCCAGAATTTCCACTTTCAAATTCTATCAACATCAAATTTGTTTCAATTCAAACATTAAAAAATGAATTACTTAATCAAGCAGAAAATATCATGTCTTTGAACGATTATCAAAAAACAAAAATGATTATTCTTGCTGATGAAGCTCATCATTATTCTGCTTCTACTAAGAAGAAAACAAAAATCGAATTAGAAAAAGCTTCATGGGAAATGAGTCTATTGAAACTTCTTGATGCACATAATGACAACTTATTGCTAGAATTTACAGCAACACTTGATTTTGACGATGATACTATTTATCAAAAATATCGAGATAAGATTGTTTATCGTTATACATTGGATTCATACATTAAAGAGCGCTATTCCAAAAATGTAAGACGCATTCAAACAGGGAATTCCAATGAAGATAACATGCTTAGTACCGTTCTTCTGAGTGAATATCGTCGCAAATTCGCTCTAGAAAAATTTGGTGTTGAAATAAAACCGGTCATCCTTTTTAAATCACATAAAATTGATGCTTCCTATGAAGCAAATAATTTATTCAATGAGATGATTGAAAATCTGACAGTGGAAAGTTTAAGTGAGTTCCTTGTTTCGCAATCGAGAAGTATATCAGAAGAGCAAAGTCATACCCTACAACTGGCTTATCAGTATTATCTTGAATATGATGATCTCTCAACCGTTGTCCGAGAAATCAAGCGTGGATTTGCACCAACTAGGATTTTAAATGCAAATGATTCAGATAGCGGTGCAAAAGGATTGCTAGAAACAGGACAGTATCAGGCGCTCAATTCGCTTGAGTCACCAAGCAACCTGTATCGTGTAGTTTTTGCTGTGGCAAAATTAACAGAAGGTTGGGATGTCCTAAATCTATATGATATTGTTCGTATTAGTAATTTGGGTAAGAAAAATGATAACAGAGATGCTAAATCAACCAATTCAGAAGCTCAGCTGATTGGACGTGGAGCACGATATAATCCTTTCCCTTTAAATCAAAAAATCTCATACCAAAGACGATTTGATGAATCCGATGAAATAGCAAGTCTTCTATTGGAAACATTGCACTATCATACTCTTAATGAGCCACAATACATCAAAAATTTAATGGCATCACTTGATAAGATGAATCTTGTTACTGGAAAAGATGAAAAAAATCCTCCAATTGAAATTAAATTGAAGTCATCATTCAAGAAAACTCAAATCTATAAAACAGGTAAACTTTACTATAATGAAACCGAGGAAATTTCGGATGAACATTATGTAAATTTAAGTTCTTATGGAATTGATGTATCGAAGATAGCTAACGTACCTTATTTCAAATCAACATATGAAACAACCTACCTTGCAGCAGAAGAAGTAGAATCAAAAATATCCCAATTAAGAGATATTGATATTAGATACTTTAAAAAAGCAGTTAATCGTTCTAATTTTTACCGATTTGACAATCTGAGAAAATATCTTCCAAATCTTAAATCTATGGATGATTTTTGGGGTGAAAATTGGCTAGACTTGTCGAACCTTGTACTATCTGTCACGACAGAGAAGGAAACTATCGTTGAAGATTTTTCAGCTATTGAGAAACTAAAAATTGTTGACAACTTTTTAAATGTACTCGCTTCTAAAATAAAAGCTGGATATCAAAAAGAGAGGGGAACGAATCGTTTTATTGGATATCCTATTTCAGAATATCTGGCCGATTATCGTAAACGAGTACCTAACTATGATACAGCCAAACAAAGTATTTCATTTATCGAACAAAAGGTATATAACATTCCATTTGAAAAATTTGACTTTTTTGCTTATCAATCAGCTATAATCAATAGGAACGAAGAAAACCTAGTTAATGCTATTGCCAACCATATTGATGAACTAAGAGAAAAATATGGAGATGTTTTTCTAATTCGTATGGATGAAAATATGCTTAAAGGGACAGACAAAGTTAAATACTTAAAACTGCACCAATTCGAAGAAAACCCAAGAGAAATCAATTTTTCAGGTTTTCAACCAGACTTTATCTTACTTCTTCAAAACGCAGACTATTACCTTCAAATTTTTATTGAACCTAAAGGCGAGCAATTAGTAGAAAAAGATAAATGGAAAGAAGAACTTCTTTCCTACATCACTGAACATCAAGACGATTTAATTTTCGAGGATGAAGTAGATGATGTTATTATCAAAGGGCTTAAATTTTACAACAAAGAAAATAGTGAGCAAACTCTTAATCAATTAGCACAAATTGCTCTTAGTAAGCCAAAATTTGGTGGTAATATTAGAATGAACTTGTTCTAAAAAACGATTTCCTGATGGAAATCGTTTTTTGATATTATCATTAACTTTTACATACCTAACACTATATTTAAGAAGGCAATATAGTCTTCTTAATCGTTCTCTTTTTACTCCTCAATAGGAGTAAAGTTACCCACTATCTTTCCAATAATTCGAGGATTTTCCTCATAAGGCGCATAAATATCATCATACTTCTCATTTATTGAAACAAGTCGTAGATAGGTTTTATGGAGATACACCTTTTTAACGTAGGTTTGATTATTTAACTCAACCGCATAAATTTGTCCATCTTCGATATTTGTTGATTGCTTAATCAATACTACATCGCCATCAGGTAAATCAGGCTCCATTGAGTCACCTACTACATAAACAAATTCTATCCAACGTTTAAAAAGGATAAGTAGCTGATAATATATAGCGGTTTGCATCGTAACGACAAGTAGGTGGATTACGATTATTTGGAATATATAAAATCTATGATGAGAGGTACGTGATTAGAGGTATCAGATACTAGATTTAGATATATTTGAAGGAGTTATGATGAATTAACTTCTAGACCACATCAGCATTTAAGAGGATGGGAAAATTAGAGTACCCTTCACTGAGGGAACTGAGGTACAGTTACAGAAAAAGAAAGGCTGTAATAACAGCGGGAAAACATTTTCGTTACAGCCTATTTTGCGTTTTTGTGGTATACTGAAATTGTTAAATGACTTTGAAAGTAAACAAGAAAAATAACTATTAATGCTTTTATATTTGATACTTATATTTTCAAAAGTATAATATAATCAAAGATATTGCAGATGGATAATAAAATATGACTAGAGAAAAAGAGTTTAAGACTATTGAAGAGCAGATTTTGATTCAACGGGACAGGAACTTGAAGATTACCGATGAGCCAGGGATGGAAAGTTTTATTCAGCAGAAAAATTATTTTAATTCTATAAATGGTTTTGAAACTATTTTTTTGGAGACCTCTAACCCTAAAAAATATATGAAAAGAGTCTCTTTTAAAGATTTTGAGAGAATATACACATTGGATAGAAATATAGCTAAGTACCTATTTCAAGAAATCGAAAAAATTGAGGTTGAACTGAAGTCGAGAATTGCATACGAATTTTCAAAAGTTCATTGCAATAGTGGTATTGCTTCTAACTTAAATTATTTAGATATCAATTGTTATGTGCTACCGATAGCACACAATCGAAATTCTTTTACAGAGTATTTTTATACTCATGGAAATAATAGAAAAACGCATTCTTTTTTTAGAGAGCATAATATTTCTGCCAAGATTAAAGATGTAATATTTACAGGTAAAATTAGTCCCTCTCGTAACGGATATTACAACCTAGAAGGTGATTTTGATGGAATAGTTGATGACCTTAAAAAAAATCAATACCGAGGGAGATTTTCAATAAAAATTTCTAATACTCCTAGTTATATTTCTTCATTAAGTGGTTCTATGAATGTGACGATTCAAATTAAAAACATAGAGGGAAGATTTTTTGAATTATCTTATTCTGACTTCTGTAAAATAAAATATCCATATATTTCTAGCTATAAAAATCCTCCGCTTTGGGTTATTATTGATACACTAATGTTAAATGACTTGTTGGTTTTATTTCAAGGATTAGACATTGCTATACAAAATAAAATTATGAGTGAGATGGGATTTGATTCCTCTATTAGTGGGAGTCGGGAGAAATTTGTTAACGCTTGTGAAATACTACGTGAGTTGAGAAACCAATTGGCACACTTTGGTCTCATAACCAGATATAGGACGGGAAATAGTATTCTAATCAATAGACTTTTTATATCTGATTTGTTACTTACTCCTAAAAGGAATAATAGAGTTTTAAAGTTTTATCAAAGTTTAAAAATTTTAAATTCTTTTAATAGATTCTCTCTTAAAAGGATTGATCGAGCTATTCAATCATATTACTTAAAAAACATGTTACTATTGAAGTTTGATATTAATAAAAATTTTTTTAATAGAATTGGCAAGTAAGTGTTGCAAAAAGTTGCTGGTTATGATAGAATAATATAGTTATATTTTAGTGCCACGACGGCGTGAAATCCTTGAAAGAGGTTTTCAAAAGGTCATAAGGGGGAAGGTTGACAAACTTTCCTCCTTATTTTATATATTTAGGTAAGTTTAAAAAATTGTTGAAGATGTTGATTTCTGAAGTAACTTGAATTTTATAGAGTTTACATGCAGTTCAGAATTTCTGATTTATTATCCAGAGGATAGAACCGCTTATTGAAGATATTTTAGAAAGTTAATCATTACTATAGTTAATATTTATTTCTACAGTATAATGCTAAAATCACTTTTTTCGCTTTCGTTTATTAGTATAGAAGAAAGCTATCACTAAATGAGGAGAAACCATGAGGGATATTCTCAGTTGAATAAGTAAGAGTATAATCTACATCTCCAAAGTAGGAGTGGCCAGTTCCAGCAGAAAGACCTTCATAGGTTTTATAACTGAATAGATCGACTACTTTGTTATCGAATTTTTCCTGTTCTTCAAGTAATTCTGAGGAATAGACGACAACTTTAAAAAACTAAAAGTTTATGTACAATTGACTTAACATGAGCTAAACAATTGATACAACTGAATTAGAAGCATAAAGTACATTCTTTAAAAAGTGTACTTTATTTTTGTTTTGTACATTATTTTAGGGGTGAATAATGTATATTTTAGGTAGTGAGTTAAAGTGATTATGTAGTAGATTCAATTGTACATTTTAGTGGGTATGAAGTAGATGTGGTGAGATGGAATAATGTACATTTTAGTTCTATATTTATCTGATTAAATCATGTAAAAGCCGTGTTATAATTTAGAAAAGGAAAATTATACTTTTAGGAGGACAACATATGAGCCGTAGTGATAAATATACAGTAGAGTTAAAGCCTTCAGAATTAGATATTAAACAAGCTTACCTTGACTACCCTAAATTAAAGAATTTGCTAGAAAATTCTTCATATGATGACGGTGGATTCTACATTCTGAATAACAATAAGATGTTTGATGATGATAAATGGCCTAGTATTTGTCAGCATAAAATTATTTTGGACGAAAAACAAAATATTGAAATTAAAACAATAAAGGTATTGTTGTCTAAACGGTTTAATAAAAACAAAGATAATTCTGAATCTTCCGAGACTCATAAGGAAAAAAAAGGGAAGTATTTAGACTGGAGCACTAAACCTGATAATGCCTATGGCAAACAACAAATAGACATTGATTGTTCAGTGTATTCAAGTGAGGATATTTTTAATCGAGGACATTTAATAGCAGATTCAATTATTGCTTATTGTGACGAATTTGATTACCGTAAACGGGAAAACTTCGTTATGATCACTAATTGGTGCAATCGAGCTAATACTAAGCACAAAACTGGAAAAGCTTGTGGTATGTTCTATTTTGAGAATGTTATACTTAATACATTAGAAAAAGGAATTGATGTTGAATATAGAGTTACGCCTATCTTTAAAAAGAATTCAGAAGGGGCAGAGCAAGAATTTGAATACCTTCCTAGAGGTGTTATTTTAGAAGCTAAAACGCCAAATAAAGAAGCGTTTGAAGTAGAAGAAGACGATGTTATCATGAATGAATTTAATGTCTTTATCCCAAATGCTCAGAAAGGTTTAGACATCAATTATAAAACAGGTTCAATAAAAGCCAATTCATCCTTAACTGAAGTAAATGTGAGCCCTGCCGACCCCATAAAAAAATTATCTAAACATATTATAAAGGACGCACTATCAACTATTGCAACTTATCCTAAAGTAGCAGAACAAGCTAATCTATCAAGAATAGCAGCTGCTACAAGCCTGTTGAAAAATAAAGAAATTGCACAACTTCCAAAGAAAATAAATAGTATGATAGAACAATCGGGTTCGAAGAGATTTTTAGAACAGAATAAGGAACTGTTCAAGAGTCTAAATAAAATGTCACAAATCTTAGAACAAAGTATTGCCACAGACTACCGCATAGAATTAAGGAGACAGCTTTTAAATTTATCTGAGGTAGTAAAAAATGCTCTTACTCCATACACGGAAGAAGAGAGAAAAGGGATAATCGCTAAAGTAGAAAGTTTTGCTGATAAAGGCTGGGTTATCTTCTTCCAAGACAGAGCAGTCGTTAATCAGCTTTTGTTAGACGATACTGAAGAAATTGAGGTAGAGTGGTTAGATAATCTTAAAGAGATTATTGCAGATACATCTAACGTAGAGTATTTGGCGAAATCACAGTATTTTTCTTATCATCTAATCCAGTCAATGGCAATGAGTTATTCAGAACAAAACTACTATGCAGCCTACACCCTTGCTTCATTAGCTATTGATGGAGCACTTAATAGATTAGCAGAGCCATTATCTAGTGATGCAGATAAGATGATAGCAGTTGGACACAGGGCGATAAGAAAAATTAATAAGCAAATAAGTCCAGGAGAAAAAACGGTTTTTGACTACGGCCTTTTGCATTGGTGTTATAACTTTTTTGCAGATACCCAACGATTTACTATTAACTATCCAAATAGACACATGATTGGACATGGACGTTGGGATGACGAGATTTCAGAAGAAGAGTTTTTAAAACTATTTAATGTGTTACTTTATCTTGAGGAGAATTTTGATTATTGGGCAGGAATTATTGATGAAAGATGAAAATTGCTAACTTTTGGCTGAAGAGCTGGTTTCACTCAAGTAATAGCAGAAGAAGTGGCGGTTCACTTGTACATTTTTTAAATATAAGAAAATGTATATTGAAATTTAATTGTCTTAAATATTATCAGAACTTAACGGATATTAAGATAGACATTACTTTTCTTTCATTTTGAAGGGAAAAACATTGACAAAGCCTTTTAACAGTGTATAATATAACTATAATATGAAAAAACGCAGGTGACAGATGTGTGTTACTTGCATTTTTTGTAGTAAAAGGAGACTAGAAAAATGTCTGATTACATCTTTCAGGATAAGACTGACCTTGTAAATCATTTGTTTTATAAATTAAACGAAGCCTCTCCAATTAAAATTCAAAAGACTTTATATTTCCTATTTGCTTTTTATGGAGCAACATACGGAAAATTATCAGGTGAAGAAAGCTTTGGGGAATTAGAATCTGTTAATTACACTAATTTCTTATTTGAACCTAAATTCGAAGCATGGAAGTATGGACCAGTTGATGATGATGTCTATACAGCTTACCGTGAAGACCTTTATGAAGCAGTAGAGTTGACTGAAGATAAATTAAACGAAAAACTTACCCCTTCAGAAAAAAGGAACGTGATTCAATTTATTGACAGCATCATTCAACAAACTAATGAAGTTGATGATTTTACATTGGTTGATAGAACTCATGAGGATGATGCATGGCGTGTCCCGTTTGAGGAAAAAGAGGGTGAAATGCATATAAAAATGGATCCTCAAGTAATTGTTGACGAATATGCTGAAAAATATGCGTAATGAACAGTTTTCAGTTGATGTGTTCGGTAACAAGCCGAAAATAAAATTCCAGGATAAAATATTTAATTCGGAATCATACACACCACCTAACAAGATTGATTTTAAAGATATTAAATTAGAAGTTGTTTTTAAAAAATGTTCAAAAAAATTTGTTAATCTACCTTCTTTAAAATTTTCAAATATGAAAAGTGAATTGGGTGGTGATTCAAAAACAATGTTATGTTTTAAAAAAATCATTAATGAGCCATCCATTATTCAAAACAACTCTACTCAAATTAATATTAAAAATAACGATCAAGGCAAACGAATAAAAGATATCCTTTATAATTTTTTAGACAAAACTTTTGTTGATTTTCATGAATCATATTTTAGAAAATCATCCATTTTGGACAATTTCAATATTTTGTCGCCTCATGAGGGAAGATTTAGAGTAATTTGTGTTTATACAATTAAACCTTCGTCACATAAAAAAGAGAGACTAAAACATTATTTAGAAGTAGTTTTACTCGATCCTTATCATTTGTTTATTCCTAGCAAACTTTGCGATAAAGATGAAATAACTGGTAAAAACAGATTGTTAACCAGTGTAGAAGCTATGAATCGAACATATGAACAGGTTAAAGATTATAATAGAGAGTTCTCACTTGAAAATATCAATTAAAAAAGAATCAGTCGATTCTTTTTTTATATTATTTTAAAATTATGCTTTTTAATTTATCTTCTACAGAGTCTCTATGTACTTTAAATATCTGAGCTGGGTTTAGTGAAAAATTCCTAGTGTTATTAACTTCATAACAATGCTTATAATCTCGTAAACCTTCAATAGCTTCATACCATTTTGCAAATGAGCGAGTAAGAATTATTATCACTTCATCATTTTTGTCATCAATTCTTTTTTTAATTTTTTCAAAGAGGAATTTTTGCGTAGGAAGGTAATCTTTTATTTTTCTATTACTATTTGGGGAAGTGCCTTTACCTAATTTGTCATACATACCGTTATAAGATATAGAATGGTAGGGAAAGAACTCAGCAAGTGCAATTTTTTTAGTTATCTTTTTTAAAGATTTAATAATTTTTTTGTTATATTTTTCTTTATCTTTTTCAATATCTTTTTCATCATGGTCTTCAACCCAGCATTTCATTTTATTTCCCCAATATCCTAGATCACTTTCATTTGCTAATTCAAATGCGTGGAAGAATGGTTTTTCCATTTCTAGATTTTCTTTTATGGTTTGTTCGTATTTAGTGCCGTTTTTATTAGTGCTGTTTTTATAAGCATCATAATATTCTGTGCTGTATCCTGGGTTTAAACTTAAAATTA
>PPYF01190760.1_pt1 | contig 12396 bp, 11 predicted proteins | sample 1559871 | NCBI WGS metagenome assembly PPYF01 (sample SAMN08240021, study PRJNA423297) | Human gut metagenome, whole genome shotgun sequencing project. | reverse complement strand
CTGCTGGCGCAATTCCGCATGACCCAACAGGACGCACCGCTGGTCACCGCCGAGTGCATCACGCTGGAAAGTGACTGGCGCAGCAAAGAAGAAGTGCTCAAAGGCATGACCGATAACCTGCTGCTGGCGGGCCGCTGCCGCTATCCGCGTAAACTGGAAGCCGACTTATGGGCGCGCGAGGCCGTTTTCTCTACCGGTCTGGGCTTTAGTTTTGCCATTCCCCACAGCAAATCAGAACACATTGAGCAATCCACCATCAGCGTAGCGCGTCTGCAAGCGCCGGTGCGCTGGGGCGATGATGAAGCGCAATTCATCATTATGTTAACCCTGAACAAACACGCTGCGGGCGATCAGCATATGCGCATTTTCTCGCGCCTCGCTCGCCGCATCATGCACGAAGAATTCCGTAACGCGCTGGTTAACGCCGCCTCTGCCGACGCTATCGCCAGCCTGCTGCAACATGAACTGGAACTGTAAAAGGAAACATCATGGAACTGTATCTGGACACCGCTAACGTCGCAGAAGTCGAACGTCTGGCACGCATATTCCCCATTGCCGGGGTGACAACTAACCCGAGCATTATCGCTGCCAGCAAGGAGTCCATCTGGGAAGTGCTGCCGCGTCTGCAAAAAGCGATTGGTGATGAGGGCATTCTGTTTGCTCAGACTATGAGTCGTGACGCGCAGGGTATGGTGGAAGAAGCGAAGCGCCTGCGCGACGCCATTCCGGGCATTGTGGTGAAAATCCCGGTGACTTCCGAAGGTCTGGCCGCCATTAAGTTGCTGAAAAAAGAGGGTATTACTACACTTGGCACCGCTGTATATAGCGCCGCACAAGGGTTATTAGCCGCACTGGCAGGGGCAAAATACGTTGCTCCGTATGTTAACCGCGTAGATGCCCAGGGCGGGGACGGCATTCGTACGGTTCAGGAGCTGCAAACGCTGTTAGAAATGCACGCGCCAGAAAGCATGGTGCTGGCGGCCAGCTTTAAAACGCCGCGTCAGGCGCTGGACTGTTTACTGGCAGGATGTGAATCCATCACCCTGCCCTTAGATGTAGCGCAACAAATGCTCAACACCCCTGCGGTAGAGTCAGCTATAGAGAAGTTCGAACACGACTGGAATGCCGCATTTGGCACTACTCATCTCTAAAGGAGCAATTATGGACCGCATTATTCAATCACCGGGTAAATACATCCAGGGCGCTGATGTGATTAATCGTCTGGGCGAATACCTGAAGCCGCTGGCAGAACGCTGGTTAGTGGTGGGTGACAAATTTGTTTTAGGTTTTGCTCAATCCACTGTCGAGAAAAGCTTTAAAGATGCTGGACTGGTAGTAGAAATTGCGCCGTTTGGCGGTGAATGTTCGCAAAATGAGATCGACCGTCTGCGTGGCATCGCGGAGACTGCGCAGTGTGGCGCAATTCTCGGTATCGGTGGCGGAAAAACCCTCGATACTGCCAAAGCACTGGCACATTTCATGGGTGTTCCGGTAGCGATCGCACCGACTATCGCCTCTACCGATGCACCGTGCAGCGCATTGTCTGTTATCTACACCGATGAGGGTGAGTTTGACCGCTATCTGCTGTTGCCAAATAACCCGAATATGGTCATTGTCGACACCAAAATCGTCGCTGGCGCACCTGCACGTCTGTTAGCGGCGGGTATCGGCGATGCGCTGGCAACCTGGTTTGAAGCGCGTGCCTGCTCTCGTAGCGGCGCGACCACCATGGCGGGCGGCAAGTGCACCCAGGCTGCGCTGGCACTGGCTGAACTGTGCTACAACACCCTGCTGGAAGAAGGCGAAAAAGCGATGCTTGCTGCCGAACAGCATGTAGTGACTCCGGCGCTGGAGCGCGTGATTGAAGCGAACACCTATTTGAGCGGTGTTGGTTTTGAAAGTGGTGGTCTGGCTGCGGCGCACGCAGTGCATAACGGCCTGACCGCTATCCCGGACGCGCATCACTATTATCACGGTGAAAAAGTGGCATTCGGTACGCTGACGCAGCTGGTTCTGGAAAACGCGCCGGTGGAGGAAATCGAAACCGTAGCTGCGCTTAGCCATGCGGTAGGTTTGCCAATAACTCTCGCTCAACTGGATATTAAAGAAGATGTCCCGGCGAAAATGCGAATTGTGGCAGAAGCGGCATGTGCAGAAGGTGAAACCATCCACAACATGCCTGGCGGCGCGACGCCAGATCAGGTTTACGCCGCTCTGCTGGTAGCCGACCAGTACGGTCAGCGTTTCCTGCAAGAGTGGGAATAACCTACTCCAAACTCCCGGCTTGTCCGGGAGTTTGAACGCAAAATTGCCTGATGCGCTACGCTTATCAGGCCTACGCAATCTCTGCAATATATTGAATTTGCGTGCTTTTGTAGGCCGGATAAGGCGTTCACTCCGCATCCGGCACTCTGTGCCAGTAATCTGAAACTCCCACGTTGTTCAGGGAGTACCCGCAAAAATGGCAGTTAAAGCGCCCGGACAGCAACATCGATCACCGTCGGGTGCCTAATCTGGAAACCTGGTTTAGCCGCCATGATAAAACACGCCCCACCAGCAAGAACCCCAGTGACTATCAAGCGGGCGATATTGTCTCCTGGCGACTGGATAACGGGCTGGCACATATTGGGGTGGTTTCAGATGGCTTCGCCCGCGACGGTACGCCGCTGGTGATACATAACATTGGCGCAGGCGCGCAGGAAGAAGATGTGCTGTTTAACTGGCGGATGGTGGGGCATTATCGTTATTTTGTTAAATAAGAGATCGCCCCACATGAAGAAAAAATTCAGATCCTTTTTACACTGACGGCTTCTTTTTTCTTACGGCTCACCAGCGCCAGTGCCAGCACAATCAGCACAATACCGCTACCTTCAACGGCCCCCGGATTCTCGCCGAGCAGCCACCAGGAAAAGAGTACGCCGCAAACGGGAACGGCCAGTGTGCTTAAGCTGGCAATACTGGCAGGCAAGTTTTTCAATACAAACAACCATAAGCTCCACGCCAGTGCCGTCGCCAGAATCGCACTGTAGGCCAGCGCCCAGAACACGGTGGGCTGCCAGTCAATTTCACGTTGCGGCACCAGTAAAGCGACCACACTCATCACCAGCGCCGCATACAGCATCTGCCAGGATGTTAACGACAATAAATCCACGCGCGGATGACGGGCATACAGACGTTTAGCAACAATCGCGCTCGCCCCCCAACTGACGCCGGAGAGGATTGCCAGCATGGCACTTTTCATCGAAGAGAAATCGAGTTGCCACGGCTGCAACACCAAAAATAAGCCGAAAGCGGCAATCAGAATCGCGAAATATTGCCCACGTCGCAGGCGTTCACCGAGAAACAACGCGGCGAAAATCACCACCCAGAACGGCATGGTATAGCTCAGGATCGCCACCTTCCCCGCACCTCCGCTGACCAACGCCCACTGCGCCAGACCAACCATCCCGCAGGTTTGTAACAGGGCAATGGCTAAGGTGTATTTAAACGGTGTCGGGCGCATTCCGCGACCACGTAATAAAAGGACGATGAATAAAACGAGAGCGCCGAAAATGCAGCGTAAGGCGGTAAAGTCGAAGGCACCGATGTAACTGGTGACTTGCTTCATGAAAATCCAGCTATAACTCCAGATAAGTGTGAGCACAACCAGGCCACTGATTGCCAGTGGGTTGCTCAACAGCTCTTTCGATTCGTCGGTCGCTTTCCACTCGTAACGCATATCCAGCAAGTTCACGAAGAAGTCATTGCTCAACACGCCAACGCGGTCAGTGAAGACGCCGTTTTTGCTGCCATCGAAGTTGGCACCCAGTACACGCATGCCGCCCACCAGCGCAGTCATTTCCGGCGCGGTCAGCGTCAGTTGCTGTGCTTTGTCGATCAGCAGTGACTCGGTGGTGGAAACGTCCAGACGAGCGCGATAGTTACGGAAACCGTCAGCAATTGGCTCCAGCAGCTCAAACATCTCAATGTCAGTCTGATCCTGACGCGCATCAACGCGACCCGGCGCAAACGGTACATGAATGCTCAAACCTGCGGCGCTTGCGGCTTTCTCAACACCAACCACACCAGCCAGCACTATGATATCCGCCAGCGAGGCTTTACCAGACTCTTTCTGGATTTTCTCCAGAACAGGCAGAGCACGAACGGCTGCGGCGTTCACATCCCAGTCGCGCTGCGGCATTAATGCCAGACGCGCACCGTTGGCACCACCGCGTTTGTCGCCACCACGGAAGGTAGAAGCAGATGCCCAGGCCACCGATACCAGCTCACTAACAGACAGACCAGAATCCGCAATCGCGAATTTCAGATCGATAATGTCCTGCTCGGTCGGGTTGTAGATCGGCTGCGGCAGCGGATCTTGCCAGATCAGATCTTCTTTCGGCACTTCCGGCCCGATGTAGCGAGATTTCGGCCCCATATCCCTGTGCGTCAGTTTGAACCAGGCACGGGCAAAGGCTTCGTTGAACGCCTGCGGATCGTTGAGGAAACGACGAGAGATCTTCTCGAACTCAGGATCAAAACGCAGCGTCAGGTCGGTCACCAGCATTGTCGGTTTACGTTTCTTCGACGGATCAAACGGATCCGGGATAATTTCCGGTGCGTCTACCGCTTCGAACTGGATTGCGCCAGCCGGGCTGCGGGTCTGTACCCACTCATACTTGAACAGGTTCTCGAAGAAATAGTTGCTCCACTGGGTCGGCGTCTGGGTCCAGACTACTTCCAGACCAGAGGTAATGGCATCTGCGCCAACGCCGCTGCCGTAAGTGCTCGCCCAACCTAAACCTTGTTCTTCAATCGGTGCAGCTTCTGGATCAGGACCTACATTTGATGTCGGACCGGCACCGTGGGTTTTACCCAGCGTATGACCACCCGCAATCAGCGCCACGGTTTCTTCGTCGTTCATGCCCATGTTGCCGAAGGTCGCGCGGATAGCTGCTGCCGCAGAAAGCGGTTCGCCGCTGTGATCCGGGCCTTCCGGGTTAACGTAAATCAGACCCATCTCGGTTGCACCCAGCGGTGCTTTCGCCAGCGCTTCCGGATGACGGTGAGTCAGCCAGGCTTTTTCATCACCCCAGTTAACATCCAGATCCGGTTCCCAGACGTCTTCACGACCGGCACCAAAACCGAAGGTACGGAAGCCGGAGTTTTCTAGCGCCACGTTACCCGCGAGGATAAACAGGTCGGCCCAGGAGATTTTCTGACCATATTTCTGTTTGATTGGCCACAACAGGCGACGCGCTTTATCGAGGCTTACGTTATCCGGCCAGGAGTTCAGCGGTGCAAAACGTTGCTGACCACGACCCGCGCCACCGCGTCCATCGATTGAACGGTAAGTCCCCGCGCCGTGCCAGGCCATACGAATAAACAGACCGGCGTAACTGCCCCAGTCGGCTGGCCACCACGGTTGAGATTCTGTCAACAGGGCTTTCAGATCTTTTTTCAGGCCGTAGTAATCTAATTTGCTGAATTCTTTGCGGTAGTCAAAGTCCTCACCCAGTGGGTTAGAACGATTAGAATGTTGGTTTAACAGGTCAACACGAAGTTGATTTGGCCACCAGTCGCGAGTGGTTGTGCCCGCCCCCGCACTCTGGTCGTGACCGCCCTGATGGAACGGGCATTTGCCAGTGGCTGTGGTGTTATGGATATCGTCTGACGTGCTCATCAATGTGCTCCCCTCTACAGTGTTACCGTTACGATACACAGCGTTAGAGAGAAGTTATAATTGAATTAATCCACGGATGCGATAGTTGAGATCTTACATATTGTTGGTTAAAGAGATGTAGATCAAATTGATCTTAATTAAGCTTTTTTGATTATGTCCGAATTCGGACAAATGCTTTATAAAAAAGGGTTTTAGCTTCATATCCTTCAAGTAATGAGGGAGAAAACAAGGCTGATAACCTTATTTTCCCGCCCTCATTTCGAGGCAGCATTTTGTGCTCTGTTTAAAATTTGTGATCACTGTGTGATTTTCACAAAAGCCACACTATTTATAAACCAGGTCGAACCCCCAGCGTATGGCAAATCGCGTAACTCAGGCTTACCACTTCCCGGCGGCAGATCGCCACGCAGCGCCACGATATGACGAATACCGTTATTCCAGTAGTCGCGTGCAATGGTGCGCAGCTCGTCGGGCGTCGCATCAATGCAAGTAAGATGCGGTGCCGCTTCCAGACCAGTGCGATCTTTAATGCCTTTAATAATGCTGTGCGTACGGTCGCGCTCGCCGGAGTTCGCGCCATAGGTCACCGATACAAACTTCGGTTTCAGGCTGCTAAGGCGATCGATGGAGTTCCACAGGGTCTGCTCCATTTCACTGGTACGCGGCGGGAAAAACTCGAACGAAACGTTAATCTGCCCCTGGACTTCTGCCAGGCTCTGATTCAGGGCATCCCGCTGGCTGGCGTGAAAAAAGCTCATACCTTACCTCATCAATCGCTTGTAGTTATATGTTGTGTTGTGCACATCTATCCGTTTAGACGTCCAGATGTAAAGATGAAGGAAAAGCCGAAGGGCGTCAACCGAAAAATGACCAATGATGGTGAGGAAAAATCAGGGAAGATGAAAAAACTTCAGGATGGTAAGAAAAAGAAAATCCGGTATGCAAAGCAAACCGGACTGCAAATATAAACTAACCATGTACTTATTGCTTCTTGCCCCGTTGGCATCGAAACGCGCCACGTAGCGCAGCACCAGCCCCATTTCGCGGGCCGCTTCCAGCCGTTGCACCATCTGCTCGTTCAGTTCATCGCCATTTTCAAAGAAATGGTCGATGCTGCCGCCTTCGCAATGAGCAGGCACCAGCGATTCCACACGTACCTGATCCGGTTCGATGTTGTAACCTGCTTCACGCGCCAGAATCACCAGCTTGCGCATCACGTCTTTGCCAGAGAGATCGTCACGCGGGTCAGGTTCGGTTAAGCCCTGCTGCCACGCCTGATCCACCAGCTCGGTAAACGGCACGCTACCGTCGAATTGCAGGAACAGCCAGGAGAGCGTGCCGGAGAAGATCCCGCTGATCGACAAAATAGTATCGCCGCTGTCGATCAGATCGCGCACGGTGTGGTTGATCGGCAAGCCCGCACCGACGGTGGCATTGTACAGCCAGTGACGCCCGGTTTTTTCGAAGGCGTCGTGGATCTGGCGATATTTATTGCTGTCGCTGGCTCCCGCCAGTTTGTTGGCGCTGATAACGTGGAAACCGTGGCTGGCGAAATCAAGATACTGATCAGCAAGCTGCTGGCTGGCGGTAACGTCCAGCACCACTAAATCATCATACGGATGGGCGCGCATCCACAGGAACAACGACTCTTCATCCTGCTCAACCGCTTCATCGTTGAAGAAGGCTAACGCGCGGCTGGCGTCCAGCCCGTCATAGCTCAACAGGCTGCGGCGGCTGTCCACCACACCTGCCAGCACAAACTCAAAGCCGGTACGTGCCGAAAGCGTGCTCTGCTCACGGGCGAACAGTTCCAGCCAACGGGAACCGATATTGCCCTTACCGAACAATACCAGGCCGATGCGTTTTTCTGCGCGGAAGACGGACTGATGCAGCCCCTGAATCAGGCTTTCGGTCGGGCCGGTGCGCAGTACTGCCACCAGGCTGATGCCGTCATCGGACTGCCAGGTAAATTCGACCGGCTGGCCTTTCAGTTGCTGCCAGAAGCGGTGGCAATGCAGCGGGTTACGGGTGACGCCTGCACCGACCATCGCCACCAGCGCCAGCCCCTGACGCAGGCGCAGTTCGCCAGGTAATCCCGCTTCGTCGAGGATTTTCAGCGCACTGTCGGCCACTTCTGAGGTGTAGCAAAATTGCAGCAACTGGCGATCGTTATGTACGCCAACCGCCAGCGGGCGTACCTGCGCGCGTTTCAGGATTTGGTCGATCTCTTTATGCGCCAGTTTGAAATCCTGACTGGCGGGCACCTGAAACTCAATCAAACAGACATCATCGTGGCTGGTGACAATACGCGCACCAGTACCGGAGGCCAGCACGCGTTCAATGCGCGTGGAACCTTGATCCGGCGTGTAGCTACAGCGCAGTTGCAGGTCGATTTCGCTGCCAGAAACCGGCTGTAAAGTACGGGCGTGAAGAACGGGAGCCGCCAGGCGCGCCAGTTCGCTGGCCTCATCCAGACGCAGCAACGGCAGCAGGCAGGCATCTTTCACTTTACGCGGGTCGGCACTGTATACCCCGGCGACGTCGCTCCAGATGGTTACGCGAGAAACACCCGCCAGCGCACCGATTTGTGTCGCGGAATAGTCGGAACCGTTACGCCCCAGCAGCACCGTTTCACCGGCGTTGTTGCGGCTGATAAATCCGGTCACCACCAGACGTTTGCCCGGATGTTGCACCAGCAGCTGTTGCAGCAACGGGTAAGAAAGCCCTTCATCAACCTGCGGTTGTGCGGCGCGTTCAGCGCGTAAAAACTCGCGGGCATCAAGCCAGGCCGCTGGCAGCCCTTGTTGATTAAGTACCGCAGACATCAGGCGCGCCGACCACACTTCACCGTGGCCCACCACTTCCGCATACACCGCATCGTTAATACCACTGTCGAGCAACGCCGCCAGGCGTTCCAGATCGCTGACAAAAGCGCTAATGAGGCTATCGGCTTCTTCAGCGGGTAGCAGACCGCTAATCAGATCGCACTGATAGCGACGCAGCGTTTGTTGAACCTGATGCGCAGAGAGACGATCGGTCTGGCTTAGTTTCAACCAGTTAATCAACTGGTTTTTACCCCTTGTTTGCAGCCCGGAAGCCATTTTCCAGGTCGGCAATTAAATCTTCGCCATCTTCAATACCGGTGGAGATACGCAGCAGCGTCTCGGAGATCCCGGCGGCAGCACGCGCTTCTGGTGCCATGCCTGCATGTGTCATGGTTGCGGCGTGAGAGATTAAACTTTCCACTCCCCCTAATGATTCCGCCAGCGTAAACAACGACAGCCCGCCCAGGAAACGACGCAGCGTCTGCTCATCGCCATCCAGTTCAAAACTCAACATTGCGCCAAAGCCTTTTTGCTGGCGCGCGGCAATTTCATGCCCCTGATTTTCCGGCAGCGACGGGTGATACAGTTTTTTCACCAACGGCTGGGTTTGCAGATATTTCACAATCGCCTGCGCGTTACGCTGCGCCAGCTCCATACGCGGCACCAGCGTTCGCAACCCACGTAGCAGCAGATAGCTGTCAAACGCGCCGCCCGTCACGCCAATATTGTTTGCCCACCAGGCCAGTTCAGTGACAACGTCCGGGTCTTTAGCAATCACCACGCCGGCCACTACGTCTGAGTGACCGTTCAGATATTTCGTGCATGAATGCAACACCAGATCGGCACCTAATGCCAGCGGATTTTGTAATGCCGGGCTTAAGAAGGTGTTATCCACCACGCTCACCGCCCCGACTTCCCTTGCCAGATGGCAGATTTTCGGTGGGACAACGCAACCATACTGTTCGTCGTCATTTAACCCGCTACGCACTGCGATGGTGGCCTGTTTACGCGTCATGTGATGAAGTTCCCTGGGCTTTGTCGGTGAAATGTCAGGCACCAGAGTAAACATTGTGTTAATGGACGTCAATACATCTGGACATCTAAACTTCTTTGCGTATAGATTGAGCAAATCCCAAATAGCCGTTAAAATTATATGCATTATCACGCCGACAGGTGCATTACACGATGTCACGGTAACGCCTGTACGGTAAACTATGCGGGTTTACGGTCAGTACCCACATCAACTGTGTGGTCTGGTCTCAATTTATTGACGAAGAGGATTAAGTATCTCATGGCTGAATGGAGCGGCGAATATATCAGCCCATACGCTGAGCACGGCAAGAAGAGTGAACAAGTCAAAAAGATTACGGTTTCCATTCCTCTTAAGGTGTTAAAAATCCTCACCGATGAACGCACGCGTCGTCAGGTGAACAACCTGCGTCACGCTACCAACAGCGAGCTGCTGTGCGAAGCGTTTCTGCATGCCTTTACCGGGCAACCTTTGCCGGATGATGCCGATCTGCGTAAAGAGCGCAGCGACGAAATCCCGGAAGCGGCAAAAGAGATCATGCGTGAGATGGGGATTAACCCGGAGACGTGGGAATACTAAAGCAAAAAAGAGCGGCGCGGAGTGGAATCGCCTGATGCGCTACGCTTATCAGGCCTACGTCATATTGCAATTTATTGAATTTGCACGAACTTGTAGGCCGGATAAGGCGTTCACGCCGCATCCGGCATAAACAACGAGCACGTTGTCTGCGACCCACCGCTTTTTATACATGGACGTTTAACTATGAAAAACAGGCTGCTGATCCTCAGCCTGCTGGTTTCTGTACCTGCCTTTGCCTGGCAGCCACAAACCGGCGACATCATCTTTCAGATCTCTCGCTCATCGCAAAGTAAAGCGATCCAACTGGCGACCCATTCCGATTATAGCCACACCGGTATGCTGGTGATACGCAACAAAAAGCCCTACGTTTTTGAAGCGGTCGGCCCGGTGAAATACACCCCGCTCAAGCAGTGGATCGCCCATGGTGAAAAGGGCAAAAGAGTGGCCGCTGTTTTCGTGGTAATGGATGATGAAAAAAATAATTCCCGCCGTAGTCTGTTTGTTGCTTTGTAGTTGCTCGACCTTTCCGCAAGCTGTCGCTCCGGTAAACAATGACTTTGCAGGTCAGCATAATATTTATATTGTCAGTCACGGCTGGCATACCGGAATTGTGGTGCCCGCCGCAATCGTTAATCGTGTTTTACCGCAACTCGACGCGAGATTTGCGCAACCAAAATGGTATGAAATCGGCTGGGGCGATAAAGGCTTTTATCAGGCACAGGAAATTACCAGTCGCCTGACATTGCAGGCGATGTTCTGGTCTACTGGCGCAGTAATGCATGTGGTGGCGTTCTCTGCCCCACCTGAACGCTATTTTCCTGGCAGTGAAGTTAAGCCACTGACAATTAACAACGGTCAACTTGCGACCTTAATGCTATTTATTGGCCGCAGTTTTTCCCGTAGCGAGGCGGGAAATGTTATTCCACTCAACAGGCACAAAAAAAGCGCCGTGCGGCGCTTTTTTCGGAAATCCGGTCTTATTTGCTGCCCGGGATGTTGAAACGCTTGTTGAAGCGGTCAACACGGCCACCGGTAGCAACATCACGCTGTTTGCCAGTGAAGAATGGGTGGCACTTGCTGCACACGTCGAGGTTCAGGTCATGACCAACGGTGGAGCGGATTTTCATTACGTTACCGCAAGAGCAGCTAGCAGTAATTTCTTCGTATTTCGGGTGAATATCTTTTTTCATGGGAAAACCTCGGTTTAAGGCCGCGTCGCTCTTCCAGCCCTAACGCCAGACACCACGCGATGTTAAAAGTATAGCTTCAATACGATCATTTCGTACGAAGGCGCGAAATCATACAGAAATTAACCAGCGTATGCAAACTGATCCGCACTCTTCTACGGCAATGTGTATACTAACCCACCGAATTTCAAGTCAGGATGATGCTATGCCCGTTGCCCACGTTGCCTTGCCCGTTCCGCTTCCTCGTACCTTTGACTATCTGCTGCCAGAAGGCATGACGGTTAAAGCCGGGTGTCGCGTGCGCGTGCCGTTTGGCAAACAGCAGGAGCGCATCGGGGTTGTGGTGTCAGTTAGCGATGTCAGTGAGCTGCCGCTTAACGAGCTGAAAGCGCGCAAAAAAGGTCTGTGTGATTTAGCAAGTGAAACACCAGAGTTTAGCGACTGGCGAACGAACTATGCCGTTTCTGGTGAGCGGTTGCGATTGAATACCGAACAGGCCACCGCCGTTGGCGCAATTCATAGCGCGGCAGATACTTTTTCTGCCTGGCTGCTGGCGGGCGTTACCGGTTCCGGTAAAACGGAGGTTTATCTCAGCGTACTGGAAAACGTGCTCGCTCAGGGCAAACAGGCGCTGGTGATGGTGCCGGAAATCGGCCTGACACCGCAAACTATCGCCCGTTTTCGTGAACGTTTTAATGCCCCCGTGGAAGTTCTGCATTCCGGCCTGAACGACAGCGAGCGTCTTTCGGCGTGGCTGAAAGCGAAAAATGGTGAGGCGGCGATTGTGATCGGCACCCGCTCCGCGCTGTTTACGCCGTTTAAAAATCTCGGCGTGATTGTCATTGATGAAGAGCACGACAGCTCCTACAAGCAGCAGGAAGGCTGGCGCTATCATGCCCGCGACCTGGCGGTGTATCGTGCGCACAGCGAGCAAATCCCGATTATTCTTGGCTCCGCAACGCCCGCGCTGGAAACGTTATGCAACGTCCAGCAGAAAAAATACCGCCTGCTGCGCCTGACCCGTCGGGCAGGGAATGCGCGTCCGGCAATTCAACATGTGCTGGATTTAAAAGGTCAGAAGGTGCAGGCAGGTCTGGCTCCGGCGTTAATCAC
>PPYF01220783.1_pt1 | contig 12397 bp, 10 predicted proteins | sample 1559871 | NCBI WGS metagenome assembly PPYF01 (sample SAMN08240021, study PRJNA423297) | Human gut metagenome, whole genome shotgun sequencing project. | reverse complement strand
GCGCTGGCAGTGTCGGCGGTCCTTTTACTTCTGGATGCACCTGCAAATCTGTACAACAGTGGATTCTGGCTGTCTTTTGGGGCTGTTGCCGGACTTGGTGTAGTGGCACCGGTATTGGCGGGATGCATTAGAAGGGAGAATCGTCTGGTGGTGTCTGTTATGAAAACACTGGTATCCTCAATAGCTGTGCAGATGACGACTTTTCCGATCATGCTGCGAATTTATGGAGAGATTTCGCTGGCCGGATTTTTTCTGAATCTGCTGGTGCTGCCGACAGTCAGTGTAGTACTGGTCAGTGGAATTGCAGCAGTTGCGGTTGGAATGGCATCGGTCAGTGCTGCAGTTTATGTGGTGCTGCCTGGAAGAGTGCTGCTTTTTCTGTATGAGAAACTCTGCGAACTGGCAGCAGGAATTCCGTTCTGTACATGGATCGCAGGAAGTCCGGAGCTGTGGCAATGTGCCGGATATTATGTATTACTGTTTTTGGGAGTTGGAATTTTGGGAATGAGTCGTGGAACTGTCACATGGAATGGCGCAACTGGAAAAAGGGCGGGAAATCATGCATTCATGCAGGAAAAAAAGAATCATGGGGAAGGAAAAGGATGGCTGAGAAAATATCAGCTACTGTCAGGTATATCAGGAATCATGCTGATACTTGGACTGGGAATCCTCATTTATCATCCGTCTGGAAATCTGCAGATCACCTGTCTTGATATCGGACAGGGAGACTGTATTTCTATTCAGCTTCCACAGGGGCAGAATTTCCTGATCGATGGCGGCAGCAGTAACAAGAAGAATATTGCACGCTATCAGATTCTGCCATTCCTTAAAAATCGGGGGATTGGGGTGATTGATGCTATTTTGATCTCACATACGGATAATGACCATATCAGTGGTGTGCTGGAACTGTTTGATTATATGAGGACACATCTTACTTCTGTCAGGGTGAAGAACCTGATCTTACCGGAATGGACACAACCGGACGATGCATATCAGCAATTGGTGGATAAAGCGCAGGCAGCAGGCGTGAATGTACAAAAGGGAAGAAAAGGGGAACAAATTGCGCTTGGAAAAGCTTCTCTTCGATTCCTTTCACCGGATAGAGGGACTGCAGGAACAGATGCGAATGAAGACGGTATGGTCGTGGAACTGACATATGGCGGTTTTGAAGGGCTGTTTACCGGTGATATCGGGACAGAGACGGAGAAAAAACTTCTGCCGGAGCTGGAAGATGTAGATTTTCTGAAAGTGGGGCATCATGGCTCCAGATATTCCACCTGTCAGGAATTTCTGGATGTGGTGAGACCGGAACTTGCGGTGGTCTCCTGCTCTGCAACAAATACATATGGACATCCGTCTGGCGAGACAATAGAACGGTTGGAAGATTCCGGGGCAAAGATTTGGTACACAATGAAAGAAGGGGCTGTGACAGCAGAGACCGATGGTAAGGAGGTATGGGTGGATACGTTTGTGCATCCGTGAGCAGAGATACGGTATTGAGAAAAAAATCAAAATCGTCTATACTAAACAGATAATGAATAATTAATGCTGTCTGTGGATGGCATTCCGTCAGAAAACGGTATTTTTCAGGAGGTTTCGCAGGAAGTGAAAAATTTACAGGAAGACATTAAAACAGGAAATTTCAAAAATGCATATCTTCTGTTTGGTGAGGAAGCGTATCTGAAGATTCAGTACAAAGAAAAGCTGATTCATGCATTAAATCCGGATGATGATACGATGAATTTTACCAAATATGAAGGAAAAGGAATTGAGGTGCGTGAAATGATCGACCTCTGTGAGACAATGCCTTTCTTTGCGGATCATCGTGTGGTTCTTGTGGAAAACTCCGGATTTTTTAAGAATAAATGTGATGAACTTGCAGATTATATGAAGACACTGCCGGATTATCTGAGGCTGGTTTTTGTTGAAGAAGAGGTAGATAAACGAAGCCGTATGTATAAAGCGGTGAAAAATTGCGGCCGCATTGTAGAGTTTGCAAAACAGGATGAAAAGACACTGATGCGCTGGGCGGCAGGTATTCTGGCGAGAGAAGGACGCAAGATCACGACCAGAGATATGGAACTTTTTCTGACAAAAACCGGTACGGATATGGGAAATATCCGTATGGAACTGGAGAAGCTGATCACATATACCATGGGACAGGATATTGTAACGAGAGAAGATATTGAGGAAATCTGTACAACACGGACAGAGAATAAGATCTTCGATATGGTTCGTGCAGTTACGGAGCGAAATCAGAGGAGAGCACTGGATCTGTATAATGATCTTCTGACGCTGCGTGAGCCGCCGATGAGGATACTGTTCCTGCTGTCGAAGCAGTTCCGGCAGATGTGCCTTGCAAAGAAAATGGCAGGGGAAGGGGCATCTCAGAACGAAATTGCAACCAGACTTGGCGTACCGTCTTTTGTGGCAAGAAATATACTGGCCTGTGCGAGAGCTTACAGTGTTGAGGAGCTTGAACAGGCAGAAGAGGATTTTGTTGATGCGGAGGAGGCAGTGAAGACCGGAAGACTGCAGGATGTGCTGAGTGTGGAACTGTTGATAGTGAAATATAGTACTGAGAGAAAAAGATAAAAGTGTAACAGATGTGAGTAAATATAGTACCCGGAAACGGCTTCATCGTCCGGTTGTACTAGAATATAACCTGGCTGTTAAGAACGTCAAAATCGTCAGCAAACTCGCTACGCTCAGACAGAGCTTCCGATTTTGCCAACACAGCCCGAACATATTCAAGTACAACGACGAACGATTGCAGATGTTTCCGGGTACTATATTTATCCATCTGTTTTCGCTTTTATTTAATTTCTCTCCCCGGGAAGGGGCGAAGGCACGGATAGTGTAACGAATTTCTTTACACCAATATACATAGGTGTCTTGACACCTAACATGTCGGGTAGTATAATCACAAATCAGAAAACACGCAACATATAAAACTCAACAGAAAATCCGGTACAAGCCGGTACGAGGATAAACACATGAAAGAAAATTATGACGTCATTATCGTAGGAACAGGAGCCGCAGGTCTCTACTGTGCACTGAATCTGCCTTCCAGAATGAAAGTACTGATGCTGACCAAACAGCAGGCGGATCAGTCCGACTCCTTTCTGGCACAGGGCGGTATCTGCATGCTCAGAGGAGAAGAAGATTATAATGATTACTTTGAAGATACCATGCGCGCGGGCCATTACGAAAATGACGCAAAAGCAGTCGAGCTGATGATCCGTAGCTCTAACAGTATTATTCGAGATCTTTTACAGAGAAATGTTACATTTGAACGAACAGAGACGGGAGAATTGGATTTCACCAGAGAAGGAGCACATTCTCAGCCGAGAATCCTTTTCTATGAAGATATTACCGGTAAACAGATCACACAGACTCTTCTGAATCAGGCACTGACAAGAGACAATATTGAAATCTGCGAATATATGACCATGGTCGATATCATTTCCAAAGACAACGTCTGTGGCGGGGTAATCGTCATGGATGAGAAGAATGAAGTATATCCGGTCAGAGCACCATACGTTGTTCTGGCATGTGGTGGTCTCGGAGGTCTTTACAAAAACTCCACCAACTTCCCGCATATTGCAGGCGATGGACTTGGAATCGCCATGAAACATCAGGTGGTACTCGAACATCTGGATTATATACAGATTCATCCGACTACTCTTTATTCTCATAAATCAGGACGCCGTTTCCTGATTTCTGAATCTGTCAGAGGAGAAGGTGCACTTTTGTATGATAAAAACGGACAGCGTTTTACAAATGAATTGCAGCCGCGAGATCTGCTCAGCCAGGCAATCTTTGCACAGATGGAAAAAGACGGTACTGATTTCGTGTGGGAAGATATGCGTCCACTGGGAGAAGAAACCATCATGAAACATTTTCCAAATATTTTCCACAGATGTGTAGAAGAAGGTTTTGATCCGCGCAAAGAGCCGATTCCGGTCGTTCCGGCACAGCACTATTTCATGGGTGGAATCAAGGTTGACCTTGGAAGCCGTACTTCCATGAAGGGCCTGTATGCCTGCGGTGAGACAAGCTGTAATGGTGTGCACGGCAAAAACCGTCTTGCAAGCAACTCACTTCTTGAATCTCTGGTCTTTGCAAGACGCGCTGCAGATGATATCATATTTGGAAGAAAACCAGATCCGTGCAGACCGGGTAGCATAGATCTGAAACCATATGAGGACAGAGACGCAGTTCTGACTGTTTATCATGAAATGGTTTTAAATGAAATCGAAAGGATGAAGAAGAGTCATGAATGAAATTACAATGAAAATGCAGGCTGATCAGCTGATCCGTATGGCGTTGCAGGAAGATATTACAAGCGAGGATGTTTCCACAAATGCAGTTATGCCGACAGCAACAAAAGGAACCGTAGATCTGATCGCAAAAGAAGATGGTGTAATTGCCGGACTTGACATTTATGCGAGAGTATTTACAATCCTGGATGAAAAAACAGAGATTGATTTTCACTGCAAAGATGGAGATGAAGTAAAAAAAGGTGAGTTGATGGCAACTGTAACAGGTGACATTCGGGTCCTTCTTTCCGGAGAACGTGTAGCGCTGAATTATCTGCAGAGAATGAGTGGAATTGCCACATATACCAGACAGGTTGCAAAACTTCTGGAAGGCAGCAAGGTAACTTTGCTGGATACCCGTAAGACAACCCCGAACTGCCGAGTATTTGAAAAATATGCAGTAAGAGTTGGGGGCGGATGTAATCACAGATATAATCTTTCAGATGGAGTTTTACTGAAAGATAACCACATTGGTGCAGCAGGGAGTGTTACCAAAGCGGTACAGATGGCAAAAGCATATGCACCATTTGTCCGTAAGATCGAGATCGAGGTAGAGACACTGGAACAGGTAAAAGAGGCTGTAGAAGCTGGTGCGGATATCATCATGCTGGATAATATGACACCGGAAGTAATGAAACAGGCGGTTGAGCTGATCAATGGCAGAGCACAGACCGAATGCTCTGGTAATATCACAAAAGAAAATATTCAGAAGATCCGTGAAATCGGTGTTGATTTTGTTTCCAGCGGAGCTTTGACTCACTCTGCACCAATCCTTGACATTTCCATGAAAAATCTTCATGCGGTGTGAGAGGAGGAGACCTTATGAACACTGCAGAAAGACGCGGAGAAATTTTAAAGATCCTTCATAATGCAGATGCTCCGGTGGCAGCAAGAGAGCTTGCGGGAAAATTTGGTGTCAGCCGTCAGGTGATCGTGCAGGATCTGGCGGTGATAAGGGCTTCTACACCGGGAATATTGTCAACAACAAAGGGGTATGTGATTCAGCAGGACAGTAGCTGCACACGGGAATTTAAAGTCCGTCACAGCCAGGATAAAGCTGCTGAGGAACTGAATCTGATCGTAGACTGTGGGGGGCATGTCAAAAATATCAGTATCAGTCACAGAGTTTATGGTCGTGTCAGCGCGGAGATGGATATTCGCTCCAGACAGGATGTGAGTGAGTTTGTACAGGCATTGCAGAACAGTCATTCCACTGTTTTAAGTAATGCAACTTCAGGATATCATTATCATCTGGTGGAAGCCGCAAGTGAAGAACGGTTGGATCTGATTGAAGAACAGCTGAAGAAAGCCGGTTTTCTGGCTCCGCTTCAGCCATGGGAACAGAGCACAGGAAAGGGAAATATTAAATTATGACAATACAGGAAATTCAGCAGGAGATCCTGCGAATGAAAAAAGAACAGGATGTATGTATTCTGGCACATGCTTACCAGGGACAGGAAATTCTGGAAGTAGCAGATTACATGGGCGATTCTTATGGACTGAGTGTGCAGGCATCCAAGAGTAACTGCAAAGGCGTCATCATGTGTGGCGTCCGTTTTATGGCAGAAACCTGTAAGGTTTTAAGCCCGGAGAAGAAAGTGTGGCTTGCCAATCCGACTGCAGGATGTCCGATGGCAGAACAGCTGGATCTGGAAAGTCTTCGTAAATTAAAGGCAGAGCATCCGGGATATGCGGTAGTTGCTTATATCAATACGACTTCTGAACTAAAGACAGAGTGTGATGTCTGCGTGACATCTTCTTCTGCAGTACAGATCTGCAGCAAACTGGATAATGACAAGATTCTGTTTATCCCGGATCCGAACCTGGGACGTTTTGTTGCAGAGAAACTTCCGGAAAAAGAGTTTGCCTTCTACAAAGGTGGATGTCCAAGACATATTATCGTCAGCGCCAAAGATGTAGAAAAAGCAAAGAAAGCACATCCGGATGCATTGCTTCTGGTCCATCCGGAATGCCGTCAGGAAGTCGTAGAACTTGCTGATTATGTTGGTTCTACAACTGGAATCATGGAATATGCAAAGAAATCTCCGAATAAAGAATTCATCATCGGAACAGAGAACAGTATTGTGGAACATCTCCAGTTTGCATGTCCGGACAAACAGTTTTATCCGCTGTCTGTCATGCTGACCTGTATGAATATGAAGATCACAACACTGATGGATATCTACAACTGCCTGAAGGGAACCGGCGGAGAAGTGATCGAACTTCCGGAAAATGTTATGGAAGGCGCCGGACGCTGCATTCACCGTATGGTAGAACTCGGAGGGTGAATATAAAGAACGCGGTTCAAGAATACAGAACACGAATCAACTTGGATTCTCCCTTATCCAAGTTAAATTTTACCCGATATAAAAGAACATCGTTCAATATTAAAGAACAAGGAGGAGAAAATGAAGAAAATTTTTCCGAATGGCATGTGGCCGGTTATGTTGACTCCATTAGAAGATAATGGAAATGTAGATTATCTGGCGTTGGAAGAGCTTATAAACTGGTACATAGAAGAAGGTGCTTCTGGATTATTTGCAGTGTGTCAATCAAGCGAAATGTTTTATCTTTCTATAGATGAGAGAAAGGAATTAACTCATTTTATAAAAAAAATATCAAATGGGAGAGTCCCTGTTATTTCATCAGGTCATGTTTCATATTCCTTGCGTGATCAGATACATGAATTAAATATGATTGCTGAAGCTGGAGCAGATGCAGTGATTCTTTTATCCAATCGTCTGGCAACAGCGAATGAATCTGATGAGATTTTGATTGAAAGATTAAAACAAATTATGAATGAACTTCCAGAAAATATTCCACTTGGTTTTTATGAATGTCCGTATCCGTATAAAAGGGTTCTGTCAACTAAAATTGTGGAATTTTGTGTGGAGAGTGGAAGATTTTATTTTTTGAAAGATACTTGTTGTAACATCGAAGAAATTAAGAAAAAACTCGAAATCATGAAGGGAAGCAATATGAAATTGTATAATGCTAACACTTCTACGCTATTGGAGAGTATGAAATATGGTGCGGCAGGCTATAGTGGTGTTATGGCTAATTTCCATCCTGCTTTATATGCGTGGTTGTTGGAAAATTGGGAAAAGGAACCAGAGAAAGCAACATATTTACAAGATGTGCTTACACCATGTTCATTTATAGAACTTAAAAATTATCCGTTGAGCGCAAAAAAATATCTTGCTGAAGAGATAGGACTTTCTGTTAAGGCGCGAACCAGAAAAAATATTGCGGACTATATTAGTGAAACAGAGTTGTCAGAGTTGCGGCAGATAAAAGAACTTTCAGACAGAGCAATGGAATTTATTTCTAGATAAGGAGAGATAAAGATGAAACAGATTTATGATGTTATTGTTGTAGGTGGTGGACCAGCGGGAATAATGGCAGCAATGGCTTCTGGAAAATTAGGGGCAAATACACTTCTCATTGAAAAGAATGGATTTCTGGGAGGAGCGGCAACTGCCAGTGTCCTTGGCCCTATTTCTCCGTTTCATTATAAAGATGAACAGGTAATTAACGGTATTCCACAGGATTTTATGGATCGTATGGTAAAGGAAGCTGGAAGTACAGGACATATGAAAACATTAGATCCTTATGGAAGTGGAGATTCTCTTGGATTCTATGACAGAGAAAAATATAAATATGTTGCAGTTGAAATGTTAAAAGAGTTTGGGGTAGATATCCTGTACCATTCTATGATTGATTCTGTAGACTGCTATGATTTTAAACTGACTGGACTTACAACTGTTTCAAAAGGGGGAGACAAACTTCATTTTTCTGCATATGTTATTGTAGATGCAACTGGTGATGGAGACATTGCTGTAAAATGTGGAGAAAACTATTGTATCGGTGACCCACTAGAACATAAGTTTAGCCCTTCTTCTGCAATGTTTGAAATGGCGAATGTAGATACAGAAAAAGTATTTCATTATATTCAGGAGAATCAAGAAGATTTTGAATTCCTATCAGATATAGTTCCAATGAGAGAATTTGACAATCGATTGAAACAGCATTATTTCGTTGGACAGGGATTTAAGAAACTGGTGAAAAAAGCTGTCGAAGCAGGAGATCTGGAATTTGGACGAGACTCTGTTATTGTATTGAATGGTATTCATCCGAACACTATGCACTTTAATGCGACCAGAATTTGTGGGTTAGATGCAACGGATGTTATAAAAAGAACAGAGAGTGAGATTGATGGCAGAAGGCAGATTAATTCTGTATCAGAGTTTATGATCAAATATGTTCCTGGATTTGAAAATGCATTTGTAAGTGTTACTAATGCTGAAATTGGTGTTCGTGAAACAAGACATATTGAAGGTATGTATACACTTACCGGTATGGATGTATATGAAGGAAGAAAATTTGAAGATGTAGTTTCAAGAGGATATTTTCCGATTGACTTGCATAATCCAGATGGAAAAGAAGGTTATGGAAACGGCGGTGTATGGAAAGTTCCGAAGGATACTTATGACATTCCTTATAGATGTTTGATTCCAAAACATATTGATGGATTAATCCTTTCAGGTCGGTGCATTTCTGGAACAAGTGAGGCACATGGATCATATAGAACCCAGGGGGGAATCATGGGAATTGGGCAGGCTTCAGGCGTTGCAGCGGCTGTATGTGCAAAGAATCATATTCAACCTAGAGAACAGGAAGTAAAAGAAATACAGGAAGAGCTGATTCGCCTTGGGGCTTCTGTTTTTAGAGATGTAGAAAAAACAAAGGTAGAAAAGGCGAAAGCAAGGAAGATTGCGCAGCTATATATCAGAGAACATGAAGGAAATCTGATTACGCTTCCGGAAATTCTTAAGGAATATGAGGATTAGTAACTGAAATTTTCAGTGAAAAAGGGAGTAATACAATGGAAAAACTAAGAAAAAGAAAAAGTGATACCGGAAGAGCAATTGCTTTTTTGGCACCAGCATTATTGCTAATATGTTGCTTTACGGTTGTTCCGATTTTTGAAGCTGTTTATACTAGCTTTCACAAAACGCAGTATGCAATGATTGGAGAGTTTGTAGGACTGAAAAACTATGTTTCTGTTATGGTTGAATCAGAAGGACTGAAAAATATAATCAACTCAATTGTTTATGTAGTTCTATCGCTATTACTTGCAATGCCGATAGGCGTCGGAATTGGGACTCTTCTTAATCGCAAAATAAGAGGAATAACGATTTTCCGTACTATGATTATTATTCCATGGACGTTGTCACAAACAGTAACTGCACTTTTATGGAAATGGCTCCTTAATGGAAATTATGGTCTGATTACTTCCTGGGCATATCAGCTGACCGGCAAAAAAATGGATCTTTTTAGCACAGCAATCATTGCTAAAATACTGGTAGTCATTGTAAACGTATGGAATACAGTCCCGGTTGTGATTATTCTGACGATAGCAGCTCTGCAAACAATATCGCCGGAGCTGATTGAAGCGGCACAGGTAGATGGTGCTTCAAGAAGAATGATTTACTGGAAACTGACACTTCCAATGATTAGACCGACAATGGTTACAGCACTTGTTATGCAAAGCATTGAGTATTTTAATATGGTAACGCTGATTTATGTATTGACAGCGGGTGGTCCATTTAATGCTACACAAACATTAAGTTTGGCAGCATATCAGAACGGATTTGATTATTGGCATATGGATATAGCAGCAGCGTATAGCATTATTATTTTCCTGCTGAATATTCTATTCAGTCTGTTTTATGTAAAAATCTTGAAAACCAACGACAATTAGGAGGCGAAACAATGAGAAAAAGAAGTGGTTCTCTTGGAAAAACGCCGGGACTGGATTTTCTGACGGTTATTATCCTGATCGCAGCGGTAATTGTTGCATTATTCCCAGTTTTATGGGGACTGTCAACTGCGTTAAAAACAGACGGAGCAGTGACTATGTTTCCACCAGAGATTATACCAAAAGAAATAACATTGAATAATTTTGTTGATGTAGTTACGAAATCAGATTTTATGATTTATATGAAAAACAGTCTGTTTATAACGCTAATCAGTATTGTAATGGCAACATTTGTGGCAGCTCATGCAGCATATGCACTTACATTTTTTAATATCCGGTTTAGAAAAGGTATTTCCTTTTTTATATTAATGACCAGCATGGTGCCACCAGTTGCACTTCTTGTGCCATTATATATGCTGAGTGTGAAAATGAATCTATATAATACAAGAATTTTATTGGTATTGATTTACACTGCATGGAGGACACCTGTGCTAACCTGGATTATGGAAGGATTTTTCCGAAAGCTTCCTATGGAGATTGTAGAAGCGGGAATTATTGATGGTTGTTCTAAAGCAAAAGCTTTTTACAAACTGATTCTTCCGATTTCTCAGCCGGGCATTGTATCTGCAGCGCTTCTTTCAGCAGTATATGTATGGAATGATTATCTTGTGTCAAGTTCTTTTATTACAGCAAGTGAGAAAAAAATGATTTCAGTAGGTCTTTATCAGTATATTACGCAGTATGGAATCAAATGGGGACTTCTGATGGCGGCAGTTATGATTTCGATTATTCCAATTATTATTTTGTTTATCTGTCTACAGAAAAGATTTGTGGAAGGTATGGCAGCAGGTGCGGTAAAAGGATAAGTTAAAAGGAGAGAAGACTTATGAAGATGAAAACAGTAAAACGAAGTTTGGGTATTGTACTTTCTATGGCAATGACAATGACGTTGTTTGGATGCGGTTCGGATGATGCAACAAAAGAACAGATTTCCGATAATTCTAAGATTACAGAAACGATAGAGAATACAGCTTCAAAAGATGCTGGTGCGGATGGTGGCAAAGATATGACTTTCTGGATCTTTCTAGATCCAAAATCCACAGAAGATCCTAGAAGTGTAGTACTTTCTAATATTGTAAAAGAATATAATGAGACAAATCAATATGGAAATACTGTTACAGTAGAAAGTTTTAATTATAGTGTATTTGAATCGCAGGCAATTCAGGCTGCAGCTGCCGGAAAAGGTCCAGACATTATCAATTGTTTCTCTGATCAGTTGAAACAACATATAGATGCAGGAACAGTTCAGCCAATGACAGAATATGCAAAAGATTTTATTACGGAAATGGGAGATTATATTTACTCTGCGGATAAACTTATCCAGAGTGATGGAGAAATTTATTCACTTCCTTGGGAAAGTCGTGTAACTGCAATGTGGTACAGAAGCGATATCTATGACAGCGCTCCGTTATCTTGGGATGATCTTCTTGAACAGAGTTCAAAAGCATCAACAGATACCTCGCTTGGTTTTGCAATGGGATTAAGTGAAGATGGAAATGGAACAGGGCTTATCGAAACTTTTATTCCATGGATTCGTTCAGCAGGCGGTGATTTCCTAGATGCTGATGGAAAAGCTGTATTTAATAGCGATGCAGGTGTGAAAGTTGTTAATTTTATCAAAGAACTGGTTAATAAGGGCTCAATGGATCAGACAACTATGAATATGGCTTATGATGATGTGGTAGATGCGTTTAAGAGTGGCACTGTGGATGCTGTAAATGCAGGAACACAGCGTGCAGCAACAATCATGACTTCGAATTTTGCAGATAACTTTACTTCTTGTCCAATCCCTGGAGAAAAGGAAGGGGAATCAGCACCGGCATATGTGGCAGGACAAACACTTGCAATTGGCAAATATGCACAGAATCCGGAAATGGCAATGGATTTCATCAAATTCTATTTGTCTGAAGAAAATCAAGTACAGTGGGTGTCTGCAAATTGTCTGCCGGTTCGTACAGGAGTATTTGATGATGAAAGCGTCAAAGAAAACGTAATGTATGACAGTATGCAGATGTGGAGCGAATATGCTAAAACAGGTGAAATTACATTTTATCCGGCGGACTACACAGAACTTTGTACAAAACTTGTAAAAGCAGTTCAGAATGTGGTATTTCAGGATGCAGATGCGAAGACAGAACTGGACGAAGTTGCAGAATGGTACAATAATAAGTGATTGTTTAAAAAACTAGTGAAAAATGCTTTATATGGTAAAGGACAGGGTATGTACTGTACATGCCCTGTTTTTGTACAAAAT
>PPYF01305863.1_pt1 | contig 12398 bp, 10 predicted proteins | sample 1559871 | NCBI WGS metagenome assembly PPYF01 (sample SAMN08240021, study PRJNA423297) | Human gut metagenome, whole genome shotgun sequencing project. | reverse complement strand
AGCGCTTTGAGGTCGGCCAGCTTGAGCTGTCCGGCGACACGATCTATGTCGGCGACACCGGCAGCGTCTCCCTCTCCTACGTCAACAAGGGCAAGAACCCTGTCAGCAATCTGGAAGCCCGCCTGACCGGCACGAATCTGGGTGCGGGCGGCTACCAGTACCTCGGCAACCTGGCCGCCGGCACCGAGGGCAGCGTGGACTTTGACATCGTCCCCGATGCCGCGGGCACGGTCAGCGGCATCATCACGCTGAACTACGAGGATGCCTCCGGCAACCCGCAGACCATCTCGAAGGACTTTTCTGTCAGTGCCGAAGAGATGAACATGGACGACTTCAACTATGACCCGTCGATGGACGACACCCAGCCCGAGCAGACCGGTATGCCGGTCTGGGCGTGGGTTCTCATCGGTGTCTGCGGCGCAGTGGTCGTGATCGTGGTCATCGTGGTCGTGGTACGCAAGCGCAAAAAGGCCAAGGCACTGGCTGCGCTGGAAGCAGAGGACAGCGATGAAGATCTCTGATGAAATCAGCCTGTCGGCGCGCAACCTGCTGCGCCGCAAGGGCCGCACGGCGCTGACGCTCGTCGGCGTCGTCATCGGCACCTGCATGGTCGTGCTGATGATCTCGCTGGGCATTGCCCAGACCAAAACCAACGAGGAGATGCTGCAAAGCTGGGGCGACCTGACCCAGGTGCAGATCTACGGCTACGGCACAATGGTCGGCAGCGACGGCAAGCCGCTGTATCTGGACGATGCGGCCATCGCCAACATCAAGCAGATCCCCCATGTGGCGGCGGCCACGCCCTACGCGCAGGCGTATAATCTGGAGGGCACCATCACGGCGGGCCGCAATGACCGCTACACGATGGAAATTTACAATTTGATCGGCATCGACCCCACCGCACTGGAGCCGATGGGCTTCGCCCTGCAGAGCGGCAGCTGGCTCACGAACACCCCCGCCAGCGAGAAGGCGGCGAAATTGCAGATTTTGGTCGGCGGGTCCACCGGGTATGAGTTTCAGGACTCGCGCAAGAGCCCCAACAGCCCCAAGCGCTACCGCTGGCAGGGCCAGACCGATGCCAACGGCAAGGAGCTGCCGCCCTTTGTGGACATCGACAAGGATAAGATGACCCTGACCATCCGGACCGGCGAAGGCTCGACCGAAAAATCCCGCAGCTGGGAGCTGGAGGTCGTGGGCGTGCTGGAGCCGGACGGCGCCAAGGGCTACTGGACCCAGAGCGGCGTTGTGCTGCGCATTCAGGACATGAAGATGCTGCAAAAGGTCTACAACGACATGACCAAAACCAAGACCGAGGAAAAGAGCTACGAACAGGTCTACGTCAAGGTCGATGACCTGAAGAACGTTACCGACGTTGAGACAGCCATCCACGAGCTGGGCTTCACCAACACCTACTCGATGAACCAGCAGCGCGAGGAGATGCAGCAGCAGGTCATAAAAAGCCAGATGATCTTCGGCGGCATTGCGGCGGTCTCGCTGTTTGTGGCGGCCATCAACATCATCAACACCATGACGATGGCCATCTATGAGCGCACCCGGGAGATCGGCGTCATGAAGGTGCTGGGCTGTGAGCTGGGCAGCATCCGCACGATGTTCCTGCTGGAAAGCTCGACCATCGGGTTTATCGGCGGGCTGATTGGCGTAGCGTTCAGCCTGCTGGCCAGCTTTGTGCTGAACAACCTTTCCACAATTTTAGCGGCGTTCGGTCAGGGCGGCGGGTTGGACCTGTCCGGCCTGATGGGCGGCGGGTACTACTACATGGACGGGGGCGGCAGCGCGGCCATTTCGATCATCCCGCCCTGGCTCATGCTGGCGGCGCTGGTATTCGCCACGCTGGTGGGGCTGGTAGCCGGTATCCTGCCCGCGAACAAGGCGGTCAGGATCAGCGCGCTGGAAGCCATCCGGCACGATTAAGCGCTTATATGCTTACATAAAGAACCGAGGCAGTCCCGGGAAAAGGGATCGCCTCGGTTTTTTTGTCGCCGCTCCCGCACCGCCGCGCGGCGGGGTGCAGGCACTCGTTGATGGGGCGGTTCGTAGGGAGGGGTCTTGACCCCTCCGCGGGCGTTTGCGGACGGCATGGGGCTTGCCCACCGCCGCGCGGTAGGGGCCGGGCATGCCCGGCCCGGGGGGTGTCCCGGGGATGGGCGACAACAGGAGGTTTCCGGGGCGTCGGGGACGCCGCCCCCTACGCGGGTGGCTGCCCGTTGACGGGTAGCCGCGCGAACTTGCGGCGGGGCGCGGGCACCCCTCCCTACGGATGTAATTCACGTAAGCGCGGTAGGGGCGGCATATATGCCGCCCGCGAGTTTATGCGGGATGCCGTTCGCCGGTTGTTGTTTTTCTTTCAACATTGGGCTGGCCATACGGTTGAAAATGTATCCTCGTTGCCGGGCATGGACGTTTGATAACCGATTGCATCCCACTTTGTTTTCAGTACGGCTACATCTGTGTTTTTAACAACATTTCGGACTTTTCCACCGCGGGGTTCTACAACTATAGGCAGTTTTCAACATTTTCAACAGGAAAATAAGGTCTGCAGAGAGTCTTTCGCAAAAAGTTCCTCTCATTTTCTGCGAAACATCGTTATTTTATAGTTTTCCACAGTTTTCACGAGTTTTCCACAGGGAAAACCCCTGGAAACGGTGGAAAACCGGTTTTCCTGTGGAAAAGGGGTACCTGTAGGGGTGCCGGGCCGTGGTTACGCCTATATCTTGTTTACAAACGGTTCATTTTTGCCCTATGTATAGCCGGTTGTGAACGGTGGAAAAATAAGAGTTTTCAACATCACTGTGGAAAACGGTGTGGAAAGAGTTTAGCGGGGGGAACGGGAGACTGCGGGAGGCCCGTCGGGACCCTTCCGGCCTGCGCGCAAGCGCGCGGCCACCGCTCCCCTTCTGGCGCTACGCGCCACCTCCCCCGTATCGGGGGAGTCTGTCCTGTGAGGGGAGGCTTTCTGTGCTCGCTTCGCTCGCATAAAAACCAAAAAGCAGCTGCCCGCACAGGAGCAGCTGCTTTTTTCAACACTGTTGTTTAAAACTCGATCTTACCGAAGGCGAAATCGTCACCGTCGTGGATGCGCTCGGTGGTCTTGGGTGCCATCGGCTTGGCTGCGGGGTCGCGCGGGGCATCCGCAAACTCGCGGGCGGGCACGCTGGAGCGCGGGCCGCCGTAGCGGGGGCCACCACGGTTGTCGCGGCGGGGACCAGCGCCGTAGCGGGGGCCTCTGCCGCCCTCACGCGGGCCGCGGGGGCCGCGTCCGCCACGGTTGTCACGGCGGGGACCGCGGCCGCCGTCACGGCGTCCGCCGCGCTGGTTGCGGGCGTTGTCGCGGTCAGGCAGGTTGCAGGCATCGGGGTCGGTGGAGTACAGCACCACATGGCGGGCCGGGCCGTCGCCCTTGCTCTCGCTGCGCACACCGTCGATCTCGGCGATGGCCGTGTGGATAATGTGGCGCTCGTAGGGGTTCATCGGCTCCATCTCATAGTAGCAGCCCGTGCGGATGACGCGGTCTGCAATGCGCCTGGCAAGGGCAGAGAGGTCGTCCTCGCGCTTGTTGCGGTAACCGCCGACATCCAGGCCCAGCTTGACGTAAGGGCCCTCCATGCGGTTCACAACGAGGCTGGCGAGGTAGGACAGGGACTCCATCGTCTCGCCGCGGCGTCCGATCAGCGCGCCCATGTGCTCGCCGGAGACCTTCAGGACCGTGGCAGCGCCCTTCTTGACGGCGGTGAAGGTGAAGTTTTCCACACCCATCAGGTTGAAGATCGGGGTCAGGTAGTCAACGGCGGCCTGCAGGCGCGGGTCGGCGTCGATGTCAAGGGGAACCTCGACTTCCTCACCGGGGACGGGGGCCAACTCGGCCTCCTCGACCATATCCTCGACGACCTCCTTCTGGATTTCAGGGGCGGTCTCGTCAGAGATTTCAACAACCTCGGCGGGCTTTGTGGAAACTTCAGCCGGCTTTTCCGCCTCGGGCTCCTCGACCTTCACGAGGACCTTGGCGGGGATGGTCTTAAACAGCTTGCGGGTGGGGAATTCGAGGACTTCGTAGCTTACGTTGATGTCATCACGGTCAACGCCGAGAGCCTCGCAGGCGGCCTGTACGGCGGCCTCAACGGTCTTGGCGCTCATTTCCATACTGCGCATAGGGGGAACCTCCTTCTTATTTCTTATCGTTACGTTCATCACAAAGGGGAGCGGGGCGGGCGCATATAGAATGCGCCCCTACGGCGGCAGGGGATACACTCCCTCACAGCCGCCAACGGCGCGGGCGAGCAATGCTCGCCCCTACGGTTGGTGCGTCGTATATTTTAATCCTTATTCAGTGGGGTGGTGCGCTCGTCCTTGTAGAGTTCGGCCTCGCGCTGGCGGGCCATCTCCAGGCGCAGCTTGTTGGCCTCGCCCAGGGTGACCTCTTTTTCGACCTGCTTACCGTTCTGCTCGACGGTGACGGTGCGCTTTTTCTTCTTCTCGGCGCGCTTGGCGGCAAGCTCGGCCTCATACTGGGCCTTGAACTTCTCGGGGCTGTAGATCTTGTAGGTCACGTAGGACTGGAAGATCTGGACAACGTTGGACACGCCGTAGTACAGGGAGAAGCCGACGGGGGCATTGAAGCAGAACGTGACGAACATCAGGTTCATGACGAGCATCATGACCTTCATGCTGCCCTGCATCTGGGCATCCATGCCGGAGAGCTTCTGGGTGATGAAGTAGCTGACGAACATCGTGACCGTGGCGATGGCCGGGAAGATGGCGATGGGGGTCAGGTGGAAGCCGGGCACATCGCACATATCCATGCCGAAGAAGGAGGTGTTGAAGTTCTGGATCTCGGCCACAACGCTGGCGGAGATGATGGACGGGTCGATGGACGCGCCGTTGTGGATGGCCTGGATCAGCGCGGTCTGCATCGTGGAGGTATTGGTCGTGGCCAGGCCGATGGCCTCGCACGCAGCCTTGACGGCCTCATTGCTGACGCCGAAGATGTAGTGTACGGGGTAGTACACAACGCCCAGGAAGCCGAACAGGACCAGCATCGTCAGCAGCATGGGCATGCAGCCGCCCATGGGGTTGTAGCCGTGCTCCTGCTGGAGCTTCATCAGCTCCTCCTGCTGCTTCTGGGGGTCGTTCTTGTACTTCTGCTGGATCTCGGTGATCAGCGGCTGGAACACGGACATCTTAGCCGTGGACTTCTGCTGATGGATGCTCAGGGGGAACAGCAGCAGCTTGAGGATGAGGGTGGCAACGATCATGGTTGCCGCGTAGTTGCCGATGAAGCTGTACAGGATCTTCACCAGCGGGCCGATCAATACGGCCAGGAAATACATAAAAGACATAGCCTTTCCTTCTGCCCCGTCTGCGCCCGGGACCTTTATTTTTATGTAGGTCTCTGCTGCGCAGTGCAAAGACATGAGAGGCGGAAGTTGTGGAGATAATAGATAATAAAATTGGTGGGCCGCGGTGCTGGCGCACCGCTTAAAAATCTCTGCCGCCGTAGGGGCGCATTCTATATGCGCCCGTGCAGCTTCCGGCAGGTGCCGCGGGCGGATATGGAATCCGCCCCTACGGTATGTTTTTTGTTATCTTTTATCTATTATCTTTCGTCAGCCTTCGCTCCGGGTTGACCCACTTTCCCTTTTCGGGTACCGGGTCATAGCCGAATTTTGCAAAGGGCTGGCATCTTAAAAGGCGCCACACCGTTAAAATCAGACCCTTTACAAGGCCGTGTACGGCGAGCGCCTGCATGGCGTATTCACTGCAGGTGGGTATGAACCGGCAGTGATGCCCGAGGTGCGGACTGATATATTTTTTGTAGCCGCGCAAAAGCGCGATGAGAAGGCGGGCGATCATTGCGGGGCCGTCTCGGGCCCGGGGGCGGGGCGGCTTTGTCGGGCAGACCGGCCTTTGCAAACAGCTTGCCCAGCGTTTTGCTCAGCTGGGTGCTTTTCAGGCGGGGGGTCTGGCCGCGGGCGACGAGGATGATGTCATACCCGCCGATGTTCCGGGCCAGGTGTTCCGACAAAGCGGCGCGCATGACGCGGCGGGCGCGGTTGCGCTGCACGGCATGGCCGACCTTTTTGGTGGCCGTCAGCCCGATGCGGGTATAGCCCAGCCGGTTTTTGGCCACATACAAAACGCAGTGCGGATGCACATAGCTTTTGCCCCGGCCATACACCCGGTTGAACTGCCAGTTTTTATCTAAAGTGCGGTAACGCATAGGTGAAATCCTTTTTATGGATAAAAGATAAGAGATAAGAGATAAAAGATAAAAAACAAGGTGGAACGCGCTGCTGTTGTAGGGGCGCATTCTATATGCGCCCGTGCAGCTTCCGGCAGGTACCGCGGGCGGATATGGAATCCGCCCCTACGGTATGCTTTTTGTTTTGGCCTTGGCCAAAGCTCCACATTTTTTATTATTATCTTTTATCTATTATCTACTAATTTTTCCATTCTGTAAAGCCATATTTGAAAAAAGGGCTGCCGATTTTACAATCAGCAACCCTTTTGTTCACTTAATTCTCTGAAGTTATCAGACAGTCAGGCTCTTACGGCCCTTCGCACGGCGGCGGGCGATGACCTTGCGGCCATTCTTGGTAGCCATGCGGTTCAGGAAACCGTGGACGCGGCTGCGCTGACGCTTCTTGGGCTGGAAAGTACGCTTCATTTTTCATTCCTCCTGTTGAAATCCCGGTATGGGCTGTTTGCTCAGGGCTTCGCCCATACACTGGGGCAGCCTTGCAGAGTTAGATTATACGCGATTTACCCCCACTTTGTCAAGGGGGTTTGGGCAGAATTTTTCGCTCCCGCGTCAAAGAATTGGAGCTACAGAGAGTTATCCACTACATTTTGTACTATTTACTGTTGAAAAATGCATCTGTTGTGGAAAACTTTTATTTTTCTTTGCTCCGCGTAAAAATTTTCAACAATTCCGGCATATAAAAAAATTCCTACTTTATTATATATAGGTGTTGTTTAAAACCCGGTTTTGTGGTATACTGTATTTAGTATTTCTGCGCCCTGTTTGGATACGGGGCGTTCACTTATAACAGGAAGTGGGGAGTATCGAGAATCATGGATTCCTTCAATGATGTAATGGACGCCGTCAAGGCGTACTGCAAAGGACGAGTATCCGATGCATCATACAGAGTTTTCATCCAGGACCTCAATCTGCTGAATTTTGAGGGCACGAACATCATTATCCTGGAGGTTCCCAACGACGTCGTCATGCGGTTTGCGGCGGCGCGCTATGCCGATCTGCTCAAGGAGGCGTTTGCCTCGATCCTCGGCTTTGAGGTGGAGCTGAAGTTTGTGCTGGCCGCGCCCGCACCGGACGGCGGCAAGGCTGCCGAGAAGCCGAAGCTGGACGAGAACGACCTGCCCAGCGGGCGGTACGAGTTCACGTTCGAGAACTTCATCAAGGGGCCGTCGAACCAGTTTGCGTTTGCCGCCGCGCAGGCCGTGGCCGCGAACCCCTCCGGCGCGTACAACCCGCTGTTCATCTACGGGCCGTCGGGTCTGGGCAAGACGCATCTGCTGAACGCCATCAAAATTGAGATTCAGAAGAACCACCCGGATTTCAACATTGTCTACGTGGATTGTGAAAAATTCACGAACGAAACGATCACCGCCATCAAGACGGCAACGATGGAGCAGTTCCGCCAGCGCTACCGCAAGGCGGACGTGCTTTTGATCGACGACATCCAGTTCCTGGCCGGCAAGGAGAGCACGCAGGAGGAGTTTTTCCACACCTTCAACACGCTGCACAACGATGGCCGCCAGATCGTCATCGCGTCGGACCGCCCCGCGAAGGAGATCAAATCGCTGGAGGAGCGTCTGCGCACCCGGTTTGAGTGGGGCCTGACCGCCGACATCCAGCCGCCGGATTTTGAAACCCGCGTTGCCATCGTCAAGCGCAAGGCCGAGCTGTTGAATCTGGACCTGCCGAACGACGTGGCCGAGTACATTGCGAACCACTTAAAGCAGAACATCCGCCAGCTGGAGGGCGCGGTCAAAAAGCTGAACGCCTACTATCTGCTGGAGGGCATCGAGCCGTGCATCGGCGTAACGACGACGGCGATCAAGGACACGCTGAACGACAGCCAGCCGATCCCGGTCACGATCGAGAAGATCCTGAACGAGGTCGCACGCACCTACAATGTGATGCCGTCGGACATCCGCGGCAAGAAGCGCAATGCGAATGTGAGCGCGGCGCGGCAGATGACGATGTACATTATCCGCGAGGTGACCGGCATGAGCATGGAGGCCATCGGGCAGGAGTTCCAGCGCGATCATTCCACGGTGGTGTATTCCATCAAAACGATGGAGGAAAACATCAAGCGCGACCAGCACCTGAAAGAGATGTGCAGCGACATCATGAAAAACGTCCGCACCTGAGTTACTTTCTTGAAAGACCTACTTTCTTGAAAGAAAGTAGGCAAAGAACTTTCAATATTTTATCCCGGGGACGGGATTTGGGATGTACTGTACGCAGCATCGCACATTCTCACCCGATCATTTAGAATTTCTTTGGTTCTTTCTTTGCAAAGAAAGAACACCCCGTTTTTCAACAAAGTTTTCAGTTATCAACAGTGCGTATTCAACGGCGCGTGTTGAAAAAAGGCGTTTTCCGGGTTTTCCACAGAAAAGTCCACAGACTGTTCAAAACAATCCACCCGCGATTTTCCGCGGCGCAATCGGGTCCCGCGGAGTTTTCCACGAAACTAACACCCCCTACTACGACTACTACCATAGTTTAATAGTTTCTGCGAACGGAACCGCAAAATACACTTCCTCACACCTACAAAACACTGCTCCGGCTGTGGAAAACAGAAGGAGCACCCTTCCTAGAGACCGCTGAACGTTTTTTGCCGAGGCTTTTTTCCAAAAAAGCCGGAGAAAGAGATAGAAACATGAAATTTGAATGCGAAAAAACACTGCTGGCCAGCGCCATCGACGGCGTTTCCCGCGCAATCACGAACCGCGCCGCCATCCCCGTGCTGGAAGGCATCTACATGAAGGCCGAGGGCTTTAACCTGACGCTGACCGGCTACGATATGGAAATGGGCATCACGACCACGATTGAATGTAACGTGCTTGTACCCGGTGAAACTGTACTTGACGCAAAACTGCTGAGCGCCATGGTCAACCGTATGCCTGCGGGCGATGTCTGCATTGAGCTGAACGACGAGGGACAGGCAAAAATCAGCGGCGGTGTGGCAGAATTTGAGATCCCCGCGCTGAACGCCAGCGATTATCCGAGCCTGCCCGTGACCGGCGCCGACAATACGATGACCGTCAAGTGCGGCATGCTGCGCGAGATGATCGAGAAAACCATCTATGCTGTCAGCCAGGACGACAAAAAGCCCGCCCACACCGGCGAGCTGTTCGTCATTGAGCCGGGCAGCCTGACGATTGTGGCCCTGGACGGCTACCGGCTGGCCATTATCCAGCGCGATGTCGAGTGTACCCGCGACATCCGCATCATCATCCCCGCCAAGACACTGCAGGAGCTGCTGAAAATTATGGGCGGCGCGGACGACGACGTGAAGATCGACGCGAACCGCCGCTATGTCGTGTTTACCTCCAACGGCTATACGATCATGAGCCGCCTGATCGAGGGCGACTTCCTCAACTATGAAAGCGTCATCCCGAAGGACAGAAAAACACGTGTTACCGTGGAATGCAAGAACTTCATCGACACGATCGAGCGTGCGTCGCTCATTATTACCGAGCGTTTGAAGAACCCGCTGCGCATCTCCTTTGCCGAGGATCGCGTGACGGTCCGCTGCCAGACGCCGCTGGGCAAGGTCGTGGACGAGTTCGCGCCGGTCTCGATGGAGGGCGACGCGGTAGAGATCGGCTTCAACAACCGGTATCTGCTGGATGCACTGCGCTTCTCGAAGTGTGAGAAGATGGTGCTGGAAATCAACGGACCCCTGAGCCCCGTCAAGCTCCTGCCCGAGGACGGCAAGGACTTTATCTATCTGGTGCTGCCGGTACGGTTCAAGAACGAGGGGTAAAAAACAACGCTGCTCCGTAGGGGCCGGGCATGCCCGGCCCGCAACATAAAAAGGCTTGCCCGCTGACGGGCAGTTGCCGCAAGGCCGCGGGCCGGACATGTCCGGCCCCTGCCGCTGCAATAGAAGGAATTGTATGGAAAAGATTCGTATTACCACCGAGTTTATCAAGCTGGATGCTCTGCTCAAGTTCGCCGGTCTGTGCGAGACGGGCGGCGAGGCGAAGGAGCTGATCCAGGGCGGGGCCGTTAAGGTCAACGGCGAGGTCTGCACGATGCGCGGCAAAAAGTGCCGCGCAGGGGATACCGTGGAGCTGGACGGCCAGACCGTGCAGATCGCGGAGGGCGCGTAATGCGCTTAACGCACTTAGAAGTAACGGATCACCGCAATATTGCCCACGCAGAGCTGCACCCCGACCCGCACCTGACCGTGCTGTGCGGCCCGAACGGCCAGGGCAAGACGAACCTGCTGGAGGCTATTTGGCTGCTGACCGGCGGCAAGAGCTTCCGCGGGTCAAAGGACGCGGAGCTTATCAAGCGCGGCTGTGACTTTTCGGTCATCGAGGGCGCGTTTGAGACACAGGACGTGGAAAAATCCATCCGCCTGACCGTGGGCAGCAGGCAGAGCCAGCGCCCGGGCCGCACCGGCAAATTAAACGGCGCGGACGTTGGGCGCGCAGCGGCGCTGGCGGGGAACTTTCAGGCCGTCGTCTTTGAGCCGGACCTGCTGGGGCTGGTCAAGGGCGGCCCGGACGGACGGCGGCGGTTTATGGATTCCGCACTGTGCCAGGTCTACCGGCCCTATCTTGTGGCGCTGCGGCGGTACATGCGGCTGACGGCCCAGAAGAACGCTCTGCTGAAAAGCTACGATATTACGCCAAACGGCAATATGCTGCTGGACACCTACGACGAGCAGCTGGCTGAGTACGGCGCGCTCATCATGGAGCACCGCTGCAAGTTTCTGGCGGCGGCGGCTCCCATCGCCGCGCAGAATTATAGGGACATCTCCCACGGTGCCGAGGTGCTGGCGCTGAACTATCAGATGTGCACCGCGGCCCCCACCGCCGCGGCGCTGACCGAAAAGATGCGGGCCATGCGCAGTGCCGAGCTGCGCGCCGGGTTCTGCCTGGCCGGGCCGCACCGCGAGGATCTGGAAATTTTGCTGGACGGCCAGCCCGCCCGGGTGTTTGGCAGTCAGGGCCAGCAGCGCAGCTGCGTGCTGGCAATGAAGCTGGCCGAGGCGACAGTGGTCGGTGATCTGTTCGGTGAGCACCCGGTTTTGCTGCTGGACGACGTTTTGAGCGAGCTGGACGACGAGCGCCAGACCTACCTTTTGACCCGCATGGGCGAGCACCAGACGATTGTGACCACCTGCGACACCGCCGCTTTTGCGCGTACCAATGGGAAAATTGTGATGGTGAAGGGCGGAGTGGTCGAAGAAGCGTAGGGGCCGGACAGGGAGGTTCAGGATTTGTACTTTCACGCAGGCCAGGACTTTGTCCTGAATACCCGGGATGTGATCGGGGTGTTTGATCTGGACACAGCCGGGGCGTCGCGGCGGACGGAGGAATACTTCCGCCACGTCGAGAGCGAGGGCGCCGTCGTGGACCTCTGTGCCCCGGGCACGCTGCCCAAGAGCTTTCTTGTCACCGATTTCCCCGACGAGACCATTTATATCAGTCAGTTATCGCCCGCCGCGCTGAAAAAAAGAGCGGAAAAATTAGAATTTTAAAATTATGGTTGCCGTTTATTTTTGCTTTGTAGGGAGGGGTCTTGACCCCTCCGCAGACAGGCAGCCGCGTAAACACGGAGGGGTCAAGACCCCTCCCTACAGAACATCCGAAAACGGGATGTATAGAGATACCCACCCACAACAGGAGGCTATCATTTCATGGCAGAAGAAATCATCACCGAAACCAACCGCGAGACGGCTACCGACCATGCCTACGGCGGTGCGCAGATCCAGGTCCTCGAGGGTCTGGAGGCTGTGCGCAAGCGCCCCGGCATGTATATCGGCTCCACCGGGCCTTCCGGCCTGCATCATCTGGTCTATGAGATCGTCGATAACGCCATCGACGAGGCACTGGCCGGATACTGCACCCATATTGAAGTGACCATCAAGCCCGGCAACATCATTGAGGTCTCGGACAACGGACGCGGCATCCCCGTGGACATCCAGCCCAAGCTGGGCATCCCGGCTGTGACCGTCGTCTACACCGTGCTGCACGCCGGCGGCAAGTTCGGCGGCGAGGACTCCGGCTATAAAGTGGCCGGTGGTCTGCACGGCGTCGGCGCGTCCGTCGTCAACGCCCTGTCCGAGTGGCTGACCGTCCGCGTGCGCCGCGACGGGGCCGAGTATGAGCAG
>PPYF01197188.1_pt1 | contig 12398 bp, 10 predicted proteins | sample 1559871 | NCBI WGS metagenome assembly PPYF01 (sample SAMN08240021, study PRJNA423297) | Human gut metagenome, whole genome shotgun sequencing project. | reverse complement strand
GTTCGCCGCATCAGAGATAAAGTCCCGTACTCTGACTGGGATAAAGAGCAACTTCAGGACGCAAACTCAAGCTGGATGGTCGAAGACTCTTTCCCGAGAGCATTACGCGAGTACAACGAAATGGTTGATGACTATAATAGCCTGCGTTAAACGTTTTTGATGATAAATGCAGTGTCGGATGCGGCGCATCCGACACAGTTCACCCCTTGTGAAGTAACTCCATAAATGCCTCATATCCTGTTAACCCGGCAATAATCTCCGCCGGATGCTGACACAATATGCTTGCCAGATAGCTAAATATTTTTAGCTCATGACGCGCATCGGCGGCGGCGCAGGCGATCAAGACATGGTTAATGACTTCGTTATTCACCTCAACTGGTTGGGCGAGGGTAATAAAAAATCCACGAAAACGTCGCTCCTGTTCGCTCCAGCAATGTGGGATGGCGAGGCGATTAACAATCAGGTTTTCACCTTCGCCTTCGCGGGCGATGATGCGTTGTGCTTCATCGGCGGTAATATGGTGTTGTGCGACTAATTGCGCACAAATTTGCCGGGTAATATGTTGCCAGCTTTCACCGCGTACATTCGAATAATGAAAACTTCCGGGGGCAGAGAAAAAACGCTCCGGCTGTTGGCGAATAAATGCCGTCGCCAGAAAATGTTTTATTTGTTCGATACCGGCAGCCGTAATGATATTTTTTACGGTGATGTAATTATTTACCGCGTCATCCAGTAAATAATGGCTGTTGTTAATGATCAATAACGGCTCAATCTCTTCGCGAATGGCAACAAGTTCGCTTAAGCTACGGGCAATAATTACCCGACAATTTAAAACATCGCGCTCAATGGCGAGCTGATTAATAGTGGCAATCGCGTTCTGGTCCGAGAGCAAAATGATCGGCTGGCGTTCGTTTTGATGCCGCTCCAGCGCACAGGCAAAATACAAACCGATCAGATCGCTGTCGAAAAGGGGAATATCGAGCTGTTCACGCAGTAGCGTAATAAAGTGCAGACTCATATCAAAGGCCGCAGGCCAGGCGGCTTTCAGGTTATTCATGCTGCTCTGGCGGTGCTCAGCAATCCACACTGGTGCGGCAAGGCAACGTAATAAATGCCCGGTAATATTCTCAACCAGCTGCGCATCAATAATATTCAATGACGCGATGCCCGGCACCCTTTGCAGCAACCCCTGCACATTATCGGCTGAAATTACCTGCGCTTGCTGATGCTGTTTCTCTATCAAACCCGTCAGGGTTCTTACAGCGTTATCACCAAGAAACAGACCGCTATGTTCAACGATTTGTTTTATCTCGTCACCGGGATATTGCGGCCACTCATCGGTCAGTTGATTACGCAGGGCGTAAATCGCCAGAATCAGGCTGGAGAGATAATCACCCTGCATGAGCGGCCAGCGGTGTTGGTTGTCGCAGGCCGTGGATAAATGCTGAAGGTTGTCTCGTGTTATGCCCGCCAGCGGAATTAAAAACGGATCTTTGCGCAGCAAGTTCGCCAGCAAGATAACGCGTTTCTCTTCTGTCTCATCAATGAAATGGCCCAAACCAGGGCGGCTGGCCAGGCAACAAGTGCGTTCATAACGCTGTTTTAACCGGGGCAGACGCTCTGCTACCCACGTTTCTGGCAAATTAAGCGCCGAGGCGAGTTGCGCACGGGGAGTGAAAGTATTCAGTAATAACAGCGCCAGCAGCCGATCGTCGTTATCGTGCTTTTGCAGCAACTGAAAAAAGCTGCGGCGCTCGAAGATTTCCAGCTGATAGCCCGCACTGCCACTGGCGAAAATGCGGGCTTTGCCGTTAAGGGTGAAGTTGAGATAGTCAATATCACGCAGGATGGTCCTGCCTGAAACGCCAGTCTGTTGCGCCAGCTCGCCAGGCGTGCGCGGCTGTTGCTCCAGCAGATCGACAATCTTTAACTGGCGTTCGTTTAGCATTAATCCACCTGACGGAACTGGCTAAACGCGTTGACTTTCTCCGCAGTTAAGGTCGTCAGAAAACCCCGTATCAGCGTGAGCAGAGCTTCGTAATCGGCTTTTGAAATCATACCGCTGTTGGCGTGCAGATAACGAGTTGGCAGACACAGCGCGACAACCGGACGCCCGCCGCCCATCACGTTGTAGCGCCCGCCATCCGTCGCACCGGTTTTCATGGTGGAAAATTGCAGCGGTAAATCGTTATGTGCGGCACAGCTTTTTAACACTGCTACCAGTTTCTGGTTGGGGAAGTAGCGCTTGTCAAACAGCATCAGCCCCGGCCCCTGGCCCAGTTTCAGCGGGTATTTAATGTTATCAATGCCCGGAACATCGCCCGCTACGGCGGTATCCAACACGATCACGACGTCCGGTTTAATGTGTTCCGCCGAGGTTTGCGCCCCGCGTAGCCCAACTTCTTCTTCCACACTGCCAACGCCATACAGCGTAATTTCGGGATTATTCACCGTCTGCAATAGTTCAGCCATCATTGCGCAGCCGATGCGGTTATCCAACGCCTTGCCGACCACTTTATCTTCGCCCCAGCAGGCAAAATTGGCTTCCGGGCTAATAAAATTACCAATTTCCACGCCGCGCTTTTCCACCTCTTCGCGACTGTTCGCGCCAATATCAATGAACATCTCATCAAATGACAGCGGTTGTTGCTTTTGCTTTTCCGTTAACGCATGAGGCGCGACGGAACCAATCACACCAGGGATTTTCACTCCCTTGTGTGTGCGTATGGTTACCCGGTGGTTGAGCATCGACTGATTCCACCAGCCGCCAATGGTGGTAAAACGCAGAAAACCGCTCTCGTCGATGTGGGTGACCATAAAGCCGACTTCATCCATATGTCCGACAACGGCAACTTTTGGACCTTTATTCCCCTTACGGGCAACAAAGCTGCCCAGACCATCGAAGGTGATTTCATTCACGCAAGGTTCCAGCGTGTTTATCAGAATGTCGCGAACTTCCTGTTCATCGCCGCTGACGGCGCTGGCTTCGCACAACTGTTGCAGTAACTCAATGTTCATGGACAAGCTCCTGTTGCGCGGCTTTCGCTTTGCGGCGTAACCACAATCCTTTCAGGACGATAATGAATGAAATGTTCAGCGCGAGGCCAATCGCCAGCACCAGATAAAACGAACCCACCGGCGACATCAGGCCGATCAGCGGGTCAAAGATACCCAAACCAGGTGCCAGACGTTTGATTCCGAAAGCGATCACCAGCACGCCGGTAATGCCGCCCGCCAGCGTATTGGCGGTAATCATCGGCAACGGAGCTGCCAGAGCGTAAGGAATAGCCGGTTCGGTTGCGACTGTGGCACCGACCACAATGGCACTACTGGCAGCCTCTTTTTCCTGTCGGGTAAACAGTTTGGGCGCAATGAACGTCGCAAGACCCGCCGCGACGGGCGGCATCAGCGCGACAACGCCGACGATGGCGTACCAGTCATAAATGTGTTTTTCCAGCAGTGAGAAGCAGAAGAACCAGGCGGTTTTATTGATGGGGCCGCCCATATCGAACGCCAGCATCGCACCGACCAGAAACGCTGCCGCAAACTTCATTGATGGAGGAATGGTATTCAGGAAGTGGAGCAGCCCGCCCATGAGGTCGGACATCACCGGCCCGATAACGTAGTAAGTGAGCACGCCGAAAACCAGCAGAGTAACGAACGGGATCAGCATTGAACCGAGCAGCGGTTGTAATGCTTTGCCAAGGCGCACTTTGCGGAACCAGAAGACGAAATAGCCAATCGCCAGCCCCAGCACCACCGCGCCGAGGAATCCCGCACCCGACTGGGTGCCGAGCAGCGCTTTGTCGTTCGCCAGATAGCAAACCAGAAACGCCGGAGCGAAAGCCGGTTTATCGGCAATCGACGAGGCAATATAAGCGCCCATGATGGGGATCATAAAGGTGAAGCCAAGGTAACCGATGGATTCAACTACCCAGGTAAACGACGGCGCGCCTTTCGACATATCGGTATACGGCAAACCGAACTGCACCAGCATGTTGGCAAGCGCCACCAGGATACCACCGCCGATGACAAACGGCAGCGCCGCAGAGACGCCCGCTATCAGGTGGCTCATCACGCTACCGCTTTGCACTTCCTGTTTGCCAAGCTTCACGCCGCTATCTGCGGCAAAAAGCTGCGAGTTTGTCGGTAATTCGCTGAAAATCTGGTCGATATTTTTCAACGCCTGGGAGATGGCAATCTCATAAACTTTCTTCCCGGCAAACCGCGCGCGATCATCACCGCTCAGGCCACGCCCGGTAGCGAGAATGACGTAATCGGCAGCGGCAATCTCTTCGCTGGATAAGCGGTTTTCAACGCCACTGGACCCTTGAGTTTCCACTTTTATGGTATGACCGAGAGAACGGGCTTTCTGTTCCAGGGCTTCCGCCACCATGTAGGTGTGAGCGATCCCGGCGGGGCAGTTGGTGATCGCGACAATACGTAAGGATGACTCCATCGCCACTTCCTTATGAGCTGAGGGTTTGATTTAACAAGGCAAGCACCTGGTCGGTATCGCCCTGTTGCAGTTGATGAATAAATTCCTTGTGAATAATTTTGCGACACAGTGTGCCGATGATTTTGACCTGATCCTCTTCGCCGCTTTGCGGCACGCCGAGGCAGATCCAGCAATTGACGTCTTCGCCATCGCTGGCTTTCCAGTCAATAGCCTGCGCTTTGCGGGCGAATAATACGAACGGTTGTTTAACGCAGGCGCTTTTACCGTGCGGCACGGCGACACCGGAACCAAATCCAGTAGAGTGCATTTTTTCGCGCAGCAGCAGGGTTTGCAGGAACTGGTGTGAGTCGGTGATAAAACCGTTTTGTAACGCTATTGTCGCCAACTGCTTCAGAACGGAATAAGCGCCATTGCCCTGAATATTCAGGTCAATACAGCTTGCAGTAAGAGCTGCCATTAATCGGACTCCATAAAATATATTTTAATCAATTGTAATGGTGGAGCGATTAAGTGATGAGAGGCGATATGTCGGTAAACAATGACAATTTGAGACAGAGTGAAAGGTCAGATTTGCGGAGTAATGCACATAATGGTTATTTAAATAAACCACATGAATCATTAATGGGTTATTCATTATTTTTGTGATTTACTCACAATGTATCAGGGAAATATAACTTACCGGGAGATGTAATATGTTTAATTTTTCAAATCGAAATTTAAAATATTGTGCCGGAGGCATCTCTGGCACATTGGGCAATTACGGCAGGTAAAACACTTCTTGCAGCTCGCTACTCACCGGGCTGTTATCCGGGTTAGCGGGCATAACATCGGTCATATATTTCCACCAACGTTGGCAAACATCAGTGCTGGCAACCGCATTCCAGCGTTCTTCAGATTCAATCTCTACCATGGCAAACAGCAGATTACGCGCTTTGTCGAGATAGATGGCGTAGTTATGCGCACCGTGAGATTTCAGCACTGCTTCCAGTTCTGGCCAGATGGGATTATGCCGACGCTGATACTCTTCGTGGGCGTCGGGGTTTACCTGCATGACAAAGGCTTTGCGGATCATGTTTGCTCCTTACAGCGCCAGCGCACTGGCGAGTGGCGTAACGCCGAAACGCTTGCCGAGCGCTATCAACTCTTCACGGCTGATGGTCTGTTTCATGCCGCCCATCGAATAAACCTTCACTAATACTTGTGCTGATTTTTCTGCGGTGTCGATTAAACCGAAGGTTTCATCCAGCGTCGGTCCGCTGCCGAAGACGCCGTGGAAGGGCCACAACACCAGCGAATGTTTTTGCATCTCTTGTGCGGTCGCCTGGCCGATTTCGTCCGTGCCGGGCATCATCCACGGCAAAATGCCTACGCCATCCGGGAATACCACCAGACACTCGGTGCTGCCTTCCCACAGTTGGCGAGTGAAGACCGCGGTGTCGTTTTCAAGTACATAGGTGAGGGCGATCAGGTTGGTGGCGTGGCAGTGCATGATCACCCGATCTTTGCCGTTGGTGGCTTTAATGCGCTCGCAGTGGGAAAGGAAGTGAGCCGGAAGTTCGGAAGTGGGGACGGCTTCGTTGGTTAACCCCCAAAGAATGTGGTAGCCCGCGCCGTCGCTGTCGACTTTTACGATGCCTAAGTTAGCCGCAGGATCAAGCTGGACGTTACGGAAGAATTTGCCCGAGCCGGTGACAATAAACGGTGTATTTGCCAGTAAAGGCATGGGCTGGCTGAGCGGGATATAGCGCGGTTGTTGGTGGAAATTGTCGTGATATGGTGCGATATCGGCGTCATCCAGGCGTAGCGTCAGGTTGCCGCCGTTGCGCTCATCCCAGCCTTTCAGCCAGGCGTCGGTGGTGGCTTTGATCATTCCCTGGACAAACCAGGACTGAGTAATGTTTTGCATGTTCTGTGTTCCTGTAAATTCAGGCACTTGTGCCGCATCCGGCAATCAATGCCTGATGCGACGCTGTCGCGTCTTATCAGGCCTACAACTGTTGCCGACCCGTAGGCCGGATAAGGCGCTCGCGCCGCATCCGGCAGTGTTTACCCGCGGCGACTCAAAATTTCTTTCTCATAAGCCCGCACGCTCTCCAGCCATTCGCTACCTGCTGGCGTATCGTGACGTTGGCAATACATTTCCCAGACCGCCTGCCACGGCAACGATTTCTGCTCTTCCAGCAGTGCCAGACGCGCAGTGTAATCGCCCGCCGCTTCCAGCTTGCGCAGCTCAGCGGTAGGTTCCAGCAACGCACGCAGCAGGGCTTTTTTCATATTGCGTGTACCAATGACCCACGCGGCAATGCGGTTGATAGAGGCATCGAAGAAGTCAAGGCCGATATGCACCCGGTCAAACAGATCGTGACGCACAATCTCACTGGCAATTGCCTGGGTTTCATCATCCAGCAGCACTACGTGATCGCTGTCCCAGCGAACCGGACGGCTGACGTGCAGCAGCAACTGCGGCACATACAGCATGGCGGCGGAAATCTTGTCGGAAATCACTTCAGTCGGGTGGAAGTGCCCGGCGTCCAGGCACAGCGCAGTCTGGCGGCTGGTGGCATACCCCATGTAAAACTCATTGGAGCCAACCGTGTAGCTCTCTGCGCCAATGCCAAACAATTTGCTCTCAACGGCGTCGATATGGTGCGCAGGGTTTAGCTTCTCGCTGATCACCTCATCCAGTGCTGCCAGCAGACGCTGACGCGGGGCGAGACGGTCAACGGTGATATCTTTCCAGGAGGGGTTAAAATCCAGACCGAGCTGATTGGCTTTCGCCCATTCAACCCAGTTTTTGAAGTGCTCTGGTTTGATCTGGTCGCGCGAGACTGGCGTATCTGATTCCAGATAGATGGCATGTAAATTAAGCCGTTTCGGCCCCGGAATCAGCCGCATAGCCTGTTCCAGATCGGCACGTAGCTCACTGGCATTACGCGCTTTGCCCGGATAATTGCCTGTGGCCTGAATCCCCCCGGTCAGCGAACCTTCCGGGTTTTCAAAACCGGAAACATCATCGCCCTGCCAGCAGTGCATTGAAACGGGTAAACGATCAAGTTGGCGCAGCGCCTCCTCGACATCAATCCCCACCGCCGCGAAACGCTGTTTCGCTAGCTCCCAGGCCTGTTCCAGTTGAGTGGTCATGCGCAAAGCTCCTTTGTCTGTCGTGTAGAGTGAATCTGCGCCACATAGTGGGCAATTTCACTGTCAGGATTAGGGGTAAAGGTGGTCAGATTCGCGGTGGTGCTGACGACCTGACGGAAATCATCCACATTGTTGAGTTCATCCAGCGTCATTAACTGGATGCCGATATTGCCGAGCGTCGAGGCTTCAACAGGCCCGGCGATCACCCGAATACCGCAGGCATCGGCGCATAGCTGGTTGAGCAGCGTGTTCTGGCAGCCTCCGCCGACAATATGCAGTTGCGAGAAATCTTCACCGCGCAGCTGCGCCAGCTCATGCAACACATCGGCATACAGCAGCGCCAGACTGTCGAAAATGCAGCGCGCCAGTTCAGCATCACTTTCCGGGATCGGTTGCGCCGTTTCCCGACACGCAGCCTGAATTTCGCTGCACATCGTCTCAGGATTAATAAAGCGATCGTCATTGGGATTGATAATGAAGCGGCAAGCCGGAAGTGCCTGTGTCGCGGAGATAAGCGCCGGAAGATCGTTGATTTGCTGCTCCTGAAGCACTCGCTGAAGCAGCCATAAGCCCATAATATTTTTCAGCACCCGATAGCGACCTTCCGCCCCGCCTTCATTGGTGATGTTGGCTGCCAGTGCCGTGTCATTGGTAAATGGCGTCTGGCTTTCGAAGCCCATCAATGACCAGGTGCCAGAAGAGAGATAAGCAGCACGTGAGCCGTTTAACGGCGAGGCGATAACCGCGCTGGCGGTATCATGGCTGGCAACGGCGACCACTGGAATCTCATTACCCTGCGGGCAAATCCAGTGACCTATGACATTACCCGGATGCGTCGGGCGACCAAACCAGGCTTTGTTGGCCCCGCTCCACGCCAGTAGCGACTCGTCCCAGTCGTCGCTATTGATATTGACCAGTTGCGTGGTCGTGGCGTTGGTATATTCCCAGTTCATCTTGCCGGTCAGGCGATAACTGAAGTAATCCGGCATCAGCAGAGCGTGAGCAATGTGTGGAATAAGTTCAGGTTGTTGCTCCGTCAGCGCACGCAACTGATAAAGCGTATTGAAGGGCAGAAACTGGATGCCGCTACGTTGATAAATATCGCGTTTGCCGAGTTGTTGTTGTGCCTGCGCCATTAGGCCATTGGTGCGGCTATCGCGATAAGCAACGGGCAGGCCCACACGCTGACCCTGTTGGTCGAGCAGCACAAAGTCCACGCCCCAGGTATCAATCCCAATGCTATCGATACGAATCCCTTCCTCGCACACCTTGTTTAATCCAAGGCGAATGGCACTTTCAAGGCTATCCACATCCCAGGTGACATAGCCGTTCTGACTATGCAGCCCATTGTTAAAACGATGGATTTCGCGCAGCGTCAGGCTGCGGCATTCACGCTCGTAACGCGCCAGCATCACGCGCCCACTGGATGCGCCGAGATCGACGGCGACACAATTGCGAAAGGTCATAATGTGATCCTGCTGAATTTCATTACGACTAGTCTAAAAAGCGCCTGAATTCGCGACCTTCTCGTTACTGACAGGAAAATGGGCCATTGGCAACCAGGGAAAGATGAACGTGATGATGTTCACAATTTGCTGAATTGTGGTGATGTGATGCTCACCGCATTTCCTGAAAATTCACGCTGTATCTTGAAAAATCGACGTTTTTTACGTGGTTTTCCGTCGAAAATTTAAGGTAAGAACCTGACCTCGTGATTACTATTTCGCCGTGTTGACGACATCAGGAGGCCAGTATGACCGTATTACATAGTGTGGATTTTTTTCCGTCTGGTAACGCGTCCGTGGCGATAGAACCCCGGCTCCCGCAGGCGGATTTTCCTGAACATCATCATGATTTTCATGAAATTGTGATTGTCGAACATGGCACGGGTATTCATGTGTTTAATGGGCAGCCCTATACCATCACCGGTGGCACGGTCTGTTTCGTACGCGATCATGATCGGCATCTGTATGAACATACCGATAATCTGTGTCTGACCAATGTGCTGTATCGCTCGCCGGATCGATTTCAGTTTCTCGCCGGGCTGAATCAGTTGCTGCCACAAGAGCTGGATGGGCAGTATCCGTCTCACTGGCGCGTTAACCACAGCGTATTGCAGCAGGTGCGACAGCTGGTTGCACAGATGGAACAGCAGGAAGGGGAAAATGATTTACCCTCGACCGCCAGTCGCGAGATCTTGTTTATGCAATTACTGCTCTTGCTGCGTAAAAGCAGTTTGCAGGAGAACCTGGAAAACAGCGCATCACGTCTCAACTTGCTTCTGGCCTGGCTGGAGGACCATTTTGCCGATGAGGTGAATTGGGATGCCGTGGCGGATCAATTTTCTCTTTCACTGCGTACGCTACATCGGCAGCTTAAGCAGCAAACGGGACTGACGCCTCAGCGATACCTGAACCGCCTGCGACTGATGAAAGCCCGACATCTGCTACGCCACAGCGAGGCCAGCGTTACTGACATCGCCTATCGCTGTGGATTCAGCGACAGTAACCACTTTTCGACGCTTTTTCGCCGAGAGTTTAACTGGTCACCGCGTGATATTCGCCAGGGACGGGATGGCTTTCTGCAATAACGCGAATCTTCTCAACGTATTTGTACGCCATATTGCGAATAATCAACTTCGTTCTCTGGCCGAGGTAGCCACGGTGGCGCATCAGTTAAAACTTCTCAAAGATGATTTTTTTGCCAGCGACCAGCAGGCAGTCGCTGTGGCTGACCGTTATCCGCAAGATGTCTTTGCTGAACATACACATGATTTTTGTGAGCTGGTGATTGTCTGGCGCGGTAATGGCCTGCATGTACTCAACGATCGCCCTTATCGCATTACCCGTGGCGATCTCTTTTACATTCATGCTGACGATAAACACTCCTACGCTTCCGTTAACGATCTGGTTTTGCAGAATATTATTTATTGCCCGGAGCGTCTGAAGCTGAATCTTGACTGGCAGGGGGCGATTCCGGGATTTAACGCCAGCGCAGGGCAACCACACTGGCGCTTAGGTAGCATGGGGATGGCGCAGGCGCGGCAGGTTATCGGTCAGCTTGAGCATGAAAGTAGTCAGCATGTGCCGTTTGCTAACGAAATGGCTGAGTTGCTGTTCGGGCAGTTGGTGATGTTGCTGAATCGCCATCGTTACACCAGTGATTCGTTGCCGCCAACATCCAGCGAAACGTTGCTGGATAAGCTGATTACCCGGCTGGCGGCTAGCCTGAAAAGTCCCTTTGCGCTGGATAAATTTTGTGATGAGGCATCGTGCAGTGAGCGCGTTTTGCGTCAGCAATTTCGCCAGCAGACTGGAATGACCATCAATCAATATCTGCGACAGGTCAGAGTGTGTCATGCGCAATATCTTCTCCAGCATAGCCGCCTGTTAATCAGTGATATTTCGACCGAATGTGGCTTTGAAGATAGTAACTATTTTTCGGTGGTGTTTACCCGGGAAACCGGGATGACGCCCAGCCAGTGGCGTCATCTCAATTCGCAGAAAGATTAATTCGCCATGCCGATGCCGACGATGTTAGCGGCGACAATAATCACCACACAACCGAGGCTCAACACCGTTACCGGACGGCGTCCTGCATTGTTCCACTCTTTCAGCACCAGCCCGACGATACCGCCGCACAATACATAGAAACTCATATGCAGCATCCAACTGATGTAGTCATACTGCGCCGGAATGCGGGCGTGGCCCCAGGCATAGAAAAAGAATTGCAGATACCACATCAACCCGCCCAGTGTCGAGAGTAACACATTGTGAATGATCAGCGATTTTGCCAGCGAGAAGTCGGCTTTTAGCGACAAATCCTTCACTTTTGCCAGACGAATAAAACAGAAACCGAGGTTAATGATCGCGCCGCCGCCCATGATGACAACATAGCTTGGCAGAGCGACATACAGTGGATCGACGCCAAGTGCGGCAGCGGCTTCATGCATCGGTTTTGCGGCGTTCATCGCAAAGGACATCCCGGCAGAGAAAATGCCGCACATCACCGCCAGCACCAGCCCTTTTTTCAGATTGAACTCTTCGGCTTTAATGCCCATCTTGCGCTCTTTCAACTGCCCGGCGCGAGTTACAATCCCTACGCCAATCAGCGCCACCAGAACGCCGAGCAACGTCATGCGTCCGCCTTCGGTGCTAATCAACACATCGAAATTGCCGTTGATAATTGGCGTCATCAGCGTACCGACAATCAACGTAATGCCAATGGCGATGCCAATTCCCATCGACATGCCGAGATAACGCATGGTCAGGCCGTAGTTGATATTACCGATCCCCCACATAGCGCCGAACAGAAAAACAGGCAGTAGCGTAGAGAGACTAAACGAGCTGTAATACGCCCAGAAATTCGGTAGTAACAGGGCGCTGATGGCCCACGGCAGAATAATCCACGAAACAATCCCACCGACTGACCACATGGTTTCCCATGACCATTTTTTTACTTTTTTGAACGGAGCGTAAAAACAGGCTGCACTGGCCGCGCCGATCAAATGCCAAAATATCCCCATCGTAATCGCGTTACTCATCTTCTTATCCTCATCATTTTTCGTCGCGTCACATCTCCGACGAGATGAGTGTAAAAATCGTGCTGTCGATTAACCTTTCGCCTGTTGCCGCCGTTGTCGATTTACTGGCAATCACGGCATTAAGTGGGTGATTTGCTTCACATCTCGGGCATTTTCCTGCAAAACCATACCCTTACGAAAAGTACGGCATTGATAATCATTTTCAATATCATTTAATTAACTATAATGAACCAACTGCTTACGCGGCATTAACAA
>PPYF01066234.1_pt1 | contig 12399 bp, 8 predicted proteins | sample 1559871 | NCBI WGS metagenome assembly PPYF01 (sample SAMN08240021, study PRJNA423297) | Human gut metagenome, whole genome shotgun sequencing project. | reverse complement strand
ATTGAAGAAAGGCACACGATCCGGCAATGATGGAGTGTTGCGTACTACTATAACAACCAAAGTTACCGGGAAAGGCCAAGCCTACTTCATAAACGGTTTCCTGACTGGTAAGTTCATCATTTAACCGATTGTATCACTAAATCAAAGAACGAATTATGAAAAATATATTTTCATTATTTGTTTGTTTGAAAAAATGTTGTACCTTTGCAGTGCTACAGTTTTATTATCATATTCGGATTGGGGATTTTTTATGCCCGATATTAAAGTATTGCTTAAAATATAAGCAGAGGTTTCTCCGTACATATTCGCCCCAAAGCCGATATGGAACTGTAGCAAGTTGGAGAAATTCTCTGCTTTCTTTATTTATTAACTTTTAATTTTCATTGTTTATGCTACAGTTGAATGAAAATTACTCAAACAGCAATAGCGTTGCTGTGTTAGGTACGGCAAGCCCTTCCGACATGGGGCAAATATTCTCTTATAATGGGAATAGTGTAAGAATGCGCAAAATGAATGGGTATATTTTTGTATGCCTTACCGACTTTGCAAAACCATTCCCCGACAAGAATCTTTCTCACATTGTAAACTCAAAGGAGTTAACCGATTATGTAGCCCGAATGAGCGAAATACAAAATTGTAGTTCGGCTGATTTACTGCAAGTTACAAAGGGAGGAGATGTGTCACAACAAGGCACATGGGCGCATCACCGTGTTGCAATCCGTGTCGCTCAAAAGTTATCCACTGACTTTGCTATTTGGGTTGATAATAAGATAGAGGAGTTATTAATTACTGGAAGTGCATCACTTCAACCCAAACTCCCAAATTTTAATAATCCTGCCGAAGCCGCCCGTGCATGGGCGGACCAATACGAGAAAAATCAAACTCTTGCATTGGAAGTGGAGAAAAAGGAACAGGAGAAGCAGTCTATCATAGAGGAAACAAAGCCAGCCGTAGTATTCACGGAATGTGTAACAAGCTCGTCTACCAATATTCTCATAGGAGATCTTGCGAAACTTATCACCCAAAACGGATATAAGATTGGAGAAATAAGGCTTTATGAATGGATGGTAGAGAACAAGTTCCTTATCAGAAGGCAGCGATACAGCAGATCGAAGAATAAATATATAAATGACTATATGCCTACACAGAGGGCGGCAGAAATGGGATTGTTCTTCGTGAAAGAAAGACCGATAGTATCGGGTGAAAATCCCATTTTTATAAAACATACCTGTTACGTTACAGGTAAAGGTCAGGTGTATTTTCTGAATAAGTTTAAATCTTTAATGGCTGCATGATCATGGAAATAAAAATGAATAATAGCTTAACATTTGATGAAGTAGCAGATAAGTTGGGATGTTCAGTGGAGGATCTTCAAAAAATAGCTTTAGAAAATGGATTGATTGACGAGAATGGGAATCCTACCGAAATGGCAATAAGAGAGGGCCTTTTTTCTCAATATGCGACAATGGAAGATGAATATGGTACAGTAAATATAACAGTATCACATTCCGAATACGATATGATAGCAGTGTGTATATCAGATCCTGAAGACCATGAGCGTGACAGTGTGGCTTTTATTTCAAGAGAAAAAGCTCATGCATTAGGAGAATATCTTCTTAATATGTAATAACAATATTATTTATTAATCAAGTCTTTCCCACCTTATCTTACGAGGTGGGCAGGCTATTTACATCCGTTAACGTTGCGATTCGCAACATAACCCGAAAAGACTATGAAAACAATAGATAAACTTGAAATTATACTTCAAAAAATGAAAGAACAAAATAATAGACTTGAACGGATATACGGCAAGCATCTCAAACTGATTGTATGCACTGGGAAAAGAAGTGAGAAGGTGAAATTTAAACATGAAGATTGAAATGCTATGTTTATAATTTATTTAGACAACATTCTAAATTGTAAACAAATACGTTGAAATATTTTGATTTGGTTTTAAAAGTATATTACTTTGTTGAAAGTAACCAATTTATTATAACTATATGAAAAAAGTATTATTAACTTTATGTATATGGTTGTACGCTATGTTGTGTATCGGACAAGGAGTGTCGCATCTTGAATTTAAGGGTATTCCAATAGATGGTAATTTACAGGAGTTTGTATCAAAGATGAAATTGGAAGGCTTTTATAGTAAGATGTATAATAATGAAGGTGTAATAATGCAGGGTGATTTCGTAGGAGAGAATAGCCATGTGTTCATTTATAGCACCACGGAAGAGAAAGTAGTGTGGAAAGTATCGGTGTATTTTGATTCATGGGATAATTGGCTGTCTTTGGAGAACCAATACTATAAGATTAAAGATATGTATACAAAGAAATATGGGAAACCAAAGAAACATTATGAATCATTTTCTAATGAAAGAGTTCCTATTGATAAAATGCGTGCAGTAAACTCCGATATCTGTGATTACGCTTCGTATTATTTCTTTCAGAATGGTGTGATAGTTGTGTCAATATCTCCTTTTGGCTGTGTGAAAGTATCGTATGAAGATGAATATAATTCATTATTAGGCAAACAAGAGGAAGAAAAATATCGAGAGAATGATATTTAACTATTTAATAATATAAAAACATTATTATGAAAAAGATTTTACTTGCATTTGTATTGATTGTGTCCGTGTGTTCATGTGGAAGGGTTTATTATCAGGAAAAAAGCACACTTCTTGATTTGCGTGAGTATTCTGGGGATAATGATTTTGTGATTAACCCTACCAATATTTCCAATGGTGATTTTACTCCGCTTGGTACATTGGAATTAGCCTTTATGACTGGGAACTCTGTAAAAAAGGATATGAGAAAATATGTGGAGGAAAAGAATCTCGGATGTGGTTCATACAGATATGTCCCTACTGTCAAGAGAATGGTATCAAAAGCCGTTGAGGAAGCCAAGTCATTGGGCGCAAATGGAATTATTTCTTTTGAAATAAAACGAGTACATGATGTTAAAAAGAATAATAGTGATATGGACACATATTATGTTACAGGAATCCCGGTTATATACAAGAAATAGTTTGTGCTCCATTAATAGGAGAATGATTGTTTGTTTTTAGTGGGGAGAAGTTTTTGCTTCTCCCTTTTTTATTTCCTCACCTTCATAATATCAATAAAATCACTATCTTTGCTCTTAGAAGGTGCATGAAGTCATGCACTACCCAAAACTTACGAAAAGACCATGGCAGGAGCAGAATTTAAAATTACTGATGCGATTGATCCTAACATCGTTAAGAAGTTGAATGAGATAAGGATTAATATTCAAACCACATCTTCCGAATATGCGAATTTCACGAAACAATTAAGTGATGGCATAAATTTTAAGCCGGGTAATCTAAGAGAATACCAGTCTAAAGTTGACAGTTATAATGCTACAATTACCAAATTATATGCTTCTCAAAATAGGTTGTCTGAATTACAGGCTAGTCAATTAAAGTTATTGACCGATATTTCCCGTAAGATAGAGCTTCTTACCAAGCCATTGAATACATTGGCAGACAAAATAACGGAAGTAAAAGTAAATTTGAGAGGTGCTTCCGAAGATCTGAAAAACGTGTCACAAGATGCGGAAAATGCTTCTGTTTCATTTCAAGAAGCATCTAAGAAAATATCCATGACTGCTGCTGATTTTGATTCAATCCGTCAGACGGTAAAGGCTTTTGATACACAAGCCTCCGAATTGAACAGTAGGTTAAGTGATAACAAAGAAACAATTTCAGCCTTAAGAACATCTCTGAGGGAATTATCAAAGGAGTATAAGAAAGGTGCTATCAGCGAAGAGGAATACAAGTCCAAAAGAGATGCTACGGTATCCCAGTTACGCATGCTGACAGAGCAGAATAAACAGTATTCGGCGATATTGAGAAATCATACGCAGGTAGCGATTGCCACAGCAGGAAGCTATAACGAGATGAAGGCTTCAATGCTTCAGTTGGAAAAGGAATATTATAACCTTTCACAAGCTGCACGCGAGGGAGCAAAAGGTATGGATATCTTGAACAATATCGGCAAGTTGAATCAACAATTAAAGGATATAGATGCACAGATGGGCAATTACCAACGTAATGTGGGTAATTATGCTTCGGGTTGGAATGGTCTTAATGTTTCCATACAACAGATTGCGAGAGAACTTCCGGCTTTGTCTGTTAGTGCCAATACTTTCTTTCTTGCCATATCCAATAACCTTCCTACATTTATTGATGAGTTAAAGAAAGCAAGGGTGGAATATGAACTTCTTAAGAAATCGGGGCAGACTGCTACACCTGTATTTAAACAGGTATTGAGTTCCCTTCTTAGTTGGCAGACGGCTTTAGTTGTTGGGATAACTCTTTTATCGAGTTATGGAGGTGAGATAACCAAATGGGTGGGTAGCCTGTTTGATGCGAGAAAAGAAATTGATTATCTAAAACAGCTTCAGGAGGATTTGAATAAAGCTCAAAAAGAAGGTGTGAAAAATGCCCAAGATGAAGCTGTTAAATTGGATATATTATATAGGGCTGCTGTCAATTTGAATAAACCTATGGGAGAGCGGAAAAAAGCCGTTGAGGAACTGAAGAAGCAATATCCTTCATACTTTAAAAATATAAGTGATGAAAACATTCTTGCAGGTAAAGCGGCTGATAGTTATCAAAGGTTATCTAATGCCATATTAGCTTCGGCTAAAGCTAGAGCTGTGCAAGATCGGCTTGTAGAACAGGCTAAACAAAAATTAGACTTGGAAGATCAGTTGGCAGAAAAAGAAGAAAAACGTGCGAAACTTGAATCTGCTAGAGATCAGATGAAAGCACAATATGAATCCAGTCAAGGGGCAGCTATGGATACAGCTAGAGACATGTATGGGAAGTTAAACAAGCAGGTTGAAGACTTGGATAAAGAAATAGGTTCTTTATTAAATCAGTTATATCAAGCAGATAAGGCTAGTAGAGATATGGCAAATTCTATTAACATTGGAGATGTTACATTTAATCCTCATTCTGCCGATAAAGCATCGGATGATTTAGCGCAATACATAGAGAATCTTAGGAATAAAATGGCTGACTTGTCCGTTTCTCTCATTGAGGATGAGCATGAACGTAATCTTGCTGCCATAGAGAAAAAATATAAAGACCAGATAGCAGCTGTAAAGGGATATTCTGAGGAAGAGAACAAACTTCGGGAAATGTTGGGCCAAGAGAGAATGCAGAAGATAGCGAAAGAGAATGAGGAATATGATAAGAAGTTGGCAGAGGCTGAGAAAAAAAGGATCGAGGAAAAGAAAAAGTATACCGATGAGATGCTCAGACTGGAAGAGGAACAATCATCTCTCCGTATAGCAGCTACAAGTACTGGATATAAGGAACTTGAAAACATTATAACAGAAAATTATTCAAAAGGGCTGCTATCGCGAAAAGAATACGATGAAGCCATGCGTGAACTGGAGCGGAAAGCCGCAAACGAGCAATTACAGATACAGATAGATGCTGCTGAAAAAATGATTGAGATAGCGGAAGCATCGGGCGTGGTAAGCAAGCAACAAATTGAAATGCTGAGAGAATCAATAAAGGCAATGGAAGCAGAGATAGGTTCCATAAATGCGGATGATCAGTTGAAAAAAGCGGAAGAGCAACAGGATATCACACGAAGGAATTTTGAAGTGTTGAAAGGTTATTCTTCTGCATTGAAAGATCTTGCATCGGATATCGATAGTCCGTTTGCCGGTATATTTGATGGGATGGATAAGGGATTCAGTATTATGTCTGATAAGATATCAGGCGTTTGGGGAGAACTTACAGACGGTGAGAAGATAGAAAGAACTACCGAGATGTGGGGAGCGATGGTTGGCGGGATTGGTAGTATGATATCATCCATTTATGATCGCCAGATTGAAGCTATTGAGGCTGAACAGGAAGCGAATGAGAAAGCTGGTGAAGAGGAAATTTCCCGTATAGAGGCTTTAGAAGAAAGAGGTGCTATAACAACTGAAGAAGCCGAAGCGCGTAAACGTGCGGCGGAAGATAAAACGGCACAAAAGAATGCCGAATTGGAGAAGAAAAAAGCTGCATTAAGAACAAAACAGGCAAAGTTTGAGAAAGCTACCAGTATAGCTGAAGCGGCTATACAGATAGCAGGTGGTATTTTGCAGACGATAAAGCAATTGGGTTTCCCTGCTGCAATACCTATGATAGCTGCTCTAGGTGCTATGGGGGCGATACAGCTTGCTACTATTATAGCGACTCCTATTCCGAAGTACGCCAAGGGGACTGATTCTCATAAAGGCGGATTAGCTGTAGTGGGTGATGGTGGTGTCCCTGAAACAATCGTTACTGAAAAAGGAGCGTATATTACTCCGTCTGTCCCTACTTTGGTTGACATCCCTAAAGGTGCGAAGGTTATACCTTATGCAGTGGATATGGACAGGATAAAGGCTCATGCAAATGATTTTGATGGTCTTATGGCATATAGAAGCGAAAACGATCTTCCTCCTGTATCAATAGTTAATGATTATAGCGAACTGGAGAAAAAGATAGGGCATCTGGAGAAATCACAGCAGATAGGATTTGCAAAATTAGCCAAGGCGATAAGAGAAAACAATTATCATCAATTTTCAAAAAGTATCTGATTATGAGGTATACAAGTGACATATATGAACTTCCCTTGTCCGTTTTTATAGAGATTTATACCAATGATAGCAATACTATTGAATTTGACGATGAGGACAAAGGGGCTGCATCGGCAAAAATTATCAATGACTATATAGAAATTGTCGGGAGCAAACAGTTGTTCTCTGAGATATTGAATTGTAATGAGCGTATGAATCTTGCAATGACCGTGGAGTGCATGAAGGCATGTGAGAACATGATGAAGTTGAAAATGTATGATGAGGTGCGTGATATTCTGATGAAGATAGGTTATTCGTGTAAAAAAGGTGATGTAATGGCTATGAATGCTAGAATATCCGCATTAAATTCCCGTGCACAATATGATTTGGATAAGATAAGTAAGGAAAAGAATGAGGGACTGAAGGAGAAGCCTACAAAACGTGGATTTATAAATGAAGTTGTCGCTATTGGGAAGTATAATAAGATGTATATCAATCCGAAAGAATGGGCCGCCGGATCTTATGCCTGTCTTGTAAGGCAGACATGTGACGAAATCGATGGGTTGAATCGTAAAAAGAAATAATTATGTATTATCGATGTGAGTTACTTATAAATGGTCTGAAGTACAGGGTTACTGATGATCTTGAGAATTGGGACGAGGTGAAGGCTAGTTTCAAGAGAAATGACTATGACGGTGTTATCCGTACATTTTCCAACAAATTTTCTTTTGCTGGGGATGCTAGAAAATTGCTGTTAAAACAATATGATGAAGATTATTTGAATGCTTCTGCCTCAATAATAATAAGTACAAGAAATAACAGTTGGTTGTATAATGAACGGTTTAGTTGCGCTCTCAATTTCTCTACATTGCAGGATAATGGTCGTATCTTACAGATAAATGCCGTGGATGATAGCGTGGCGTCCATGATAAAGTCAAAAAAAGGAACTCAATATGAATATTCGGTCGAAGAGGTGAAAAGCCCCATTCCTCTTGTTTATGACGGACTTGAACTTTCTGAATCAGCAAAATGGATTCCTACAGGTGATACATTGGAAGACGATGACACTCTTATTAATGTTTATTTCAGCAAGAAAATGTCACCAATGCCAATATATATAACTGCCAGTGATTCCTTAATAAAGGGGTCTCTTGAATTTAATGATCAAACAGTAGGTGGTGATGATGTATATTCGATAAAGGCTCTGAAATCAATTAGGATAAATATAGAGTTTAATATTGATATGTTTGTGTTTAGGAAATATCAGTCTGGTGCTTTGGGATATGATGTAAGAGGTGTGAGGCTCCAGATTATGAAGATAAGTAATGATATTGATAGTAATGGGGAAGCGGTGACTACGGAAACGGTGATAGGAAGTTTTGAACTTACGACAGAATCAGAAACGCCAGTGGAAAAGAAGGTTTCGGAATCGTACAATATAAGTCTTTTGCATGATGATAAAATAATAGTGAGAGCTATGTATGTCAATGAGAAAGAAGAGATTGTACCTGTATTGCCGGATTTGCCATACAAAGTCTCAACATCAAGTTATTTTAAAGCATCATGGAAAAATCGAATAAACCCTGTTGAGATGGATGTTATAAAGCCCGATACATTGCTGAACAGACTGCTTAAAAGTATTAATGGAGAGAAAGATGGTTTGACTGGAGTGATTGAGGGGACAGGAGATAGAAGGCTTGATAATTGTATGCTCTTGGCGGCTGAATCAGCCCGTAAGATTCCTGGAGCCAAAATATATACATCCTTCACCAAATTTGCAAACTGGATGAGTTATGTGTTTGGTTATGCTTACGACATATCCGGGAATACAGTAACTTTCCGGCATAGAAGCAAATACTTCTCGGATGATGTTGTCAAAAGGATAGATGATTTATCTGATTATGAGATGAAGGTTAATTCTGCATTGGTGTATTCTCGGATACGAATAGGCTTTGACAAACAGGATTACGACACGGCTAATGGAAAGGACGAGTTCCGTTTTACGAATGAATATACCACAGGCGTGGCCATAACGGACAATAGCCTTGAAATGATATCTCCATACCGTGCGGACGCATACGGCATAGAGTTCCTTGCTGACAAGATAGGTGAAGATACTACAGACAACGAAAGTGACACTGATTTATTTATGGTAGGGGTGAAATCTGATTCATCTGGACTTAAGTATATATTGAACAGAGATTATCTTATGGGTGGCGTTCTCAGCCCTGACACAATGTTCAATGCCATGTTTTCCCCTTCTTCTATGGTTTTGGCCAATGAAGCATACATCGGCTCATCTGTTGAGATGCTTACTTTTGCGTCATCAGATGGTAATAGTGATGTGGGTATTGATGGAATGGGGGAAAGTAGGGATATAATTCTCTCAAAAAGGATGTTTACTGTGGCGGAGGTGGAATTTGAGACTTCGGATGTGGAACTCCCGGAAGATCTTACAGGAATTGTTGAACTGGAATACCAAGGCAAAGTTGTACAGGGATATTATCAGCAGGCTGATTACAATTTTACAAAATCACAAAGTTCAAAAGTAACTTTGATCGTGAAAAATTTTAATTCGTTATAAAGATTCAAATTTTAATTGTTATATTTGCAATGAAAGCTTGTGAAGTCACAAGTTACTAGAAACTTACGAAAAGACTATGATATCAATCGGAGATGTTTGTCCGTTATTCTTTAAACCGCTGAAATATAAATATTCAAATGCAGGATGTTTCAGACAAGTATTTTCTGTGTCAGACAACATCCTGCTGCAAATCTTTTGTGATAACGGCGAAAAACCTTCAGCTTATTTGAATGATAAGATCGGCAATATTTCCTCCAAGATAACACTGCTCACTTATGATGTAAATGAAAGCATTAAGATGTATTATGCCTCATTATCTCCTTCGGAGGGGATATATACAGTAACTATAGCCGATAAAGAATGTGAGGAGTTCTGCGTGTGTGAGAATATAGGTGATTCTATTCTGATTGAATATTCCCATAAAGATAATAATTCTGCGTTTGATAATATATTCTGGATTGATGAGGTCCGGCAGATGTTCCAGTTCAGAATAATAGGAGGATTCAAGCCGGATGGGGTGGAGTTGAAAGTTGAAAACGAACAGTTTGTGAATCAGAAGCAGGAGATAATAGAAATGTATTCTCTCCCTTATAAAACATTTGATTTTGTTTTCGGGACAAGTTGTGGCGTTCCGTATTATATAGCGGAGTTTATAAATAAGGTACTTTGCCTTTCTCATGTCAGCATAAACGGTAATTTGTTTGTACGGGAAGGGGATTCTGTCCCGGAAAAGATTGATACAATAGGTAAGAAACAGATGTTTATATATAAAGTGACTTTACGCCCTAGACAAAATGATATCGCCGGGATCGGAGGCAAAACTGAGATTACAACTTCATCTTCAGGCATCGCGTTTTTACTAACTAATCCCGAAGAGGACGATGTGTTGAAATATAAGAAGGCGAAAGCTGCTTTTGTTAATGAAAATTACGTGTAATCATGGCTAGAAATCATCCTATAAAGATATTGTGGTACGGTTCGGAAACGGATGATGAAGGAAATCCGATTATACCGAAAATATCCCCGTCATTTGAAAAGCGACTGGAAGGGTTGAATGAGGGGGAGATATACATACATAATGATGATAATAATCCTTCTATTTACATAAGAACCAATAAAGACAGGGTTGTTGCCATATCGGGAGGTGCAAATATAGAGGAACTTTCCAAATACTTTCTTCGTAAAGATAAGGAAGACACTGCCAACGGTCTTATCACTTTCTTAAAGGGTTTACTTATAGGTAAAAACGGTAGTGGAATTACTGTGCTTGAAAACGGTATGTCACAGGCTGTTGTTGATTATCTGTATGTCAAGGTCAAAGCCGTTTTTGACGAGCTTGAAGTAAAGAAGAAGACGTATGTAGGTGGCGAGCAGGTGATTTCCCATGCAGGCATGAAATGCAACCGTGTGGATGAGTTGGATGATGTCTACCGTTGTTATTTCAAGGAAGAGGAAGACGGAATTGAGATAGAGAACCAGTTTACTCCGGGATCTCTCGCCATCGCACAGGAGTGCAATATCAAGACAGGCATTTCGCATCATGTCGGCAACCGCTATTACTGGCGGTTGGTCACAGCAGTAGGTGAGAATTATATAGACCTGTCCAAGACCGTGTGTGATCCTAATGTCGAGAACGATGTTCCGGTGGCAGGTGATGATATCGTGGGATTGGGCCATAAGACCGATATTACCCGACAGGCGGCGATAATTCTCTCTTCGGTGAACGAAGTTTCTCCGTCCATCATCATGTATCAGGGTATTAATGATTTTACCTTGACCGGGAAAGATGTCATTTCTTTTGATTTTGACAAATCTACCGGCAAGGCCCGGATGAAGGTGTACGGAGATACGTACATTGGTGACAAGGACCGTACCACTTACATGGAATACACTCAGGATAAAGGTGTTGATATCAAGGGTATGTTCCACATCGAAAAAGGCTCCACCGGATGGAAGAATATGGAAGGCTTGCCGGATGAGATACAGGCGGCGGCAGATCTTGCCCAAGAGGCCAAGGATGCGATAGACAATGCCGCCGTTGGTAGTGTCAATCTGTTGCGCAATTCCGGGTTTACGGGAGATTATGAAACAGAGGACCTGTCTGCCGCTACCGAGCTATCGGCGGATACCGAACTTTTTAGCAAGCAACTGGAATATTGGACGGGAGTGGCTACCGTATCTGCGGACAGTGATGCCGGCTCCGGGTACTCTGCTGCAATCGGTAGTTTGTCCCAGTCCGTATCATTGATTAAAGGAGAAAGTTATGTTATCAGTTATAAAGCAAAGGGTACGTCTGTGTCTGTTTCGTGCGGTTCTTTCAGTGTTTCTCAACCTCTCACATCCTCTTATCAGAGATATACCCATAAGATCACCTTCAATGGCAGTGGTATATTTCTTATCAGTGGTACCGCAACCGTTTGTGACCTTCAGTTAGAGCGTGGAACCATCGCTACTGACTGGAAGCCTTCAATTCTTGACAACGACAAGGCAACAGCCGGTTTCCAGTCAATCAATTATATCGCCAGTGCGATCAAGGATGGTTCTGTGGATATTCTTGGTGGTCTGATTCTTGCCAATATGATCCAACTGGGTAATTACAAGAATGGCAAGTTACAGAAGGTCACAGCCGGAGTTAGCGGCATATATAATGACGATGATGATGTGGCGTTTTGGGCAGGAGGAAAACTTGAACAGGCAATTCTGACTGTAATGAGGTTCCGTAATGATCCTAATTACCAGCCCACAGATGCGGAATGGGCGAACATGGCGAACTTCGTTGCCACTCATGGCGGTGATGTGTTCTTAAGAGGATATATCTATGCTCTAGGTGGCAAGTTCAGAGGTGAAGTCAATGCGGAAAGCGGAATCTTTAAAAATGTAAAGTCACCTAACGGAAATTTTAAGATTGATGAGGATGGCAATATATGGATAAAGGGAGAGGGAGAGTTTAGTGGTACTGTCAATGTCATATCATCCAATGGTTACAAGATCGTAATATCCCCTGAGGATGAGTATTCCGTACCGTCTATCAGAATGTATGATTATAATGAGGAAGAACTGTTCAGTATCTCCCTACAGTACGGACTTGGAGGGATGATTCCCAGTATTTCCATGTTCGATCCTTCTAGCAGTGATAGATTATATTTCCGTCCGGACAGTATGGTTGTCGAGCAAAAAGGAAGTGACGGTTATATATATCAGACCCAGATAATGGGAGGACGCATAATTA
>PPYF01547368.1_pt1 | contig 12400 bp, 8 predicted proteins | sample 1559871 | NCBI WGS metagenome assembly PPYF01 (sample SAMN08240021, study PRJNA423297) | Human gut metagenome, whole genome shotgun sequencing project. | reverse complement strand
GACCTATACCGTGACGTACCGTGTGAACGGCGCGGAAACGACCGAACTCGTGGCCGAGGGCGGCAGCGTGCAGAATACGCCGGAGTTTATGGCAAGCGAAAACTGCGCCATCGTCGCCTGGAAAAACGCCAACGGCACAAAGGTGGACATCCGCACCGCGCCGGTATATGCCGACGCGGTGTATGAAGCTGTCCCCGGCCCGGCGCTCCGGTGCGAGGGAGCGTATATCGCCGCGGGCAACGACGGGCTTTTCCACCCGCTCGATAAATTCACGCGCAGCGATGCCGCCCGCGCCGTGTATGCGCTGCTCGATGCGAAGCCGACTGGCGAGACGTTTTTGAAGGACGTCACGACCCACGCCAAGTGCTACACCGCCGCAACGACGCTTGTGACGGCAGGCTATATGACACTCAACGAGGGTCGGTTTTACCCGGATGTCGCCATCACCCGCGCCGATCTCACGGCGCTGCTCGAAAAGGTGTTCTCTCCCGCGGCGGTGGAGCGCGCTCTTGCCGGTATGACGGACGAAACGCCCTTCACCCGTGCCGAGGCTGCCGCGGCGATCAACGCGCTGCTCGAGCTGGACACGGCGGGGCTTGCAAACGCCCCGTACTTCCCGGATGTGGCCCCGAGCATGGAAAACTATGCCGCTGTGGAGCTTGCCGGGCAGAGCGGGACGATCTCCTGGCTTGACGGCGACAGAGCGGAGCCGGGCTTCCTCAATCTGGACGGATATCTCTACTGCGTCGGCGACGACGGGTATTTCCTGCGCGACACGATGGTCGGCACGCTGTACTTTGACATCTCCGGCCGGTATACGAGCGGGGACGACGCGCTCGATACGTTCGTTGCCGATCTCGTTGATTCCCAGACGAACGCTTCCATGACCCGCGAGGAAATGCTGCGCGCGGTGTACGAGTATGTGCGCGATCACTATCTCTATCTCAAACGCAGTCTCTACGAGGTCGGCGAGACCGGCTGGGAGATCCCCGAGGCGCTGCTCATGTTCCAGAGCGGCAAGGGCAACTGCTACAACTTCACCGCCGCGTTCTGGTCGCTCGCGCGCGGCATCGGATTTGACGCGGTGTGCTACAGCGGTCTCGTCGGCGTCGGGCGCGACCCGCACAGCTGGGTGGAGATCACATTCGACGGCGTCCCGTATGTGTTCGATGTGGAGACCGAAATGTCCTACCGTCTTGTGAACGACTACATAACAAGCATGTACTGGAAGACTTACGAGGAGGTCGCGGCGTGGAGCTACGTCCGCACCCCGGAGGAAGCTGCCGCCACCGCGCCGGAAACCGCGGGCTGACGGGACTTGCCGCCGCATCCAGGGAAAAAATATACCGGCCGTCTGCCGGAATGAACGAAGCCCTAACGGAAAAAATTCCGTTAGGGCTTTAATTATTATACGGATGTAGAAAATAAGCATTCTGCACAAATTATAATATAAAAATTGAAAGCATTTTTCTTGACCAAACAAAACCGATATGATAAATTTAATCCATGTAGGGAGAGGAATCACAGACAACGCGCCCCCTAAAACAAATTAAAGAGGTGTATTGCGTGAAAGACCTTAAGCATCTGATCTATTTTGAGAATCTGCTTCAGGATGCACACAACGAGCTTGTCGCACAGGCGGTACAAGAGGGAGACTATGCGCTTGGCTACAGCTGCTACTACATCCCGGAAGTTCTGCTCAACCTTCCCGGCTGCTTTTCTTCCCGGCTCCGCGCGCCGCGCTGCACATCCACGGATGTCGCCAGCTATTACATGACCAACCGCACCTGCCCCTATGCCCGCTCCCTTCTCGAGCGCGCCATCGAAGGCGGGTACAACTATCTCAACGCCCTTCTCGGCGCGGAATGCTGCGCGACCATGGAGCGCATGGAGGAGCATTTCTTCCTCATCAACCCGGTGAAGAATGAGAAGTTCTTCGTCACGCAGATCGACCCGCCCATGAAGGGCGACGGGACCAATCTCGATTACTACAAGGCGCAGCTCAAGCTCAAGGTCGTGGACAAGCTGCACGAGGAATACGGCATCGACACCTCCGAGGAGGCCATGCGTCGCGCCATTGATGACCATAACGAGATCAGCCGCATCATCACCGAGATCGGCAATTTCCGCAAGGCGGATAACCCCAGCATCACCGGCTACGAGTTCCACGTCATCCAGCTCGTCAGCCAGGTATGCCCGCACCGGCTCATCCTGCCGTATCTGGCCGAGACGCTCGAAGAGCTGAAGACGCGCGAGCCGGAGCCGAAATTCCCGTTCCGCGCGAGAGTTGTCCTCGTCGGCTCGGAGATCGACGATCCGGAATTCACAAAGCTCATCGAGACCTGCGGCGCCATGGTCGTGGCCGACCGTTACTGCTTCGGCTCCTTCCCCGGCCGCGAACAGATCGAGATCCGCGAGGGGGAGACCGCCTTCAATGCGATCTGCCGCCATTATCTGCACTGGAACCAGTGCGCGCGCTTCATGGACGGCATGAAGATCGACCAGCGCCACAGCGAGGTCAAAAAGCTCGCGGACGAATTCAAGGCGGACGGCGTGATCTATGAGAACATGAAGTTCTGCGAGTTCTGGAGCTACGAAAAAATCCTCGCCCACCATATTTTCACGAACGAGCTGGGCATCCCCACCTGCACCATCGAGAAGGAATACGCTCTCGGCGCGGTGGGCCAGCTGCGCACCCGCTTCCAGGCATTCATCGAATCTCTGGAGATCAAACAGATACAGGGAGGCAAGTGAGATATGAAAGCAATGGATAAGCTGATCGCGAAGATCGACAAAAAGCTCGAGCGCTTTGACCCCATCTGGCAGGCCGAACACGGCACCGGCGGCCAGAGAACGCGCTATTACGATAAGACCGGCGTTGCGAAGTGGCGCGAATGGCGCGGCGTGAAGGACACGCTCTACGACTATACGCAGTGGCTCAATAACCTCTCGAGCATGGTGCAGATGGTGGCGTCCGCTCCCGTCTCCTGTCTCAAGGGCTTCTGGGAATACCGCTGGATGGGCTCGTATCTCGGCACGTTCATGTTCATCGACCGCCTGTTTGAGGGCTACCGCGGCTATGAGCTGCGCACCGCGCACACGAACATGCACGCCATCGTACAGAGCCTTACCAAGCGCATCGCGCTCGTCCTCTCCAACGACAAGCGCCTCGGCGGCGGCCCGCGCAGCGACGATTTCCTCCCCTTTGACGAGGTGCTGCCCCCGCTGTTTCTGACGGGCTTCAAGGAGCTGATCCCGTTCCCGCTGCAGACGCTGCCGGAGTTCATCATCTGCGATGTGGACCAGCACATCGAGCCGTACTATATCGACGTGGCCGAGTCCTTCGGTCTGGCGGCGGACGTGTGCTCGCGCTGCGCCGCGGAGACCGGCGTCGCTATCGACGATGCGTTCCCCATCATCGGCAAGGCGTTCCTCACGACGAACATGCCGTGCAACGCCTCCGAGTGTACCTCCATGATCCAGCGCCGCCGCGTGGCGCTGCCGGACTTCCCCGTAACGCTCGCGATGATCCACAACGAGCCAGGCGCGCACCCCTATTCCACGCAGATGCTCAAGGACGCCATTGCCTTCGTCGAGAAGGAATACGGCATCAAGTACGACTGGGACGAGCTGTTCAAGTACGCCCGGCTTATGAACGAGCAGAACACCATTGAGCTCGAAAAATGGGACTACTTCAAGACCCCGTATTCCGCGCTCGTCGGCATTGCCGAAACGCTCTACCGGCTGTATTCGTGGGCGTCCGTCAACGGCACCGACCCGTATTTCAACAAGGTCGATCGCCGTGTTATCGAGATCATGCGCCGGGCATACGAGGAAAAGTACCAGCCTTTCGGCGGAAAGACGCGCCACCGCGCCTTCCTTTGGGGGCCCTCTGCGGTATACTATACCGACTTCCCGACCTGGACGCAGAACTGCTGGGGCATCAACATTGTGCTGAACATGGACTCCACCATGGGCCACAACATGATCGACACCGAAGACCCCGACCAGGCGATCCAGGATCTGGCGCTCTTCTCCGAGAAGGCCACCATGCGCCATCACGCCGTCGGCGGCTGGGAGAATGTCAACGCCCTCTGGGAGTGGGCGAAGAACTTTGACTGCGACATGGTCCTTTTCAACGACAACATCGCCTGCAAGGGCATGCTGGGCGTCCACGCTCTCATGGAGGAGCAGGCGCGCGAGCTAGGCTTCCACTTCATCTTCGTCGAGCACGATCTGGAGGACTGCCGCACCGTATCCCGGCAGGATATGAGAAACTGCGTCAACAAGTATATGTCCGTCGTTCTCAACGAGAAGCCGCTTGACCCGACCATCGTAGAGTTTGACGACTCCATGGCATACTAAGAAAGGCGGAACAGGTTATGAAGAAATTTCTCAAGATCCTCTTCAAGATCCTCGGCAAGCTGATCCTTGCCGCTGTGATCCTCTTTGCCGCAACATTCACGCTCTATATGGTCAACGGCGAGAACAAGCTCATTTATTATGTTGTGCGTCCCCTGCTGAACAAGCATTACGATTCGCAGGTGCGCGACCGGCGCATCGTCTGACGCATTCAAACGAACCCATTTTTGTTGCCCCAGGCAGATTTTTCTTCTGCCTGGGGTATTTTCATAGGACGAACCTTCCGCACATATAGATGAAATGCCGGAAGGGGAGTGGTGCATGATGCAAACGAACAGAGACGAGCGGGCGTGTGAGCTGGCGAGGTGGATCGTTGAGAACAATGCCACCGTCAGCGGACGGGCTGCCGGGACCCCGGCAGCCCGAAAATCACTTTTTTCCGCCCAGAACGAACACCATGCTCATCGGAACATACAGCACCAGCGCGGCCACCGAAACGACAATACCCATTTTTCTTTCCTCCTTGTCAAATTCACATCTTCTTTATGGGACAAGCATACCGCATTGTGTGACCCATAAAACGGACTCCCGCGATGTGTTTATAAATCAACACGGTGTCATCAAAAGAAAAAAATCGGAAAAAACGGCGAGGAATATCTTGCTTTTTGTGTCGGTTTTCCGTATAATGTGTTTGAAACTATATATAAGGGAGGGCTGACCCTTGATCGTCAATCAGCAGACCGCCGCGCAGAAAAAGGTGGACGAGCTGTATGCCACGCTCGGACGCCGCCGCGGAGCGTCGCCGTTTGGGAGCTGTCCGGTCAATCTGACTGCCTCGTTCGTGCAGCTGTGTCTTGCGCAGAGCTGCGGAAAATGCGTTCCCTGCCGCGTGGGGCTGGACCGGCTGCACGCGCTTTTGGAGAAGATCCTCGACGGCCGCGGAACGACGGACGATCTCCGTGCCGTGCGCCGCAGCGCCGCCGCCATTTACGACAGCGCCGACTGCGCCATCGGGTTTGAGGCCGCGCGCCTCGTGCTCGACGGTCTGGAGGCCTTCCGGGACGATTATCTGTCCCACATCGAAAACGGGGTCTGCACCGCGGCGTTCGACGCCGTGCCGTGCGTGGCCGGCTGCCCGGCGAATGTGGACGTGCCGGGCTACATCGCTCTCATCCGCGAGGAGCGCTATGCCGACGCCGTGCGGCTCATCCGCAAGGACAACCCGTTCCCCGGTGTCTGCGGTCTCATCTGCGAGCATCCGTGCGAAAAGCACTGCCGCCGTCAGATCGTGGACGATTCCATCAACATCCGCGGGCTGAAGCGCTACGCGGTCGAGCGCGCGGGCATCGTCCCCACGCCGCCGTGCGCGCCGTTCAACGGCAAAACGGTCGCCGTCATCGGCGGCGGACCGGCGGGCCTTACGGCGGCGTACTATCTCCAGCTCAAGGGCTATCACGTCACGGTGTTTGAAAAGCACAAGCGGCTCGGCGGCATGCTGCGTTACGGCATCCCGAGCTACCGTCTGCCGGACGACGATCTGGACCGCGATATCAACGCCATCCTCTCCACCGGCATTCAGGTCAAGCTCGATGTGGACATCGGCCGGGAGATCACCTTCGATCAGATCCGCAGCGAGTATGACAGCGTATACATTGCCATCGGCGCGCAGATCGTCAACCGCATGAACATCCCCGGGCAGGACAGCGAGGGCGTGCTCTCCGCGGTCGAGCTGCTCGGCGCGGTCGGCGCGGGCGAAGCGCCCGACTTCACGGGCAAGCACGTCGTCGTGGTGGGCGGCGGCAACGTCGCCATGGACGCGACGCGCACCGCCAAGCGCCTGGGCGCGGCCTCCGTCACCTGTGTTTACCGCCGCCGCATCGAGGACATGACCGCCGCGCGCGAGGAGATCGACGGCGCCATCGCCGAGGGCTGTGAGATCATGCCCATGCTCTCCCCGGTGCGCATCGAGACCGAGGACGACCGCGCCGTCGGCATCGCGGTGCAGCCGCAGCTCTCCGGCCCCATCGAGAACGGCCGCCCGAAGCCCATCAACGCCGATCAGCCGGAGATCATTCTCCCGGCGGACGTCGTCATTACCGCCATCGGACAGGCTATCGACTCGGCGCACTTTGAAAGCAGCGGCGTCGGCACAGAGCGCCGCCGCATCAAGGCCGATCCCTCCGGCGCAGTGCCCGGCATGCCGGGCGTGTTCACCGGCGGCGACTGCTTCTTCGGCCCGTCCACGGTCGTGCGCGCCATCGACAGCGGCAAGGTCGTTGCGGGCAACATCGATCACTATTTCGGCTTCCATACGCCGATCACCTCGGGTGTGGATATTCCCCCGGCGCAGACCATCGGCAAGCCCGCGTGGGGCCGCGTCAACATGCGCGAGCGCACCGCCGGCGACCGCAAGGAGGACTTCAATCTCATGGAGGCGTGCCTTACGGATGAGGAGGCCGCGCAGGAATGCTCGCGCTGCCTGCGCTGCGACCATTACGGCTACGGCGCATTCCGCGGAGGGAGGAAGGACAGATGGTAAATCTTCGCATCAACGATAGGCCCGTCACGGTGGAGGACGGCACCTCCATTCTCCACGCGGCGCGCCAGCTCGGCATTACGATCCCGTCTCTCTGCTATCTGAAACACGTGAGCAAGGTCGCGGCCTGCCGCGTGTGCATGGTGGAGATCAAGGGTACCGACCGCCTTATGGCGGCGTGCGACACGATCTGCGCCGAGGGCATGGAGGTCTATACGAACACGCTGCGCGCGCTCGTAGCGCGGCGCAACAACGTGCAGCTCATTCTCTCACAGCACGACTGCAACTGCGCTACCTGCGTCCGCAGCGGCAACTGCACGCTGCAGAAGCTCGCCGCGGATATGAACATCATCGAGAACCCCTATGAGACGAAGCTCCCGGCCAACAACTGGAACCCGAAGCTCCCGGTCATCCGCACGGCGTCGAAGTGCGTGCAGTGCTTCCGCTGCATCGCCGTGTGCGAGAAGATCCAGGGCATGAGCGTGTGGGACTTTCTCGGAACCGGCAGCCGCGCCACCGTCGGCGTGCGCGGCGGCAAAAAGCTCGACGAGGTGAACTGCGCCTACTGCGGGCAGTGCATCACTCACTGTCCGACCGGCGCTCTCCGCGAGCGGGACGATACCGAAAAGGTCATCTCCGCGATCGACGATCCGAAAAAGGTCGTCGTGCTGCAGGTCGCTCCGGCGGTGCGCGCCGCGTGGGGCGAGGGGCTGGGCCTTCCCAAGGAGCTTGCCACCGAAGGACGTATGGCGGCGGCGTTCCGCGCCGCGGGCGCCAACTATGTCTTTGACACGAACTTTGCCGCCGACCTCACGATCATGGAGGAGGGCAGCGAGCTTCTCTATAAAATGAAGCATTCGTGGGAGTTCCAGCGGCCGCTCTTCACCTCGTGCTGCCCCGGCTGGGTGCGGTTTCTGAAGCTTGAATACCCCGATATGGTGCCGCAGCTCTCCACGGCCAAGTCCCCGCAGCAGATGTTCGGCGCGGTGACGAAAACGTGGTTTGCCAAAACGCACAACATCGACCCCAAGGACATTTTCTGTGTCTCCGTCATGCCGTGCGTTGCGAAAAAATACGAGTGCGCCGTGCCGGAGATCAACAGCTCCGGCTTCCGGGATGTGGACGCGGTGCTCACGACCCGCGAGGTGGACCGCCTGCTGCGGCTCAAATGGATCAATGTGGCGGATCTGCCCGAGGAAGAGTTTGACTCGCCTCTCGGCGAGGGAACGGGCGCTGCCGTTATCTTTGGCGCGACCGGCGGCGTGATGGAAGCGGCGCTGCGCACCGCCTACGCCGTGCTGGAAGGCCATAACCCCGACCCGGACGCTTTTCAGGCTGTCCGCGGCACGGACGGGCGCAAGGAGATCTCCGCGACGATCGGCGGCGTGCCGGTGCGCGCGTGTGTGGCGAGCGGCCTTGCGAATGCCCGCACTGTTGTGGAGGACATCCGCGCCGGACGCGCGCAGTACGACTTCGTGGAGATCATGGCCTGTCCCGGCGGCTGCGCCGGCGGCGGCGGTCAGCCGTTCCAGGAAGGAATGGAGCTTGCCGGCGAGCGCGGTGAAACGCTCTACGAGATCGACCGGAACAACCCGGTGCGCTTCTCGCACGAAAATGCCTCCGTCCAGAAGGCCTATGACGATTTCTTCGATAAGCCCCTTTCGCACAGAGCCCACGAGCTGCTCCACACCGATCAGACAAAGTGGAGCCTCCGCTAAACTTTTTTACTGTCCCTTCCGTCTGCTATAATAGACGGGAGGGATATTTTTATGGTATCATGCGAAAAAAGGGAGGCGGCGAAGCGATGGAAACGAAAGTAAAACCAGCCGTTGAAACATGGCTCTGCCGCGGGTATCTCTTCGTGATGCTCGCGCTGCTGCCGCTTGCCGTCCACAACGGTTTTTTTGATATAACGGAAACGAAAACGATCTGCTTTACCGTGCCGACGGTCGTGTTTGTCCTTGCGCGTCTCGGCTTCACGCTCTATCGGGAAAACGGCCTCCCGCGCCGCAGGCTTGCGGGCGCGGAATGGGCGGCGCTGGCGCTCTGCCTTATATGCTTTATTGCGTCCGCCGCGGGCGGGGATTTTGCCGGATCGTTCCTCGGCGAGCGCGGGCGGTATCAGGGCCTCGGCATGATGTGGCTCTATGCCGCGCTGTACTTCGCCTTTTCCGGCGCGCGAGTGCGCTCCGGTGATGTTCTCGTCCCGCTCGGCCTCGGCCTTTTTCTCAGCGGCGCGCTCACGGTGTGCAACCATCTCGGGTACGACGTGCTCGGCTTCTGCTCACAGCTTGGCGAGTTCGATCGCGGGCGGTACATATCCACGCTCGGCAACATCAATTTCGCGGGGGCGTATCTCACGCTCGTGTGGCCGGTCTGCGCCGCGGCGCTTCTCACGGAAAGGCGGCTCTGGAAAGGGATCCTTCTGGGGATCGTCTGCGTCACCGGCCTTTGGGCGGCGATGGCGGTGCGGAGCGAGAGCGCGGTGCTCGGTATCGGCGCGGCGCTCATGCTGCTGCCGCTGCTTGCGAAAAAGGAGCCGGACGCGCTGCGGCGGTATCCGCTGCTGCTCGCCGGAACAGCGCTTTCCGTGCTCGCTTACCGGGCGGTCGTTTATGATTTCGGAAAACGGCTCTCCTCGCTCGGACGGCATTTTTCGGAGCCGGCGGTGATGCTGCCGCTCGCGGTACTGGGGGCTGCGGCGTATTTTCTGCTGCGGAAGAGGGAGAACAAAACGCTCCTTCTCGTTCGGAAAATCTATGCGTATATTCTGCTTGGGGCGGCTGTGCTGGCGGCGGTCGTTCTCGTGCTGCTCAACACCGTGTGGAGCGCCGTGCCGCTCGGCGGTATGGACGATTGGCTGCGCTTTTCGGATTCCTGGGGCACCGACCGCGTCGGCGTGTGGAAATACTGCCTCTCGCTCTTCGGCGATTTCCCGTTCGGGAAAAAGCTCATCGGCGGCGGCTGCGGCGTGCTCGCGGCGCTCGATGTGCAGCACCGGTATTTCCCGGACGCCATTCTCGATGCCGCGCACTGCGAATATATCCAGCTCCTGCTCAACTGGGGCGTGCTCGGTCTGGGGGCGTATCTTGCGTGGATCGTTCTGGCGCTGCGCCGCGCGTGGAAAAAGGGCGGCGCGCTCGCCTTCGCTCTCGCGGCGGGACTTCTCGGCTACGGTGTGCAGGCTCTTGTCAACATTGCGCAGGCGCCCGGTATTTCGCTCTTTTTCGTGCTGCTTGCCGTTCTTCGCGGACAAAATGACGCGGAGGAATTGACTTGCGGATAAATGGTGTTATAATTGCGATATGTTGAGAAAAACACATATTAAGGAGTGTGAGCATATGAATCTGACCCCGGAACAACAGGCAATTCTGAACGGTGAAAAGGGCGAAGTGCTTGCCAAGGTGATGAAAACGCTTGTCATGTACGGTGACGCGTTCGGCGCGGAAAAGCTCGTGCCGGTCACGAGCAAGTACGGCCACACCGTCATCAGCTTCGGCATCAACACGATGAAGCCGGTGTATGACCTGTACGACCAGCTTCTTGCCTCCGGCGTGAAATTTCAGCAGAAATTCACCGCCGACCCGCTTCCGCTCGATCCGAACGTCCCTTCAAATCTTTTGCAGAATCTCGTGTTCAAGCAGTTCATGTATAAGCTCCAGCCGCGCTACGAAGAGCAGCTCCGCCACATGGGCATGAAGGACGAGAAGGACTTCACCTGCGCCTGCTACTTTGACGAAGTCGGCAACATTCCCGAAAAGGGCGAGGTCCTCTCCTGGGCGGAGTCCTCCGCCGTTGTTTACGCCAACAGCGTGCTCGGCGCGCGCTGCAACCGCAACTCCGGCATCATCGACGTGATGGGCTCGATGCTCGGCTATGTGCCGTACTTCGGCCTGCTGACGGACGAGGGCCGCAAGGCCACCTGGGTCGTTGAGGTCAAAACGACGAAGAAGCCCGAAGCGCAGCTTCTCGGCAGCGCCATCGGCATGAAGGTCATGGAGGATGTGCCGTACATCCGCGGTCTCGATGCGTGGCTCGGCACGGAACTCAACAAGGACAACAAGGCGTATCTCAAGGATTTCGGCGCGGCGACAGCCTCGAACGGCGCGGTCGGCCTCTACCATATCGAGCATCTGACCCCCGAGGCCGTGGAGCAGGGCGACGCGCTCATCGCCCCCGGCGCGCAGGTCTACGTGGTGGACGACGCCGAGCTCGAGCGCGTGAAGGCGTCCTACCCGGTCATCTGGAAAAACCCGAACGCGAAGCCGAAGCTCGCCTTCATCGGCTGCCCGCATCTCACGATGGATCAGCTCATCGACTGGACGAAGAAGCTCGAGGAAGGTCTCAAGGCATCGGGCCGCGACAAGCTCGCCGTGCCCACGGTGCTCACTACCGCGCCGCCGGTGCTCGAAGAGTTCAACAAAGGCCCCTATGCCTACCGGCTCAAGAAGACGGGCGCGATCTTGAGCTATATCTGCCCGCTGATGTACATGAATAACCCGCTCTCCAAATCCATGCCGGTCATCACCTGCTCGAACAAGCTGCGTACCTATACCTCGGCGAAGTTCTATTCCGAGGACGAGATCGTCGGCATCATCACCGGAAAGGAGACCAAATAACATGGCGAAAACGTTCAAGGGCCGCGTTGTCGTTCCCGGCACCGTCACGGCCAAAGCTCTCGTTTCCCACGGCGGCTTCAACACGCTTGCAAGCTACCAGTCCGCGCTCATGTTTGGCGATAAGGACGTAAAGTGCGGCGATCAGAATAACCCCGATATCTATAAAAAGCCCATGATCGGCGTGGCACTGTGCCTGCCGCAGACCATCGGCTCCACGACCGGCGGCATGGTGTTCTACACCGCCGGCGCTCTCGGCAAGCTGCCCGCGTGCATGTGCTTCTCCAAGCCCATCGACTCGCTCGCCGCCGCCGGCGCCATCCTCTCCGACGTGTGGACGGAGACGCATATGCCCGTTATCGATTCTCTCGGCGACGAGTTTCTCGAATATGTCAAGACCGGCATGAGCGTTACGCTCGCCGAGGATGGGACGGTGACGGTCGAATGAAATGCGCGATCTACGGTGCCGGTTCTCTCGGAACGGTGCTCGGCGCTTATATGACGAAGGGCGGCATCCCCGTTGAACTCGTCAACCGCAACCGCGCCCATGTGGACGCGCTGCGCGAAAAGGGCGCGCACATCACCGGCACGGTGGACTTCTCCACGCCGGTGACGGCCATCACCCCGGAGGAGATGACCGCGCCCTACGACGTCATTTTCCTTATGACAAAGCAGCTGCACAACAAGGAAGTCGTCACGTTCTTGAAGCCCCTGCTCGCGCCCGACGGCGTGATCGTCACGTTCCAGAACGGCATCCCCGAGCCGGGCATCGCCGAGATCGTCGGCGAGAGCCGCACAATTGGCTGCGTGGTCGAGTGGGGCGCAACGATGGACGCTCCCGGCGAGTGCGTGCTCACGAGCGACCCGGACAGCCTCTCGTTCCATA
>PPYF01220780.1_pt1 | contig 12400 bp, 10 predicted proteins | sample 1559871 | NCBI WGS metagenome assembly PPYF01 (sample SAMN08240021, study PRJNA423297) | Human gut metagenome, whole genome shotgun sequencing project. | reverse complement strand
AACCGGCAGCGGCAAGACACGCATGAACGTGCGCGCTGCCTGCGTTCTCTCCCGCAGCGTCGCTCCCCGGTTTTCCATCGCCTTGAACCTGCGTAGCCTTACATTACAAACGGGGCGGGCCCTGCAATGCCAGCTTGGCCTTTCCGACAGCGATCTCGCTACGGTTATCGGCGATGACGTGACGCGGAAACTGTTCAATGCTTCCAACATCAAAGAGAAAGAAAACATTGCCGCCCCGTGGTCAGACGATGACGGCAATCCTGCGGAAACGGAAGCGCTGACCTCCGGCGGAAACTGGCCATTGCCCGCATGGCTGGAATCCTTCTTCCCCAAGCCGCAGGAGCGGCGCATCGTTGGCGCTCCTCTGCTGGTTTCCACCATCGACTACCTGATCGCCGCCGGAGAACCACATCGGCAAGGGCATCACGTCAAAGCCCTGCTGCGCCTCATGAGTGCCGATCTTGTCCTCGACGAAATCGATTCCTATGACCCCGAATCCCTTGTCGCCGTACTGCGCCTTGTCCAATGGTGCGCGTTTTTCGGGCGCAACGTCATCTGTTCCTCAGCCACACTGTCCCGCCCCGTAGCGCAGGCCGTGGAAGCGGCCTATGCTTCCGGCGCGGAAATGGCGCGCGCATTGCGGTATGGCAAGAGCGCTTGCACTGACGAGGAAAAGCCCCGTTCCGAGGCAAAGACGCTGTATGTGCTGGCGTTCATCGATGACGCCCTGCCGCCGCTCATAAAAGCCGTACCCCATGTGCCGGAAAAAGGCCGAGCGGAAAGGGCTGCGGCCCTGCTTGCACTGTACGACAGCCGGGTGTCCGCACAGTTGGAGGCCATAGCCGCCTTACCCGTGTACCGCCATGCCGAACTGCTCCCGATGGCTGAAGAAAGCGTCAGCACATGGATGGGTGCCGTGACCGCGGGAGTTCAAAAACTGCACGCCCGCCACGCCCTAACGGATGCCCGCTCCGGCGTGGCGTACTCCTTTGGCTTGGTACGCGTGGCGAATATCGCAACAGCCGTGGACGTGGCCCGGCATCTGGCGAAAGAACTGCCACAGGCGCGTGTTGCTTGCTATCATGCGAACGACTGGCACATCGCCCGCTTCTACAAGGAAAAGAGGCTGGATTTTCTGCTTTCACGTGCGGAAGGCGACAGGCATATCGTGGCTGACCACGAGATCCGCGCCTTTCTGGATGAAGCCGAGCACGAAGAGCGCCCAGACGTGCCTTTCATCGTGGTTGCCACTCCGGTGGAAGAGGTGGGGCGGGATCACGACTTCGACTGGGCCGTACTGGACGTGTCCAGCGCCCAATCGCTGGTGCAGGCCGCCGGCCGGGTCAACCGTCACCGCCTGCGCCCTTGCGGGGATGCTCCCAACATTGCCGTGCCGCAGTTCAACTGGCGGCATTGCCGCAACAGCGACAGGGGCGAACCGCGCGCGCCCGCGTTTTGTTGGCCCGGCTATGAAGGGAAAGACAAGGAAAGGTACTCCATCCATGATCTGGCCCAAATCCTGCCGTGGCGCGAAGGGCGGCTTGTCATAACGGCGGACGTACGCCTTGGCGAGGATTGCCGCCTTGCCAGACGCGACGACAAGGCCATTGCAAAACGGCTGTTTCCGTATTTTGGGCCAGAGACCGGCGAATACTCTTTCGTTGCGGAGCGCTCTCCGGCCGCCCTGCTTTCCGAATGGGTTTACAACGAGACACCGTTGCGCAATCGTACGGGAAGGACGGAAATGTGGCGTTTGGGACATGACGCCGAACGCCTTGGGGATGTTTACGAGGCATTTGTGTATCAGGGAGAACGGCGTGGCTCTGGCGGACAGTGGGTGGAGCGCGACGAGCGTTCCTTCCGTGAAGTCGATGCCCTTCCCAACGCATGGCTCTGGCTGGATGCCGAAACCATGCGCGCCCAATGCGAAGCTGTCGGGGTGGACGAAGAGCGTGCGCTCTCGGCTGAACTGGTTTCATACAGCGATACCGACAGATGGGAATATGACAAGGGATTCGGCATTGTCCGCCGTCCGGCGGCGGAATGACAAGGAGAGAAAGGATGGATGAAGCGAACATGGAGGCGGACGGCGGGCAGCAGGAACGCCAAGCCAAGAATGAAAAACCGTGGAAAGCCTATCCACCAGAAACCTATCGCAACACAATCGCGGAACTTGTTCATTTCAGCTCGAAAACGGTCAACTCCAACGCGGCCCTCGCGGGGGTGCGCCTCGCTTCGGACGATGCTCTGGATGCCCCTTATGTCTCGGCCCGTACGCTGATGGCGCGGGGGGTGTCCCTTTCGCTGGACTACGGCAAGGGCGGCGCGGCGGTGGCGGGCATCTGCAAACAGGTGAATACCGTGGTACGGGGCAATCCCTTTGCGGAAGCCGCATCGTCAGAAGAACGTCTCGCCATCGAGGACGCCATGACCGGAGCGTGCTCCTCGGCCTTCAGCGTCGGCGTTGAGCATGTGGATCACCGTTTGCGCCAGATCCTGATTCCCAAAGAAGGCGCTGAAGGTGGTTATGTGTCCATGACGCCCATGACAGCGGGCGGGATATGCGAACTGCTCTTCGAAAAGGACAACGGGCTGGTGCCCCGCCATAATGTCGCGTGTGAAGAGGAAGGAAAACGCATCGGAAAGCCCGAAAACGGAGAGGATGCGGGAAACGCCCCCCGCATGAAGATGCGCAAGCTACGGCAGGCGCAGTTCGGCATCGGCGGCTCCAATCCCCAGAACGTTGGTGGTCTCGTACGGGTCATGCAGCGCCCGCTCTTTGTGGATGCGCCACGCAGCGCGGATGACTTGAGAGCAGCTTTTTCCCTCTATTACAAAGGAATATCAATCGATTTTTCCCTGCCCGGCCCTCTGCGGCAAGCCCTGCTCGCCTACGCGGATTTTCGGCGGCGGCATGGATTGGACAATGGGGAGTCCGCCACGCCCGGGCGAACCGATTTGAAAACGCGGGAGGAAGAGGAAGCCCTTCTGGGGAACATCGCGGCCGCTGTCCTGCAGCGGGCTGACGAGGCACGGGAAATGCTGCGGGATTATGCCGTTATGCTCCCGCAGGAACAGAATCCTGAAACAGGAACCGAGGCGCTGGTCTCGCCGGAGTTGAGGCCGATTGCGATGCGCGGCTTGCTTGATCCCGCCTTACGCGACAGTACATGGCCCCGCGATATGGCGTGGCTGGTGATCGGCGGCATGGAACATGCCTCATATGCCAACGGAAACCGAGTGATGGTTCTGGATGTGACGGCAACCGCGACGGTTGCGGGGCTTTTGGAGGAGGCGTTTCGATGAGCTATCTTGTCTTTCCCCGCGTGCGGGTTCAGGCCGCCAACATGCTTGCCGCCTCTTTCCTGATGGGCGGGCCGCCGGTCTTCGCTGCCTACGGCCTCGGAGAAGCGCTCTGCTTTCATCTGGGCGGAGGGGCTAAAGTGACGGGCATGGCTCTGATCCACCACAACCGCGAGGCGCTGGGGCAATCTTTTTATGGTGTCTTTTCGCCACAGCAACGGCGGGCAGCCGCGTTCACGTTCGGCAAGTCGGCCAACGGCAGCGACTACTCTTCGAAAAACCCGCACGCCCTTTCTTTGCAGCCCGTGGCCTGTGCCCATCTGCGCGTGAGCATCATCTGGGAACTGGAACAGGTGGCGGGCGTGAAGGAAGCCCGTGAGTTTCTGCACCGGGCGCGGCTTTCCGGCGGCCTCGTGACGGGGCACGGCGAAATCGTCCTCGAAGATTCTCTGGAGGCCGCGTTTGATCGCGTCGGGAACGGGTATGTCGTTACGGACAGACGAGATATGCTCGAAGACAAGGGCAAGAATCAGGCCGAACTTTTGGTGGAAGCGTTGGGAGCGCAGCCTTCGGCGGGCGAGGACAACACATGGCTATCCGCAGCCTGCCTCGGCTACGCGGCGATCACACCTTTCGAGCACCGCGGCGGAGCGCGCTGCGGATATACACATGCCTTTGCCGAGCCTCTGGTCGGCATGGTGCAATACCGTTCCTTGCGCCAGTGGCGGAAGGAAGCGGATGCGGAAGAGGCTCTCTGGCGTCCCGTGTGGCTGGATGATCGGCGGGGCGCATTCGTGCTGCGGCAAGAACAAACGGAACCTGAGGATATGTAAGGAGATACTATCATGGCAAAGAAAATGAACAAACTTCCGGGCGTACTGTCGTTTCAGCGCTGCCTTCTGGTGACGGATGGCCTCTTTTATAACGAATTGGACAATGGGAACCTGAGCCCTTTGTGGGTGATGAGGCACGGCATCCGTGGAACGCAGAACATCAACAAAGCCAGCAAAGAAGGACAAGCGGCTTCCGCCAGCGCCAAGCGAGATGAAGTATCCAATATCCAGACCACGGACAGCGCCAAACTCGACGCCAATGCGTCGGCCCTGCAAGTGCGTTTCAACCTGCGCGGCATGGACATACAAAAGGCATTGTTCGCTTGCGCCCCCGGACAGAAAGACTCCATGGATGACCTGAACGCCTTCAAGGCCGATCTGGCGGCGTTTGTCGACCGGGCCAAGGAGAGTGAGGCGCTGGTTCACCTGGCCTGCCGCTATGTGCGCAACATCGCCAACGGACGTTTTTTGTGGCGTAACCGCACAGTGGCAAGTTCCGCTACGGTTGAGGTGCTCTTGCCCGACGGTACGAAAAAAATGTTCGACGCGCTGGCGACTCCCTTCAATCATTTTGAAGAGGTAAGCGATGACGAGCGTACTGTGGCCGAAGTGCTGGCGCGCGGCTGGAAAGGCGATCCGACAACAGAATTACGGGTGACGGCCCACGTCGATCTGGGAGTCGGTGGGGCTGTTGAAGTCTTCCCTTCGCAAAACTACCTTGAGAATAAGGCACGCGGGTTTGCCCGCCCCCTGTATTGCGTAGGAGGCGCGCCGGACGGACAGGATCAGCACAGCGTACGCATCATGGGACAGGCGGCCTTGCGTGACCAGAAGATCGGCAATGCCCTGCGTACCATCGATACATGGTATCCGGCCTATGAGGAGCGCCGTGTGCCGCTGCCCGTGGAGCCCAACGGCGCAAGCCTCGATGCACAGGAATTCTTCCGCAACAAGGGCGATGCATCCGGCTTCAAGTTGATGCTCCGCGTGAGCGAGCTGGACCCCATGACGCCCGATGGGCTGTTCCTGCTGGCCTGCATTATCCGTGGCGGCGTCTTTTCGGGGAGTGAATGATCATGAGGCCCCAATGGTATTGTGATGCCCTGCCGCTGATCGTGGGAGGCGATACGGGCGCAAGCGGGCCGGTGCTGCGGAACCGAATGTTGAGCTTGCTGCACGGCATATTCACCCAGCGCCCCGGAGCATTTGCCGTCGCTTTCCCCGGGAGGGAACAACTGGCCGTATTGCCTCCCCCCTTGACGGGGGCGTTGCGCGTTTTCGCTTCCTCCCGTGAAGACATGGACTGGCTGGCGGAAAACGTGATTTCACAGCCGTGGTTCCGCGATTACGCCCGGTTGTCCTATCCACGGGCTGTCCCCGCCGACTTTTGCGGTGAGTGGGTACGTTTCGTCAGATACAGAGTGCCCTCTTTATCATCGGATCGTCATGAGGGCGAGGAACATGGACTGTTGAGAAGACGACGCATGGAAACCGCCCGCAAAGCCAAAATGACGTATTTCATACTGCGCAGCGCAGGAACGGGACAGCGGTTCTCACTGGTGGTGAACCGTGAACAAGGAGAACCGCAACGGGAGGAATGCACACCCAACGGTTATGGGTTTTGTGTGACCAGCAGCCCCTTTAGCCTACCGGAGTTGCCGTGGGCATAAAAAGGCACAGCGAACCACGACCGCTTCAACTCTCCAAACGGGCCAATGTCTTTTATCTAGAACATGCCCGGGTAGTGCAGCAGGATGACCGTATCGTCTATCTGACGCAGGACGGGGGTGAGTTCGAGCAGATGTTCAACATTCCCGAACGGAACACGGCATTCCTGTTGCTGGGCAAAGGCACTTCCATCACGGATGCCGCTATGCGGCGTATGGCGGCATCCAACGTGATGGTGGGCTTTTGCGGAACGGGAGGATCGCCGCTGTTCAGTGTATGCGACATCGCTTTTATGACGCCGCAAAGCGAGTACCGCCCGACGGAATATATGCAGGCATGGGCGGAAATGTGGTTTGACCCCGCACGCCGACTGGAGAAAGCCCGTAGCTTCCTCAGGCGGCGCGCGCAGATGACGGCGGAGTGCTGGCGGGAAAACAGCTACCTGCAAAAAATGGGAATAGTACTGTCCGATGCCGTGCTGGAGCGTTTCCATTCGGATCTGGAACAGGCCAAAGATGTTCAGGAGCTTTTGCTGGCGGAGGCACGCTGGGCCAAACGTTTGTATGCGGATCTGGCGCGAGGACATGGATTTTCATTCGTTCGCGAAGAAGGCGCGCGACGTTCAACCTCAAAAGCGGATGTCTGCAACGGCTTTCTGGATCATGGCAACTATATCGCGTATGGGTATGCCGCTGTGGCGCTTTGTGGTCTTGGGATCAGTTTCGCCATGCCCATCCTGCACGGGAAGACGCGAAGAGGCGCGCTGGTATTTGACCTCGCGGATGTGGTCAAGGATGGTTACGTCATGCCGCTGGCCTTCGAGTGTGCCAAAGAAGGAGAGACACAAAAAGATTTCCGGCAACGCCTTATCGAGCACTGCCAAGAGGAAGATGTTTTGGACTTTCTTTTTGACTTCATGAAAAACCTGTGTGTAAAAAACACATGATATAAACGTGTTACATCTAGCTCACCAAAACGAAACCTTCAGAAGGATTTGAAATACAATCTGCTGAAAAATAAGTATATTGTTTTCAAAAACTCTAGTTATCCGCCGAGTAGGCGGTTTAGAAGGACTATGAGGGCATGTATTGGGCGGACGGCAAGTTATCCGCCGAGTAGGCGGTTTAGAAGTTCGCGGAGCCATTCCCACACGCCGATGCCGGGTTATCCGCCGAGTAGGCGGTTTAGAAGACGTTGGTGAGGGCTTTTCCGGCCTCCAGAACGTTATCCGCCGAGTAGGCGGTTTAGAAGTACGGCACCCCTCAGGTCGGCACCCCACAGGTGTTATCCGCCGAGTAGGCGGTTTAGAAGTGAGAGATGATGTCCCGATCCATGTAGACGGCGTTATCCGCCGAGTAGGCGGTTTAGAAGTTTTTGCGGGGGCTATCGTTGGGATGGTCGGAGTTATCCGCCGAGTAGGCGGTTTAGAAGACCACGCCCGCGGACGACGCGGCCATTTTGTAGTTATCCGCCGAGTAGGCGGTTTAGAAGGACACGCTGACGGACATCCAGCGGGCGGCGAGGTTATCCGCCGAGTAGGCGGTTTAGAAGTCACGGTTGGGGCTTTTTTGCGCCTGCCCTTGACATAGTACTCGTTTATATGGCGAGAGAGGAGGAGGGCATGGCCCTGGCGCGTGGTGGATGGGCTGTTCTTCTGGCAGAGGGAACACTGCAAGAGCAGTTACGAGAGCGAGAGGGAAGGCAGGCAGTCGCCGCCGGAGTTAAGAGAGAAAAAGGCTATTCTATGAATAATAAGCAAGGATTGCCCTATTCCATCCCATACAGTATCCTCCTTCCCCAAAAAGGAGAGAGGTCATGCCACTACCTATGCCAGAGGAAGAGGAAAAGTTTCGCTGTCCACACGGTGAACGTAATCAGGCGTTGATGCTCTGCTCGCTTGATTGTGATTTGTCCGGTGCTCATCCCGATAGAAAGGCGAAAGCGGATGGTCGGTTTATCATCACGTCGTGGTGGTGCCTGCACAAGTGCAGGTGGCTCCCGGAACATCGAGACGAGGTTCGATTTGTGGCAAAGAAGTCGGACTGAAGAAACCAAAAAACTCCACCTTCCGGCATGAATCGGAAGGTGGAGTTTTTTGGTGATTCAACATATGAAATTCCGTGGAACAGTAATCTCGGGAAGACACATTTTGCCGTCTGCACCACATGTTTTGGTGCAACATTAATGTTACATGTTGAAATTCCTAATTAACATTCTTTTTTTATGGAAAAGGGAGGACCACCGCCTCGTTCGGCAGCCTCCCCATTGGTGCTATGCCGTCGGGCAATCCCCCCTCAGGAGCATTACCAGCCTTGTGATGACCATACCACAGAAAACCACCGTCCACGCCCCCAGTGCCACGTACACGAAGACTTCCGGCAACGGCAACAGGAATTCCAGATTCAGAGACTTCACCAGCATGGCCGTACATGCGGTGTACATCCCCAATGGGAACACCATGCCCCAGTATTCCGGGGTGTAGGCCGCCGGGTATTGCTTCACGCTGTGCCGCCAGAACCCGAGCAGAAAAAGCATCGGGATCCAGAAGGTCGCCGTGGCCCACGCCATGAGCGTCAGCCCTTTGATGAACGGGAAAAACTCCATCAACAGCGGCGATGCGCCCGGATGCGACAACAGTTCCGCGCCCGCCAGCGTCGTAATCGCCACGGCCCCGGCATTGATCCAGTAGGTCGGGCTGAGCTGCGCCGGTTCCAGCTCCTTGAACGCAAACCGGTAAAAAATCATCGTGATCACGAACAAGTACAACATGAATCCAAGCAGAAACAGCGCCGTGAACGCAAAGAAGGCGATTTCCTTGTCCCACGGCATATGATCGATGAGGATACAGCCGAGGATCACAATGGCCTGCGTGCTCACGGTGGCGACCAGCCACGCGCCGTTAATGCCTTTTTCCAGCGGCGGCTTGGGTTCGTCGGAGAACACGAAGTAGAACACGCCCCACAAAATCACGATCCACAGGACGCTCCCTATCCAGAACAGCGCCTCGCCCATAGCCGGATCTTTGCCGAGCAGCACAAACTGGTTGCCCAGAATGCATATGCCCGCCACCACCGTCAGGAAGCCCGGCCCCGCGCCGTGGCTCCTGAAATCTTGGACGAACCGTTTCGGAAACACGAACAGCCGTATGATGTACAGGAGCGCCAGCCCCACGCACAGCGCCGCGTTGAGCCAAAACAGCAGACGTGCGCCGATGGGATAATCCAGCAGGTGCAGGGCCACGGACACGATGCCCGTGGACATGACCATTGCGAAGTTGGCGGGGGCCTGCGCTTCCAGCATGGTCAAAAAACGCCCGCCGACAGTGTTCTTAAAGTCCGGCATACCGCCTCCGATAGATCTGGAACGGACGCAGCGCGTATGTGACCGGCACGCTGAAGATGTGCACCAATCTGCTGAACGGAATCAGCGCGAACAACGTAAACGCGCTCACCACATGGATTTGCAGGAACAGCGGCACCGTTTCCATCAGAACCACATCAGGCCGGAAGACAACAAGGCTCCTCAGCCACGGTCCAACGGTCACAAATACCGGAAAATGCGCCACATACGCCTGATAAAACCCGGTACAGCCGTTGATCAGAATGAGCAGCACCACCAGCACGTCCATAGGAACGGTCGTGGCCCAGACATGCTCGTTCGTGATTCTCCGCCACAGCAGGATGCCGAGGCCCACCACAACCAGCGGAGCCAGAATCATACCCATGCCCACGGCAACCACGGTATGGGCTTCCATGGAGATCCGCAGGGCGTGCATTACGCTATCGGGCGTGAGCAGGCCCACAATATGCCCAAAGAAAGACAAGATGATCGCATAGTGGAAAATGATTGATCCCCGGCGCAACCATGTCTTCTCAAAAATCTCGCTGGAACGCGCGTTCCAGTCGCCCGGATCCGTCACGTACCGGAACGCCAGCCCCGCCAGCAACAACGTTATGCAGATGTATGGATAGTACGCAAAGAAAAAGTGCATATGACCTCCTTAAGAATGCCTCCCGGCGTATGGGACCATCGCCCATACCCGCCCGGAGGGAATGCTTTCCGACCGATGGGAAAGACTCTACAACTCCTCTCTATCCAAATATATTGCGAAATATATTGGAACGGCTGAAACCGGAACGAACCTCCGCAATTCCCCCATCAGCCAGAAACTTTGGGGAGAAAAGGTGGAGAGAGGGAAACCGCGCGGGCGAGCCCTACGCTCAAAAACGTTTCCTCCTCTTCCCCCGATACCCTCTCTCCACCTAAACTTGCTCCAAACGCTTCGCGGGAAGGCGTTGATCCGGGACAAGGCCGAGAACCGCGACGATCGGCCGGAACAGAGAGACATAGGAACTGTCGGGATGCCGGGCCTCAAGCGCGGCATAAATGCCGATAAGTTCCTTGCCGAACCCGTCGAGCAGCACCACCCGAGCCCAGTCAGGCGCGGCCGCGAAGAACTCGAGCACCAGCGGCAGATAATCCGGCAGCAAGCCTTGTACGGGCTCAAAGCCCGCGTCGCGGTACAATTCGTTCAGGCCCGCCAGCGCGCGCCCAAGCCGGGGATCGTCCCCGTAGCGGTGCCACGCAAGGGACAGGCTGCACTTGCTGTCCATGTCGAAAATGGCGACGTGCTCTTCGCGCAATCTGGAAAGGCCTTTCGAGCGGGCCGACCGGATGAATTCCCGCAGCGGGCACGCCCGGACTACGGACAGTAAATCGCACAGTTCCTCAAACGAGCGCGCCTGAACGAAAAAATCGTCCTCGGGGTAATGCAGCAGCCCCGACACGGCGAGCAGAAGCTGACGATCGGAATCGTTCATGGCCTTTCCTCCATTTCACCCTGCGCCAGCCCTTCCGAGCCTTTCATGGCCCAGACATCATCGCGGTTTTCACGTCCCGAGGTCGGAACCACAAACCGGTCCTCATAGCGGGCAATGGCAAGAAGATGATACATTTCGGCAGCCTGTTCCGGCGTCAGACCGGCATCGGCCAATACTCCCGACGTATCGGGATGCGCGCGCAGGGACGGGAACGGCGCGGAAGCCGTGGACTGGAATTGACCGTCCCGCATGTGGCGGCGCATGGCGAGCAGACGGGAAAGCGCAGAGCGCACCGGCTCCTCATCGCCCGCCGCCAACAGGTTGGCGAGGTAGCGGACGGGGATCCGCATCCGGTCAAGTCCCTTGGCGTCTTCGACGCCACCCGAGACGAGCGGGCTGGTCGGCGGCACGTACCACACCATCGGCAAGGTCCGAAATTCGGGATGCAGCGGCAGGGCCAACTTCCAATCCACCACCAGTTTGCGGATAGGAGAACGCCGGGCCGCTTCCATGACATGCCACGAAATGCCCTTGCGTTCGGCTTCGCGGCAGACGGCGGGATCGTTGGGATTGAGGAACACCTCAAGCTGTGACTGATACAAGCCCTGCGGCTGGGGGTGCGAGGCTGCCTCGCGCACCCGGTCGGCATCGTACAGCATGACGCCCACGTACCGGATGCGGCCTACGCAGCTGTGCGCACACAGGGTCGGCTCGCCCGCTTCGATGCGCGGATAGCAGAACAGACACTTTTCCGAACGGTGCGTCTTCCAGTTGAAGTACACCTTCTTGTACGGGCACCCCGATACGCAGTAGCGCCACCCGCGGCAACGGGACTGGTCCACCAGCACGATCCCGTCTTCGTCGCGCTTGTACATGGCCCCGGACGGACAGGACGCCACGCACGCGGGATTCAGGCAGTGCTCGCACAGGCGCGGCAGGTGCATCATGAACACGTTCTTGAAATCAAGATAGGCCTTGGCTTCGAGCCCCGCGAAGTTGCGGTCGGAAAGCCCGGTGACGGGCGCGCCGCCGAGGTCGTCCTCCCAGTTGCTGCCCCACTGCGGGTTGAACGCCTTTCCCGTGACCGCCGAATAGGGACGGGCCACGGGCTGATGCCGCGAAGCCGGGCTGTCCGTCAGCCGTTCATAATCGTATTTCCACGGCTCATAGTAGTCGTCGAGGGCCGGCAGATCCGGGTTCGCAAAAATATTTGCCAACTTGTCGGTCTTGCCGCCCGCCCGCAGATGGAGCTTGCCGTCCCTGATTTCCCAGCCGCCCTTGTAACGGTCCTGATTTTCCCATTCTTTGGGATAGCCCACGCCGGGCTTGGTTTCCACGTTGTTGAACCACATGTATTCCGTGCCGGGGGCCGTGGTCCACGCGTTCTTGCACGGGATGCTGCACGTGTGGCACGCGAGGCACTTGTCCAAGTTCAGCACCATGCCCATTTGCACCTTGATATTCATACGCACATCCTTTTAAGGGGAGAAAGCGCCGGGGGAGAAACCTTTCTTCAGAAAGCTCCTCCCCCGGCCCCCTCCCCAAAGACTTTCGACTGATGGGGAGGGGACACCGAAGCTTTCCCGCCGCTGTTCGCTTGTTGATCCGCGTCTTCGGAAAAACGTATTTCCGCACATTGCCGATGCAGGTTTCCACCTTGATCCATTTCCAGCTTCACCGCCGGAAACCATTTCCCCATTCTTCCTGACCAAAGAATTCCCGCACTCCCTGCAAACAGGGATTCGATAAACACAAAAGTCTTAGGAGGGAGAGGGG